>Ga0302316_10003790_pt1 | contig 10133 bp, 9 predicted proteins | sample III_Palsa_N3_2_FD_200456 | JGI IMG/M metagenome (GOLD analysis project Ga0302316, IMG submission 200456) | Peat permafrost microbial communities from Stordalen Mire near Abisko, Sweden - III_Palsa_N3_2 | ecosystem: Environmental > Terrestrial > Soil > Palsa > Peat permafrost | place: Sweden... | reverse complement strand
GGGGAGGGCATCGACGACATCGTAAGCGTCGAAGTTCGCTTGCAGCAAGCCGTTGTAGCTAGCCAGTTGCGTTTCTGAAAGGTGAATGCCGAGGCTCAACGCGACATCTTCAAGTTGGCTCAGCGTAGGACGTTTGACTGCCATGGTTGCTCCGTAAGTTGAATTCCGGACAGACCTGCGGCTACTGTGCTGCCGGTAACCATTCGACGATGGAAGGCGGCGCGGTCAGGCACCTGGATGCCTGACCAACTTGCGAGCAATGGTATGGACGACTATTTTCTGAGTCAACCATTTTATTTTCCATGGAAAATAAAATGGCACCAACGGAGTGTGCGGCGCGATCAGAGATGGGTCAGCACGCGGAATGCGTGACCGTCGACCCTTGCCAGATAGATCGGCACCCGGTTGACCCGGCCGCCAGCGTAAACTGCGCCACGAGCGCTGCGGTAGGAGAGGGGCGCGGTGCCGAGGCGGGCCAGACTGGCGGTAGTGGCATTGCGCTGTCGCGCGTCGTTGAGCAGAGCGGCAAGGAAGTGGATGCCTTCGTAGGTCGACTGCCCAAAGGTATCCAGCGTCGGCGCACGTACGCCGCAATGGCTGTGATAGCGCTCCTTGAACGACTGGTTGGCGTCGGTATCCAGTGATGCGAAGTAACCGGAGGCGACGTAGAGGTTGTCCGTGTTCCTTGCTCCGATACCGAGCAGTTCGTTCTCGCCGAGCGCGCACGACAGGCGCAGAACGTGTGAGGCGAGGTCGGCGTGGCCGAAGGCGCGATTGAAGTCCACCGCGTCCTGGCCGATCAACGAGAGCAGGACGGCGTCTGCACGTTGCTCGCGAATCTGGTCGAGAACGTATTCATAGTCGCCGCCGCCGAAGGGCAGATACATCTCGCCGACGACGCTGCCGCCGGATTCGGCGACGAAACGGTGTGCGACCTGATGCGACGCGCGCGGCCACACATAGTCGTTGCCGATGAACATCCAGCGCCGCGGACGGTGGTGCTCGTTCAGCCAATGAATGGCGGGACGCAGTTGTCTGGAGATCGTTTCGCCAATTGCGAATACCCCGGGCGTACGTTCGCCGCCCTCGTAGAGCGGTGTGTACACGAAAGGGATGCGGCCGCCGATTGCGTGCAGGAGGTCATGGCGAACCGCACTGGTGTGCATGCCGACGAGGGCATCGACGGCGCCTTCCTCAACCAGTTCGACCAGACTGTCTTCGATGGCCTGCGCGTCGTCGCCGGCGTTGAGGGTGATCAGCCTGCAAGGCCGGCCGGTGATGCCCGACCCGCTGTTGAGCTCAGCCACGGCGAGGCGCGCCGACGCCAGCGCGGACGGCCCCCAGATGCCCGCGGCGCCACCGAGCGGCACGCACAAGGCGATATTCAACTCCTGCTTACTGCTTCGGGTACCGAGACGCTGACTCATCGATGGGCGTGTGATGCCAAAGTGGTCGAACACGTAAGCGAGGCTGGCCGCGACGCCTGACCGGCAAAAGCGTCATGCCGTACGCAGGCGTTGCACCAACCACGGGCGGACGAGCGCCAGCTTGGCACATTTTCAGCCAGTTTTGCACCGATACTTTCCACGGAAAATTAATTTGCGTAAGATCGATGCCATTGCTTCGATACCATGCATCTACCATGCCCGAACACGACCTTTCACAGTACCTCGCCTGGCTTCTGGCCTCGGCGCACCGGCAGATGAAGATGGGCATTGCCCAGTCGATCGCCGATGAGGACGTCAACGAGGAGCACTGGCGCATTCTGCAGGTCGTATCCGACGAGCAAGGTCATTCGATGGGCGAACTCGCCGAGCAGGTGCTACTGAATGGGCCCGCGCTGACCAAGAACGTCGACAAACTGGTGAGCCGCGGACTCGTACAGCGCGCACAGGACGCGCAAGACAGTCGCAAGGTACTCTTGTATATCAGCGATCGCGGGCTGGAGATGGTGGGGCGATTGAAGCGTAGCGTGGATGCGCATCATGAGGCGATCGAAGACGCGCTTGGACCGCGTAACTCGAAGCAGTTGAAGCGCTTGCTGGAGCGGCTAATCGAGGAGTCGCGGCCGGAATGATGTGTGGTTTGCACGGCGTTGCCTAAGCGACCGTCAGCGGTTGTTCAAGGAAACTAACGACTTCATTTGCCGGGATGGGTCTGGAATACAGATAGCCCTGAACCATCAGACCGCCTAGCGTTTTGAGAATGGCCAGCTCGTCTCTTGTCTCGATGCCTTCGATAATGCAATCAAGATTCATGTCCCGGCTGAGCGCGAGGAGCGACTTGACGATCTTGTAGCTCGTGGGATTCGTGTTTAGATCCGCGACGAAACTACGGTCGACCTTGATCTTGGTGAGCGGCAACGCATGAAGGTGCGTCAGGCTCGAAAAGCCGGTTCCAAAGTCGTCGAGAGAAATACCGCATCCGAGTGCTCGCAACGTCTCCGTGGCACGACGGACCTGCGCAAAATCACGAATGAAAGCGGTTTCGGTTATTTCCATATCGAGACGAGCCGGATCGAAGCCGCTTTTGCCGATCTCCGTAATGATGTCGAGGACGGTATCCGGAGAGCTAAGATCGTGGGCAGACAGGTTAAACGAAAGACGGATGGACGAAGGCCAAAGCAGTGCGTGCACAAGTGCCTTTTTGAGTAGTATTTTAGTGATCCTCTCGATCATTCCGGTGCGTTCTGCAACGGGAATGAACTGCGCCGGCGTGATGGAGCCCAAGGTGGGACTGGTCCACCGGGCGAGTGCTTCGAATCCAATGGTCGCGCGGTTCGAAACATCGACGATCGGCTGGAACACGACCGTCAGTTCATCCTGGAGGTTGGCGTGTTGCAGCGCCTGCTCGATCTTTGCTTCGTAGCGGATCTTGGCATCGTGGTCGGTGGAGAACAGCGTCACCTTGCCACGACTGCCGCGCTTTCCGTGATACAGCGCATAGTCGGCGTTCGCAAACAGTTGCGTCGTGTCGCTCGCCATATCGGGAAAGACCGAGAAGCCGATCGACCCGCCTATTTGCAGCGTAATATCGCCCATCGATGCAACAGCTCGTATGGCAGAACAGATCAATTCTCCGTTCGCCAGCAGTTCGACCGTGTCGCCAAAGTTCGAAGCCACAATCGAGAATTCATCCCCACCGAGTCTTGCGACATAGTAGTTTTCCGGACATGCCTCGACGAGGCGGGATCCAATGATCTGCAGCAGTTTATCGCCGGTGGCGTGGCCGTAGATGTCGTTGACGAGTTTGAAGCCATCCAGGTCGATAATGCCGACGGCGAGACGGCTTCCATCCGATTTCGCTTTCGTATAGGCATAATCAAGGTACGAAAAAAACGCGCGACGGTTGGCCAAACCCGTCAGGCTATCGATATTGGCGAGCCGGAAATTCTCCGCTCGCGCACTGACCATGCCGGTAAAGTCACGATAGTGAACCAGCAGGATGGCGAGCATCGCCGCGGAAACAAGCGCCGTGTTGACGGCGATTGCGACAAAGACCAAGGTCCCGGACAGGGCGAAGAAGACGACAAACAAGCCGTTTACAATGAATGCAACCGTGAAGGCGGCCGTCCGCAAATGCATCATGCAGAAAATCACGCCAATCACGGTGATGGCCATATAAAAGGCTACGTGAGCCTTTTCATACGGGTCGCCGTAAGGGAAGAGCGCGAACGCCCACAGCGTAAAGGTGAGAGCAATAACGGGCGCGAGTCGTTGGGTACGGGAGAGCGCTTTTAACGCAATCTCATGGGTTGCTTCCTGCCGCGAGCGACGCAGCCAGCCGATCAGCCGCACCACCGAGATCACAGTCATGATGACGGGTATGTCGACGGTCAGCCAATGCGGCGCCACGTGCATGTGCGTTGTCGCGAGCCCCCATGTATTGATCATCAGGACCACGTACATGAGCGGCATCTGAAACGTGAAAGCTCGGTACTGGGCGATCAGCAGATCCGGATTGTCTCGCGGAATGCTCGCAATTTCTCTAACGGCTTTCAGGAGTTTCGTGAGCTTCATAATTGCGTATTCCCGCGGGTCCATCGCTAACGAGTCCAATCTGCGAAATCGGACCGCCAAGCGCCAATCTCGGCTCTCCTAACGGTACCGATACGCGGCCTGTCCATTGTCCGAAGTTGTCCTTGTTGCGTGTATCGAATCGTTTATGTCCGCGGCTGAACTTTGTGAAGCTAAGGTGAGGGGACCATAACCATGGTTGCTACTTCGGTATACGGCAGCGCACATCGATCTCTGTAGCGCGTGGGCGTAGGGATTTCCTGAATTTTTTGTAAGGGCGCGTTTTTTGGAGCTTGGAAGGCTGCTTTTATAGGGAAAGCGCTACATTGACCCCGTTTGTGACCGTCACAGAACTTTCATTCAGGATTACCTGACGTAATTTTCAGCCATCCCCGATCTTCAGTTGCAGCCCCGTTTTGCCGTATAACTCGCTGTGTCTGGAGATAGATGGCTCCAGTGCTTCTGGTCTCTCACGTCCTGACCCTCGAAACTCAGGATTTATTGCGTCGTGCTTGCACGACGCTTTTTTTTTGCGGTAACCGAGTTGGAAACTGGCATCGAGTGGTGCGCTGGTGCCTGTGCAGCGGGGCGAGGATCATGGCGTTGCCGTGTCGCTGGTCGATTCCAGGTCACACGTCATGCCCGACGTTGTTGAAGTTGCGCCAGACGCGCCCAGCTCTGAGTGAATTGCCTGAGTGGCGGCGGGGTGGGCTTCCTCGAGTGCAAGGGTCTCGATAGGAAGCGTTGTTGCGGCATCGATCGCATCGAGGTAGCTGAAGTGATAACGGTCGTACGTCGCTCGAAGTCTTCCGAGCCCGTGGTGGAAATCGCCCCGAAACGTTGTCCAGAGGCCCAGCGGGTAGTGCGCGCATTCGACGTACGTGTCCTGCTGTTGCACATCGTCGTTTCCGCCATCGAGAACCAGATGCTCGATGGTCTTCGATTCGCACAATGCCACCGCGAGGATGCAAAAGACGGCTATCAGGAGGGTCCCAAGGATTGTTGCGCGCATGTTGAGTCGAATCACGTTGATATCGGTGAATACAGACTCAAACAGGACAACAAAGTTTTTTACGCGACCTTACGGGCGATTTCCTGGTGATGTCGACTACGTTCGGCCGGCACAAAAAAAGAGGCCCGCCGAGGGAAGGGCGGACCTTAGCACATACGTCGAGGTACCAACGGCGCTACTACGAGGGGTTGAAGTAGCGTGGAATGGATTGTACTGAGCCGACGGGGGTATTGCGGATGTGGTAATCGCACGTAAGAAAAGGTCGGTTTTTAGTTTGCGGTCTGGAGGCTTCTGCCGCATTTCATTTACTCTTGAGTTGTGGAAAATTGTCGAGCGGGCGGGGAACTTCGTTGGAATAAACTCGCGAGGGCCAGCGTTTTCTCTTGTTGCTACGACCCTCTCTTATGCGATTTCAGGAGCCTTCTCTGATGTCACGGTGTACCGATACCGAATTCTTTTGCCTCCTCTCCGACAGCTACCGCCGACTCGTGGGGAAGTCACTCGTTCCTGACGGCATGAGCGTTTCTGAAGGCGCTGCCTGGCTTTATGAGGCGGCGCCGTTTGGTGTTCTTGCACATAGTGCTTCGGCAGATCCTGTCTTCGTTTATGGCAACGTGCGCGCTCAGGCGATCTTTGGGTATAGCTGGGATGAGCTTATCGCGCTGCCTTCGCGGCTTTCTGCGGAAATGCCTGAGCGTAGCGAGCGACAGGCGTTTCTCGATCAGGTCGCGCGTGATGGTTTTGTTACCGGGTATCGGGGAGTGCGTGTTGCCAAGTCGGGTGAGCGATTCTGGATCGAACACGCTACTGTTTGGCAGTTGGTGGATGAGGCGGGAACGTATCGGGGGCAGGCGGCGATGATTCCGCGGGTGGAGGGGATTGGGGAGAGGGGGTGAGGGCGGGTGGGGCGCGTCGGTGTCCCATGACGCTTGAGCGCTTGGACCGGTGGGCCCCCTTGATTGGGCCCCTTAACGCATCATGCCGTGTGATTTCGCCCAATCGCGCAGCGCGTCATTCATACGCGTTTGCCAACCCTCTCCCTGAGCCTTGTACGCTTCAATCACGTCAAGATCGATACGCAGGTTCATTTGAGCTTTGTTCGAACCAGCCGGTCGGCCGCGCCCACGCTTCACGAGCTCGCCTGCGCGGTGCTCGTCGGCGCCCTGGAAGAATTCGTCGCCGAGTTCAGGGATTTCGTCGTAGTCGGTCTTCTTGATACGTTGCGAGTCAACTTTCGCCAAGTCGCTGTGCAAACCGCTTTTCTTCGCTTTCATTTGCTTTCCTCATCGAGATTACGTGGCGACCATCGCCGCACTGAGTCCATACCACGATCACCATGCGACCCACGAGGTAACCGACGGTGATGATGCGCTCCTCCTTATAGTCAAAGCGGTCATCAACCATATTCAGCGTTTGTCCTTCAAAAACGAGTGCAGCATCCTCAAAGGCGAGGCCACGTTCGTCGAATGTGAAGTCCCGTTTCACTGGGTCGAACGTAAGTTTCACTTATTTATTGTATCCCCAAAAAATGGGCGAGTTCTCAGCGTGAGTCCGGCAAATGGGGGCCACACTCGGACTCGTGTCAATAACTGTACGTACAGCGTTCGGCCAGGGGTGGCCGATCCGGTTAGCAACGAAATCTGTGCCAGCGGGGAAGGGGACGGCGCGCAATGGGGGCAATGGAACCTATAGAGCTGAGAATTCCATGACACAAATGAAGATCGATTGTCCTTGTTGCGACGGCGAAATTGACGCTCGCCACACCGAAGGTTTGTCCGGGACCCTTCGACGTATCTATTTCGTCTGCGACGTCTGCGGCTATCGCACGCCAGCCGGCCTCGAAATTCTGTTTTCACTATCTGCGTCGTCGCGGCCGCGCGACACCGCGGAGCTTGAAGTGAGGCCGTCCCCCATGCTGCGTGGTGCGGTGAACGCGCGGACTACGTTGAACAGAGGAAATAGGTTGTGAGGTTCACTATTGCTTGCGCGCATTGTGGCGCTCGCGGTATCGCTCGGGCGTTGGAAAGAAAGTCAGAGACGCACTACGAAATTGATTTTCAATGCGACGACGTAACTTGCGGGCACACTTACAGGACTCGACTCGAGATGTATCCGCCGGAGCTACCAATACCGACTCGTCCACAACGTGCGGCCCCCGGACTCTTTGAATGAGGGGGCTCAGAGCGAGACTCGACCTTCAGCGATGGCCAGGATTCAGACACGCCTGGCAAGCACAGCGAGCGCGCGAGAGTCTAGTTGGTTGGACCATCAGAAAAAAGCCGATCCGGTTCCGGAATTGCGGCTAAGTGAGAGAAGCAAACGCGTTACTCGTAGACGGTGGTGACGCGTGTTACCTGTCCCACTGGATGAGGCAATCCGGGCTGGCAGCACTTCTTCCATCACTGCCGAATACAGTGTGGGTTGGCGTCAGCGCTGGCAGCATGGTCATGACGCCACGCATCGGTGAGGACTTCGTGAACTGGAGGCCACCCAATGGGAACGACCGTACCTTGGGCATAGTCGACTTCTCAATCTTTCCGCACCTAAGCAACGAGTTCATGCCCGAGAACACACTGGCGAACGCCGAACGCCGAACGCCGAACGCTGGGCAGCTGGCATTGGCGGCCCCGCGTATGCAATCGACGACCAGACGGCCATAAAGGTGGACAGCGGCACCGTTGAGGTGGTGTCGGAAGGAAGCTGGAAGTACTTTCCGTGACCGTGGAATGGGTGGCCTGGTTCAATCACCATCGGCTGATGGAACCACGCGGCTATATCCCGCCCGCCGAAGCTGAGGCAAACTACTATCGGCAACTTAAAATCAATGCCGGTGAAACCACGTTAACTTAACCAACCAGCCTCCACGATTCCCGGGGCGATTCATCGTGAAGTTTCGACAATCTCGGACGGTTGCTGCTCAGCGTTATAAAGGACACGATCGATACCATCAAAGCAGCTTGAGATTCATGATTTCCTTTTGAATTGATTGTATTGCGATTTCCCGCCCCCATTCAAGATTCTGTCGCTCGTCGTGGGTAAGCGATGCGACGCTTCCGTGGACGAGCTTTGAGCGCACGCTGTATAGTTTTTCGAACCTTTCTCGAATCTTCTTTCTGTCTTGTATCGATGTTCCAATCAAGTAGGCGCATCTGTCAGCGAGTGTTTTTGTTATGCCCTCGCGGCCGTTGTCGTCGCCAAAAATTGCTTCCAACGCGATGCAGATTTGTAAAAACGATATAGTGGTATTTTCGGTGGTGTAGGAATCAATGTACCATTCGATTGCAGATTTTATTCGCCCGGTGTTTTCGCTATCGCAATTTATCAAGGCGGATACCGCTTTGAAAATTCGACCAAACACCAGCGAGTGCTGATCCGAGGAAATATGGACGAGCGGGGAACTTTTGGTTTCGTTTATTTCTAGGCTGCTTAGAAATAAACTTAGATCGAATGGTAGTTCGACGCGAATAGTTCTTGTAGCTATTGGGTATTTTTCGACGCACTCTAAATAGTGCTTTTCGATAGAGTGGTGCGTTAGTTCGCCCAGCAATCCGAACGCCGCAGGTCGACGATCAGATATACGGATTATGTTGGCATACAGCGCTTGGAAGATTGCGATTTTTAAATTTGTCAAGGCGCGGCGCACAGTTTGATTTCTATAGTTGTTCCTGCAATATCCCGATATCGAGAATTTGAAGTAAGCCTTGGGTTTGTGAAAATGAGAAGGATCACTTAACGCTGCCAATAATCCACCTTGACGAAGATCCTCTCCCCACGGAATTTCATCACCTTTTGAGAAAAACGCGAGAGCGAAATTTTGGGACAGTTGTAGCGATGGGAATGCGATGTTTCCCTCGGGTATCTTGAGGTATATATTATAGGCGATTGGAATCTCGCAGTAGAATTTTGTCAGATATTCCGTGAGGGTCTTTATGCCAGCTTCGTCTAGTAGATCCTTTAGCGGTCCATTTTTATCTTCTGCTGATTTTAATTGAGCCGCCAATTGATCGTATGTCACTGTAAAGAAAATGCTATAAACATCGTCAATGTTGATCCATTCTTTTTTATGTTTTAGTAGCTCTGTGGATAGTGATTCGACGTGCTGGTAGCAGGATCGGACATTGGGCCATCCAGCTTCTATGACGCAATTTTTGAGGACACCGGCTATGTGGCGTTTGATGATGTCGATGGCGTTCGGGTGCATTTTCGACTCGGAGGCGTTCATAGGTGGTTTCAATTCTTAGCAGGATGCCGATACGCATGCGACGGCCTTGAGCTGATTATCGCCCGATTGCCGTAGTCCCGGAATCGATTGCTCGTTGATGCGCGACGTATTCGAAGCCAACTCACCAACCGCGAGGAATTCCGGTTGCGCGCATCACAACGCCTCACTCAGCCGTCCCTGAAATCCCCCGGAACCCCGCGCAGATTGGCGTCGGGGCGACCGGCGGCCTACTGCATCAAAACCAGCCAACCAAGAGGAGGGCCGGCGGGGAGGGGGACTGCGATCTTGCGGCGACCCGCGACCGCCTCGGTCACTACAGCCGGTTGGCGGCCTCGCGGCGCCCCCCGGACCGCGCCGGACGCGCTCCGGCCCGCTGTAGGCCCGGATAACACACCGGCGGCCTATCTTCGTCATGTCTGAGGTTTCTGTGATACGTTGGCGAGCGCTACCCCACCGCGACCGCGAACAATTTCGGAACCACGAGCGCTAAGACGATGACCGCATCGAATCCAATTCACTACGAGGTACCACCTGGCTGGGGAGACGACCCCTTGTCTGAGTTCCAGTGGGCTGGGATAAAGAACGAGTTTGCAAGTTTCGTCCGCGTTCCGCGTTGGCAAAAAGCACTCAGCGCCATCGCGGACGATCTGTCAAAATGCTCGGCTTATGCTATTTCGGGCGCCTTCACGGTTGGCGATCCTGCTGCTCGATTTCTATTCATGACCGCCCATAACCATTTCCTGGCTTCGGCGCGTCTTGTCTCGTCGGGGCAATGTTTATCAGCATATGCAACCGGGCGTGCTGCGGTGGAATCGGCCTTGTATGGCTGGTATCTAGCGGGAAAGCCGGACGCTTGTCAGCGCTGGCACGACAAACCCAAGAC
>Ga0302316_10003788_pt1 | contig 10136 bp, 6 predicted proteins | sample III_Palsa_N3_2_FD_200456 | JGI IMG/M metagenome (GOLD analysis project Ga0302316, IMG submission 200456) | Peat permafrost microbial communities from Stordalen Mire near Abisko, Sweden - III_Palsa_N3_2 | ecosystem: Environmental > Terrestrial > Soil > Palsa > Peat permafrost | place: Sweden... | reverse complement strand
CAAGCGGCGCGACACACTCCTTGCCTGCCGACCGGAAAGGGGTGTTCGCAAGCCCATTATTAGCGTGAACAGGCCCTAGGCTACACAGCGCTTTTGCATGGGGTCAGCGGACGGACTGCCGCGTGGCTTGCTCGCCACGCAGCAGTCGTTGTTGGAGCGTTGCATCAGACCACACCGGGATTCAATCGAAGCGCCGGTTATACAGCAAGGTGGCGCCGTTGACGGCGCCGGTATGCACCGCCACCGCCCAGAAACGCGACAGGTTGAGCGTCACCTTGAACACGCTGGCCGCGGTGGTGAGACCTTGTTCGTAACCCAATACCAGGCGTTCGTTCAAAGCCTTGGAGAGCGTCACAACTTGCGGGTCGGTCAACCCCACCTCGCTCTGTCCGATGGAAAATTCGTCCAGTCCCAAGGTTTGCGCAATGCGTTTTCCGCCCGCATTGCCCAGCAAGGCAAAGGCCTCGGTCATGGTGCTTTGCTGGCCCAGATTGGTGCCGGTATCGGTGCCATGGCCAAACAACAACCAGGAGAGTTTTTCGTTATCCGCCACGGTCGGTTCGGAAACCAGTTTCACCACCGGAGCTTGTACCGTGCCCGACACCTGAACTCCCGCCTCGACCTCCTGATTGTGGCGCAAGGCAAGAATGCTGATGCCTGGGTTATCGATGGGTCCGTTAAAGGTAAAGAAACCGCTGTCGATGCTGAGCTTGCGCCCAAACGAGGTATACGTCGAACCCGAGGTCACGCTGACATTGCCGACCGCGCGCAAGGGCTGGTTCGGACTGCTGCTTGCTACAATTTTTCCGCTCAGGCCCAGATCGGCGCCGGCACCTTTGAAGCGAAACGAATCACCCAGATCGATGGCGATGTGGGCGCTCGGCGCCAAGGAACCGGCAGGCTGCTCCGCCTGCTTTTGCACTTGCTCGACGATGGGTTTGTGCAGGCTCACCTCGGTTCCATCTTGCTTGATGATATGCACATCGCTGCCGAGTTCAGGCGCCGCGCTCTCCGGCAAATCGAACAAGGCACGGTCGACCTTGAACTTGCCGTCAATCGCGATGCCACCCGCAACGCCGGCTGCCGCAGCGGCATTATGCACCGTCGCCTGTCCCGACAATTGCAATTGCCGATCCGGGGTGGCGAACAATTCGAGCTTGTCGGCCTGGATGTTCACCGCCAGGTCGGGGCTGGCCTGGTCGAGCTTGATCCGGCCGCTGGCGCTCAGGGTGCCGGAAGCGCCGTGAAATTCGACTTGCTGGAATTGCACCAGATTGTCTTCCAGCGCGATGCGAATCACCCCTTGCTTGAATTGGATACCCTGGTCGATCAAGGTCGCGGATAAATTATTGCCAGTCACGCTACCGGTCAATTTCGGGTGTGCTATCTGACCCGCCACCTTCAACTGCGCCACCAGGCGCCCATCCAAAACGTAAGCCGGGCCGAACAATCCGCCGGTGGTCCGCAGTTCCGGAATATCGCCTTGCACCGTTCCCGTCAGCGGCGCCTCATCGGCCAGCGAAAGCAGACCGTCGCGCTCGATCAACACGGTTTGCAATTGGGCATCGACCGTGCCGATCCGCGCCGCGGCCGCTTTTAAACTCAGCCGGGCCTGGTTGCCGCCGCTGAAGTCGACGCGCGCGGCAAGTTCGCTAACGCCCATTGCCGCGGCACCACGCCATGTGTTCAAAGTGACATCGCCGGAGCGTCGTTTAAATTGCAGATAACCGCTCGCCGTATTGCCCAGTGAAAAATCCCAGTCGCCATCAAAAATCATATCGGTTTTGAGCGGTGGATTGGCTCCCGTGATATCGCGCTGAATTTGCAGCAAACGATCGATATCCAGATTGGTCGCCGAACCCGCGGTCTGGATTTTTCCGTGATCGAAGAGGAATTGTTTCAGGTCGAAACTAGCGCCTTCGATAGAAAAACGCGCTGCGCCCAATGCCACCCGACCGGCCGATACCGACACGGTCAACGGCTGGCTGACCGGGTCGATCAACTGCAAGGCCGGCAAGCCGCGATTGACCGCTTGCGTCACCTCACCGTCCCAGCCGCTGCCGGCCGCCGTATCGGTCAGTTTGCCGTGCGCCGCGAGATCGAGATCGAGTGCTTGCCCCTGCACCGTGCCCAGTGCGTGCAGTGTCAGCGTATGGTTGGCCCGGGTGCCCGCCAGATCGGCCGACACGGTATGCAAGTTGATCTGTGGCGAATTTAAATCGGTGGCATCCAGGCTCAAGGCCAAAGCTCCGCCTGCGCCATCGTGCAACTCGGCACGCCCTTGCGCATGGCCCAGGCGATAGTCGCCCAACACCAACGCATCGGCGCTGTAATTCGCACTCACATTGGGATGCGTCAGGTTGCCCATCACCCGTCCCTCAGCCAACACCGTGCCGGCCAGCCCCAGACCCAAGCGGTCGATCCGCGGCGCATCGAGGCGGAACGCCAGACTGTCGCCGCGCGCGCCGAAAGCGCCATGCACGTCGAGCTGGTTACCCGCAATCGAGAGTTGCAGATTGCTCGGCAGCAACCGCTCGCCGGCCAGTTGCACGGTACCGCCGCCCGTCAGCGGCAGGCCGTCATAGACACTGTTGCGCAAGCTCAGGGTTGCTTTGGCCGTAAGTTGCGCCAGCGTCCCTTGCGCCTCGAAATTGCCGGTGATGCGCGCGACCACCGGGCCGCGCGCGCGGTTCCGGGGTGGCGTATGCGTAGCCATTGCAGGCGTCGCAGGCGCGGCTGTTGCAGGCCTTGATGGGGTAGCTCCGGATGCCGCGATTGCAGCAGTTGCAGCGGTATGGCGGTGCGGCGGCGGCGTTGCCGCGGCGCTGACCTTACGCGAGTCCGGCTCAGGCGCGGTACCGCGCAAATGGGGTAAAGCCGCCGTGCCGGTTTGCTGCACCAGGATCGCAAACGGGTCGAAATCGCCTAAACCGGCTTTAAACGTATAGCTGCTGCTTGCATCGCGCTTGAGCACCGCGGAAAAATCGGCATGGCCGCTACCCGCATCCAGACGGGTATTGTCCAAGGTAATTTGGTCCGGGTCGAGCCGCAACGCCGAGCGGATCCGCAGCCCCGCTTTGGGGTCGCTCAGATCGAGCTTGAGGCTCGGTCCCGGGGTATCCAGCACAATCGTCAACGGCCCGGCAAGACGAGTGGGCCTAAGCTGACTCTGCAGCAAATGCAAATCGAGACCGGCCAACTGCAAGTCAAAACGTCCGGCGCCGCCCACCACATTGCCGTCGCCGTTTAAGGTACCGCCGCCGAACAAATTGATACTCAGTCCGCTGACGGTTTGATGCTGCGCATCCAGCCGCACCTGCGCTTGCGCATTGAGCAACGGCAGCCGATGCGCACTCAACGGGCCGGCCTGGGCATTCACGATCGATACCGCACCGGCCACCACCAGCGGTATCTCGGCCGGAGGCGCCGCGGTGGAATGCCCCGGCGCTGCCGCCGGCACCACCGGTTCCAATCGTGCGCGCAAGCTCAAATCGGCCTGCGGCGCGGCGGCATTAAAAGCCTGCAAGTTAACGTGATCGGCGGCCAGCGTCACCACTTTCAACGGCACCGCGCCGAACGGCATGGCTTCGATATGCGCGCGTCCGGCCAGTTGTTTGCCGCTGGCATCGACATCGGCGCTCAGTTGTTCGAGCGATCCGGCCAGGCGCGCGGACACCTCGACCGGGTCGGCTGCAACCTTGCCGGCAAAACCGATCGCGCCCGTCAGCTTGAACGGTCGCACTCCGGCCAGCGACAGCGTAGCGCTGAGCGAGCCGTACGGTGTCGCTAAAGTGTCAACCGTCAGCGCATGGTTCAAGCCATCGCTATTGCCGTGCAAGGCCAGATTGGAAAGTTCGGTCACCGCGGCGGAGCCCGCGGTTGAGTGTAGCTTTAGATGATCGATGCGGATTTGGCGCAGACTCAATTGCAGCGGCAATTTCAAACTCCGCGGTAAGCTCAGGGGCGTGTTATCGGTGCTGGGCGCCGTTTGCACCTCAACCGTACCCGCATGCAGGAAGTCCACCGTCAAACGCCACGGCGCGCGCGTCAGGGCCCATTGACCGGTGACAAAATCGATCTGCACCCGAGTCGGCCCGTCGTGCCAATCGACATGCGCCAAGCGCAGGCCGCGTTCCAGCGAACCGCCCACATACTGCCCGTGCAAGCGCCCGCCCGCCAAGGTTTGCGCTGCCTGCCACGCGAGGCGCGTGCCGCGCGCGGTATGAATTGCGCCATACAGCGTTGCACCGGCCAGTGCCGCCAGACACACCAAGGTCAGCAACACGCCGAGCAGCGCGCGGCCGAGCCAATGCCTGCGCGCCGGCGGCGTGCCGGGCGGCGGCAGGTTCGATGCGGGCGGCAATACGTTGGTCGGGTCGGTCGTCACGAGTTTGAGCCGGGCAAAAGGGGCGCGCGCATCAGAAGGCGATGCCCAAGGTTAGGTAGGGCCGGAAATTACGATTGCGCAAGCCATAAGCCACATCGAGATTGACCGGCCCGATGGGGCTGCGCCAGCGGGCGCCGACACCGACACCCTGGTAAAAGGTTTTTTCGTACCAGGTATCGGTTGCGGTACCGACGTCATAGAAAATGGCGCCGCCGTACTCATGGGTAAACCAATGCTGATATTCAGTACTGCCGGTGATCAAGTACTTGGTCGGCAGCACCGAGCCGTCGACGTTGTTACCGATACTTTCGTAGCTGTAACCGCGCACCGAATCCGCACCGCCGGCACGAAACAGCAGCGATGCCGGAATCCCGTTCGAACTGCCGCCGGTAAATACCCCGCCGAATTCGGCGCGCAACACCACCAGGTCGGTCTTGTCGATCGGCAAATATTGCTTGCCGTGCACATAGACCCGGGCGAAGGTCTGGTCGGTCAGCAAACCTTTGACCGCAAAACCCGCTTCGGCGTGGATCAAGTTGCCGGAACTGGGAAATACCGGGTCGTCCGTATTACGCCGGGTCCATGACCAGCCGGGCATCAAGGCGCGGCTGACGGTGGGCGCCGCACTATTCTGGTTCAAGCGATCCTCATAAAACATCAGCGAATAAGTCCAGTCGTAGTTGGCCAGCGAGCGCGCCCGCTGCACGCCAACCAGGGCGCTATGAATATCGGTGTCTTCGTAGTTGGTGCGCGTGTATGAAGCCAGCACGCTGTTGACATACGACTTGGCGTCGGGCGGCATCGCCAGCGAAATCGAACCGTTCTGCGTATCCTGCTCGATCAGGCCTTGCACGGTGAAGACCCAGGCGCGATTGAACACATTGTTGTATTGGTAGCTGCCCTGCACGCTGGGACCGGTATTGGTCGAATAGCCCACCCCGCTGCGCACGTTCTGATACTGGTATTCGCTCAGCTTCACGTTAACCGGGGTGGCAGCCTGATGCGCGGGGTCGTTCGCCACGTCAATCGCGACACTGGAATAATACGGGGTGTTCTGAATCTGCCGCTGCAACTCCTGTACCTTGGCCGCGGTATAAATTTCGCCGGGATGAATCGGGTCGATATTGCTGACAATGTCCTGCGGATAACGTTGCACGCCGCTTAAGTGAATCTGACCGAAGCGAAAGGTCGGCCCGCTGTCGAAATCGACCGAGAGGGCTGCCTGGTGCGTGCGCGGATTGATTTGCGCATCGGAATGCACAATCCGCGCGGCCAGATAACGGCGCGACTGCAAGGCTTTGAGCGAGGCGTTTTTTGCGCCGGCCCAGTCGCTTTGCGAAAACGGGTCGCCGGCATGCAGGCTCCAGGCCAGCCGCGCGGTGGCTTCCAGGGACGGTTCCTCGGCCGTGACGGGGCCGTGGAACTGCAAGTTGACTGAGCCGATGGTGGTACGCGGCCCCGGATCGACCGAGATCACCACACGCTTGCGGCCTTTGGCCGCGCTGCGCACATCCGTCTTGATGACCGCGCTGAAATACCCTTCCGTCTGCACCAGATCATTGACCTGCTGCGCGGCAGCCGTCACCAGAAAACCGAATTGTTCGTCGGAGACATCGCTGCGGCTGGAGAAGCGGACCAGATCGAGATGCGACTTGAGCAAGCTGCGCACCGAACGCGGCGCATCGATCGACACCTCGTAGGCCGCCGGGGCCGCCTGCACCGCCGGAGCTGTCAAACAGACGGCCAGCGCCGCGCACACACCGAAGAGGATGCGTGCCGCCACCCGCCGGATCGGCGCCGGAAGTGTGTGAAACAGGGAGGAAAAACCGCCACTTACCGCCAAACAAATTTCTCCGCAACACCCTCGCGGGCCCCGCTTGAATCGGAACCTTCGTGCGTGTCAATCAATAGGTTGCAAAGCTCGGGGATTAAACCCAGGTGCTTTAACGGGTGCCTCGTATTTGGGCCGATTTGCGCCGCGCTATCGGCATCCGCGGCGCAAAACCGCGAGATAGGCTCTATTTCACCACATTGCGGCAACCGGCCCCGGCCAATTTATCGCTCATTTATCCCCCCGCGAGCATTCGATACGCTGCGGTGCCGTATCCACCCTATCCAGTCGGCGCCACATCCGCCGCCGCGGAGAGTAAAGCAGTAAAGCACCCCTCGGCGTCGAGACCGCCGTGCTTCGACGCATAAACGCGCGGCACGTTCCCTGGCACGCCGATTGGGCCGCGGATTATGCAATCGCGGCGAAATTGCTCGATTTGCCCCTGCATGCGGTAAAATCCCGGTTATACCCCGGAATCAGGCCAAGGTTTGCCTGGCGCGCGGGTATCGGGCATTTCGTTTATTGCTTTTCTATTGGATCGTCGCCATGTATCAGTCGGATATCACGCAATTCCTTGAGCAACTCAAGACCCGCAAGCCGTCGCTCGAAGCCGAGCAGCGCGCCGGCCGTTCTTTGCTGTGGGACAAGCAACCCGTCGATCTCGATGAAAGTGCCGAGCAAAAAGCCTCGCGCGTGCCGCAGACGCCTTACGTCTATTATCAAAAATTCTAAGTGCGGTGTGGTTCACGTCGCGCCCGTTGCATGGCGCGCCGCTATTCGCGCGCGCGGCTGACGCCGCAGTCAACGCCATGAAGCGCTTATGAAACAGCCGCAAGCGCGGGCCAAGGTCGCGGCACCGGGCGAGCTTAACAGTTCGCTGAGCGGCGCCCTCAACTCGCCCGTCAGCGACAGCACGCCCGATGTGATCGATGGCGTGGCGTTTGCTCGCCTGTACGGCGAGCCGCTGTTCAAGATGCCGCAGGATCTGTATATCCCGCCGGATGCGCTCGAAGTGTTTCTTGAGACCTTCGAAGGCCCGCTGGATTTGTTGCTCTACCTGATCCGCAAACAGAACTTCAATGTGCTGGATATCCCGATGGCGGACGTCACCCGCCAATATCTGGGTTATGTCCACCAAATCCGCGGCACCAATCTTGAACTGGCCTCGGAATACCTGCTGATGGCGGCGATGCTGATCGAGATCAAGTCGCGCATGCTGCTGCCGGTCAAAAAAGCCGACACCGGCGATGAAGCCGAAGACCCGCGTGCCGAGCTGGTGCGCCGCCTGCTCGAATACGAGCAGATGAAGCTGGCCGCGCAGCGCCTGGACCAATTGCCGCAATTGGGCCGCGATTTCCAGCGCGCCGAAATTTACGTCGAACAAAGCCTGGCCCCACGCTGGCCCGACGTCAATTCGGACGACCTGCGCGCCGCCTGGGCCGATGTGATCAAACGGGCCAAACTGGTCCAGCATCACAAGATCAGCCGCGAAGAACTGTCGGTGCGCGACCATATGAGCCAGATTTTGCGCAAATTGCAAAATGCCAGGTTTATGGAGTTTTCCGAGCTGTTTGACGCCGCGCAAGGCGTGCCGGTGGTGGTGGTCAACTTTATTGCCATGCTGGAGTTATCGCGCGAATCGCTGCTTGAAATCACCCAAGCCGAGCCGTTTGCGCCGATTTACGTCCGCTTGGCTTATTTGCCGGTCTGATCGCCCGCACTCAAAGTGCAAAGAAGCATTCTTCAAAATCCTCCCAAAAACCAGGAAAATACTCCGTCAGCCCTGTTAAATCAGGCCTGAAGCGAATTTTATTTCATCCCCATTAATCGACTGACAGGCGTTGCCGGCCGGGCACAGATGCCGCGATCGATAAAATCCTCTACAATCGCGCGGCTTTGCCTGCAGTGCGGCGGCAGCCCTCAGCACCCTTTTTTCCAGGATTGGCCGGACCATGAAAGTCATTAGCTCGATTCACGAACTGCGCGACCAGTTGCGCGGCCAAAACCGCGTCGCCTTTGTCCCGACCATGGGTAATCTGCATGAGGGCCACCTGTCGCTGATGCGGCTGGCCCGGCAGCACGGCGACCCGGTGGTGGCCAGCATTTTTGTGAACCGCTTGCAGTTCGGGCCGAACGAAGATTTCGACAAATATCCGCGCACCATGGAAAACGACATCGAAAAGCTGCAAAGCGAAAATGTCTACGTGCTGTTCGCCCCCACCGAAACCGAACTGTACCCGGAGCCGCAGCAATATCGCGTACATCCGCCGACCGATCTGGGCGACATCCTCGAAGGCGAATTCCGCCCGGGCTTTTTCCAGGGCGTGTGCACCGTCGTGACCAAGTTGTTTTCCTGCGTCAGCCCGCGGGTTGCCGTGTTCGGCAAAAAAGATTATCAGCAGTTGATGATCATCCGGCGCATGGCGCACCAGTTTGCCCTGCCGACCGACATCATCGCCGCCGAAACCGTGCGCGACAGCGACGGCCTGGCGTTATCCTCGCGCAACCGCTATCTGCAGCCGGCCGAACGCGCCGAAGCGCCGCGTTTGTATGCCCTGCTGAGCGAACTGCGCGACGCCGTGAAAAACGGCCAGCACGATTTCGCGGCGCTGGAACAAGCCGCCATGCGCACCTTGGAACAGCACGGCTGGAAACCCGACTATGTCGCCGTGCGCCGCCAAGCCGACCTGAAAACCCCGGGCGCAAATGAAGTTGAAGCTCCGCTGGTAGTGTTAGCCGCCGCAAAAATAGGCGCCACGCGCCTGATCGACAACCTGGAAATCTGAACCGGTTTCACCTTTACCCGAGAATCGCCATGCAAAGGACAATGCTGAAGTCGAAGATCCATCGTGCCGCAGTCACGCACTGCGAACTGCACTATGAAGGCTCGTGCGCGATCGACGAAGACTTGTTGGACGCCGCCAACCTGATCGAAAACGAACAGATCGACATCTGGAACGTGAATAACGGCGAACGCCTGACCACCTACGCCATCCGCGGCGAACGCGGCAGCGGCATGATTTCACTCAACGGCTCAGCCGCCCGTCGCGCGCAATTGGGCGACCTGGTCATCATCGCCGCCTTCGCCCAAGTCGACGAAGCCGAAATCCGCGCCGGCTTCAAACCGCAATTGGTGTTTGTCGACGAGAACAATCGGATCAAGGGCAACCGCGATCATGTGCCGACGCAGGCTTGGACGCAGCGTTGAAATGAATTGAATTTGGGTAGCGGGATGGGGATGCGCAGTTGGACTGCGCATCCCGTTTATGACCTCGCTCAGCTTATCCCGCCGCATGACCTGCTCTGGTCATCGATCAATCTGTGTTTAAAGACCATAACCAGAACTTGGGTTCAAAGTCTATAACGAACCAAATGCCTTTCTGGGTCAGATAAACAGCTATTTGGCGTAGGACCGTGCCGAACAAATCAGACACTTTTCTACCTATGTTGTAATCGTTTTGCAAGGCTCCTCCGCTAGTATCGGTGCCTCAGTGAATTGATGGGTAATTTCCGGCCAGACCATCGTGGTTGCATGGATCACTTGAATTCTGCTCGCCATTTGACCCATCGCACCTAAAGGAGTCACCAGCTTGGCTCAACCACCCAATAACGCCCCCAGCCCGCAACCTGCCGCATTCAGCATCGTCAATAACTGGGCTTACCCATTTCCCGCCCGAGATGCACGCGCCCCAATGACGGCGCTTAAGTTTCTGGCGGCGCTGGCCTCAGCCGAAGACGGGTTTTATCCGCTCGGTATCAATGGCGTGTGGCATGGCGGGATTCATTTTGGCGATGGCACAGGCGGCACCCTGGATCAAAACAGCGGCGTGCGTTGTATCGCCGATGGCGAAGTGGTGGCCTATCGCATCGATACCAAATATCCGCAACTAACCTATCCGGATGGACGCAAGGCGCTCT
>Ga0302316_10003784_pt1 | contig 10139 bp, 7 predicted proteins | sample III_Palsa_N3_2_FD_200456 | JGI IMG/M metagenome (GOLD analysis project Ga0302316, IMG submission 200456) | Peat permafrost microbial communities from Stordalen Mire near Abisko, Sweden - III_Palsa_N3_2 | ecosystem: Environmental > Terrestrial > Soil > Palsa > Peat permafrost | place: Sweden... | reverse complement strand
CTTTGAATAGACGACAAGCAGGCCTCGGAACTATCCGGTCTAATTACCGGGATAGGTTGGGTTGCCTTCGCCTCACATGCTGAAAGAAGTGCGTCAAGTGCGCAGGTCCCTTCACTGACATGATCCTTTCCCCCGAAGTAAGGCGTGTCGAGATAAAAATTCCTGGTCTGCCACGCCTTTGCAATGCGATCAGGTAAGCCCGAGATGTGTTGGTCCAAGGTTTTTGAAGGCGTCCCCGAGGCGTGATCGAACGGAACATCGGGAATTTCCAATAGCGGTATGGTCTTGTCTCTAGCGGAATCGTACAGCGCTTCGAGCGCGGCAAATTCACCTTCTTTGGCTTTAAGCACTGGAACGTAAAGATCAGACATTGGCTTTTAGCGCCTCGGGGTAGAGTTCAACTCTCAGATTTGTCGCGTGTGATGCGCCCGTGAGATCAGGGAATAAGGAAGTATGGTTAATATTCATTCGGTCTAGCGCCTTGAGGCAAGGGATTCGTTCATTATTTGGAAGCAAAAGTTTGATCAATACTGGCTCTTCACTCCCTTCAAAATTTTGCGAAACCCAATCTTCTACTGGAAGCCCAATTGGAGAACGAGTGAATAGCCCACCTTGACTCACGAGCCGTGCGTTCTCATTAGAAAGTGAATCGAGCACCTGTAATAATGGAGATCGGCCCAATTCCAAACTAAGACCAAGGGCTATTTGATCGTTTTTTCGTTCGATGGCGTTTGAGTCGAGTGCGTACATTGCCCGTAAAGCGCTATCTTCTCGCTCTATAAAGGCGAAATACGCAGCCGCATAGGGTGATCTCGTCCAGTCGAGCAATGGTGTGGCTAAGCCGAAGTGTTGACCGAGTGCCCACCATTCTTGAGATTCCAAAACTGGCGGGTTTGAACCCCGCCTTCCTCTTGTGGCCAAGCGAAAACCTTCAAGATGGCGTTCCGCCGCTACTTCCAACAGATTGCCGTCAGCTGGTGAGATAGCTAAACGTTCAAACAAGCGGTCGAGAGTAGTCGAAAGACTCCACTCAGAATCTCTCTGCCCGCGCCAAATATAGGACGGAATAGTTAGTTGGCTCTCAAGAGAGGCAATATGTTCAACTAGAGAATGGAAATCATTCCACTGATCCAGTTCAAATACTTGAATGCCGTCTTGGATTTCGACTTCTCTGTGCGCCATATATATAACTCTGCAATGTTGTTTGCAGTCATACTATATTGCTTCGTGCCTTACCGCTACCTTCCGAATCTCTGTCCGCCGCCCGTTTGACTCATGAGGCGTTGTTGCATTTTGCCTCCGCCGCCGGAGCCCATGGTTTTGAACATCTTGCTCCTCTGGGCGTGTTGCTTTAAGAGGTTGTTGACCTCGGAGACCTGGACGCCGGCGCCCAGGGCGATGCGCTTGCGGCGGCTGCCGTTGATGATGGAGGTGTTGCGGCGTTCTTTTACGGTCCTCTGGTCGATGATGGTTTCTACGCGAGTGAGTTGGTTTTGGTCGATTGAGACTATCTTGCCGGAGTGGGGTTTGGTGTGGGCATGGAGGAAGGCAATTCAGTCGCTTCGGCTGCTCCTGTGCTCCGGCCCGTTCGACTGCGCTCAGGGCAGAGTGGTGGGCCATGCGGGCGTGGGCTGTGTGGCCCGGTTGAAACCGGGCCCTTCCGATTGCTTTCCCGGTAGACAGGTGGCGTCTTTGACGCGGGTTGTTTTCCCAGGGCTTCGGCCCAGGTTGTGATGTTGTCGGGCCTTTGGCCCCTGGGGTGGTAGTTGGGATTTGGTCTTTGGGGTTGGGGTGGGTTGGCGGTGGTGTTCCCCACTCATGACGATGAAGCCGTCATGAATGGGCAACACGGATTTGTGGCTGGCGGGCGAAGAACGGGAGAGTGCAAGTGCCAATACAGAGATTCTTCGCGAAGCTCAGAATGACGGGTGTAAAGGGTGTGCGCTCAGAATGACGGGTGTAAAGGGTGTGCGCTAAGAGTGACGAGTGTGGAGGGTGTGCGCTAAGAGTGACGAGTGTGGAGGTGGTGCGGGCTGTGTAAGAACAAGCAAAGGCAACAGCAACGAGTTCAAAACCTACTCGTACTTGAGGGTGGAGACGGGGTCTAGCTTGGCGGCGCGGTTGGCGGGGAGGGTGCCGAAGATGATGCCGACGATCATGGAGGTGGCGAGGGCGATGACGGCGCTCCAGGGGTTGATGGGGATCCTGAAGTCGGTGAAGATGCGGATGCTGAAAGGAATGGCCAGGCCGAGCAGAGTGCCGATCAGGCCGCCGCTTAGTGAGAGCAGGACGGCTTCGGTGAGGAACTGAAGGCGGATCTCGCGGCTGGTGGCGCCCATGGCTTTGCGGATGCCGATCTCCTTGATGCGCGACTGCACGTTGGCGATCATGGAGTTCATGATGCCGACGCCAGAGACGATGAGGGTGATGGTGGAGGCCAGGAGCAGGACGATGGTGAGCATGTCGGCGATCTTGGCCATGAGGGCGAGGATGCTGGTAAGGGTTTCGGCGTGATAGACGCTGGTGCTGCGGTGACGGCTCTGGATGATCTCGCTGATGCGGGCAGCCCCGGGCTCCACTTGCCGCGCGCTCGACATGCTGAAGAAGATCTCTTTGAGGGTGTCGCTGCCGGTGAAGTACCGGGCGACTTCGTAGGGAACGAGGAGGGTGTGTGTACTGATCTCGGAGAGGTCATGGGTGTCAGTATTTTCGGTAAAGACACCGATGATGGTGAAGGGGATGCCGTGGACAGTGATGGAGTGGCCGACGGCATCGGAGTAACTGCCGTAGAGCTCGATGGCCATGGGACCGACGATGTCGGCGACCTTGGCGTGGGTGATGGCGTCCCGGTCGTCAAAGAAACGTCCTGCTTTGACCTTGAGATTGCGAATTTCTTTGTACTCAGGACTGACGCCGAGGAGCATGGCGTCTTTGGTGAGGCCGCCGCCGACGGAGATGCTGTCGTGGAACTCGAGCATGGGCGAGCTGGCGATGATGCCGGGGACCTGAGCGTCGACGGCCTGCATGTCTTCGAGGGTCATGTAGTCGGGTGTGCCAACGTTGTCGGGGCCCATGACGATGCCGCCGGTGTACTGCATTTCGACCTTAGTTGGGCCGAGGCCGGAGATGGTGTCGAGGGCGAACTGCTTGCCGGTGAGGCCGACGGTGACGACCAGAACGATGGAGGCCGAGCCGATGACCATGCCGAGCATGGTGAGGAGGAAGCGCGTTTTGCTGGCGCTGAAGCTGTCGTAGGCGAGGCGGAGGGTTTCTCGGAAGGAGACGGTGGAGCGGGCGCTTTGCAGGGTGCGGTCGAAGCTGGAGAGAGCGCGGCTGCGGGCGGAGGCGACCTGGGGCGTGGCGGGGACCGGGTTGGTGATGCTTGACGACATAGGTTTCTGGCGTCCACTCCGTTCGCTTCCAGTATCGCAGGATGGCGGGCGTGTGGGGGGATTGTGGTGATGATGAAGAAAGAATCGATCGCGATAGCTGAAGTACGCATCTTATAGATGCGCACCAGTCAAATTTTGGTTCGATTTTCGTGGGTTTTGCGTCGTACACTGGACGCGCCCCGTTGATCGGGTTCCCCTTGTGATTCAAGCGCTGAAGCACATGCTACTTCCGGCATGACCAGAACCCCCCTATTTCGGTTTTCTGTTGATCTTGACCCCGCGCTGCAGGAGCAGCTGGGTGCGGTCCAACTGCTGTGCGTGGCCCTGGCGCTGCTGATTGCGGCTACGGTGCTGGTGGCGTGGTTTGAGCCGGCGTTGGGCAGGATGCTGCCGGCGAACTGGAGTTTGATGACGCCGAATACGGCCCTGGTGACGCTGGTCAGCGTCTTGAGCCTGCTGCTTTCCCAGCCGAAACGCACGAAAGAGATGGTACTGATAAGCCGACTGGCAGGGGTGTTTGTCGGGGCGATGGCCGTGATTGTGCTGGCGGAGTATATCTTTCATATTTCGACTGGCATGGATACGCTGCTGCCGGTGGCCGGTCCTCTTGGCGGGAGTATGCCGGGGCGGATGGCGCCGCAGACGGCGACCGATTTTGCGCTGCTGGCGGTCGCGCTGTTTTTTATGCGCAGCCGGAAGAGCATCATGTCGGGCATCGCCGACCTGATGGTGTGCGCTTTTTGTGCGATGGTGCTGACCACGGCGTCGGGGTATGTCTATGGGGCGATTCGGCTCTATGGGGTTTCGGCGCATACGAGGACCTCGCCGGCAACGCTGATCTGTTTGATGCTGGTGTCGTTTGTGGCCTTCGGGCGGCGGGCGGAGTATGGCACCTTCAGCATTCTGCTGAGTAGCGGTATCGGTGGCAATATCGCCCGGATTGCGTTTCCGGTCGCGCTGGCGCTGCCGTTTGCCCTGCAGGCGGCGAGGGTGGAAGCCGTGAGGACGGGGCTGCTCGGACCGGAGTATGCGAACGCCATTGAAACGACGCTGGCTGTGCTGCTGGCGTTCGGGTTGATCCTGATTATGGTGTTGCGCATCAGCAGCCTGGAGAGGGAGATTCGCAATCTTTCGCTTCGCGATGAACTGACCGCACTCTACAATCGCCGCGGGTTTTATCTGCTTGCCGAGCAGGCTCTGCGGCTGGCGCAGCGCTCTAAGGCGCCGTTTTCGGTGCTGTTTGTTGATCTCGATAATTTGAAGCTGATCAACGATACGCAGGGCCATGCGGTGGGTTCGGAGTTTCTTTGCGAGGTTGCGGATCTGCTGCAGCGACACGTTCGGAAGTCGGATGTGCTGGGCCGCGTGGGCGGGGATGAGTTTGTAGTTGCCGGGCAGTCCAACGAAGAGTCCATGCGGTATGTGACGCAGCGACTGGTAGCGGCGGCCGCAGAGCGCAACGCGCAGCCGGGACGGGCGTATCCCTTCAGCTTCAGTGTGGGACATGTGACGAGCGGTGAGGATGAGGCGGAGTCGCTACAGGATCTGCTGGACCGGGCGGACCATGCGATGTACATCACCAAGCGGCATAAGAAGGCTGCTGGCCGTTGAGGATGCGGCTGCCGTTCTCAGAATGAGACCGGGCGTACTCCTTTTGAGAACACGGCGGGTAGCTTGTTTGTGGCTAGGTGGTGGAGGATTCGGCGGGAGCTATGTAACGCAGTAGCAGGCAGGTGATGTTGTCGATGCCGCCTTGCTTTTTTGCGGAGTCGATCAGGCGCTGGCAGGAGGCTTCGAGGTCGGTTGGGTCGATGAGGGTGTGGAAGTCGGGGGAATCGAGGTATCGGGTTAGGCCGTCGCTGACGAGTAGTAGGGTGTCGCCGTCGGTGAGAGTTATGGGGAAGAAGTCCGGCTTGACGTCCTTTGCGGTGCCGATGGCGCGAGTGATGGTGGAGGCGAACCGCTGCAGGCCGGGGGCGTTGCTGTCTTCCGGGCGGATGCTGCCGGTGCGTATGAGCTCGTTGATGTAGGAGTGGTCGGAGGTGACCTGCTCCCAGGCGCCCTGCTGCAGGACGTAGGCGCGGCTGTCGCCGACGTTGGCGATGAGAGCCGTGCTGCCAGAGAGGGCGGCGGCTACCAACGTGGTGCCCATGCCGCGATGTTCGGGGGCACGGCTGGCGCGGTAGACGGCGGAGTTGGCGCTGCGGATGGCGGTGGCCAGTTTTTCCTGAAAGGCGGCCGGGGTGGAGAGTCTTTCGTTGGCGAGGATTGAGGCGAAGCTTTCGATGAGGGTGCTACAGGCGAGGCTGCTGGCGACTTCGCCGCCGGCGGCGCCACCCATGCCGTCGCAGACGACGTAGAGACCATGCGGGGCGTCGATGCCGAAGATGTCTTCGTTGTTGGTTCGAACGCGCCCGATGTCGGTGAGGGCGGCAACATGAATCTGCGAAGGCAAGTCGTGCTCCGTCTGGTTTCTTGAAGGCGTGATGCGGAGGAAGCTGGAGAGAAGAGCGCGCGAAAAGAGCTCAGGTATCGGCGCCTGTGAGTAGGATGCGAATATCCCTTAGATTATTACCCGAAGGCCCGGTGAGAATCGTATCACCGAGGGAATCGAAGAGGGTTCCGGCGTCGAAGCGGGTGAGGAAGTCTGCCGTGTCGAGGCCTTGTTGGAGGGCTCGGGGGGAGGTGGTTTCGTCGGCGACAGCGCCAGCGGCGAGGCTGTTGCCGTCGATTCCGTCGGAGCCGGCGCTGAGGAGGGTTGTGCCGCTGAGGTGACGCGAGGCGAAGAGTGCGAGTTGTTGGTTGCGTCCGCCATTGCCGGAAATTGCAGGGAGGCGGACGGTTACCTCGCCGCCGGAGAGCAGGCAGGATCGTTTGTGTTCGCGGCTTAGCTGGGAAGAACGGTTGAGGAGATAGGTGGCGGCTTGTTCGTAGTCCTGGTCGTCGCAGGTGTTGTCGATGGTGACGGCGAAGCCGAGGCGCTCGGCGGATTGTTTCGCCGCTTCGAGCAGGGCGGCGTTGTCGAGCAGGATGATGTGATGGGCGTTGTGGAAGGCGGGATGGCCGGGTTTTGGGGTTTCGGTGAGAGCTGGGGGAGGCGTGGTTGGCAGGTGTTGGTGGATGATTGCGAGGGCTTGTTCTGTGGTGGTGGGGTCGGGGAGCGTGGGGCCTGAGGCTAGTGCATCGAGGGCGTCGGAGGGGACGTCGGAGATGAAGAGGCTGAGCTTGGTGGCGGTGGGCGCGGCGGTGGCGAGGCGTCCGCCTTTGACTGCGGAGAGGTGCTTGCGGACTGTATTGATCTGGCGGATGGAGGCGCCGGATGCTACGAGCTGGCGGTTGAGATGGATGAGGTCTTCGAGGGTAAGGCTCGGGTCGATGGGCTGCTCGAACATGGCGGAGGCGCCGCCGGAGATAAGGAAGAGGATGAGGGTTTTTCCGGTGGCAGTGCTGAGGAGTTTGAGTGCGGCGTTTGCAGCGGCGATGGAGGCGGCGTTGGGGAGTGGGTGGCCGCCGGGGAAGTAGAGGTCGGATGGGGTGAGGTGTTGCGGAGGTGAGGGTGCGGAGATGATGGAGCGGATGGGGAGGTTTGCGGGTAGGAGGGTTCGGACGGCGTCGAAGAGAGTGGCGCCGGCTTTGCCGATGGAGATGATCTGGATGCTGGTGAAGGTTGCCAGGTCGTAGGTCAGGTCGGCGGCGTGGAGCTTGTTGTTCTGGACGCGGAGGAGGCGGGTGCAGGCGGTTTCGACGGTGGTCGCGGCCATGGCTTCGGAGAAGATTTGGCGCACGAGCTGGCGGGAGGATTCCGACATGAGGAGGAGTATTTCATGGCGGGATGGTAGGACGGAGTTGTTGAGGATTCCCTGGGAGGTTGTGCTGCTGCGAGCGCCCCGATCTCCAAGTGCGCGAGATCGGGGACACCCGCTTTGGTACTGCGACGGAGGAGAGCGGTCGAGCTTTGCTCGATACCCCACCCTTTGGCAAAAAGCGCCAAAGGGTAGGGCACCCGGATTTGTGGTTAGTGGAAAAACAATGCGGGGATCTCTCCACTTCGCTGCGCTTCGGTCGAGATGACAGCGTTGTAGTGGGTAGATGAAAGAAGCTGGTTTAGTCGCTGTTGCGGCCGGAGAAGGTCCATTGGCGGACGGGGCCGACATCTACGTGGACGAACTGGCTGATGGGATAGTAGCCGACGCCGCCATCGTGGAGGCTGAGGGCTACGTCGCGGAGCTTGCTGGTGGTGACGCCGGGGACGCGGATGTCGATTGCTTTGGCCTGCATGTGCTGCGAGTTCTTGGCCACGCCGGTGACTGCCGGAGAGGCCGTACCGCCGCGGGTGCGGAGGAAGTTGTTCGACCAGGGAGTGCGGTAGCCGCAGACTACGTCGATGACGCTGCCGTTCTTGCCGAGCTTGGCCATCAAGGAGTGCAGGAGATCGAACTCCTTGGGGTCGTAGTGGCTCTGGTCCTGGGTGCGGTGATCGCGGAGGAAGTGGTTGAGCTGGTCCATCGCGGCGGGGATGTAAGTGTCGCCGATGCGGTAGACGACATCGAGGCTCTCGCCGGTGTGCAGGTGGTAGAGCTTGAGCTCGTACTTCTGGCCGGTTGGGGCGACGGCGGTGGTGGTGGGCGGAGCGGGGGATTCGCTTCTGCCGCAGTTGGGCAGCAGCAGGCAGATGGCCGAGACGGCGGCCACAGCGAGGGGGGTGGAAAGGCGATTGCGCTTCAGAGACAGGGGCCGAGTTACAGAGGGAAGGCGCAGGATCAAGGGGTGGGACTCCAGAGGTCGGATTTGACGTGCTGGTAATTGCGGATAGCAAATGCGAGATGCTGATCGCCATTTGCCTTCTTCTATTGTAGCGCCGGAATCGCGCCGGAGTTGTTGCCTGGACTGTAATGGATTTGTCAGGAAAGGTTCCCCGCAGTGTGTCTTTTCGGCGACTAAGCTGCTCGAAAAATCCGCGCATTTCTTTACATTTGTCAGGCCCTCGTGGGACGGACTCAGCGTAAGCTAGCTGCTAACGTTCCCTTTTGGAGAAGATCCCATGTCAACTGCTGCCAACCATCCGCCACTGTTCGCCTCGTCCGGGACGGTAACCCATGTAAAGAGCCAGAGTGTTGGTGTGCCGTGGTATCTGTGGGTCGGGGTTCTGTCCGTGAGCTCGGCGACTCTGGGGGGCGCGTGGGATGTTTCGTGGCACCGGTCGATTGGGCGTGACAGCTTTTGGACGCCGGCGCACATGGCGATCTATGCGTGTGGCGTGCTGGCTGGGGTGATTGGGCTGTGGCTGGTGGCGCGGGCGACGCTCGGACGCGATGAGGAGATGCGGGCCAACTCGGTGAGCGTGTTTGGGTTGCGGGCGCCGCTGGGGGTATTTCTGGCGGGTTGGGGCGGCGTGGCAATGCTGACCTCGGCGCCGTTCGATAACTGGTGGCACAACGCCTATGGGCTGGATGTGAAGATCGTGAGCCCGCCGCATACGCTGCTGATTCTCGGAATTCGTGTGATTGGCGTTGGGATCTTGTTTCTGATCCTGGCGGCGATGAATCGCGCGCAAGAGGCCGGAGCGGCGAACTACAAGCGGCTGCAGTGGATGTTTCTTTATATCGGCGGATTGATGGTCGGTGGGCAGATGTTCTTTCTGCAGGAGTTTACGGACGACGTTGTGCTGCACAGGGCGCCGGCTTACATTTCGATGGCGATCGGGTTGCCGATATTGTTTGCGTTGTTCTGGCAGGCGTCGCGGTTTCGGTGGGCGGCTACGGTTACGGCGTCGGTGTATATGCTGTGCATTATTGCGGAGATTTTGATCCTGCCGCTGTTTCCGGCGCAGCCGAAGCTGGGGCCAGTGTTTTATCCGGTGACGCACTTTGTTCCGGCAAAGTTTCCCATCCTGATCGTGGTGCCGGCGCTGGCGCTGGACCTCTTCTGGCAGCGGGTGAAGGCTTGGAAGCTGTGGCAAATTGCGCTGGTCTCGGGCGTGATCTTTACAGTGGTGCTGGTGGCGGTGGAGTGGCCGTTTGCGAACTTCCTGATGTCTCACGCGAGCCAGAACAGGTTCTTTGGGACCATGTACTTTGATTACAACTCGCGGCCGCAGGGATATGACCGGCTGCGGCTCTTCTTCCATCCACAGTACGGATTGGGGTTGGTGAAGGGGCTGGGCGTGGCGGTGGTTTGTGCGATGGCTTCGACGTGGGTAGGGTTGGCGTTTGGGCGGTGGATGCGTGGGGTGCAACGGTGAAGCGAGGGCTTAGGGTTCAGGGCTTAGGGTTTAGAGGGTTTGTTGCGGCGGTGATGGTTTTCTTTGCGGCGATGCCAGCCTGGGCGCACATTGGGAATAAGGATGTGTTTGAGCAGGTGACGGTGGGGCCGTACACGCTGTTCATTACGATTCGGACGCCGACGGTGATTCCGGGTGTGGCAGTGATTGAGGTTCGGAGCTCGGGCGCGCCGATTGATTCGCTGACGATTACGCCGCTGCTGCTGACGGGAGAGGCTTCGAAGCATCCGCCGACGCCGGATGTGATGAAGCGGTCGAAGGATGATCCGCAGTTCTTTACGGGGTCGCTTTGGCTGATGGGGACAGGATCGTGGCAGATTCGGTTTGGGATTGATGGAGCGGGGGGCAAGGAAGCGACTAGTGTGCCGGTGGCTGCTGCTGCTACTACGATTTTGAAGATGCAGCGGCCTATGGGGTTGATGCTGGGGGCTCTTGGACTGCTGCTGGTTGTTGGGTTAGTGGGTATT
>Ga0302316_10003780_pt1 | contig 10153 bp, 11 predicted proteins | sample III_Palsa_N3_2_FD_200456 | JGI IMG/M metagenome (GOLD analysis project Ga0302316, IMG submission 200456) | Peat permafrost microbial communities from Stordalen Mire near Abisko, Sweden - III_Palsa_N3_2 | ecosystem: Environmental > Terrestrial > Soil > Palsa > Peat permafrost | place: Sweden... | reverse complement strand
ACGAAGAGCAACGCCATCGTCACAGAGAGATGGTTACGCCTGCGCTAAGAAACATCACCCAAGGATGGATTATCGCCGTAGTGATGTTCGTGTTTTGGCAAGGCTTTGGAAGCCGGATAGGGTTCTTTCATCTTTCCGATAGTGTATTGATCACTCTTCTAACGACCACGACGGTAAATGTCCTCGGCCTCTTCTGGCTTGCCTTAAAGTATTTGTACGCAAACCCTGATTACAAATCGCCGCGACAACCATCTAATAGCAAAAAAGCTCGTACGCCTTAAGCCACGCACTTCCATGGAAGTGCGCTCTGTTCGCGTTTTGTCAGCCCAAACGCGTGCGAAATGCTTTGGAAGGTTCGGGCGGCATCCGACGTTTGATGTGATTTGAGTGGCGGAAAGTGAGATGATCCATCTGACGGCAAGCGGCAGTGGCTGGGGGCAACTCTGGGGGCAACATCGAACCATGCTCTGGTAAAAACGGCATAGAACAAGGCGCTGCCGCGTATCATGTGGTGCCGGGTGCCGCACCAGTTACAGCGAAAGGCCCGCAGTGATGCGGGCCTTTTTTGTTTTTTTGAACTTTCCGCTTGATTCGACAAGCAGTCCTCATCTGGGTTGGCTCGGAGGGTGTTGGTCAGCCGTCTGGGACATCACGCATGTTCAATGCTTGATGGCTGATGATGGCGCATCGCTGGCTGTTGGCGTGGCTGTTGGCGCGGTGGTCGTGGGCATGCTGCTCATCGGATTGCCTGCCATCGATTTGGTGGTTTGATCCATCGCCTTGTCGCGCGCATCGGGTATGGCCGCCAGTTTCTTGGCCATCTGCAGATGGGTATTCAGTGTTGGCAGCGTGGTCTGTGCGAACTGATGCACATCCGGGTCTTTCGCCTGCTTGCTTTCCTGAGTGAACATTTTCACGGCGGCCTGATGGTCCTTGACCATGTCCTTTAGCCACGCCTGATCAAAACTGCTGCCGTTCTTCGCTTGCAGATCCTTGCTCTCTTTCTGCGCGTCCGACGTGGGGGCGGTGGGGAGTGTCACCTGTTTGCTCTGGGCCAGCGCCTTCAGCTGGTCGTTGGCCTTGGTGTGGTCATCGACGATGCGCTGCGCGAGCTGCTTGACTTGCACATCGGAAGACTTGTCCAGCGCCATCTGGCCCAGCTGTACCTCGGCCACGCCATCGGCGGCGGCATGCTGCATGAACGTGCTGTCCGTGGCGTTGGTCGAACTCTTTGCATCAACCGATCCGTCGGACCGGGCCATCGCTGCGCAAGCCAGACTCAGCAGCAATGCACTGCCGAGCACCTGGCAGACGTGTCGTGTAGTCATGTCGATCCTCTCCGTTGATGGCTGGAAAACCGATGAAACCTGATGGGCCGAAAAGAGTATGTGACGGGTTACCAAGCTCTGGGCCGTATTGGCTGAACACTCGACAAACACTTAACGGCTTCGTCGCGAATCGTGTACTTGCGCATCTGCAGGCTTATACGGTCAGACACGAGGGCAGGTCATGGAAACACTCTACGTAGTGCAGAGCTTTCACGAGGTGGATGGAGCCGTCTTGCCCGAGAAGCCGGTGCTTCATGGCATGGAGGAGTTTGCACGTCGCCGCGGCGAGCAGCTTGCCAGGCAGTGTGAAGGGGTACTGGTGTATGCGCAGGCCGCAGACACGGACCGTGGCGAGTATTCGGCCCCGGTCATTCTCGCGAAATATGGCCATGTGCCAGATCCGCAGGCAGAGAGTCTGTATTGCTATCGCTAGAGCGAAAGCGCGGTATCTGCAACGTCGAACGAAGGCGGTTGTCCATGGAAAGTGAGGCGGTGTACGAAACGTAAAAACTTGCTACGATCAGCCGGCGGCTGCACAAGGGTAGCCGGGGACTAATTGTATGCAAACGCTTATTGCGCACTCCGCCTTCTGGCGTGCTGTGTCGCTGTTTGCAGGGATGCGGATGGGGAAAATCGGACGGGATGCACGGCCAGCTGGCGTGGCTATCTGCGACGAGTTGGTGTCTTGGTATCCGGGTGCGCGATCGCGCCGTGAAGATGAGTTGGCGCGAAGTCGCCAGATTGAATCCGGCTGAATCATGCTGCGGTGAAATGCGGTTTGTTGCTCGCAGCGACCCGCTAATGGGGCAACTGGCTGGCGTAATCCGATAGGCGGCACCTTGCTGGGGGCCGTGGAATGCCGACGAAGCATTATTCCTGCATTTCCCATGAGTGCCGACAGGGCTCGTCCGCGCGCGTGCCTTGCCTCCCGGATAGGCAATGCGGCCGGGACTGCACAGTGGCCGTGGTACGGCCTGCACGGCGTGGGTGATCCCGTTCCGGTAAACTTCGGCGAGTTCGCGCATTAGGCAGTTGCGAGCAACTTTTCACGGGGACGGCGGCAGTACGCCCGGAAGCAGCGGCGCGAAGCCGTGTTTCGCGGGTCACCGCTGTTACACCGACGCTGGCGGTGCGCGATGGCTCTGGCCTGCGCCGACCAGATGCCACACGCAGGTAGACAAGTTCATGAACAAGCGGACCGTTTCACTGATTGGCGTACCGACCGACATCGGCGCCGGACATCGCGGTGCTGCGATGGGACCGGAAGCTCTGCGGGTGGCCAATCTGGCGGCCAGGCTGGAACGCCGTGGGCTGAAGGTGATTGACCGCGGCAACCTGCAGGGGCCGCTCAATCCATGGCAGCCACCCACGCACGGTTACCGTCATCTGGACGAGGTGGTGGCCTGGAATACAGCCGTCTATACGGCTGTACATCAGGAGCTTCAGGCAGGTCGCCTGCCGATCATGCTCGGCGGAGATCACTGCCTGGCGATCGGTTCGATCTCAGCCGTGGCGCGCCATTGCCACGACGAAGGCAAGCAACTGCGCGTGTTGTGGCTGGATGCGCATACCGATTTCAACACGGCGCAGGCTACCCCATCGGGCAATATCCATGGCATGCCGGTGGCCTGCCTGTGCGGCACCGGTCCGACCGAACTCACCGGGTTAACCGGCAACACGCCGGCCACCACACCTGACGTTTTCCGCTATATCGGCATCCGCTCGGTGGACGAAGGCGAAAAGCAGCTGGTGCGCGAGGCGAGCATGAGCGTGTTCGACATGCGCCGCATCGACGAGATTGGCATGAAGGGCGTAATGGAAGAGGCGCTGGCCGGTGTCGACGAAAATACCCATCTGCACGTGAGCTTCGATGTGGATTTCCTCGATCCCAGCATCGCACCTGGCGTCGGCACCACCGTGCGTGGCGGTCCGGATTACCGCGAGGCGCAGCTGTGCATGGAGATGATCGCCGACGCCGGCTGCATGGCGTCGCTGGACATCGTCGAGCTGAATCCGGCGTATGACAAACGCAACCAGACCGCCAAGCTGGCGGTGGACCTGGTCGAATCGCTGTTTGGCAAATCCACGCTGCTGCGCTGATTGCGCTGGCCTGAAGACATTACAAGCGAACCCTATGCAGACTCGAGTTCTCACCGGCATCACCACCACCGGCACCCCGCACCTGGGCAATTACGTAGGTGCCATCCGCCCAGCCGTCGAAGCCAGCCGACGCGCTGACGTCGATGCGTTCTACTTCATGGCCGACTATCACGCGCTGATCAAGAGCGACGATGCGGCGCGGATCGAGCGCTCGCGGCTGGAGATCGCCGCGACCTGGCTGGCTGCTGGCCTTGATCCGCAGCGCGTCACGTTCTATCGCCAGTCGGACATTCCGGAAATTCCCGAACTGACCTGGTTTCTCACCTGCGTCGCCGCCAAGGGCATGCTGAACCGTGCGCATGCCTACAAGGCGGCAGTGGATCGGAATACGGAGACGGGCGAGGACGTCGATGCCGGCATCACCGCCGGCCTGTACATGTATCCGGTGCTGATGGCGGCCGACATCCTTGCGTTCGACGCGCACAAGGTGCCGGTAGGGCGCGACCAGATCCAGCACATCGAGATGGCGCGCGACCTCGGTCAGCGTTTCAACCATATCCATGGCCGCGAGTTCTTCGTGTTGCCTGAAGCGCTGATTGAGGAGCAGGTGGCTACACTGCCGGGCTTGGACGGTCGCAAGATGTCCAAGAGCTACGACAACACGATTCCGTTGTTCGCTGGCGGTAGGAAGCAGTTGCGCGAGGCGATCATGCGCATCGTCACTGACTCGCGCCTGCCTGGTGAGTCGAAGGATCCGGACAGCTCTGCGCTGTTCACCATCTTCCGTGCGTTTGCCAGCGAGACCGAGACGGCGGCATTCCGCCAGGCCCTGCTGGACGGCCTTGGCTGGGGCGATGCGAAGCAGGTGCTGTACGAACGCATCGAGACCGATGTGGCGCCGATGCGCGAGCGCTACGAGGCGTTCATGGGCGATCCGGCGGCGATCGAGACAATACTGCAGCAGGGTGCGCAGAAAGCGCGTGCGATTGCCACGCCGAAGCTTGCCGCTTTGCGTGATGCGCTGGGGCTGCGTTCGGCCAGCACGTCGGTGGCCATCATGGCCTCGCCAAAGACGGCCACGAAGCAGGACAAAATGCCGCGCTTCGCCAGTTTCCGTGACGCCAATGGTAACTTCCGTTTTCGCCTGTTCTCCGCGGAAGGCGAGGAGCTGCTGCTGTCGATCTCGTTCGCCGATCCGAAGGCGGCCGGCACGCTGCAGAAGCACCTCAAGACGCTGGGTGCAGCCGGCGCCGTGCTGCAGGTTCAGCCGCAGGGCGTGACCCTGGAGCTGGATGGCAAGCCGGTCGCCAGCACGCCCGACTACCACGATGAGCAGTCACGCGACGAAGCCCTGCTGCGGCTGCGCGAGGCGCTGGATCAGCTCGCTGCGCAGGATTGATGCGCGACGATTCAAGCCGACGGAGTGATTGATCGATGCGTTACCTGGCCATCCTGCTGCTGGCGCCGTGGTTGCTGATCCTGTGCTGGGCCTACTGGTCCTATCCGAAGAGCCTGCCGCAGACCTCAAGTCGACGTGTTTTCGATTTTGTGGTGCTGCTGCTGGCAGCGGTCACGGCGGTGCAGAGTGCATTGCTCGGTTTCGACATGGTCGGACTGCCGGCGGTCGACCAGTTTGGTCGTGCGAGTGGAGGCATCTGGCAACAAGTGCTGCCCGCGTTGTATGGCTACGGTGCGTTTACGGTGGTGCTGTTGCTCGCGATGCTGCTACGTCACGCCTGCTGGGGGCGGCGCGGCTGATTCTGGCTGTCGGCTGGTGTCAGTCCCTTTGAACGCGACGCCCTGTGAGCCCGGTTGTTCCGATGCCACCATCACGCGTGAACCCGACGGAGTGCGAGAATACCGTCCATGATGCCGCTCAAATACCTCCAGGCGTACCCCGTTGTTATGCAGGACAAGGTGCGTCAGTTGATCGCGCAGCAGCGCCTGGGCGAGCATCTGGCGAAGCAGTATCCGGATCGTCATGCGGTGCAAAGCGACAAGGCGCTCTACACCTACACGATGGATCTGAAGCAGCAATACCTTAGAAACGCGCCAGGCATCGACAAGGTGCTGTACGACAGCAAGCTCGACGTGGTGCAGCGCGCGCTGGGCCTGCATACCGCGATCTCGCGCGTGCAGGGCAGCAAGCTCAAGGCGAAAAAAGAAATCCGTGTGGCCGCCTTGTTCAAGGCCGCCGCACCGGAATTCCTGCAGATGATCGTGGTGCACGAGCTGGCGCATCTGAAAGAGCAGGATCACAACAAGGCGTTCTACCAGCTGTGTACGTACATGCTGCCGGACTACCACCAGCGAGAATTTGACCTGCGCATGTACCTGACCTGGCGCGAGCTTCCAGCAACGGTCAACGCAGACAACCGGAGTGACAATGGATAGTGCAGCGCTGCAGAAATACCTGTTGCGATTGTTCGAACGGCACGATGTCGAGCTCGAAGCAGACGAGGATGGCTGGCTGGTCACCGATGACGATTTCCCTGCGATTCGTGCCGAGTGGCATGAGGGCAGCGCAGGTGAGCCGGGTCGCCTCGATGTCGACGTGGTGCTGAGCGAGGAGCGGCGCATCGAGGAGAGTTTCGCCGGTATCGGCAACGGTGATGCTGGTTGTCGCGATGCCTTGCATACGTTCGAGCAGAATGCCTTCCATCTGCTGCTGGCTGCCTGCTGGTACGTCACCAACGACCGCAAGATGCGGATCGCCGCGTGGGAGATCGGCGTGCGCACGTGGGACGTATTCATCGGCCCGTTCACGTTGCGTGGCGCTGACGAAAGCGTTGTGGCCATTTCATCCGAAGCGCTGGAAGCAATCGAAGCCGCATTGAAGCGTGAAGTGCTGGTGCCGGAGCTGCACTGGCTGCGACTGGTGCATCAGCACGGAACGGACGGCAATGCACGTTGCGAAGCGCTGCTGGACAACGAACCCTGGACCGCGGGAACGCTTGCGCTGGATTCCGTTGCGTGGCCGTTGAGCGTGCGCGACTACAGCGCGCGCTGCTTCATGCTGCTGGACGTGCGCGACTACTGACGCGCCACTGGAAAACAAACAGGGCGCCCGAAGGCGCCCTGTTTGTTGATGCATGACAACTCGGCTTAGTTCGGCAGCGCCAGATCGTCGAGCATCGCCTTGAGGAATCGCGCAGCTTCACCGCCGGTGGCGGCACGATGGTCGAAGGTCAGCGACAGCGGCATGCGGCGATGCACTTCGATGCCGCCGATCACCGCGACTACGTCGTGGCTGAGCTTGCCCGCGCCGACGATCGCGACGGTCGGCGGTACCACCACTGGCGTTGCATAGCGGCCGGCGAACATGCCGAAGTTTGACAGGCTGATGGTGTAGCCGGACAGCTCGGAGGCCGGGATCGAACGATCCTCAACCTGCGTGCGCAGGCGCTTGATCGCGGCGCGGATGCCGGCACCGTCGAGCACGTCGGCGTTGCGCAGCGCTGGTACGAACAGGCCGTCGTCGGTATCCACCGCGATGCCGATGTCGACATGCGGATGCAGGGTACGGGTGAGGTTCTTGCCGTCGAACCAGGCGTTCAAGCCCGGTACCGTCTTGCAGGCAAACACGATCGCGCGGATCAGGCGGGCGGTGATGTCCTGCTTGCCGATCCAGGCGTGCAGGTCGGCGTCGTCGACCAGGGTGGTCGGCACGACCTGGGCGTGGGCGTCGGCCATCACGCGGGCCATGTTGCGACGTACACCCTTCAACTGCTCCGGCTGGCCACTGGCCTGCTGCGATGGCGGCGCGGTACGTACCGGCTTGCCAGCGAGCGATACCGGTGTACGGGTGGCTTCAGGCTGCGGCAGCTCTGGGGCCAGATGGCGACCGGCAGACGCGGGCACGCCACGCAACGGCGCGGCACCGAGTGCAGCCGAACCGTTGGCAGCGGCGTCCTTGACGTCCTTCATGGTGACCACACCATCGGCTCCGCTCGGACTCACGCGGGTCAGGTCGACCTTGAGCTTCTTCGCCAGCGCGCGCACCGCAGGCACGGCTTTCACACCGCCGATGCTGGCGGCTTGTTCGACGTGTACATGACTGCCGCTGACCATCGCGCCGACCACGGTACCTTCGTCTTCGCGTGCCGCGGCAGTCTCTTCGACTTCACCACCTTCATCCGAAGCGACCACCTTGTGGCTATCGTCCGCGGCCAGGCTGCCGACACTTTTCTTCGGGCCATGCTGGTGGCCCGTATCCTGCGATTCGGCGCGCTGCTTGGCGTTCGCGTCCGGTTCGAACTCGGCCAGCGCGGAGCCGGTCTCGATGATGTCGCCGGCGGCGCCGTGCAGTTTAGTGACCTTGCCGGTGTACGGCGAGGGCACGTCGACCACCGCCTTGGCGGTTTCCATCGAGCACAGCGGCGCGTCGAGCTTGATGCTGTCGCCCACCTTCACATGCCACTCGACGATGGTCGCGTCGGGCAGGCCTTCGCCGAGGTCGGGCAGGTAGAACGTCTTGATATCAGCCATGGGATCGGGTCCGTTGAAGGTTAGCTGGCGGCCAGGGTGCGCTTGGCGGCGTCGACGACGCGCTCCACGCTCGGCATGTATTTCATTTCCAGGCGGAACAGCGGGATGTGCGTGTCGAAACCGGTGACGCGCTCGACCGGCGCGAGCAGGTCGTACATGCACTCCTCGGCCAGGCGGGCGGCGATCTCGGCACCGAAGCCGGCGGTCTTGGGCGCTTCGTGCACGATCACGCAACGGCCCGTTTTTTGTACGGATTCAGCAATCGTGTCGAAGTCCAGCGGAGTCAGCGTGGCCACGTCGATCACTTCGGCGCTGATGCCTTGCGCAGCCAGTTCGTCGGCAGCTTCCAGCGCCTCCTTCACCTGTGCGCCCCAGGTCACCAGGGTCACGTCGGTGCCGTCGCGCAGCACGAAGCATACGTCCAGCGGTAGTGCCTCGCCGTCGTCCGGCACCTCTTCCTTGTACTGGCGATAGATGCGTTTGGGTTCGAAGAACATCACCGGATCTGGATCACGGATCGCGGCGAGCAGCAGGCCGTAGGCGCGTGCCGGCGATGATGGCATCACCACACGCAGGCCAGGGATGTTGGTGAACAGGTGCTCGTTCGCTTCGGAGTGATGTTCCGGTGCGCGGATGCCGCCACCCCACGGCGCACGGAACACCGCCGGCACGGTGAGGCGGCCGCGGGTGCGGTTACGCATGCGCGCGGCGTGGCAGGCGATCTGCTCCATCATCGGATAGATGAAGCCTTCGAACTGTGCCTCGGCGACCGGCTTCATGCCAGCCACGGCGAGGCCGACGGTGACGCCGGCAATCGTGGTTTCGTCCAGCGGCGTGTCGAGCACGCGCAGCTCGCCGAATTTTTCCTGCAGGCCCTGGGTGGCGCGGAACACGCCGCCGTTGAGGCCGACGTCTTCGCCCAGCACCATGACGCTGTCGTCGTGGGCCATTTCGTAGGCGAGCGCCTGTGTGACGGCCTCGATAAGAGTGATTTGTGCCATGACTTAGTGGCCCTTGTTTTCAAGCGAGAGGACGTAATCGCGCTGCTTGGCGAGATCGGCGGGAACTTCGGCGAAGATGTAATCAAACATCGCCGTAACCGGCTGGGTCTTGGTTTCGAGGTAGGCATTCACCTCGTTGTCCATCCACTCGTCGCACTCGGCTTTCCAGGCCTCTTCCTTCGCGTCATCCCACACGCCCTTGGCCACCAGCCAGTTGCGCAGGCGCTTCATCGGCTCCCTTTCCCAGCCGTCCTTCACTTCCTGCTCGCCGCGGTAGCGACGCGCATCGTCGGCGGTGGTGTGATCGCCCAGGCGATACGTCACCGCCTCGATCACGCTGCCGCCCTGGCCGTTGCGGGCGCGATCGAGCGCGTCTTCCATCGCCTTGCGCACGGCGATGATGTCGTTGCCGTCGACTTGGATGCAGAACAGTCCGGCGGCAATGCCCTTCTGCGCCAGCGTCGGTGCACCGGACTGGATCTTGCGCGGCACCGAGATCGCCCACTGGTTGTTGACGATCACCGCCACCAGCGGCAGGTTCTGCGCACCGGCGATGTTGATGGCGCCGTAGAAGTCGCCCTTGGACGAGCCACCGTCGCCGATCGTGCAAACCGCTACGCGTTTTTCGCCACGGATCTTGAACGCCAGTGCGGTGCCGGCGGCGTGCAGGCACTGTGTGGCGATCGGCACCGACCAGGCGAAGTCGTGACGTGCGGGTTCTTTCTGGTAATCGTTGCCGCGCTCGTCGCCGCCCCAGTACATGTACACCTCGCGCGGCTGCACGCCGCGATACAGCTGCGCGCCGTATTCGCGGTAGCTGACCGCCAGCACATCTTCCGGCTTCATGGCGCTGCCGATGCCGACGTGCGCGGCCTCATGGCCGAGACAGCTGGCGTAGGTGCCCAGCTTGCCGGTGCGCTGCAGCGCGATCGACTTGGCGTCGAACACGCGGGTCGACAGCATCAGCTTGTACAGCTCGACCATGTGGCCGAGATCCTTGGCGAATTCAGGCAGATCGTCACGGACCTGCTTGCCCTCGGCATCGAGGTATTGCAGGTATTCAATTTCAAACTTGGCGGCGATGGTCACAACTCGCTCCGGGGTGAGGATAGAGAGGGGGTAAGCATGGAACACGGCATTTTACCGAGGGTCGGTGAAGGCCGTATGTCCGGATAAGACCGCGCTTGATAACAGGCTGGCATGTTGCACTGCAAGGTACAGTGCAGCATGCGCGGG
>Ga0302316_10003777_pt1 | contig 10158 bp, 6 predicted proteins | sample III_Palsa_N3_2_FD_200456 | JGI IMG/M metagenome (GOLD analysis project Ga0302316, IMG submission 200456) | Peat permafrost microbial communities from Stordalen Mire near Abisko, Sweden - III_Palsa_N3_2 | ecosystem: Environmental > Terrestrial > Soil > Palsa > Peat permafrost | place: Sweden... | reverse complement strand
GATCGAGCTGGCTGGGGCGTTTTCGATCCAGAGCGTGGACCTCGGCAATCCGAAGTGGCAGGACAAGATTGATTCGCTGAGCATGAGGGCGCAGGGCAAGCCGGAGGATGCGAAGGCAGCGGGCAGCGACCGCAAGGCTGAGGTGCAGTCGGCGATGTCGGCGCGGTTCAACTTGAATCATGGAACGATCCTGGTGGATGATCTGAAGTACCAGATTCCTGGCGCGACGGTGCTGCTGAATGGTGTCTATACGGCGGATGGCAAGGTCTTCGAGTTTCGAGGCCATGTGCGGACGGATGCGCAGGCTTCGCAGATGGTGACGGGATGGAAGTCGATCCTGCTGATGCCAGTGGACAAGTTTTTGAAGAAGAACGGCGCGGGGATGGAGTTGCCGATCTCGATCAGCGGGACGGGCGGGGATGCGAAGTTCGGGCTGGCGATGCATGGGGCGGATGAGAGCTCTGCGCAGATTGCGGCGGAGCTGGGAGCAGCGAAAGGGAAGCCGACGAGTCCAAAGTGAGAGCAAGACAGGGGACGAGCGTCCTGCTACCGTGGAAGAGACGATGCCAGCGCAAGAAGAGATGTTTCGAGAACCACCGCGAGCCGAACCAATGCAGACACGCGAACTACCAGTAGAAGGTCCGGCGCCAGCGCCCGTGTGGCTACAGCGGTTGAGCCTCGTCGTGCTGGTGATCTTTTGCTTTTATGTGGGTGGGCTGCTGATGCTGCTGCCGTGGTGGCCGCGGTACTGGGAGCAGAACGGGTGGCTGATGTCGCATCCGGCGATGGATGCGGTGCTGCAGCGCGGGTGGGTGCGTGGGGTGATCAGCGGGATCGGGATGCTGGATATGTGGATCGGTGTGAGCGAGATGGTGCACTACCGGGATTACAGGGTGTAGTGGACTGGGTTGCCGCCGTTAGAAGTAGCAGTAGAAACGTTCTGATTGGCAAGCCATTCTCGATAGAGTTCTGAGTTGTCTAGCTCTGAACTCATCGAGGGCTGACTTTCATGGCAAAACCACGGTGCTATCTGTGTTTGAGTGCGGCATTGTTGTTTTATTCTGCCTGGCTCTTTGCGCAGGATGCGCCGGCGCCGGCTGCTGTGGCTGCCCCTGCAGCCGATACTGCTGCGCTAGCCAAAGCGGCACAGAATCCTGTTGCCAGCATGATCAGTGTTCCGCTGCAAAACAACTCGAACTTTCATGTGGGGGCTTACAGGCGGACGCAGGATATCTTCAACATTCAGCCTGTTGTGCCGAAGCGGTTGAGCGAGGGCGTGATGCTGATCACGCGGGTTGTTCAGCCGATCGTGTGGCAGCCCTATACGACCCAGGATACGGGGGGTGAGGTCGGGTTTGGGGATATGAATCCGACGTTCTTTTTTTGCCAGCGAAGCCTGGGAAGTTGATTTGGGGCATGGGGCCGACGTTTGTTTTTCCGACGGCGACGAGCTCGCTGCTTGGGCAGGGGAAGTTCAGCCTGGGACCGGCGGTGGTGGCGCTGGTGCAGCCGGGACATTGGACGTTTGGGGTGCTGGCGAACAATGTGGTCTCGGTTGTGGGGTCGTCGCACAGGCCAGCGGTGAACCAGATGACGCTGCAATACTTCATCACCTACAACCTGAAGAAGGGTTGGAACATCAACAGCGGGCCGATCATTGCGGCGAACTGGCATAACCAGGCGAGCGGCGATGCGGCCGATGGAGACGATACGACCTCGGGTGGCAGGTGGACGGTGCCTTATGGCGGTGGCGTGGGGCGGATTACGCGGCTGGGGTTCCAGCCGGTGAATCTGTCGGCGAACTTCTATGGCAATGCGATTCATCCGCCGGGGTCGTCTCCGTGGGGTTTGCGGCTGCAGATTGCGCTGCTGTTTCCGCAGAAGCCGAAGTAGGCTTTTTGGCGGGCTTCCGGCGGTGGGCGCTGGAGCTTTCTCTCATTTTTAACGCGTAGGGACAACGTTTTTCGTTGACAAGTCCGTGTGTCGAAGTGAAAATGTTACCCATCACTCGAAAGTTGTAGTTCCCGAAGTAACTAAGGTCCCAGAAGCAATTTTTCGATGTTTTCCTTCTGAGATCTCCGAAGTGCGGCGCGTTTTGTTGGTCGAGTCTTTTTGGCTCTTGAACGGCGTACCAGCTGCCGCCTTCGATCCCCTTGTTGATGTGTACGACCAAATTTCATGACTCCGAGAGCCGTACAGGCCTACCGGGGCTAGCTTTCAGGCCAGCTTCGAGAAATGAGTTTTTGTGATGTTCTGGACTTCTTCCCTTGTTGATACTCGCGGTGCGGCGTCTGCTGCCCGTACTGCCTCCTCAGGCCCTGACACGTTTTTTGCAGGCGGCAGGAAGATGCGGGCCTTTGTGACGAAGGTGGCGGCAGTGTGTCTGCTGGGGGGAGTTTTCTGCGCGGGGGCGGCTGCGCAGACGCCGACGGTTGCGGTTTCGACTACGTCTATTGATTTTGGGAACCAGGTGCAGGGGACGGCCAGCGCGCCGTGGACGGTGTCACTGAGCAATACGAGTGGAACGCCGCTGGCGATTTCTTCGGTGAGCGTGAACGATCCGGGGGACTTTGCTCTGACGGGCAATTGCGGGTCGACGCTGGGGGCGTACTCGACCTGCACGATGCAGGTGGCGTTTACGCCGACTACGACCGGGACTCTGGCGGGATATCTGACCTTTACGGACAATGCGGCGGGTGGGTCGCAGAGCGTGAACCTGATCGGCGTGGGGACGTCGAATGTGCCGGTGGTGGTGTTTGCGCCGACGAGCATTGATTTTGGGAACCAGGCGGTGGGCACGACCAGCAATAGCTGGACTGTGACACTGAACAATACGAGTGGCACGGATGCGACGTTGTCTTCGCCGATTGCGATCACGGGTTCTGCGGCGTTTGTCCAGACGAATACCTGCTGGACGACGCTGGCGGCGCACAGTTCCTGCAATGTGGTGGTGTCGTTTGCGCCGATTGCTCCGGGGCAGGTTTCGGGGCAGATTGTGGCTTCGATTGCGGGCACAACGCCGCTGACGGTGAGCCTGACGGGGATGGGCATTGCGGCGACGCCGGTGGTGGTGTTCTCGCCGACCAGCGTGGACTTTGGCAGCCAGACGATGGGCACGGCGAGCAATAGCTGGACTGTGACGCTGAATAATACGAGCGACTATCCGGCGCCGTTTGTGACGCCGATTTTGATCTCGGGTTCTACGGACTTCAGCCAGACCAATACTTGCGGAAATTCGCTGGCGCCGCACTCTACGTGCAATGTGGTGGTGACGTTTACGCCGAGCTCGGTGGCTGTGATTACAGGGCAGGTTTCGGTGGGGATCAACGGCATCAGCACGCCGCTGACGGTGAGCCTGACGGGTACGGGGACGTCGTCGACACCGGTGGTGCAGTTCTCGCCGACGGCTATCGACTTTGGCAGTTTGGCGGTTGGGACGACGAGCAATTCGTGGACGGTCACGCTGAGCAATATGAGCGCGACGGCGGCAGTGTTTACTAGCCCGCTTGCGATCACGGGGTCTACGGCCTTTACGGAGACGGATAACTGCGGCACGAGTCTGGCGGCGTTCTCTACCTGCAATATTCAGGTGAGCTTCACGCCTGCCGCACCGGGTGTTGTTACCGGGCAGCTTGTGGCGCTGGTAAATGGCGTGACTACGCCGCTGGCTGTGTCACTGACAGGGACTGGAACGACTTCGACGCCTGTGGTGACTTTCTCGCCGTCGAGTATCGACTTTGGCAGCCTGCAGATGGGGACTACGAGCAATCCGTGGACTGTGACGCTTAGCAATACGAGTGGCGTGGCGGTGACGTTTGCGAGCCCGATTGCGATCTCGGGCGATCCTTCGTTCACGGAGACGAACACCTGCGGCACGAGCCTCGCGGCTTACTCTACATGCAACGTGCTGGTGACGTTTGCGCCGACTTTGCCGGGGTCGTTCCTTGGACAGCTTGTGGTGTTGATCAACGGGAACAGCGTTCCGCAGACGGTTAGCCTTACGGGCACGGGAGCGACACCGCCCTCGCCGCTGCAGTTTTCGTCGACCAGCATCAACATGGGCAACGTGCAGGTGGGCTCGACCAATAACTGGACGGTGACGCTGAGCAATACCGGCGGCACGACGGTCGGCTTCAGCGCGCTTCAGCTTGCGGGTGCGTTCATGACGCAGACCAACAACTGCGGCACCTCGTTGGCGGCGTATTCGAGCTGCAACATTGTTATTGCCTTCGCGCCGACTTTTCAGGGGCCGATCACTAACCAACTGATCCTGATACCAAACAGCCCGTACATTCTTCCGCAAATTCTGAACATCAGCGGGACAGGTGTTGGAGCGCCGCTGTCGCTTTCGCCAAGCAGCATCGACTTCGGCAACCAGCCGGTTGGCTCTACCAGCAATGCCTGGACGATTACGATGAGCAACACGACCAACGCGACGATCACTTTCACGCCGATTTTTGCTATTGCGCCGTACTTTACCGAGACGGACAACTGCGGCACGAGCCTTGCCGCCTATTCCAGTTGCAACATTCAGGTGAAGTTCTCGCCCATTGTGCCGGGGCTGATTTCGCTCCAGATGTCCGTAATTCCAACCAGTACCTCCTATTTACCGGTGAATGTAACTCTGACGGGAACCGGTGTCGGGTCGGCGCTCTCGATTTCAGCGACCAGCGTTGATTTTGGCAACCAGGCGGTGGGGACATCCAGCAATCCGTGGACGCTGACGATGAGCAACACGGGCAGCACCGCGGTGCCGTTCCTTCTCGAGCTTCCAGGCCCAATCTATACCGAGACAGATAACTGCGGCACGAGCCTTGCGGCTTTCTCCAGTTGCAATATTCTGGTGACGTTCTCGCCACAGTTTGTGGGACCAAGTCCAAGTCAGCTTTTTGTGTTCTCAACCGGTCTGGCGTCCACGCCGGTGACGGTAAACCTGACAGGTACGGGAGTGCCGATCACTTCGGCGGTTTACTTCTCTACGAGCAATATCAACTTCGGCACCCAGGCGGTGGGAGCGGCGAGCAATGCGTGGACTGTGACGCTGAACAATACCAGCGGCTCGTCTGTGCCGTTCTCTGGCCTGCTGCTAACGGATCCGGGCGACTTCAGCCAGACGAACACCTGCGGCAGCACCAGCTTGCCGGCGTACTCAACCTGCACGATCCAGGTGATCTTCGATCCTGCCACTTCGGGACCGATCTCAGGAGCACTTGAGGCGGTCATCGGGTTTGGAGGTGCGCCGGAGACCTTGACCCTAACAGGGACGGGAGCGCCACAGCCTGACTACTCGCTTACGGTGAACCCGCCGACCATGACGCTGAACGCCGGCCAGACGGGCCTGGCAACCTTCACCTTTACGCCGGTAGGTGGCTATACCGGAACGGTTGTCTTCACCTGCACCGGGCTGCCGGTGGGAGCATCCTGCGTCTTCCAGCCGCCAACCGTTACGGCGGATGGTTCCAACACCGTACAGACTTCTCAACTGACGATTACGACGGTTGGACCGTCTGGCGGCACGGTTACGCTTGCGAGAAACTTTACGGGTGTTGGACCTATGCTCGCGGCTGTGTTTATCCTGCCGGGCATGCTGTGTGGCTTGCTTGGCCTGCGGCGCAAGAGCCTGCGAGGCTCGATGAAGCAGTGGGCTCTGCTGACGATGCTGATGGCCGTGATGGGTGGCGCAGTGGGATGCAGTTCCTTCGTGAACGCGACACCGCCGGGCAAGAGTGTGGTGACGGTGACGGGTGCGGCGAAGGCGGCCGGCACGGGCACAACCAGCGGTGCGACGAAGACTCATACGGCGACGTTTACTTTGACGATCGTCGATTAGAAAGGCCCTCCGAGAGCGTTCGCGGCGCGGCAGGGTCTTTGGTGAATCTTTTGGGCCGAGCTAGGATTTCGCGCGCAATCGCGAGACAATGGCAGTCGTATGTCGAACCCTATCGAACCTGAAGCCACCGAAGACCCGACGCCGCTGGAGTCCGCTCCACTGGCTTATGAGAACAAGGAATTTATCGACTCGCCCGATGGGCGAATGTTGCGCATTATGTCGGAGTACTATGAGCCGCAGGCGCGGTTTCGCCGAGAGCGCATTCAGGACACGGTGGTGTTCTTCGGCTCGGCGCGGTTCCATGCGCTCGATGAGGCGCATGAGCAGTTGGAGCTGCTGGATAATACCGGCTCGACGAAGCCGGCGCCTCCGGAAGAGCAACCGGCTCGCGATGGGGAAGAAGCTGAGACGAGTGAGCTGAAGCGCAAGCGCGCGGTGGCGGCCGTCGAGATGGCGCACTACTACGAAGCCGCGCGGACGCTGGCCAGGATGATGACCGAGTGGAGCTCAAAGCTGCCCGGGCGCAGGCATCGCTTTGTGATTACCTCAGGCGGCGGCCCGGGCATTATGGAGGCGGCGAACCGCGGCGCGTGGGAGGCCGGCGGCAAGACGATCGGGCTGAACATCAAGCTGCCGTTTGAGCAGATGCCGAACCCTTACATCACGCCGGCGCTGAACCTGAACTTCCACTACTTCTTCATGCGCAAGTACTGGTTCGCGTACCTGGCGAAGGCGCTGGTGGTCTTTCCCGGCGGCTTTGGAACACTGGATGAGATGTTCGAGCTGTTGACGCTGGCGCAGACGCAGAAGCTTGCGAAGAAGATCACGGTGGTCGTCTATGGCTCGAAGTACTGGAAGAGTGTGATCGATTTTGAGATGTTTGCGGACAAGGGTGCGATATCGCCGAAGGACCTCGACCTGTTTCAGTTCGCTGATACGCCCGAGGAGGCGTTCCAGATATTGCAGAGCGGACTGACGGCAAACCATCTGGATGGCGAGTTTGGAACACGGAGCGAGGCGCCGATTCCCGATACTCCGGCGCCAAGCGCGCAGGAAGAGCTTGGACCGGATATCGCGAAGACACTGTCGTAGAGCTCGCGATGCCCGAGCACTCTAACGATAGGTGTAGGCGCGCGATAGTTCGCCTATGTACACGCCGTGTGGCGGGACGGCGATGCGGTCGATGTCGACTACGCCGGAGGCGGCAGCGGTGTGCAGCAGGGTTTGTACGTTGGTCTGCGAACTGCCGATCTTGTGCAGACCGGCCGTGAGGTCGAGCTTTATGGGGGAGTCTGTCGGGTTGCAGACGACCACTAGTGCGGCGGAGCCGGCGTGCGTGGCAGCCCATGCCAGCGCTGGTTGGGAGCCGGTATCGAGTGCGTGCAGCGTGCTCTCGCGCAGTGTGGCATTTGCGCGATGGAACTGGATAAGCCGATGGTAGAAGGCGATTAACCCGGCGGGCGTTGCGGCGATGGGTTGGTACATCGGCTGAACGGGGAAGATGTCGGCTGCGATGTCAGCGGCTTCTTTCTGGGCCTGCTCGGCGGCGGCTTTACGTTTGCGCTCGGCTGCGATGTCGGCGTCCTTGTTTACGTATGGCGTGAAGCCACCGTAGACGTTCTCGGGCGGCGGTGGCGGAGATGGTGGCACAGGGGCGGCGGGTGCGTCAGGTGCGACGGCCTTGGCCAGCGGAGCGAAGACGTGAGCCAGCAGATCGGCAGGGAGCGCGGAGCTATCGAGGATCGCGGGCTGGTTGGTGGCGAGCAGCAGCGCTGCATCGACGGGCGTTAGTTCGGTTGGCTGGCTGGAGAGAGAGAGCAGCGGGTGGGGCGAGGCCTGCGCAGAGAGCTCGGCGAGGTGTCCGGCATCGGCTGTAATGGCGGCGATCTGGAGCTGCAGGGAGGGTATCAGGGGAGCGCTGGCCGCGCCGATGAGGATGCGTTCGCCGGGGAACTGGGTTAGGAGCTTGCGGAGGTCAGCTAGGATCTGCGGCTCGGGGACAGCGGGAGTGAGGTGGATTGCGGCGGTATGGTGATGAAGCTTAATAGGGGTGGGCGTTTGGGGGTCTGGTGAGGCTGGAGCAGGAGTTGGAGCGAGTTGGCCGATGCCTGAGACGACGAAGCCGGCGGCGCCTCGATAGAGCCAGGAGCGGGCGAGTGCGAGTGTATTGGCGGGGGTGGTGTTTGGGGCCGCGAGGTCCAGCGGGATAAGGACGCGGATGTGAAGGCGGCTGCATTCGAAGAGGAGGTCGTCGAGGGTGAGTGGGACTTCGGGAGCCGGTGTGGCGTCGGCTGGTGTGTCGGTTGAGGGCGCAGCCGGGGGTTGCATGGATTCTGGCGTGAGGATGATAGCGTCGATGCCGAAGGCCTGCAGGCTGGGTAGTTGCGCGAGCGTTGGGAGTGGGGCGCTGTCGAGGCGATAAAAGACCGCGTGGTGCCACCAGGTCTCCGGAACGAGACCGGAGCCGGCCCAGCCGGGGCGGGCGAGTGTCTGCGCGGAGGCCGCGAGGCAGAGCAGGAGCGTGCCAGCGAGGCTAAGGAGTCGGGTACGGGAGAAGATCTGCATAGACGAAGCCATCACGGTCGACAGTCTCGCCGACGGTGAGTTTGATGCTACCGGAGGAGTGGCTTCCGCGAAACATGGGTCCGGCGCTGACGAAGGTGTGGAACTCCCCGCGCTCGCCGCAGGGGTCGACCTCTGGTGGAAGGTCGGCGAGGAGTTTGGAGGTGAACTCGCGCCCGGCGAAGCTGCGGTCGAGATGCCGGGGATCGACGCAGGTGAGGTGCGCGCGGAGGCCGCTGGCGATCATCTGGCGGGCAAGTTGATCGGTGGGGATCTGCCAGCAGGGGAAGATGGGTTCGAGGCCGGTGGGGGCCAGTTTGGCGATGCGGTAGGCGCGGATGTCTTCGAGGAAGAGGTCGCCGAATGCTATGCCATGCAGGTTTTCGGCGACGGCGCGGGCGCAGGCTTCGGCCATTGCGGCTTCGTAGATTTCGTTGGAACAGGGCCAGGGGAGTGGAACCTTCCAAAGCGGTAGGCCGGTGGCTTCGCCCTGTAGGTCGAGCAGGGACTCGCGGAAGCCGTGCATGGCGACCCGTCCAAAGTGTTGATTAATCGTTGTGAGGAGGCCGACGACTTCGTAGGTGGGGTCCTGCTGAAGGAGATGGAGCGCCCAGGCGCTGTCTTTGCCGCCGGACCAGCTCAGGAGGATGCGTTTGGGTGGCATGCTTCCAGTGTCGCACCCGTTTGGGATGAACTACTTGCCGAGGTAGGCGCGGTAGCGGGTCTCCACGACGCCGGTGTTGCGGGCGAGGTAGAGCTTTGCGACGTTGAACTGGTAGAGCGCCTGGACCAATTGGGCGTCGGCACCGGTGACAGAGGCCTGGGCGTCGAGAACGGGGAGGTTGGTGTCGACTCCGGCGGTGAAGCGGTCGCGCTCGTCGGAGAGTTCCTGCTTCGCAAGTTCCACATTCGATTGGGCAACTTTGACGAGTTGCTGGGCGGCGTCGACGTCCAGCATGCTGGATCGAATTTGAGCGTCGATGGCGACTCGGTCATCGGCAAGGCGCTGCTGGAGGGCCATGATCTGGGAGTCGACCTGGTCCTGCTGGCCACGCTGCTGGGCTTCGTTGAAGATGGGGAATTTCACGCTGCCGGTGGCCGCGAAGACGCCGTGATAGAGGCCTTCGGTCTCGCCGAGGACACCGTAGAAACCGTTGAAGGCGACCGTCGGAAGGCGCTGATATTTGACTGCACGAAGCTCACGACGGGCTACGTCGAGTTGAGCGATGAGGCTGAGGTAGTCCTTGCGGTGGGCGTAAGCGGTCGTCTTTGCAGCCTCCAGGGGCATGCCAGCAAGCTCCGCAAAGGGTGCCGTATCAGTGAGTTCCAACTGCTGGCCGGCCGGGAGGCCCATGATGCGATTGAGTTGAATGGTGTCTTTCGCTAGCTGGTTGATGGCTGAGATAGTGGTCTGCTCGTCCTGCTGGTACTGCACCTGCGCGCGAAGATTGTCGAGGCTTGTGCCTACGCCAGCGTTCAGGCGATCGGTGGCCTGATTGAAGGAGAGTTTTGAGGAGGCTTCTTCGGCCTGGGCGTTGGCGATGGTGGTTTGATCGGCTAAGACCTTTAGATAGGCTGTCCCGACGGCCAGGACGAGGTCGCCGCGGCCGTTTAGGGCGTTGAGGTCGACTACGGCTTCTTCGCGTTGGGCGCCTCTGTAGAGCTCGTAGGCGGAGGCGTTGAAGAGCTGTTGCTCTGCGGAGATTTGGGCCTGGGTGGTGTTGACCTTGACGATTTCCTGGAGGACGAAGCCCGGCGGGAGGAGT
>Ga0302316_10003775_pt1 | contig 10165 bp, 8 predicted proteins | sample III_Palsa_N3_2_FD_200456 | JGI IMG/M metagenome (GOLD analysis project Ga0302316, IMG submission 200456) | Peat permafrost microbial communities from Stordalen Mire near Abisko, Sweden - III_Palsa_N3_2 | ecosystem: Environmental > Terrestrial > Soil > Palsa > Peat permafrost | place: Sweden... | reverse complement strand
TCCAGTGAGCTTGCGCTCACCGTCCCGGACGTTATCCGGCACACTGCCCTGCGGAGTTCGGACTTTCCTCCCCCTCCCGACGCACAACGTACGGCGCGGAAGGCAGCGATCATCCAGCCGCCTGCACAGGGTTAAGTGTAGCAGTAGGGCAGGGGATAGGGGATAGAGTGTAGAGCGTAGAGAAGGAAGGTTGGGTCGCCGTAAGTCAGTGTGGAGGGGTGGCCCAGCTTGTATCGCAAAAGACACTCCAGGCCCGCACCTTTCCTGACGCAATTTCTGCTAGCCAGGCGGCGGATACGTTCCATGATTGCGGAAGGACGTGATCGTCTACGCGCCATTTGCCGGAGGCTTGGCCGAAGAGTGCGACATGGCTGGCGCTTTGGAAGGTTTGCTGGATGTCGATGCTGTAGTCGGGGTAGGCGTGAAGAAAATGCTGCCAGCCCGAGATCATTGTTTCGGCGCCGGAGAAGCGGTTGCCGCGCGCGTCGGTGAAGGTGTGGTCCTGAGTCATGAGGGTTCGCAGGGCATCCAGGTCTGCGGCGTTGATGGCGGCGACGAAGGCGAGGGCGGTGGTTTCTGAGGGTGTCGGCAGGGGCGTCTCCTTTTCATGGAGGACGGCTGGAGCAGCCGGGATTTGGTGCAAGAATTGTTGCATGACGATGACGCGGAGACAATTTGTTGCGCAGGGTTCGGTGGTGGGTGCGGTTGCGGCGATAGGGCTGCCGGGACTTGCGCAGGGGAACGCGGCGGGGGTCTCGATTCGGGCGGCTGGAGCGGGGCGCGGGATCCTGGCGGGATGCGCGGTGAATGTGCGTGCGCTGCGCAACGATGCGGCGTATAAGAAGTTGCTCGAGGAGCAGGTGGGGATTGTGGTGGCGGAGTCGTCGTTTAAGTTTGGGCCGCTGAGGCCCACGCCGACTACGTTCTTCTTTGAGGATGCGGATTTTCTGGCGGCGTTCGCTGAGGCGAACGGGATGAAGTTGCGGGGGCATAACTTTGTGTGGCATCGGCAGCTGCCGAAGTGGTTTGACAGCTACGTGACGAAGGCGAATGCGGAGCAGGTGCTGGTCAACCATATCGAGGTGGTGGGGGGACGGTATGCGGGGAAGATCCATAGCTGGGACGTGGTGAATGAGGCGATCCAGGTGAGTGATGGACTGCCGGGCGGGCTTCGGAATTCGCCTTGGCAGAAGGTGCTGGGTGGGACGGGGGCGGTGCCGGAATACATCGAAGTAGCGTTCCGGACGGCGCGGAGGGTGGATCCGAGGGCGCTGCTGGTCTACAACGACTATGGGATTGAGGGTGAGGATGAGGGGTCGGCTAAGAAGCGCGCGGCGGTGATGGGGTTGCTGCGGGAGATGCAGCGGCAGAAGATACCGCTGGATGCGCTGGGGGTGCAATCGCATATTTCGGCGGTAGGTAAGGATGGGCACGTGCCCGAGTATGGCGCGGGACTGATGGCGATGATTGCTGCAGTGCGCAAGATGGGGTTGAAGGTGCTGGTGACGGAGATGGATGTGAATGACCGGTACGTGGCGCAGGAGATTGGAGCTCGGGATGCGGCGGTGGCGCAGATGTATGGGAGTTACCTGGGGACGGTGCTGCAGGACCCGGCGGTGATTGCGGTGCTGACGTGGGGAATTACGGATAAGTACACGTGGCTGAACGGTGAGGATTCGCGCACGGATGGGGCGCCGGAGCGGCCGCTGCCGTTTGATGCGGCGATGCAGCCCACGCCTGCGTTTGCGGCCGAGGTGAGAGCGCTGCAAGGGGCCCCGGCGCGGGCGTAAGGGATTTGCGGAACCGGAGGATCGGCTCTTGCGTAGAGAGGTTCAGGAGCCATGGGAGAGATGCGTCCGCGAGCGGTTTACCCGGATACGCGCGGATGGCTGCGACGTGGCTTATGGGCAAGGAGAGTTGGCGTGAGGCAGACTGATTGGGCTTGCGGTGTGTTGCTGCTGGTGGCAGCGTCGGGATCGGGTGGGGGATTCGCGTGGGCGCAGGCTAGTCAGGCGACTTCGACGCAACCGGCAGTAGTGCAGGCGGGGATGATATCGCGCAAAGAGGTTAAGGGGATCCTTGCGGATTCGCGGAAGATTGTTTCGCCGAATGGGGTTGAGGAGCTTCTGGCGATTCCAGTCAATGGCACGAAACAGTGGCTGTCGATACGAGGGAGGGACCGGCGCAATCCGATCTTGCTGGTGCTGCATGGCGGGCCGGGGTCGCCTACGATGCCGGCCGCTTACACGTTCCAGAGCCCTTGGGAGGACTACTTTACCGTGGTGGAGTGGGATCAGCGGGGTGCCGGGAAAACGTATGGGTCGAATGATCCGAAGGCGCTTGCGGCATCGATGACGGTGGAGCAGATGACGAGCGATGCGGAAGAGGTGATTCGCTATCTGCAAGCCACGTATGGCAAGAAGAAGGTTTTTCTGTTGGGGCACTCGTGGGGCAGTGTGTTGGGTGTGGAGGTGGCGCAGCGGCATCCGGAGTGGCTCTATGCGTATCTGGGTGTGGGGCAGATGGTGAACATGCAGAAGAGCGAAAAGATTGGGTATGACTTTGCGTTGGCGCAGGCGCGGGAGCAGCATAATGGCGAAGCCGAGACGGAACTGCTGGCGATTGCACCGTATCCCGGAGACGCGGGCAGCATGACGTTCGAAAAGATTGGCGCGCAGCGGAAGTGGCTGATGTACTACGGCGGGTTGACGTATGGGAGGAAGGATTTCTCTTATGATGCCAATGCGTGGGAGCTTTCGCCGGACTACACGGAGAAGGATCTGGACAGCCTGGACGATGGCAGCCTCTATTCGGTGACGCAGTTAGTGAAACCGCTGCAGGCGCTGAACTTTGATTCGGTGACGACGTTCCGGTGCCCGGTGTTTCTGTTTGATGGGCGGCATGATTATGCGACGTCGCATGAGCTGGCGGTGGAGTGGTTCAAGAAGATCCAGGCGCCGGAAAAGGAGTTTATCTGGTTCGATAATTCGGCGCATATGGTGATGCAGGAGGAGCCGGGACGTTTTTTGAATTACCTGGTCAAAGATGTTCGGCCACTGGCAGTGGCGGCGGGCGACAGCGCGCCGGATAATGAGGTTCTTCGCTGAAGCGGCGGTCGTACAGGATAGACTTAAGGCGGATGACGCGGTGAGTTTCTGATGGAAAAGAAGGAAGCATTCCGGATAGCGGTACAGTCGCTGTGGGCGAACAAGCTGCGCAGCATTCTGACGTTGCTTGGCGTGGTGATCGCGGTGGCGAGCGTGATCGCGGTGGTGACGCTGATCAACGGCGCGAATGTGTACGTGGCGACGAAGATTAACAACCAGGGTGCGGATGTGTTTACGGTCTCGCAACAGCCGGCGTTCACGACGAGCTACAAGGAGTATTTGAAGTATCAGAAGCGCAAGGTGATCTCGATGGATGAGTACCGCGCGGTGCAGAAGGAGTGCACGGCATGTGCGGAGGTGGGAGCGTTCCAGAGCTCGACGGGCGGGATTGTATATAAGGCGCAGTCGAGCACGGACACGCAGATTCGCGGGTACACGGCGTTGATGCCGGACATGCAGAACCTGAACATTGTGGAGGGGCGCGGATTTACGCAGGCGGATGAAGACCATGCGGCTCCGGTAGCGCTGATCGGCGCGGACATTGAGGAGAACCTGCTGAAGGGCGAAGATCCGATTGGCAAAGAGATTCGGGTGGATGGGGTGCCGTATACGATCATTGGCCTGGGTGAGAAGCAGGGCAAGACGCTGGGGCAGAGCCAGGACAATTGGGTGGGGGTTCCGTTGACGTCGTATCAGAAGACGTACGGAACGATGAAGTCGGTGACGATTTACATGAAGGCGCCGAGTGGGGCGGAAGGGATGGTGGCGGCGAGCGACCAGGTGCGGGTGATCATGCGGGATATGCGGCATGATCGGCCGGGCGAGGACGATAGCTTTACGCTGGAAACGAGCGACACGCTGGCGGGATTGTTGTCGCAGATTATCAATAGCATTGGCGGCGTGGCGATTGCGATTGCGGCGATTTCACTGGTGGTGGGCGGCGTGGTGATTATGAATATCATGCTGGTGAGCGTGACGGAGCGGACGCGGGAGATAGGGGTGCGGAAGGCGCTGGGGGCCAAGCGGCAGGATCTGCTGATCCAATTTTTGATGGAGTCGGGAACGCTGTCGCTGATTGGCGGGGCAATTGGCGTTGTGGGTGGGGTGATTGTGGCGAAGGGGGTTGCGGTTATTGCTGGATTTCCGGCGGCGATTGCGTTGTGGAGTGTGTTTGCGGGGCTGGTGGTGGCGTTGTCGGTGGGAGTATTCTTTGGTGTGTATCCGGCGCGGAAGGCCGCGGACCTGGATCCGATCGTGGCCTTGAGGAGCGAGTTCTAGGATGCGAGCGAGCGATCAACGCGAGTCGGTAAAGATGGCGCTGGATACGCTGCGCGCGAATAAGATGCGCTCGGGGTTGACGATCCTGGGGATCGTGATTGGCGTGATGACCGTGATTACGATCTCGTCGGTGATCAATGGGCTGAATTCTTCCGTCTCGGACATGGTGGCGCAGTTCGGAACGAATGTGTTGTGGATGTTCCGGTTTCCGGTGATCGGGGTGCGACCGACGACGGAGATGCTGGCGCGCAAGCAGTTAACGTTTGATGACATGCTGGAGATTGGAAAACTGCCGCATGTGGTGGCTGCGTCGGCTTCGCTGCAGTATACGAATTATCAATTCAACGAAGGCTCGGTGGTGGCAAAGTTCGGGCAGCGGAAGGCGGACAACGTTTCGCTGGAAGGGGACACGCCGTCGAATGTTGCGGTGTATGACATAGTGCTTAGCGCAGGACGTTTTTTCACGCAGACCGATTTTGATCGCGCTGCGGATGTGACGGTACTGGGACACGACGTGACGGAAGAGCTGTTCGGGAACATCGATCCGATTGGTAAGGAAGTCGTGATTGCTGGACGGACGTTCACGGTGATTGGCGTCTTTGAGAAGCAGAAGACGGCGTTTGGCGGTGGCAAGAATCCGGCCGATAGCTACGCATACTTTGTGATTCCCACGTTTCGAAAGCTCCACCCAGAGATTCTGGATTACTGGATCAGCGCGAAGTTCGATGACCAGAAGAATAAGGCACTGGTGACGGATGAGATTCGCGAGCTGCTAAGAAGGCGGCGCAAGGTACGCAATGAGCAGGCGGATAATTTCGCGATCTTTAGCTCGGATTCGATTACGAAGCTGTGGAACCAGATTACGGGCAGTTTGTTTCTGCTGATGTTTGGATTGAGCGCGGTGGGTTTGATGGTGGGGGGCGTGGGCGTGATGAACATCATGCTGGTGAGTGTGACGGAACGAACGCGCGAGATTGGCGTACGCAAGGCGATTGGCGCGACCAAGCAGACGATTCTGCTGCAGTTTACGTTGGAGGCGATTGTGCTGTGCGCGGTGGGTGGGGTGATTGGGATTTTGGCGGGGTCGGTGATTGCGCTGCTGCTGAGGTTTTGGATTTCGTGCCAGGTGAGCTTGTTGTGGGTGTTGGCGGCGTTTCTGTGCTCATGCGGGATTGGATTGGTGTTCGGAATCTATCCGGCGTGGAAGGCTGCGAATTTGAATCCGATCGAGGCATTGCGGTACGAGTAGGGATCGCGGGTGGGCGGCCTCGCTCGATGTCGCGGCGCCTTCACTACACTAGATAGATGGATTGGATTGCGGTGGTGGTGCAGGGCGTGGTCGCGCTGCTTACGCTTTGTGGGTTGGCGTATGGGTTGATTGCGCTTTGGAGTGCTCGGGATTTTGAGCGGAGTACGCGCGGTGAGGTTGTGGGGGTGGGTAGCGCGGTGGGGGTTTCGATTTTGAAGCCTGTGAAGGGTGTGGATGCGCGGATGTATGCGGGGTTGGTGAGCCACTGTCTGCAGGAGTATTCGGGAGAGTTTGAGTTGGTGTTTGGGGTGAGCTCGCTGGAGGATGCGGCGGTGCGTGAGGTGGCGCGACTGCGGGTAGAGTTTCCCGGGGTGAGTATTCGGCTGGTGGAGTGTAAGGAGCGGTTGGGGGCTAGTGGGAAGATGTCGAACCTGGTGCAGATGCTGCCGGAGGCGCGGTTCGAGCATGTGATTGTGAACGACAGCGATATTCGCGTGGCGCCGAAATATTTGCAACGGGTGATGGCGGGGTTTGCGGATGAGAGCGTGGGGCTGGTGACTGTGCCTTATTGGGGGCGGGCAGAGGGTGGGCTGTGGTCGCGGCTGGAGGCACTTGGAATTTCTACGGATTTTATGCCGGGGGTGTTGGTGGCTCGGAAGCTGGAGGGAGGGATTCGGTTTGGGCTTGGGTCGACGCTGGCTACTACGAAGACGGCGCTGGCGAAGATTGGTGGGTTCGAGGCGATGGTGGATCAGCTTGCCGATGATTATGAGTTGGGCGCTCGGTTGAGTGCTGCAGGATACAAGGTGGCGCTGGTGAGGGAGGTCGTGGAGACGACGGTGCCGGCGTATACGCTGCGAGGACTTTGCGAGCATCAGTTGCGGTGGGCGCGGAGTACGCGGGATTCGCGGCGGTGGGGGTATGTGGGGGTGGGGGTGACGTTTGTGCTGCCGTGGTCGATGGCAGCGATGGTGGCGAGTGGATTTGCGTTGTGGTCGTTCTCGCTGTTCAGTATGGCGCTGCTGGTGCGGGTGAGCGTTGCGCTGACCGTGGGGGTGGGGATTCTGCGCGATGGGCAGGTGCTAAGGGATATTGTGTGGCTGCCGGTGCGGGATTGCTTTGGGTTGTTCTTCTGGGCTTGGAGTTATGCGGGCGATACGATTGTTTGGCGCGGGGAGAGGTTTCGGTTGCGGCGGGGCGTGTTGGAGAAAAGCAGGGGATAGGGGATAGAGGGTAGAGGATAGAGAGAACGGAGGGTGAGATGGGGCGGGGACCGGAGGCGGCGTCGGGGGAGTTGGTGGAAGCGGCGTTTGGGGCTGAGGGTGCGAAGGTTTGTGGGGAGTTGGTGGGGTTGTTGCGGGATGCGGATAAGGGTGTGGTGGAGCGGGCGGCTCGGACGCTGAAGAAGATTGCGGAGAGGGATCGAGGCGCGCTGTATGGGTGGCGGAAGGCGCTGCTGAAGGAGGCGTTTCGTGCGGCGGATGTTCGGGTACAGTGGAATCTTTCGATTGTGCTGGGACGGCTTCCGCTGAAGGGTGCGGATAAGGCGCTGGCGGTGGAGTTGATGTTCGAGAGGCTGCGGGATGGGAGTGGACTGAATCGCACGATGGCGATGCAGGCGTTGATGGATTTGTCTGAGGGGGATGAGGGAATGAGGGCGCGGGTGATGCCGATTGTGCGGGAGGCGTTGGAGGGTGGGAAGCCGGCGATGAGGGCGCGGGCGCGGAAGTTGCTGGGGGTGAAGCGCAGGTAGGGCTTCACCACTGCGCTGCTAGATCAGCCCATGTTGGATTTACTTTGTTGATCAGGGTTAGCTTCTTGTCTCGTGTACATTTCTTTAATTCGGTCTCGCGCGCTATGGCGCTGCGGACGTATTGGAAATACTCAAAGTAGACGAGGCGTCCGATGTTGTAGTTGGCGGTGTGGCTGCCTTCTTTGTGAGTGCGGTGTTGGGTGATGCGGACACGAAGGTTGTTCGTGATGCCTATGTAGAGATTTCACGAACGGCTGCTGAGGATGTAGACGTAGAAGTTGTATTCGTGGGTGGGCATGAGAAATTGTTGGCGCTGCGGGCAGGAAGCAGTTTCCTCGCTTCGCTCGGAATGAGAGCCAGAAAAGCAAGAACACAGCAACAGCAAAGGCAAATACAGGGATCCTTCGCTTCGCTCTAGGATGACGGCGTAAAACAAACAACGACAACAACTGAGCGGTTTGCTCGTTAGCTAAGCGTGTCCCTTTCGCTGGTGGGGGTGTGGACGTGTTCGTGGATGTCGCCTACTACGTCGGTTAGGTAGTGGAGCTTGCGGCTTAGGGCTTGGATTTCGGATTCGGCGCGGCGGTTTACTTCGAAGTCTAGTTCACTGCGGACGCGGTCTTTGTGGTCCTGGCGGTTCTGGCTCATCATGATGACCGGCGCTTGAATGGCGGCGAGCATGGAGAGGAAGAGGTTGAGCAGGATGAAGGGATAGGGGTCCCAGGACTTGCCGTGCATGGCAACCAGGACAACGCTGAGGATAACGTAACCGGTCATCGTGGAGAGGAAGAGGATGATGAAGGTCCAGGAACCGCCGAAGCTGGCGACGTGGTCGGCGATGCGCTCGCCGAAGGTCTCCTGCTCGTCAATGAGTTCGTTGGGATTACGCATGGCACGGCCGCGGATGACGCGTTGGGCGGCGTGGATTTCACCGGACATGACGGTGAGCATGTCGAGGCCGGCCATGGGTTTGGTTTGGAGGAGGACGGTGATGTCGTTGCGATCGACCTCGATGCAGGAAGAGGGTTCGAGGGCGATGGCGGTGGTTTGGTGGGCGACGCCTTCGAGCATGGAGGCGAAGCCGAAGAAGTCGCCGTGGCGGGGCTGGGAGAAGATGAGCTCCTGACCGTCTTCGTCGATGAGGGTGACTTCGACTGCGCCGGAGAGCATGACGTAGGCGGGGCCGCTGGGGTCGCCGGCCTTGTAGATGCGCTGGTTGGCGGCGAAGTCGCGGAGTTCGACTTGCTGGGCGAGGACGGCTAGCTCGTCGTCGTCGAGGAGAGAGAAGAGCGGGATTTGGCGGAGTTCGTCGGTGTGGCAGGGCATAAGGGCAGGGGATAGGGGATAGAGGGTAGAGTGTAGGGAAAGACAAGGACGAAAGCAAAGGCGAAGACAGTTACAGCTTAGCGGTTGGGTTGGTTGCTGACGATCTCTTTGCCTCCGGATTTTACGAGAATGTAAACCGGGCCGGGAAGAGGGGGGAGTTGGTTTGGTGGGTCGGTGAGGGATTGCCAGAGGAAGATGCGTTGGGGGCCTTGCCATTTGTCGGCTAGGGTTTGTGGGGTTTCGAAGATCTTGGGGGCGTCGGGGAAGAAGCTGCCGTACCAGAGGTTGGAGCTGCGGCCTTCGAGGATGTGGATGAAGTTGGTGGCATCGGCAGTGGGGGCGTAGGTGGCGGGGCGTTGGAGGTAGAAGGCTAGCGTGCTGCCGGCTTCGTACTCTCCGTGGATGCATATGAGGTCGTCGGGCTGGACTTGTGGGGCGATGGCTTCGGCTAGCTGGGCGGAAGTGAGGACAGGGGAGAAGGTCTGGAGGCCGAGGTGGGCGGCTAGTAGGAAGCCGAAGGCTCCGGCGGCCAGGGCCAGGTTGGCGGCGTGAGGCTTGGCGCGGCGGCGGAGGAGGAAGGCGGCGAGTGGACCGAGGAAGAGGCTTAGCGCGGCGAGGGTGAGGGGGAGGCGGAAGAGGCCGAGGGCGCGGGTGTCGAGGTCGAGGAAGTGGCCCATGCTGAGGGCGTAGTCGGAGGGGTGCTCGGTGAGGAGGGTGGCGAGGTCGGTGTGGGGGGCGGGGGCTTGGGCGTGGATGAGGATGTAGATCGCTGCGCTGGCGAAGAGGGTGCCGAGGATGAGAAGGACGATCGTGCAGCGTTGGGCGGCGCGAATTGGTGTCCCGGTTTTCAGGGCTTGCTCGAGGACCTCATAGCGTGTGGGGTGAGGCTCTCCGGGGGTCCGGGATATCACGACGCCAATGTGTTGTGTGAGCCAGCCGGCGATGAGGATGGCGAAGGCGGGGAGGGCGGGGAGGACGTAGTATTCCTGGCGAGTGGAGAAGGCGAAGAAGAGCAGGATGAAGGCGGCCCAGAGGAGGAGGAGGAGAGTTCCGCGGCGTTGGATGGGGAGATCGTGGCGGCGGAGTTGGTCGCGGAAGGTTTGGGCTTGGGACGAATTGCTAAAGAGTGGTGCGGCCCAGGCGGTGGCTTTGAAAACGAAGGCGGACCAGGGCATGAGCCAGATGAGGCAGAGGCCCCAGAAGAGCCAGAGGGGGGAGGTGTCGTAGTCGTGGGGGACGCGGAGGTTGAGGTAGCGGAGGAGGTGCTCGTTCATGAAGTAGAACCAGAACCAGCCGTGGACGTTGCCGTCGGCGGGGAGGGGGACTTGCCAGTGGCCGTGTAGGAAATGGAAGGCGGCGGGCGTGCCTTGCGTGGGGTTCGCGAGGCCGGCGAGGATGTGCCAGGGGGCGGCGATGACGAGGAAGACTAGCAAGCTGGTGGCGGGATGGAGT
>Ga0302316_10003773_pt1 | contig 10167 bp, 9 predicted proteins | sample III_Palsa_N3_2_FD_200456 | JGI IMG/M metagenome (GOLD analysis project Ga0302316, IMG submission 200456) | Peat permafrost microbial communities from Stordalen Mire near Abisko, Sweden - III_Palsa_N3_2 | ecosystem: Environmental > Terrestrial > Soil > Palsa > Peat permafrost | place: Sweden... | reverse complement strand
CAAGTGCGCCTGGCGATGCCCGGCTGCAAGACCATCTTCATTCTGCCGCCCTCCCGGACCGCGCTCGAGCAGCGGCTGCGCGAGCGTCGCACCGACAGCCCCGCGACCATCGCGCGCCGTCTCGCCGACGCTTCGGCCGATATGTCGCATTACCGGGAATTCGATTTCGTGGTCGTCAACGACCACTTTGAGCGCGCCAAGCAGGAGCTGGGGGAAATCCTGGACGGCGGCGGGGCGGGCCTGCGCTCGACGCGCCCGGAGCTGACCAGCCTTATCGCGAGCCTGGTGCGCTGAGTGCTGGCCGCGGGGGCATCCATGAAGTACACTTGATCGGGCAACCCCCGGTATTTTCAGGATATTCAAGCCATGGCCCGAGTGACCGTCGAAGACTGCCTGCAGAACGTCGATAACCTGTTTCAGCTCGTGCTGCTTGCCAGTCAGCGTGCGCGGCGGCTGGCCAATGGTGCCGAGCCAACCGTGCCGATCGAGAACGACAAAGCCACGGTGCTGGCGCTGCGCGAGATCGCGGCCGGCAACATCACGCCGGAGATGCTGCGGGAGCCTGAGCCGCGTCCGGAGTCATTGGTACCGGACGCCGATAACGAAGCCACCTTCCGTGCGCCGCAGTTCGGTCTGATCGACCGCGAGCTCTGAAGCCAAGCCGAGTCCCGAGGATCCCTCTCCGAGGCGGCCGTGGACTATGCGTCTTCGCTGTTAGGGTTGTTGCCCGGCGCGAAGCGCACCACTCCGGGCGTCAAGGAGCTGCTCGCCAAAGTCTCGACCTACCTGCCGCCTGAGCAGGTCGAACGCGTGCGCACCGCGGCCGAATTCGGCGCGGCCGCGCATCAGGGCCAGACGCGCGTTTCGGGCGAACCCTACATCACGCATCCGGTGGCCGCCGCGGTCATCCTGGCCGACCTGCATCTGGATGCGGACACCATCGTCGGGGCCATCCTGCACGATGTCATCGAAGACACGCCGATCGCCAAGTCGGATATCGCGGCGCGCTTCGGCAACGATGTCGCAGAAATCGTCGACGGTGTTACCAAGCTGGACCAGATCCGTTTCAAGAATCGCGAGGAGGCGCAGGCGGAGAACTTCCGCAAGATGCTGCTCGCGATGGTGCGCGACCTGCGCGTAATCCTGGTCAAGCTCGCCGACCGCACCCATAACCTGCGCACGATCGAAGCGCTGGCGCCCGCCAAGCGCCGCCAGATCGCGCGCGAAACACTCGACATTTACGCGCCGGTGGCCGAACGGCTCGGGCTGTACGCCATGAAGCTGGAGCTCGAGGACCTTGGCTTCCAGAGCCTCTATCCCCAGCGCTATCGCGTCATCGAGCGCGCACTCAAACGCGCCCGCGGCAATCAGAAGGAATTCCTGACCAAGATCCGTGCGCAACTGGAGGCAGCGCTCAAGAAAGCCGGCCTCGTGGGGCATGTCGAGGCGCGCGAGAAGCATCTCTACAGCATCTATCGCAAGATGCTGCGCAAGCGCGCGCCGTTGTCCGAGATCGTCGATGTCTACGGGTTGCGCATCGTGGTCGACTCGGTCGACAACAGCTATCGCACACTCGGCATCGTGCACAGCGTCTACAAACCCATGCCCGGCCGGTTCAAGGATTACGTGGCGATACCCAGGGTCAACGGCTACCAGTCGTTGCACACCACGTTGTTCGGCCCCAATGGCGTGCCGATCGAAGTGCAGATCCGCACCGAGGACATGAATCACATCGCCGAATCCGGCATCGCGGCGCACTGGAAGTACAAGCACGATGAGAGCGAGGGTTCGGCGCAGCAGGAGCGCGCGCGCAAGTGGCTCTCGAACCTGGTCGAGATGGAGGTTGGCGGCAACTCCGAGGAGTTCATCGAGAGCGTCAAGGTCGACCTGTTTCCCGACAAGGTCTACGTCTTTACGCCGCGCGGGGAAATTCTGCGTTTGCCGCGCGGCGCCACGGTGGTGGACTTCGCCTACGCGGTCCACACCGACATCGGCAACCGTTGCGTGGCAGCCAAGATCGATCGCCGGCTGACGCCGTTGCGCGCGGTACTGCGCAATGGCCAGACCGTGCAGATCATCACCGCCAAGGGCGCGACGCCGAATCCGTCCTGGGTCAATTTCGTGGTCACCGCCAAGGCGCGCTCCGCGGTCCGGCACTACCTGAAGGGCCTGCATCACAACGAGGCCGTCGAGCTCGGACGGCGGCTGCTCGGTCAGGCGTTGGCGGAGTTCGATATCGAGCTCAAGAAAATACCTGAGGAGACCCTGCAGTCGGCGCTGACCGAGTTCGGGCTCGAGAATGCCGATCAGCTCTACGAAAAAGTCGGTCTGGGGGAACGCCTTGCGCCGTTGGTCGCGCGCCGGCTGCTGCCGCTCGATCACATCGATCCCACCACGGGCGCGGCGGCTTCACCGCTCGCCGTGGCCGGAACCGAAGGCCTGCTGGTCAGCTACGCGCACTGCTGCTACCCGATTCCCAACGACCCGATTTTCGCTTTTCTGAGCACCGGGCGCGGCATCGTCGTGCATCGCGAGACCTGCGCCAACGTCGAGGACTACCGCAAGCAGCCGGACAAATGGCTGCCCGTGACCTGGCAGCACAAGCCCGGACGGCTGTTCCTGGCGGAGATCCGCCTCGACATCGTCAATCGCCCGGGCATGCTGGCGGCGCTCTCCGCCGCGATCGCCGAGACCAATACCAACGTCAACCACGTGACCATCGACCAGCGCGATGCGGAAACGCAGGTGCTGATTTTCATCGTCGAGGTGGAAGATCGGGCGCAACTGGCGCGCATCATGCGGGTGGTGCGCCGCATGCCCGATGTGCTGCGGGTGGTTCGCGCCATCGCCAGCAGTTCGCACGGTCATCACCGCGGGCTTCAGGGCGATGCCAGTGACGACACCTCCGATGACCGGGGCGATTCGACCCCGGATCAGGTGCAGCAGGGTTAAAGTTCCAGGAGCACTCCAGGAGCAATTGAAAGATCATGAAACGACAGATCATCCAGACCGCCGACGCCCCCAAGGCCATCGGCCCCTATTCCCAGGCCGTGCGCGTCGGCGACACCGTCTACGTCTCCGGCCAGATTCCACTCGACCCGGTCAGCGGCCAGCTACTCAGTGGCGAGATTGAAATCGAGATCCGGCGCGTGTTCGACAATCTAAAGGCCATCGCCTCGGCCGCGGGCGGATCGCTCGGCAGCGTCGTCAAACTCACGATCTTCCTGACCGATCTCTCGCACTTCGCCAAGGTCAACGAAATCATGGCCACCTATTTCAGCGAGCCGTACCCGGCGCGCGCCGCCGTCGGAGTTGCCTCGCTGCCGCGCGGCGCTCGGGTCGAGATGGAGTGCGTTCTGAGTCTCGCTTGAGCCGCCCGGCGGCTCGGCCGCGGGCGGACCGGCGCAGCACCGGTGGCGGTGGCGCCAGCGGCGCCACGGGCGCGCTGCGCAGCAGCCTTGCGCGGCTGGGCGTGGAGCAACCCGGCGATGTGCTGTTCGTGCTGCCACGGCACTACGAGGACCGCACGCATGTGGTGCCGATCGGTGCCCTCACCGAGGGGATGCACGCGGTCGTCGAAGGCGAGATCCTGCTGGCGGAGATCGTCTTTCGACGACGGCGCCAGCTGCTGGTGCGCGTGGCCGATGGCTCGGGCTCACTGACGCTGCGCTTCTTCTATTTCTCCAATGCGCAGCGCGAGGCGATGACGCGCGGCGCGCGGCTGCGCTGTCACGGTGAAATCCGGCGCGGGCCCCTCGGCCTCGAGATCGTGCATCCGGAATACCGCCACATCACTGCCTTGAGCGAACCGTTGCCGCAGACGCTGACGCCGATCTACCCGGCAACCGAGGGTCTCACCCAGGGTCGGCTGCGCATGCTGGTCGATCGCGCCCTGCGATCATTGGGGCCGGAAAGCGTCACCGAGCTGCTGCCCGAAGCGCTGCTGGAGCGGCTGCGGCTGCCCTCGCTGCGCGAGGCGCTGGAATTTATGCACCGCCCGCCGGTCGGCACGGCGCTCGCCGAACTGACCTCGGGCGTCCATCCGGCGCAGCGCCGGCTGGCCTTCGAGGAATTACTGGCGCACCACCTGTCGCTCATGGAATTGCGGCGTCGCTCGCGGCGCGATGCGGCGACCCCTTGCCTGACGGCGCCGGACTCGAGTCGCGGCTGCTGCAGGCGCTGCCTTTTCTCCTGACAGCGGCGCAGCAGCGCGTACTGCTGGAGGTCGATCAGGATCTGGCGCGCGCGCAACCGATGGCGCGGCTGGTCCAGGGCGATGTGGGTTGCGGCAAGACTGTGATCGCCGCGGCCGCGGCCGCGCGCGCCATCGGCAGCGGTGCACAGGTGGCGTTCATGGCGCCGACCGAACTGTTGGCCGAACAACATGCACGTTCGCTGTCGGCCTGGTTCGAGCCGCTGGGCATCAGCGTCAGCCTGCTGACCGGCTCGCAGAGCATGCGCACGCGCCGGGCGGCGCTGCGTGCCGCGGCAAGCGGCCAGGCACGGCTGTGTGTGGGCACCCATGCCCTCTTCCAGGGGGAAGTGCAGTTCGAGAACCTGGCGCTGGCGATCATCGACGAGCAGCATCGCTTCGGCGTGCAGCAGCGCCTGCAGCTGGCCGCCAAGGGCAGTCGGGGAGCCTCGCGCACGCCGCATCAATTGATCATGAGCGCGACGCCGATACCGCGCACGCTGGCCATGACCGTTTACGCCGATCTGGATGTGTCGATAGTCGACGAGCTGCCTCCCGGGCGCACTGCGATCCGAACCGTGGTGTTGCCCGAGCAGAAACGCGCGCAGGTGGTCGAGCGCATCGATGCGGCCTGCCGCGCCGGGCGACAGACTTACTGGGTCTGTCCGCTGATCGCCGAATCCGAGGAGCTCAATGCGCAGGCGGCCGAGGAGACTTGCCTGGCACTGACCGAGGCACTACCCGCCAGGCGCGTCGAGCTGCTGCATGGACGCATGCCCCCGAAGCAGAAGGATCAGGTCATGCAGCGCTTCATCGCCGGTGAAACCCAGTTGCTGGTGGCGACCACGGTGATCGAAGTGGGCGTCGATGTGCCGAATGCCAGTCTCATGGTTATCGAAAACGCCGAGCGCATGGGGCTCGCTCAATTGCATCAGCTGCGCGGGCGGGTAGGCCGCGGCGAGCACGCCAGCAGCTGCGTGCTGCTGTACCGGGCACCGTTGTCGCCGATGGCGCGCTCGCGACTTGCGACCATCCGCGACAGCAACGATGGCTTCCGCATCGCGCAGCGCGACCTGGAGCTGCGGGGTCCGGGTGAATTACTGGGGCAACGGCAGACCGGCCTCGCGCAGCTGCGGGTCGCGGATCTGTCGCGCGATGCCGATCTGCTGGCGGACGTGCGCGCCACCGCCGCGCAACTGATCGAGACCGAGCCCCGGCGCGTGGCAGCCCTGCGGCTGCGCTGGATCGGTGAACGGGAGCAGTATGGACGTGTCGGCTGACCTGCCGCTGCCGGACGGGGAGCCGCGGCCGCGCACGCCACGGCTGCTGCGGCGTATGCATGCCTTCGTGCAGCTGACACGACTGGATCGTCCGATCGGCATCTGGCTGCTGCTATGGCCGACGCTCTGGTCGCTGTGGGTCGCAAGTACCGGCCATCCGCAGCGGCGCCTGCTGCTCATCTTTACCGCCGGCACCGTCGTGATGCGCAGTGCCGGCTGCATCGTCAACGACCTCGCCGATCGCAACATCGATCCGCACGTGCGCCGCACACGCGCTCGGCCGCTGGCGGCGCGCATTGTCTCGCCGAACGAAGCGCTGCTCCTGTTCGGCGCGTTGCTCGTGGTCGCGCTGCTGCTGGCGCTGCAGCTGAACCTGTTGAGCATCAAGCTCGCCTTCATCGGCGCGGCGCTCACGGTTTCCTATCCGCTGCTGAAGCGATTTTTTCCGCTGCCGCAGCTTTATCTAGGCATGTGCTTCGGCTGGGCGGTGCCCATGGCCTTTGCGGCGACACTGGGCATGGTCCCGCGCGAGGGATGGCTGCTGCTGGTGGCGACCATCCTGTGGGCAGGCGTCTATGACACCGAATACGCCATGGTCGATCGCGACGACGATCTGCGCGTGGGCGTGCAATCGAGCGCCATCCTGTTCGGCGATCTGGACCGGCTCATCATCGGCGCCATGCAGCTCATGATGCTGCTGGCGCTGGTACTGCTGGGCCGATCGCTGCATTTCGATCCCTGGTACTACGCCGGTCTGGCTATCGGGGCGGGACTCTTCCTATGGCAGCAGTGGCTGATCCGCGCTCGCGACCGCGCCTCCTGTTTCGAGGCGTTCAGGAACAACCGCTACTTCGGAATAGCGGTATTCGTGGGCATCCTGGTGCAGTACGCGACTGCGCGTTGAGCGCCGAGCAGTTTTGCGAGCCTTAGAGCTTGATTTGCGGATATTTGATTGTGCCAATGGACGCTGACGCGGGCATATCACGCTTGTTCCGAAAGAGCGCATCCGTCGGATAGCGTGTGACGAGTTCGAAGTCCGGCAGCCTTTCGCGTATGCCTGCCAAAGTAATCTGGCCTTCGTACCATTCGTCATTGGTGTACTCCGTGTAGAAGAACCGCGAAGCGCGCAGAAATCGCGCGGCTCCTTCGATCAGGTCGCTCTCGGCTCCTTGCACGTCGGCCCAGATGAAATCGGCCTTCGTTATTCGATGCTGCTCGCTCCAGGCATCCAGGGTCATGATCGGTACGGTGATCTGCTTCTCGAACTTGACCCACGGCCATACTTCGACATGCCTCTTGGGGCGTCGAATCGAGCCCGACTGATCCCACCCCCTGCGATGGAGGGGCGAATCCTCGGCGCCGGAACTCTGGTTGAAGGTAATCGTGCCATTGACTGCCCCAATCGCGCACTCGTACAGGTGCACGTTCGGATGCGTGACTGCGGCGCGAAAAATGGCAATTGCGCGAGGATCGGGCTCAAAGGCGTGAATCGTCGCACGCGGCATCGCCCGCAGCATCTCGACGGTGGTTTGCCCGCGGTTGGCGCCCACCTCGATGATGACCGGGTCTTCCTTCCCGACACACAGCTTGATCTCATCGCCGCTGAGATCTCCGGCGGTGATGGGAAAGTCCGCAAAATCCGTCACTCCCGGTGTCTCCTGCTGGCTGCGCTCATTTTAGGCCAGGCATGGGGCCGCAAGAATTCACTGGCCAGGAATTGACCAATTGTCTACCGGTGCCAATGGATGAAGTTGACAATGGATCTGCTGGCTTCGAAGATGCGCTATGGGGACGACGGCATTTAGGACGATGCCGCATCAGGGCTGGCCGCGCTGCTCGAGGCGCTCGTCGGGGTCTTCGCATACAGTGGCCGCCGCGATGAACGAGCCCTTTTCCATCGACCGTCGCGCCGTGATGCGCGCCTTCAACCGCGCTGCGCCTGACTACTAATCCGCCGCACGGCTGGAGCGGCAGGTGCGCACGGATCTGCTCGATCGACTGCAGTTCTTCCCGCTCAAGCCGGCACAGGTGCTCGATCTCGGCGCCGCCAGCTGCGAGTCCACGCGACAGTTGCACCAGCGCTTCCCGCGCGCGCAGGTGCTGGCCATCGACATTGCCGAAGCCATGCTGCGGGCGGCGCCCAAGGCGCGCTGGCCCTGGCAACGCGCCGGGTTTTCCCGCGTCTGCGCCGATGCGGCCGTCCTGCCGCTGCGCGCGCAAAGCGTCGATCTGATCTTCAGCAACCTCATGCTGCAGTGGTGCGACCGACCGCAGCGGGTGTTCGAGGAATTCGTGCGCGTGCTCAAGCCCGGCGGCCTGCTGCTGTTCTCTACCTTCGGGCCCGACACCCTGGGTGAACTGCGCGCGGCCTGGGCGGCGGCCGATGCCGGCAGCCATGTCTCTCTCTTCGCCGACATGCACGAGCTCGGCAATGGGCTTATGCACGCGGGTCTGGCCGAGCCGGTGCTGGATGTTGAGCATCACCGGCTGCACTACGCGGACGCACGCGCGCTGATGCGCCGACTCAAGCTGCTCGGCGCCCACAATGCTGCCCACGATCGCGCGCGCGGTCTCACCGGCCGACATCATCTGGATCGGATGCTCAGTGCATATGAGGGCATGCGGGAAGAGAAAGGCTTGCCCGCCACCTTCGAGGTGATCTCGGGCGCAGCATTCGCCGATGACGGCAGCTCGCACGCGGGCCGCCACAGCCCCCGCGTCAGCGGCGAATTCGCGGTGCCGGCGACCGCCATACGGACCGCTCGCCGATGAACGCCAACCGCGCGCGTGGCGTGTTCCTGGCCGGGACGGACACCGATGTCGGCAAGACCCGGGTCGCCATCGGCCTGATCCGCGCGCTGACCGCCCAGGGCTGGCGCGCCTGCGGCATGAAGCCCGTCGCAAGCGGCACGATATCGACAGAATACGGCGTAATCAACGAAGATGTCGACTCGATCGCAACCGCGAACGGCCGAAACAGTGCCACAGCGGGCGATATCAATCCGTACTGCTTCGAATGGCCTGTGTCCCCGCACATTGGTGCCGAACGTGTGGGCATCGTCGTCGATATGGGCCGGATAGTAACCGCTTATGAGCGACTTGCGCGGGATCAGGACATCGTCGTCGTCGAGGGGGCGGGCGGCTGGCTCGCGCCCATCGGCCCGGTCGCGACCATGGCAGATGTTGCCGCGGCGCTGCGGCTGCCGGTGGTGCTCGTGGTCGGGCTGCGCCTCGGCTGCCTCAACCACGCGCTGCTGAGCGCGCAGGCAATCGCGCGCGCCGGCGCGCAGCTTGCCGGGTGGATCGGCAGCGCGATCGATCCCGCCATGCCCGCACTGATCGAGAACATCGAGGCGCTCAGGCAGCGACTGCCGGCGCCGCAACTCGGACTGCTGCCCTTCTCTCGCGCGCCGGAGCATGACGCCGCGGCGCTGGAGCTCGCCGCGCACGCGCTCATGGGGCCGCCCGCGCGCCCTGCGCTGCCGCCTGGCTCCGCCTGCAAACCGGTTCGCTTGCCGTAGAAAAGATCGCTTCAGTATGATCGGCTGATTCTTGAACGACGTACTGATGTTCCAAATCGCGCCGAATTGCTCGCTGCGGCCGCGCGCCGCGGCGCTGTTCTTCGCGAGCATCTGCCTGGTCTCGTTTTCGATCGCCGGAACGATGGCGGTGCTGGGAATGTGGCCCATCCTGCCGTTCGCAGGCCTGGAAATGCTGGTACTCGGGTGGGCCCTGCGTGTGAGCCTGCGGCGGCGACATCATTCGCAGACCATCCTGCTGACGGATGATCTGATACGTGTCGAGACCCGCACCACCGGACGCTGTGAGCAGATTGAGTTCACGCGGCATTGGGCACGCGTTAAACTGCGCCGCGCTGATTCTCGAATGCATCCGAGCCGGCTGACGATTGAGTCGCACGGCCGCTCGTACGAGGTTGGCGACTTCCTGAACGAGGAGGAGCGGCAGGCTTTAGCCGGGCAATTGATGCGGTCCATAGGACGCATCAACGAATCGCCCCCGCTCTCTACTGCGCAAGAACGATAGGGACAAGGCCAGCACAATGACCAGAACGACTTATCCGAACACACGCCTGTGTGTGGCATCCATCGTGGCCGGCGTCATGGCGCTCGCGTCCCCCGGGGCGCAGGCGGCGTGGACCCTGAACATGACGCCGGGCATCAGCGCCCTGTCGCGCCAGATCTATGGACTGCACATGCTCATGTTCTGGTGGTGCGTGGGCATCGCCATCGTCGTGTTCGGCTTCATGATTTACTCCATGGTGCGCTTCCGTAAATCCGCGGGCGCTGTGGCGGATACCAAGCTGCTGCACAGCACCCGCGTCGAGGTCATCTGGACCGTGGTGCCGGTGCTCATATTGATCAGCATGGCCGTGCCAGCCGCGCGCACGCTGGTGGAGACGGAAAACTCCGTCGGCTCGCAGCTCACCATCCGGGTCACCGGCTATCAGTGGAAGTGGGGCTATGAATATGTCGGTTCCGGGGTCACCGTGCTGTCCACCCTGGACCATGACAGCGATCGCGCGCGCGAGCTGCAGTCCGGCATCGATCCCTTCACCGTGCAGAACTACCTGCTCAGCGTCGATCACCCGCTGGTGGTGCCTGCCGGCGTCAAGGTACGGCTGCTGATCACGGGACAGGATGTGATCCATTCGTGGTGGATGCCCGCGCTCGCCAT
>Ga0302316_10003769_pt1 | contig 10173 bp, 9 predicted proteins | sample III_Palsa_N3_2_FD_200456 | JGI IMG/M metagenome (GOLD analysis project Ga0302316, IMG submission 200456) | Peat permafrost microbial communities from Stordalen Mire near Abisko, Sweden - III_Palsa_N3_2 | ecosystem: Environmental > Terrestrial > Soil > Palsa > Peat permafrost | place: Sweden... | reverse complement strand
CAGAGCCGCCAGCAGGAACGCCGCAAACGACAGCGTCGTCGCCGCCAGCAACAGAATATCCACGGTCCGGTGCAGCCGCTGCCGCCGCCTGCAATATCCGCAGCCGCGCAGATGTGCCTCATAGTCGCCCCGCAGGTCCTTCGGAATCCCCGAAATATCGTATCGCCAGCCGGACAGGATCGCTCCGATGACCTGATCGTTACAGGCCTCCTGGCGATTGGCGCGCGAGCGTGGATGATACGTTGCGAACGGCATCGTTATTCTTTAGTTTAGACCAATTTTCACACTGAAAAGACGCAAATTTCTTCTGCAACCAATCACCTGTGGATTCCTTATGCCGTTCCGCCTACAAACAAATAGGCTCCAGCGGCACATCCTGCGCCGCCAGCACCACCCGGTTGCCCAGCAGCGTCATCCGGTTCCCAATTGCCTGCTCCGCCGCCAGCCGAGCCAGTTCCGGCAGGTTGTTCTGCTCCGAGAGATGCCCCAGCACGATCGTATGCGCCCCGCCGTCATAGTCCCGCAGCAAAAACTCCGCCGCAGCATGGTTCGAGAGATGCCCCACCCGCGACAGCACCCGCTGCTTCACGCTCCACGGATACGGCCCATCCTTCAGCATCTCCAGGTCGTGGTTGCTCTCCAGCAGCAACACATCGACGCCCCGCAGCGCCTGCTTCACGTTCGGAGGAATGTACCCCAGGTCGGTCGCAATCGCCATCCGTATCGACTCATGCCGCGCATGGAACACAAACCCGCACGGATCGGCCGCATCGTGTGGAATCGTAAACGGATCGATATCGATGTCCCCAATACAAAAATTCTGCCCCGCCTTGAAGTACTCCACCTCCGGCAAAAACGAAGGATTCAGCTTACTTTTTTGTTTGTCATCCCCATTTTTTTGTTTGTCATTCCCGCAGGCCGGGGCCCCCGGCGAGCGTTCTTGGCTCGCTGGGGTGGAGGGGATCTGCGGCTGCTCTTCTTCCGGCTCCCCACCCTCCGCCAGTATCGCCAGCGACTCCACCGCGCTCAACCCATCCACCGCCATATCCTCCGGCTCCACGGTCTTGGATATCCCAGCCGCCACCAACGCCAGCACCGTATGCGCCGGCGCATGATGGTTGGCCACCTCCACCGCCCGCGCCTCCTTCTCCCGCTGCACCTGTTCCAGCCACTTCGCATACGACATCGTCGTCCGCGGCGTCAGCATCCGCACCCACGCCCGGTGCGTCGGCTCCGTAAAGAACACCGGCACCTTCAACCGCCGAGCCAGCACAGCCAGCCCTGCCACATGGTCCAGATGTTCATGCGTAATCAGGATCGCATTCAGCCCCGCCGGATCCTCCCCAGCCAACGCCATCCGCCTCATCAGCTCTTTACAAGACAGCCCGGCATCCACCAATATCCGCGTCGACCCCGACGCAATCACTGTCGAGTTCCCCTTCGACCCCGAAGCTAATACCGTCATCCGCACAGTCTTAACGATACGCCGAGATGCTGTGACAAATCAGCCCACCCCTGCATCAGCCATGGCTCTACCTGTCTACTATCTACTCTCTGTTCTTCAGCGGCGCCAAGAAGTTCACCACCGACCGCATCACCACCTCGTCGCGCTGGTTATAGACCATCGTCCGCGACCGCACCACCCCATACGCCGGCCGCGAGCTAGAAGGCCGCACGCTCTGGATCTCCGCCTCCGTCCGCAACGTATCGCCCGGCCTCACCGGCTGCGTCCACCGAATCTCCTCCACGCCCGCCCCAATCATCCCACCCGCAATCTTAATCGACTCCACTCGCAGCCGCATCACGATCGCCGCGGTCAACCACCCTGAAGCCGCCAGCCCCTTGAAAAACGAGCTCTCCCCGGCCGCCTCGTCCAGGTGAAACGGTTGCGGATCGTACTTCTCCGCAAACTGCTTGATCTCTTCCGCCGTCACCTTGTAGTTCCGGCTCGACACAAACTTCATCCCCGCATGCAAATCCTCAAAGTACAACTCACTCGCCATACAATCTCCGTCTCCGTTCTCTCTATCCTCTACACTCTATCCTCTACGCTCTGTACTGATAAAACCCTCGCCCGCTCTTCCTCCCCAACCACCCCGCATCCACCATCCTTACCAGCAGCGGACACGGCCTGTACTTCGGATCGCCCATCCCCTCCTCCAGCACTCGCATAATATCCAAACACACATCCAGCCCGATAAAATCCGCCAGCGTCAGCGGTCCCATCGGATGCGCCATCCCCAGCCGGAATATCTCATCCACGGCCTCCGCGGTCGCCACGCCCTCCATTACCGCAAAGATCGCCTCATTGATCATCGGCATCAGCACGCGGTTGCTCACAAACCCGGCAGCATCGTTCACCGCCACCGGCGTCTTCCCTGCCGCCAGCGTCACCACCCGCACCATCTCATACGTCGCATCCGACGTCTGCAAGCCGCGGATCACCTCCACCAGCGCCATCACCGGCACAGGATTAAAGAAGTGCATCCCGATCACCCGGTCCGGCCGCTTGGTCCCCGCCGCCAGCTTCGTAATCGAGATCGACGACGTGTTCGACGCCAGGATCGCCTTCGACCCCAGTATCCCGTCCAGCTTGTGAAATATCTCCTGCTTCACGGCGAGCTTCTCCGTCGCCGCCTCCACCACCAGCGTGCAATACTTCAGCGCCTTCAACTCCAGCGTCGGCTGTATCCGTGTAAAGATGGCCGGCACCTCGGCAGGGTCGACCTTCCCCTTCGCCGCCTCGCGGTCCAGATTAGTCCGAATCGTCGCCAGCCCACGCTCCAGCGCTTTTTGCTCCACCTCGTAGAGCACTACCTCAAATCCCGACCGCGCAAACACATGCGCAATCCCGTTCCCCATCGTCCCCGCGCCCACCACGCCAATCCGCTGCTGCTTTGTCACCGCTCACCCTCGCGAAAATGAAGTGTAGCAGTGCAGAGATTGCTTCGGCTTCAAGCCGGCCTACAGATCGTACGGCGTCTCCGTCTTTCTGTTCTTCCCAAACGGCGACCGCTTCATCAGCGTCGCCAGCGCCGCCTTCAACCCTGCCACCAGCCCGGCAAGCTGCAATATCGGCGTGCGAATCCCATCCTCCACCAGGATGGCCACCTCAGCCGCCGTAGTCACAGCCCCGGTCACCACATCGTCCACCCGGGCCACCTGCAGCCGTGTCTTGATATTGGCGTCCGCCACCGTCCGGTTCAGCTGCGTCAGCGTCTCGCCCGCCTCATCCACCTTGGCCCGCACCGTATACGAGATCTGCTCCGCATTGCTGCTGATCGACCGTATCTTCGGCCCCAGGTCGTCCAGCAACGCATTCGTCTTCGAGAGGATCGGCGTCGTCTTTCGGTCGAGTGTGTCGCTCACCTCTTCCACCTTCTTCAGCATCTTTGCAGCAAACAGTACGCCCACGCCCACGCACACCGCCTGCCCTACCAGCGCCAACGCAATGACCACCGCGGCTATCATCAGCCAATGCACATCGCTCCCGCTCAGCGCATCGGTCGACTGCCCAAAAAACACCATCAAGCCGCTAATAGCTGGCATGGAACACTCTCCTGTCTTGCCCTGCATGACTGTCCGCCGTTACCGCAGAGTCAATGCTCACTCTATTGTCTATCAGTGCGGCCCGCAAGCGCATTCCACAAAACCTTTGCCGCAAAGCAAAAGGGCCGGCGTTGACCGGCCCCGCTGCCGCTACCCTCCCTTACGAGTTCTCGACCGGCTCAGCCTCGGTCGTGGTCTTGATATAAGCGTCCTTCCCAGCTTCCACCGCCGCGCTCACCGCCTCGGCCTGGGTCTGGATCAGGTCCTTCCCCTTGTCCACATACTGCGTCCACTGGGTACGGCCCTTGTCGTAGTACTCCTTGCCTTTGTCGACATACTGGCCGGCCACTTCCTTGCCCTTGCCCACATACTGCGTGACTGTCTCCTTACCCTGCTGCACTAGCTGCGTGGCCTGTTCCACGCCCTGGTTATACAAAGCATTGGCCTTGTCACGCGCCTCCAGAGACTTCGCTACGATGTCCTCGCGCGTCTCCTTGCCGGACTTCGGCGCATACAGCACGCCGACCAGCGCACCGATACCCAGTCCTGCCAGAAACCAGCCAAACCCACCCATTCCACTCTCGTTCTCGTTGTCCGCCATGTACGATCTCCTCCACTTCCTAATCTCTTAAATCAAACCAAAAGGAGCCGCGCCCCTACACTCTGGATGCCGTCGGCCTAGCAGGGGTTGCGTGCCGCAGCCTCTCGCTAGAAATATACCCCCTGAAACGCTTCTCATGTAGCGCAAAGCCGTTTCCATGCATCAGATGACACCAGAGGAACAGCCTCAACCCACTGAAGGGAATCCGAGCGAGCGTGTCCAACCCAAAATCCGAGACCAATGCCAGGCCAAATGACCCGCCAAAGCCCTCCGGATTCCTTACCCTCACCCTGCACGCCCATCTTCCCTACGTCGTCAACCACGGCACCTGGCCCCACGGCATGGAGTGGCTCCTCGAAGCCGCCGCAGAAACCTATCTCCCTCTCCTCCGCGTCCTCGGCAACCTCGAACGCGATGGCATCGCCCTCCACTGCAACCTCAATCTCTCGCCCATCCTCCTCGAGCAACTCGCCCACCCCGTCTTCCTCGCCGAGTTCCCTCGCTACGTCGAGCGCAAGATCAACGCCGCCCGCGAAGACGAAGCCTTCTTCGAAAGCACCGGCGAATATCACTTCGCCGAAACCGCGCGCTTCTGGCAGCGCTTCTTCACCGAAACCCTCAACCAGTTCAACTACCTCAACGGCGACATCATCTCCAGCTTCCGCCACTTCAACGACCTCGGTCTGATCGAGATCATCACCTGCGGCGCAACTCACGGCTACATGCCGCTGCTCGGCACCGACGAAAGCCTTCGCGCCCAGGTCCGTACCGCCGTCCAGACCCATCGCCGCCACATCGGCAAACTCCCACGCGGCATCTGGGCGCCCGAGTGCGGCTACCGCCCCGCCGGCCTCTGGAGCTACCCTACGCCCAACCCCGACGGCTCGCCCATCGCCCCAGCCTTCCACCGCATCGGCGTCGAGCAGGCCCTCAGCGAAAGCGATCTCGAATACTTCTTCGTCGACACCCACCTCGTCGAGGACTCCGCACCCGTCCACTCCCCCTACGCCACAAGGACCCCCGCAAAGCCGCAACTCGAACCCACCACCCGCCGTCTCTACCAACCCTACTTCGTCGGCAGCCCAACCGCACATCACGGCGCGACCTCTGTCTTCCCCCGCGATCCACGCACTGGCCTCCAGGTCTGGTCCGGAGACACAGGCTACCCCGGCGACAGCAACTACCTCGACTTCCACAAGAAGCGCTGGCCCGGTGGCCATCGTTACTGGCGCGTCACCGGCTCCGGCGTAGACATGCACGACAAGCAACCCTACGACCCCCACCAAGCCGCCGCCCGCGTCAACGACCACGCCGCGCACTTCGTCTCCCTCGTCCGCGAAGCCCTCCAACCCTGCCTCAACGATACTGTCCCACCCATTCTCTGCTCCCCCTTCGACGCCGAGCTCTTCGGCCACTGGTGGTTCGAAGGCCCCCTCTGGCTCGAAGCCGTAGCCCGCCACCTCCACGCCGACCCCAACCTCCAACTCATCTCCTGCTCCAACTACCTCGACAACTACCCCCGCGCCGGCTTCATCGCCATGCACGAAGGCTCCTGGGGCGCCGAGGGCAACAACCAGGTCTGGCTCAACTCCGAAACCTCCTGGACCTACACCCACCTCTACCCCGCCGAACTCTACACCCGCGAACTCTGCACCTCCGGCAAGTGGCAGGACTCCGAACTAGGCACTCGCATCGTCAAGCAACTCTGCCGCGAACTCCTCCTCCTCGAATCCTCCGACTGGCAGTTCCTCATCACCACCGGCGCCGCCCGCGACTACGCCGAACTCCGCTTCACCACCCACAACGACCAGTTCAACGAACTAAAATACCTCTACCAGACCTTAGAATCCCAAAACTCCCTCTCCCCCGAACAACACGACCGCCTCACCGCCATCGAACTCCGCGACAGCATCTTCGCCGACATCGACCCCACGTTCTGGGCCACCGGCGCCCACGCCAACTCGCTTCGCCAATCATTAGAATTGTCATCCTGAGCGAATAGAATTGTCATCCTGAGCGAATAGAATTGTCATCCTGAGCGAATAGAATTGTCATCCTGAGCGAAGTTTGGCGCGCTCTTTGCGCCAAACGCAGTCGAAGGATCTGCTGTCCGTCCGCAGCGCCACGTACGTCAATGGTTTCCGACCCAAACCGTTCGCCCCACAACCCTTGACTCGTGCCCCCCCCAACCCGCCCCCGGCATCACCGGACATCGCCACACTCTCTCACGCTTGTCCCAAAGCAACAGCGCCACTCCCCGCTAGCCCTCTGGCACCTGCTCTCCCTAGACGCCCCCACAGTCGCCACGCTCTGGACATACTTCGTCGCCAGCTGCTCTGGCGTAGCTCTACCCTGGACCTCACCCGCCGCCATATTCCTCGCCGTCTGGATGCTCTACGCAGCCGACCGCCTCCTCGACGCCCGCACCCCCTCTCACGACCTCGAAGAACGCCACCGCTTCCACCATCGCCACAGACGCGCCTTCCTCCCCGCCATAGCCATCGCGTCGATCCTGCTCACCTGCCTGATTCCCACCCTCAATCCCGCAGCCCTCCGCCTCTACGCCACGCTCGCCTCCCTGCTCTTCGCCTACTTCTTCCTCATCCACATCCATCCCGCAGGCAATCGCCTACCCAAAGAACTCGCCGTCGGCCTCTTCTTCCCCGCCGCCATCTTCATCCCCACCGTCGCGAGATCCCCGCACCTCCGCCTGGCGCTCGCACCCACCGCTCTGCTCTTCGCTGCCGTCTGCACCCTCAACTGCCTCTATCTCTACGCATGGGAGCACCCCGGCCCGCGCGCATCCGCCCACTGGACCACCCGCTTCGCCACGCAGCATGTCGAAGCCCTCAGCCTGCTCGTCATCGCAACTTCCATTTGCTCGTGTCTTCTTTGGGTTGTCATTCCCGCAGGGAATCTGCGTCTTCTCCCCCTCGCCTGCACCCTCAGCGCAACGCTGCTGCTCACGCTGCACCGGCAACACGCATACCTCAGTCGAATCCACCTCCGCGCCGCAGCCGATCTCGCCCTCCTCACCCCCTTACTGCTACTCCGCTTCACCCACGTCTTCCCCGTATGAGCACCCCTCCCCAACCCAACTTCGACCGCGTAGCCCGCATCTATCGCTGGGCCGAGTACGCCGCCCTCGGCCCCATCCTCCAGCGCACCCGCACCCACTTTCTCCCTCAACTCACCGGCTGTCACAATGCGCTCATCCTCGGCGACGGCGACGGCCGTTTCCTCGCCCGCCTCCTCAACCCCACCACCAACCAGATACTCCAACGCCTCGCCACCAACCAGGTACCCCAAGGCTTTAGCCTTGGGTCTCATAGGGCCGCCACGGATCGGGCTTTAGCCCCGGGGGTATGCCTTCCTACGCCAGCCCCAGAGCTCACCGCCCTTGCCGTCGACACCAGCGCCACCATGCTCCAACTCCTCCGCACCCGCTGCCGCAACTCACCCCGCCTCCAAACTCTCCAAGCCTCCGCCTTCGACGCTCCCATTCCCCAAGCCACCGACCTCATCGTCACCCACTTCTTCCTAGACTGCCTCACCCAACCCCAACTCGACGCCCTCACCCACCGCCTTGCCAGCGGTACCCAACCCGGAACCCTCTGGCTCCTCTCCGACTTCCAAATCCCCCACTCAGCCCTAGCCCCAATCGCCCGCCTCTACATCCGAGCCCTCTACCTCGCCTTCCGCATCCTCACCAACCTCCGCATCCAATCCCTTCCCAATCCTCAGCTTTCCCTCACGCAGGCAGGCTTCACCCGCATCGCCCGCCACCAACGCCTCTTCGGCCTCATTTACACAGAAATCTGGCGTCACGATTAGAATCAACCGGTACGCCTCATCCAACCAAACATGACGCCCGAAACCCAATCCGACCGGCCAGCCCCTCATCTCCCCCTCGACCCGCTGCCCGACCCTGAGCCCGCCGTCCCCTCGCTCGACGGACCTGACCCCGGCGTCTTCCACCACGAACCCAAACCCCTACCCACTAACAACTAAGAACTAACCACTAACAACTGCTCTTATGAACCTCTACATCCTCCGCCACGCCAGCGCCGGCACCAAGCGCATCAATCCTCTTCTCGACCTCAAACGGCCCCTCGACAAGGACGGCAAGGCCCACTGCCTGCACCTCGCCCACGTCCTCACTGCGATGAAGGTCAGCTTCGACCTGATCGTCTCCAGCCCACTCAAGCGCAGCCTGCAAACCGCCCAGCTGGTCGGCACCGAGACCGGCTACGAAGCCAAAATCCTCATCTCCAACGGACTCGCCCCCACCGCCACCTTCGCGCAGCTCCAGCGCCTGCTGCGCGAATGCGCCGCCTATGAAAACCTCCTCGTCGTCGGCCACAACCCCAACCTCACCGCATTCCTCGGCCAGCTCATCGCCCCTTCGCTGCCTGTGCCCGACGACCTCGCCCACCCCCGCGTCCGCCTGCGCAAAGGCTCGCTCGCCCGCCTCAACCTGCAGCGCGGCCCCGCCACGCTCCAGTGGCTACTCGACCCCCGCATCGTCCGCGCTCTCTACGCCACCTCAACCACCAGCTCCCGCCGCAAGACCTCGCGAAAGTAACCCGCCTCTTTCTTCAGCGACCACGCCTCCAGCTCCGCCCCGCCCCGCGCCGGTATCAGCGTCAGCACCACCCGCTTCGGATACACCTGCGTCTTGATCCGCACCGCCGCCGTCGCCCGGTCCTGGTTCAACGCCTCGGCCATCCGCAGCAGCACAATCGCCCGCTGCACATGCGTATGCTCCTCTACCGGGACATACCGCATCGGCCGGTCCATCGGCTCCGGCCGGCTCTTGCCCAGATACCGTGCAATCGCCGCCACAATCGCCCGCTGCGCCGGCGAAAACCCAAAGATCTCCGAGTTCGCAATGATGTACTGCGTATGCCGGTGATGCCCCTGGTGGTTCATGAACTTACCCACCTCCTGCATCATCGCCGCCGCCTGTAGCCACAGCTTGTACTCCGCCGGAAGCTCATGCACCCGCTGCAGCTGGTCGAACAACTGCACGCAGTGCTGCCGCTCCGGCTCGGCCTTGCGTGGATCGAACCCATACCGCCGGCAAACCTCCTCCACGCCCTCCCAGCGCTCCGCCTCGAGCGTACTGTGCACGCTCGCCCGCGTATCCGAATCCGCCAGCATCTGCGCCAGCACACCGTCCCTCAACCCCAGCGGAGAGTACCGGAAACCCTTCAAATGCATCCGTTCCAGCAGCGTCGCATACACCTGCGCCCCGCCGCTGATGATCTCCGACCGCCGCGGCCCGATCCCCGCCACCGCCGCCCGCTGCGCGTCGTTCATCTTCAGCAGCTTGTCCGCCAGCCTGCGCACATCTCCCGTCTCGGCCTGCAAAATCTTCACCCGCTTTACTGCCACCGGCTTCTTCCGCAAACCCTTCGCCGTCTTCTTGCTCTCCAACCCCAGCGCCATCGAGTTGCTCGCCTCCGCCAGCGCCGCCGCCGTCCCCGACGTCGCAATCACCACCGAAACCTTCGGCTGTCCCATCTTCCGCTCAGCCTTGCGCAACTCGCGGTCGATATACTTCCGCAACCGCGCCACATCCTCCTTCCCCGGAGGGTCCGCCGCCGCCCGCAGAAACTCTCCCTGCAACCGCACCGCACCCAGCGGCAGGCTCACCATCTCCTTGATCCGCCCACCATCCGACAGCGTCACCTCGCAACTCCCGCCGCCCAGGTCGATCAGCAGACACCTCCCCCGCGCCCCCGGCTCATGCGTCACGATCCCCAGGTGGATCAGCCGCCCCTCTTCCAGCCCCGAGATCACCTCCACCGTCCACCCCGTCGCCGACTTCACCCACGCCCGGAACGCCTCCGAGTTCCGCGCATCCCGCATCGCGCTCGTCGCCACCACACGCACCTTGTCCACCACGTGCGCCTGCACCGCCTTATGAAACCGCTTCAGCGCCTTCACCGTGACGGCCATCGCCTCCGGAGAGATCACGCCCGTCTCAAAGACGCTCTCTCCCAGCCGCGTCACCTCGC
>Ga0302316_10003757_pt1 | contig 10191 bp, 6 predicted proteins | sample III_Palsa_N3_2_FD_200456 | JGI IMG/M metagenome (GOLD analysis project Ga0302316, IMG submission 200456) | Peat permafrost microbial communities from Stordalen Mire near Abisko, Sweden - III_Palsa_N3_2 | ecosystem: Environmental > Terrestrial > Soil > Palsa > Peat permafrost | place: Sweden... | reverse complement strand
GAGTTGGTGCAGTCGGAGATGATGTTGGCGAGCATGTCAATATCGGCTTCAGGTACGGAACCGAGACTGTTGCCAGGGACAGTGATGTTGGCGTTAGTAGCGCCCTGAGGGAAGCCGCCGTTGTAGTGTACCGAGTCGACCAGGTTGGTGGCGTTGGCGAAGGCGTGGGCGAGGCCGGCGGCGGTGCAGGCCATGGCAGAGCCTACGCCGGTGCAGGAGCCGGTGGCCGCGTTGTTCTTGGTCGGGGCCCCGATGTACACGAGCTGGGTGCCGACGCTGCCGTTTGCGTTGACTGTGGTGAAGCTGCCGAGAGCGTAGGCGGCGGCGATGGTGGTGAGTTCGTTGATGACCACGGTGACACCACCCTGTGCGGCGGCGGTGGAGAAGTTCGAGCAACTGCCCATGGCGGAGACCATGACGAGGTTGGGGTTGATCATGGGGCTGGAGGAGCCGTTGGTGACGTCGCCGCCGGTGGACGTGGCGTAGACGAAGTTACCCGACGTGCAGGTGTAGCCGGTGGTAAAGGAGAAGTTGCCACCGGGTGAGCTGGAGGTGACAGGGCCGGCGAGTACATGGGCGGTCAGGCCATAGCCGGTGTTGCCGGGGTCGGTCTCCCACAGGGTCACCTGGGAGCCGGCGACAGGGGTCTCGCCGCCCATGATCCTGCCTGATACCGCTGGCATGGCTATCTCGGATGGGTCGCTGGCGGTCTGAAGAGAGCAACCCGTAAGGGAAAGCGCGGCCAGACCGACTGCCGCCAGGGCGAGAAGGGAGGGGCGAAGGAGGCTTAATTTCAAGAAGTCGCTCATGGAGGTCACCGTGTTCTAGGGTTGAAAAATCCGATATTTTGACTGTTTAGTGCACCTGTAAGACCGGTTTCGCAGGCAATAGAACATTACGCGATGTGAGTTACGTTTGTCGAGATTGAATTCGCGATGAACCTGGTTTCAAATGGCTCAATGCGGGTGCAAGCAGGGTGTATGTGACCCAATTTTTTTCAGAACAGATTTATTGTCGATTCCTGGGGCGGGAGAGTGAGTCCTGGGGGTCGAAGCTGCATCCATTGAACGAGGATGGGACAATAACGACATGATTAGCGCGGAAGAGTTGGAACAAGTTCGCATCTTTGCCTGTCTGGAGGAGCCGGAGCGGCAGCGGCTGGCGCAGAAGGCCGCCGATGTACGGCTGGGCGTCGGAGAGTGGCTGGTCCGTGAAGGCGAGACACCGTACTTCTTCGTGATCCTCGAAGGCCAGCTGACGATGTTCAAAGAGATCATGGGGCGCGCGCAGGAGATACGGGAGTACGAGTACAAGGCAGGCGACTTCTTTGGGGAGGTGCCGATCCTGCTGGGAACGAATGCGCTGGTTTCGCTGCAGGCGAAGACGCCGTGCCGGGCGGCGCGGTTCGACCGGCAGCAGTTCCAGGAGCTGATACGGGACTCGGCGGCGTGCAGCGCGACGATCATGCAGACGATGAATGAGCGGTTGTTGCGGGTGCAACGGTTTGCGGTCCAGACACAATCCTCTCGGGTGCTGATCGTGGGCTCGCAGTATGACATTGACTGTCGCGACATTCGGACGTTCCTTTCGATGAACCGGATTCCGTATGAGTGGCTGGACCGGGACAATGAGCTGGACCGGATACCGTCGTGTATGCCCGCGGATTTGGTAGGGCCGGCGGTTGTGGTGGACAGGGCGTTCTGGGTGGAACAGCCGCCGACGGTGCGGAAGGTGGCCGAGGCGCTGGGAATCCGGACGATGCCGACTAAGGAGAAGTACGATGTGGTGGTGATCGGCGGCGGGCCTGCGGGGCTGGCGGCTGCAGTGTATGGAGCTTCCGAGGGTCTGTGCGTGCTGCTGGTGGAGCGCAATGCCGCGGGCGGTCAGGCAGGGACGTCGTCGCGGATTGAGAACTACCTGGGGTTTCCCAATGGGATATCGGGCGATGAACTGAGCGAGCGGGCGCTGCGGCAGGCGGCGCAGTTTGGCGCGGAGCTGGTGCTGACGCGTGAGGTGAAGAACGTCGAGGTAATGGAAGACGGTTACTGTGTGGAGATGGATGGCGGCGACCGCGTAAGTGCAAGGGCTGTAATCCTGGCAACGGGCGTGGACTGGCGGCTGCTGGAGGCTGAGGGTGTCGACCGGCTGATTGGGCGGGGTGTGCTGTATGGCGCGGCCAAGACTGAGTCACCGACGGTGATCGGCAAGGATGTGTTTATTGTGGGCGGCGGGAACTCGGCGGGGCAGGCGGCGATGTTCTTCTCGAACTATGCGAACTCGGTGACGGTGGTGGTGCGCGGGGCGGGGCTGGAGCTGAGTATGTCGCAGTACCTGATTGGGCAGATCGCGCAGAAGAAGAACATCACGGTTGAGCCGCATACGCAGGTGGTTTCGGTGGGCGGCGAGAACCACCTGGAGACGATTTGCACGAGCACGAACGGCGCCGCGCCGGTGACTCGGAAGGCGGACGCGCTGTTTGTGCTGATCGGCGCGGATGCCAATACGGATTGGCTGCCGAAGGACCTGCAGCGGGATGAGCGCGGGTTTGTCTGCACGGGCCGGGATGTGTCGGACCTGCCGGGTTGGAACGGAAGACGCACGCCTTTCTTGTTGGAGACGAACCTGCCGGGATTTTTCTGCGCAGGGGATGTGCGGCACGACTCGATCAAGCGCGTGTCCAGCGGTGTGGGTGAGGGCAGCATGGCGATCGCGTTTGTGCACCAGTACCTGGCGCTCAGCCCTGCCCCAGTGGGGTAAGGAGGCTGGTGCGTCTACCTGCAAAAAGCCCGGCTGTGCGCCGGGCTTTTGCATGGTGATAACTGTTTTGGGATGTTCCTTCAATGCTCTGACTGTTGGAGGGAGCTGCTAGTTGACTGTCAGGGTAACCAGTGAGGTGGTGGTGATCGTGCTTGTGCCTGTGCCTGAGGTGCCGGTAACGGTGACGACGTAGCCGCCGGTCGTGGTGCCGCCAGAGTAGGTTTGATTGGTGGAGCCTGAGTTGGCTGAGCTGCTACTGCCGCAGGCGAGGGTGTTGCCGAGCAGCAGCGCTGTGGTCAGCAGAACAGCCAGCATGGGCCAGCGGCGGCGCCGGGCGGGTATCAGCAGGAGGCTGAAGAAGAGACCGCCGGCGAGCCAGGCAATTGGCTTTACAGCGATAGATCCCAGGGTCTGGGCTGTGGTGTTGATGGTAAGGGTGGATGAGCCGCTACCACCGCTGGCGAGGCTGACGGGGGACGGCGCGACGGAGCAGGTGGGGATTTCGCTTGCGCTAGTGGGCTGGCTGGTAATGGCACAAGTCAGACCTACAGAACCGGAGAACGCGGCGATGGATGTGAGCGCGAGACTGGTGCTTCCAGGTGCTCCTTGCGTTGCGATGGTGATGGCGCCGCCGTTGGTCAGGGTGAAGGACGGGACGGCTATGGTGACGGTCACGCCGATGGTGGCGGTTTGAATGATGAGACCGGTGGCCGCGTCCTTGCCCGTAACGACGACGTTGTAGGTTCCGGAGGTAGTGACACCGCTGGAGTTCATGGTGAGTGTGGAGGGGCCTGTGCCACCGGCGGTGAGGGTGACCGAAGTGGGCGCGAGGGAGCAGGTGATGCCGCCGGCGCCGGTGCAGGTGAGGTTGACGGCTCCGGTAAAGGTGCCGACCCCAGTGACGGTGATGCCGTCGGTGAAGGTGGTGGTGGTGGGGCTGAGCGCAGTCGATGTTGCGCTGACGCCGAAGTTGGACGAAGACAGGGCGTTTACCGTCACCGCGATGGTAAGGATGTGGACATCCGTGCCGGAGGTCGCGGTCACGACGACGTTATAGGTACCAAGCGTCGTGACGCCGCTGGTTGCGATGTTCAGCGTGGTGCTCCCGGTGGCATTGGAAGCCAGCGTGGAAGACGCAGAGGTGAAGGAGCAGGTCATGCCGCCAGCAGCAGTGCAGGTGTAGGCAACTGTGCCGGCGAATTTATAACGCGAGGTCGCGTAGATGGTGTCTGTTAGATTCCCGCTGCCGGTGATGGCGGTCGATGGGGTTGTGAGGAGGAAATCCGCGCTGCCGCTGGGAATGGTGATGAGCATTGTCTCCAGGGCCGGAGTTGGAGTGCCCCAGCCGGTGACGAGGTCGAACCCTGCGGTGGAGGTGTAGCTGCCGGACTTGCCGCTGGTGATGTCGTGAAAATCGGCAGCATAGGTGGTGGCGTTCAGGTTCTCGGAATAGAGGATGGGGTTGAGGAAGCCGATAGGAGAGCCTCCATTGGCAACCAGTTGCTGGTTGACCAGCGCAATGTAGCCGGCCCACATGGGAGCGGCAAAGCTGGTGCCTCCATAGTAGTTGGCCTGGCAAGCCACCTGGTCGCCGCAGGTGTAGAAGGTGAAGTTGGCGTTGGCGGAGACGTCTGGGCCGTTACGGAGAGTTGTGGAGCCTCCGTTGGCGGTGGTGATAATGCCCACGGCGGTCTGCCAGGAGGGGATTGCGACAGCATCCGGTGAGTCACCGCCGCCGCTATCGGTCCAGGCGGTCTCGGAAGCCCAGGGGCCAGCGGCGCTGGCGGTCACTAGGTCCGTGCCGCCGACGGCGACGATGTTGGCATCGTCAGCTGGCCAGGCCTCTGCGTTTCCGCTCTTCTTCCAGGTGGAATCGTCGCCGGAGGCTACGAAGAAGTTCTGCCCTTGAGCGGCCATCTGCAGGAAGTAGGGGTCGATTGCAGAAGCATCTGCCGGAGTCCAGCCCCAGGAGCAGCCGATGGTGGTAGGCAGCGGATAATGGGTGACCATGTCGGCGAGGATGGGTGTGTCGTTGGAGCCGATATACATGGTGAGGTTGGCGAGGCCGGGAGCCATGCCGATGGCCTGGGTCATGTCGAGGGTCTGCTCGCCGTCGTCGCAGTCGCCGCCGGCTTTGGTATCGAGGCAGGCCGTGCTGGTTCCGTCGGAGGAGCGGAGGACGATAGGGACGTTGTTGGTTTGGCCGGCGTTGGTGAAGTAGGTGGTGAGGTCTGCGAGGTCGGTGCCGTAGTACTCGAAGAGGCCGAGGTTCTGGCCGGCGCCGGTGAGGGTCCCGGTGCCGTAGTAGGCTGCGCGCATGTCGCTGCCGAGGAAAGAGCCGGAGGGACCGGAGCCGCCGGAGCCGGCGCGGGGCTCGATACCCTCAGGTTTGAGGCCATGGGCCTTGGCATAGTCGTCGCGGCTAACAAGTTTTGGCTTGGGGATGGAGAAGTTGTCGAGGCCGGTGATGTGCCAGAGCGGGAAGGGCAGGTCTGTAGTGGGCTCGCGGTCGGGAGAGTAGAAGGTACGGGCCTCGGTGGGATGCTGGTAGACGATCATCGTGACATGGAAGGTGGACTCGACGGCCGAAACGGAAGCTTTGACCTGGATCTCGTGGCCGAGGTAGGAGCCACCATAGACAGTGAAACCATTGGCTTTGAGGAAAGCGACGACGGTGTCATAGTCGGCCTGAGAAGGGCCGAATTGCATGGCGAACTCGGAAGGATTGAGGAAGTGACGGTAGAGGGGATCGCCGACGGTAGAGACGCGGGCGATGAACGTGTCAAGGCCGGCCGGGTCGCGCAGCGGGAGGACGACGTCCAGAGTCATGACCTGGTCTGCCGGGAGCTTCCCGATGGACTGCATGGCATTGTTGCGAACGACCTTCTGCAAATGGTGCGTGAGTACAGTTTGAGCTCCAGCTGGTTGAAACGACGCGGTTGCAATGAGCGTGAATGCAGCTATACCTAGTCTTCGCAGCAAGAGTTACCTCTTCAAGTTAACTTAATTTTCAGATTTGTAGGATCGTTTTCGATTCTTACAGGGGGCGGAAACGATGTCAAATTGTTGAATTTTTTTGCATGTCCGCGCCGAATGCCGGACGTAGAACGAGGCAGTCAGAGATACCAGGGGATGTTGATGACCATGATGCGCTGGTTTCCGCGTACCAGAAGCAGGAGCTTGAGGACTTGCGAGCGCTGGTTGTGGAGCGGGGTCTGCCACCAGTGTTTGACGACCAGCTCGGGGACGAGGACGGCGATCTGGCGCTCGGGGTGGTCGCGTTCGACCTGGAGGATGTGGTCGACCAGAGGCATCAGGATGAAGCGGAAGGGTGAGGGCAGGAAGACCAGCTCGGGGACCACTCGATTGACTTCGCCGATGGGTGCGGCGACGTTGCGCTGCCACATGGCTTCGACCTCGTCGCGACACTCTTCTGCGTCAACGTGGACAGCCTGCACCTGGTCCGAGAGCTTCATGGCGAAGCGGAGACCTTTCTCGGAGATGCGGGACCAGCGGTCAAGAGGGACGATCACCAGCGGCTGGGTGAGGGTGCCGATCTGCATGGGACGGTCGATGAGGATCTTGTCGTCGACGCCGGTGTAGTGGCGCTTGACGGCGATCATGAGGAAGATGAGCGCGGGGATGAGGATGGCTGTGATCCATGCGCCGTCAGTGAACTTGGCGACGAGGACTACGACGAGGGTGATGCCGGTGGCGACGGCCCCTATGCCGTTGACGATCATGCGGCGGGTGGAGCCCTTGCCGCCTTCGCGCTTCCAGTGGATCACCATGCCGGCCTGAGACAGGGTGAAGGCGAGGAAGGCGCCGATGGCAAAGAGCGGGATGAGGCGGTCTGTGATGCCGCCGAAGGCGATGAGCAGGAGTGCGGTGAAGCCGACCAGAGCGACGATGCCGTGGGAGTAGAGCAGGCGGCGGCCGCGAATCTTGAAGACGTGGGGAAGGTAGTCGCGCATGGCGATGGCGCGGGTGAGGCGAGGAAAGTCGGCGTAGGAGGTGTTGGCGGAGAGCGCGAGGACGGCGAGGATGGAGGCGCTGCCCACGTAGTAGAACCAGCCGCGTCCCATGACGGCGGAGATGAGCTGGGAGAGGATGCTCTGGTAGCCGGCGCTGGTGGGGTCGGTGGCGGCGATGTTGTAAGCGCGGCAGAGGAGAGCGATGCCGGCGAGGAAGACCATCAAGAGCACGATGATGATGGTGAGGGTGCGCTTGGCGTTGGTCTGGGTGGGTTCACGGAAGGCGCTGACGCCGTTGGAGACTGCTTCGACGCCGGTCATGGCGGTGCAGCCGCTGGAGAAGACCTTGGCCAGCAGCCAAAGCGAGAGCATGGAGGTGGCGGCGGGCAGTTGCGGCGGAGCGATGACCGGGACAGGATGGCCGTGGGAGGCGATGACGCGGAAGGCGCCGAGACCGATGACGAAGAGCAGCGTGCCGATGAACATGTAGGTGGGAATGAGGAAGGCTGTGCCGCTGTCCTTGGTACCGCGGATGTTGATGAGCGTGAGGATCGCGAGGATCAAGAGGCAGAAGGCGAGCGTGTGGGGCAGGAGTGACGGGAAGGCCGAGGTGAGGGCTTCGACGCCTGCGGAGATTCCTACAGCGGCGTTGAGGATGTAGTCGATCATGAGCGCGGCAGCGGCGAAGAGGCCTGCGGTTTCGCCGAGGTTTTCGCTGGCGACGGTGTAGCTGCCGCCGCCGTTGGGGTAGGCGTCGATGGTCTGGCAGTAGGAGAAGAAGACGATGGCCAGCAGGCCGATGATGGCGAAGCTGATGGGGACAATGTGCGCGACGCCAGCCATGCCCAGCGGGATGAGCAGGGTGAGTGCGGCTTCAGGGCCGTAGGCGGCTGAGCTGAGGGCATCGAGACCGAAGACGGGGATTCCGGAGATGGGGCCGATGTGCTCGGCGCGTTCTTCCGAGGTAGCGAGCGGCTTGCCGGTGACGAATTGGAGGAGAGACATGCGGGCTCCGTGTGGTGCAGCAGATATGGCCCGCTGGACAAAGTATTCCGACGGGATGTTAGAAGAGCGAAAAGATGCCGACCATTATGGCAGAGGACACTATTTGGAGCGAAAAGCCTGGAAGCGGACGGAGTAGCCAAAGCCGATCATGAAGCTGGGTGCTGCGCTGGAGAGGCCGAAGCCGCAGTGAAGATCGAGTTGCTGATGCGGTGAGGGTTTGTAGGCTGTGCCGAAGTCGACGATGTGCTCGGGGCCGCCGCGTTGGGGGAAGTCGCCGGAGTATTCGATGTAGGTGTCCATTGGCGCGGTGAGTTGTCGATCGAAGTAGAGGCTGGGTTGGCCGGTGAGGTTGTGGCGCGAGAGTTGTGTGGGGTCGAAGAGGCTGAGCTGGCCGGCGGCTGTCCAGTTCTTGGAGAGCGAACGTGACCAGGGGAGCTGAACGGAGGGATCGTAGCCGTGGCTGGAGATTGCATTTGAGCCGGAGGGCAGCGAGAGCGAGGGAATGATGGAGAGGTCGATGCTGCCGAATCGTTTGGGGGTTGGGCCGAGTTGTTGTTTGACGCCGAGGACGAGATCGCTGAATCCGTTGGCGAAGGTGGAGGTGGTTTCGGCGTTGATGAAGTAGTCGGGGACGGCGAGGCGGAGTTCGGTCTTGCGGGCGAAGCCGAGACGGATGGAGGTTTCGGGAAGGTCGTAGCCGTGCTGAGCATTGGCTGTCGTTTCCTGGAAGCCGTTTTCGAACTGGAGGCTGCCGCAGGGGACGACGATGCTGGAGTTGGTGATCTGCGGGCGGTCGGTGGCGATGGTGGAGGCAGGGTCCGCGCCACACTTTGGGGTTTGGGCGTGGAGGGCGAGGCAATCTGCCGAGATGGTGAGGAGCAGAAGCAGAGTGCAGCGGGACATGCAGGCTCCAGGATGGTGCAAGAGGTGTGGCCCGCTGGAAGAGTATCCCAGCGGGGCATTAGAAAGTCGTAAAGAGTTTGGAGAAACAATGGTTTATGGCGAGGTCATGTAGCGCGCAGATCGCGTCAGGTCTTGATGGCGTAGGCATGGTGACCGTTGACCCAGGCGATCTTGTGGAAGAGTTCGGGGGTGGTCGATTGCTTTAGGAGGGTGAGGGTCGCGCGGGCGAGGCATTGGCCGGCTAGGCGTGGGGCCAGTGTGGCGCCGGCGCCGTGGCCGTCAGTGCAGGGACAGTCGCTGCCGAAGAGGAGCTTGTCCTGATGGCGCTTGAGGAAGTCCGCGGTGAAGGCGGGATCGCGGGAGAGCGCATTGTTGCCGGAGTTGGCGGAGAGGTCGCCGAAGAGATTGGGGTAGTCGGAGAGCCAGCGGTCGGTGAGGCCTCCGGGGACGATTGGGCCGGTGGGATATTGTGGGGTGTTCTTGTAGTCGGCGGAGATGTTGGCCCAGAAGGCGTTGGCGTGGCCGATGAAGCGGGTCTTGGGGAAGGCTTTGAGGACAGAGTCGAAGCGGGCGAAAGCGGTGTTGAAGCCGGTGGGAACAGGGGTTGAGGGACCGGCTGCGGGGTAGACGCCGGTGACCTCCTGGAAGTGCATCATGATGGGTACGTTGAGCTCGGCGGCGAGGGCGTAGATGCGGAGCATTTCGGGGCTGTCGGCGGCGACGTGGGACTTGATCTCGGCGAAGGCCTGGGCGCCGGATTTGATGGCATCGGTGAGGAGCTTTTCGGCGCCGGGCTGGGCGACGCCGGTGGCGGCTGCGTAGGCTGGGAAGCGGTTGGGGTAGGTGGTTTGGAGGAGCTTTACGTCGTCGGTTAAGGTGGGCTCGATGTGGGTGAGGAGGAAGGCCTGCGTGGTTCCGGAGCCGTCGAGATGGGCGAGGTTGGCGGCGGGGGATTTGCGCTCGTGGAAGTGGCAGTCGATGACTGGTGAAGGCCATTCGCTTGCTGGGGTTTGGGCATGGGTTGCTGTGGAGGCCGCGGCGAGGGCGAGGGTTTCGAGGAAGGTGCGTCGGGTTAAATGCATGATGGTTCCTGCCTTTGAGGACGGAACCATCGTAGAGCAAAAGAGGGAGCAAGAAGCGAATGCCGACGGGTTAGACGGCTTTGCGCTGGAAGCTGGTCTTCTTGACGAAGGAGCCCTTGGCTTTGAATGATCCGGTGGAGGCTGTGGCCAGCGGCTTGGCCGCGGTGCTGGTGTTGGCGGCGGCTTTTTCGCGGAGGGCCTGGAGCTTTTGGGCCTTGCGGGAGAGACCGCCAATTTTGATGCCGGGCTTGGGGAGGAAATCGCTCATGAGGGGATTTTCTCATGGTTCGGGGAAGCTGAGGGCTACGGCGCGGCGAAGGATGTCGGCGGCTTCTTCCATGCGAGCTTCGTCTGGGTTGCGGCCGTTGAGTTCAGGGGCGGCGATAGCTCCGAGGGTGGGGTCGAGGATGATGTCTGGTGTGGGCTCGGGGTTGGGTTGGGATTTGGGCAGGTTGAGGGAGGCGACCTGG
>Ga0302316_10003756_pt1 | contig 10192 bp, 10 predicted proteins | sample III_Palsa_N3_2_FD_200456 | JGI IMG/M metagenome (GOLD analysis project Ga0302316, IMG submission 200456) | Peat permafrost microbial communities from Stordalen Mire near Abisko, Sweden - III_Palsa_N3_2 | ecosystem: Environmental > Terrestrial > Soil > Palsa > Peat permafrost | place: Sweden... | reverse complement strand
GTCTGGTCGAGCGCAAAGGCCTTGCGCGCGACGTACTCGGGATTGAGCGAATCGAAGATCGCGTTTTCAGCCAGCACCGCCAGCACGCGTTCGCTGGCGTAGAGGTCGAAGCGCTGGCTCTCGCGCATCGAGAGCAGGCCGGCGATGTGGTCGATCTCGCCGGAGGTCAGCAGCACGGCGCCGATCGGCGAGTGGCGCAGGTCACGCTGCGGCCATAGCGCCGGCGTAGCCAGTATCTGCTGACGAAAATCGGGGGATGCGTTGATAAGTAACCAGCGCTCACCATCGGCACTCACGGCGATACTGGCTTGCGTACGGCGGCTGGCGCCGTCGTCCTCGCGCCACGCGCGCAGGCTGGCGGGGGTATGGCAGTTCCACTGCGGATGGCCACCTCCGGCTGCCGAACCGAGAACCACGATACGCATCAGGGTCTGTCCGACGTGACATCGGCAGGCATGCGCACCGGGCTTGGCAGCACGGAGGCGACCAAGGACATCAGAAATCGCCGGAATAATACGAATTGATTTCGCAACCGACGCAGATCTCCACGATCACCGGCTTGTTCCACTTCTTCATAAGAGCACCTCTTGAGATGAATCGCCTGGGGCGAGAATGTGCAGAACGCCATCGTCAAGCGGGTCTACGACACGGTTCCCAAAGACCGACGGCAAATCGAGCCTAGCGCTAATTTCCGACCAGTGGAAGAAGCGTGAAAGTCGTCTATTTAAAGGGAAAAGTGTCCCAATTCTGATCACCGGGCGTGGGACAGTTTGCGCAAATGGACGTCTATGTTGCGCTGCGCTGCGGCAGGTCAACTTGTATTACTCGGCCCGGGGCCGGCCGTCATGCTGTGATCAGCAAACGCCATGGTCAAGGCATTGCATAGCAACATGTCTCATTGGTAAGAAACCTGTCGCGTATTGCAACAGTTCATCGCCGCGCAGAGGCCACCTGAAGGCAGTCGGCATGCCGAAAACACGTCACCACATGGTCGTTGACCATCCCGGTGGCCTGCATCAGCGAGTAAAGAATGGTGCTGCCGACGAAGCGGAAGCCACGTTTCTTCATCGCCTTGCTCATGCTGTCAGACAGCGGCGTGCTCGCCGGCACGCTGCCACTGTCCGCCCAACGATTAACCAGCGGCTTGCCGTCGACGAAAGACCACAGATAACGATCCAGGCTGCCGAATTCCCTGATCACGCCAAGCGCAGTGATCGCGTTGTCCCTCGCCGCAAAAACCTTCAAGCGATTACGAATTATGCCGGGGTCGAGCAGCAGTTTCTCCAGCTCGCGGTCTTTCATCGCCGCGACGCGAGCGATGTCGAAACCGTGGAACACCTCACGATAGCGCTCGCGCTTGGCCAGCACCGTGCGCCAGGACAGGCCAGCCTGCGCACCTTCCAGGCACAGAAATTCGAACAGCTGCCGATCATCGTGCAGCGGCACACCCCATTCGGTGTCGTGGTAATCGCGCAGCAGCGGATCGGTCGCGCCCCACGGGCAGCGTTGGCGTTCGGCGGCTTTCGTCATGGCGTGCTCTCGGTCGGCGTGGCTTTTACGGGGAATCGATCGCGATGCGGCCGTGAAATCGGCCTGATCGGCAGCACTCTGCCATGGCCGGTTATCATGGCAGGCATGAATCCCACCGTGCTCCCCGCCGACCCCGCGCAGTTTCCCGATCAGGCCGCCAGTTTCATGCTGGACGGTCCCGTCGGCAAGCTGGAAACCATCACCGACATCGCCGAGCCGGCCGACGCGCGCCGCGGCGTGGCGGTGATCTGTCACCCGAATCCGGTCCAGGGCGGCACCATGCACAACAAGGTGGTGACGATGGCCGAACGCGCGCTGCGCGAATCGGGCCTCGATACCGTGCGCTTCAATTTTCGCGGCACCGGCAATTCACCCGGCGAGTACGACAACGGTGCCGGCGAAGGCGACGATCTGGCCGCCGTGGTGGCCTGGGTGCGCAAAACGCGTCCGGATGACGCGCTATGGCTGGCCGGCTTCTCGTTTGGCAGCTACGTGACCATATCCCGCGCCGCCGATCTGCACGCCGATGCGCTGATCAGCATCGCGCCGCCCGTCGGCCGCTGGGCCTTCGGCGAGCTGACCGTCCCGACCTGCCCATGGTTGGTCATCCAGGGCGAAGCCGATGAAGTCGTCGAGCCCGAAGCGGTGTTCGAATGGATCGATGCGCTGGAGAAAAAGCCCGAGCTGGTGCGCATGCCCGACACCAGCCACTTCTTCCACCGCCGCCTGATGGACTTGCGCGGCGCGATCAAGCACGCCGTGCGCGGCTGGTTGCCGCCGGCGCGTTGATCGGCCGCACCAATCGCGGCGCGTCTCTGCGTCGGCCCTTGTCCCGCTTTTTCCAAGACGTCCCGTTTGATGAGTGAATCACCGCAACTCGCGCCCAGCGCGCGCTACCAGGAAGGCGTTGCCGCGCATCGCTGGGAATCCGATCCCACGCAGCTCGCGCTGCTGCCGGAATTCGATCGCATGCACGCGGCGCTCTGCGCATCGGCCGACGGCAACAGCGGACTGTTTGGACGATTGAAGTCGCTGCTCGGCAGCGAGCCTGCCGCTGCGGTACCCGGACTGTATCTGTGGGGCAGCGTGGGTCGCGGCAAGACGTTTCTGATGGACCTGTTTGTCTCCAGCCTGCCGCAGGGCACCGCGCTACGTCGGCACTACCACCGCTTCATGGGCGACGTGCACGAGAGCCTGCGCGCGCTGGGCAATCGGCAGAATCCGCTGATCGAAGTCGCCGCGGGTATGGCCGCACGCTGCCGCGTGCTGTGTCTGGACGAGTTTCTGGTCAACGACATCGGCGATGCGATGATTCTGGCCGGCCTGCTCGACGCGCTGTTCGCGCGTGGCGTGACCCTGCTCACCACGTCGAACACCGCGCCGGCCGACCTGTACAAGAACGGCCTGCAGCGCGCGCGCTTTCTCCCGGCCATTGCCCTTATCGAACAACACTGCCACGTGGTCGAGATGGCCTCATCGCACGACTGGCGGCTGCGCGCACTGGCGCAGGCGCCGGTGTATCTCACGCCGCCAGGGGCCGAGTCGCATCGCGCGCTGGAGCGCATCTTCAGCAGCCAGGCCAGCGGCACCATCGAGCAGAACGGTGCGCTCAGCATCAACGGTCGCGACATCCCGTTTCGCAAGCGCGCCGAAAACGTCCTCTGGTTCGAGTTCGAAGCCTTGTGCGAAGGACCGCGTGCCGTTGCCGACTACATCGCGCTGGCCAAGGCCGGCCCCACCGTGATCGTCGCCAACGTGCCGCAGTTCAACAGCTATAGCGACGATGCCGCCAAGCGCTTCGTGCAGCTCGTCGACGAGTTCTACGATCGTCACGTCAAGCTGGTGCTGTCCGCCGCGGCGCCGATCACCGAGCTGTATGACGGCGAACGCCTGCGCGCCGAATTCGGCCGCACCGAATCACGCCTGATCGAAATGCAGAGCAAGGATTATCTGGCGCTGGAGCATCGGGCGGATTAGATCTCCGGTAGGTTGGTGGTGAGCGCAGCGAATGGCCCGCAGGGCAACTCGCAGGAGCGAGTTGTCACCCCAACATTTGACGCGACGCCTGTTGTGGTTCGCTGCGCTCACCGCCAACCTACGCCGACCGCTGTTAGCATCTTGCGCGATGAATCGCATTTCTTTCCGCTTGAAAACAACAGGTAGCGCTCCGTGAGCCAAAACGAATCCCGCTCACGCAGCGACAGCGTCAAGTCCATCTTCCGCGTGGTCGGTGGCAACTTTCTGGAAATGTACGACTTCATGGTCTACGGCTATTACGCCTCGGCCATTGCGCGTACGTATTTTCCCAGCCATAACGCCTATGCCTCGCTGCTGCTGACCCTGCTGACGTTTGCGGCGGGCTTTGTGATGCGGCCGATTGGCGCGATTGTGCTGGGCGCCTATATCGATCACCACGGTCGCCGCAAGGGTTTGATCGTGACACTCGCGCTGATGGCCATGGGCACGCTGCTAGTGGCGGCGGTGCCGGGCTATGCGACCATCGGCATCCTCGCGCCGCTGCTGGTGCTCGCGGGGCGACTGCTGCAGGGGTTTTCGGCCGGCGTGGAGCTGGGCGGCGTATCGGTCTATTTGTCGGAGATCGCCACGCCGGGTCATCGCGGTTTCTACTGTGCGTGGCAGTCGGCCAGCCAGCAGGTGGCGGTGATGTTTGCCGCGCTGCTGGGCCTGCTGCTGCAGCGCTGGATGCCGGCGCAGGCGATGAACGACTGGGGCTGGCGCATCCCCTTCATCGTCGGCTGCCTGATCGTGCCGTTCGTGTTTCTGATCCGTCGCTCGCTGCAGGAGACCGAAGCGTTTCTCGCGCGCAAGCATCGCCTCGCGGCGAGCGAGATCTATCGCTCGATGATCACCCACTGGCGCATCGTGTTGCTCGGCATGGCGATGGTGCTGATGACGACGGTGTCGTTCTATCTCATCACCGCATACACGCCGACCTTCGGCAAGGAAGTGCTAAAGCTATCGTCGTCGGACGTGTTCATCGTGACCCTGTGCATCGGCCTGTCCAACCTGATCTGGCTACCGCTGATGGGCGCGCTGTCCGATCGCATTGGCCGCTGGCCGCTGCTTGCCGCCTGCACCGTGCTCGCCCTGCTCACGGCGTACCCGGTGCTGCATTGGCTGGTGGCATCGCCCGGATTCGATCGCCTGCTCGGCGTGGAGCTGTGGCTGTCCTTCATCTACGCCGCCTACAACGGCGCGATGGTGGTGGCGCTTACCGAGATCATGCCGGCCGATGTGCGCACCGCCGGCTTCTCACTGGCCTACAGCCTCGCCACCACACTTGGCGGTTCAAGCCTGGCGATTTCCCAATGGCTGATCCACCTCACCGGCAACAACGCCGCGCCGGGACTCTGGCTGTCGTTTGCGGCACTGTGCGGTTTGGTCGCCACAGTGCTGGTGTATCGCGATCCGCAGCGGCGCGGGCAATATCGGGCATAGACGCGAGACAGTCGGTTCGCCTGGATCTCGGCATCCAAACTGTTCGTGGCATCCCGCAAAAGCCAGCCTGTCCGCTTCCCGATACGCCGACTTGACGATGCCCAGAAAGCATTAGACGATCCAAGGACTTAGCCGTACGCAGTCGAACGTGGATGTCCACTTGCCATGAACCATGCCGCCGCGATCGAAAGATTTTCATCCGCGGCTCTCGCGTATTGTAAATGGCTGGAGGCATATCCGGGAACGGCGCACGAGGAGCACCGCACAGCCACTTATCTGGTCGCAGAGCTCTACGCGGCAGCACTTGCACTGCCGGACACGGAGCCGAACGGCATTGATCCGCCAGTGCTTGGTCGCGAGCAGCGCGCCGCACTTCTGACACGGCTGCGCTCGTTCCCGCTTCAGTACTACTGGGAGATTTTTCACCCACTCAGCGATACCCCTGAAACCGCGGTGTGCGGCGATATCACGGACGACCTCGGAGACATCTATATCGATGTCAAGGAAGGTCTTTATGCGTATGCCCAAAGCAAGCAGGACGCGGTCTGGCACTGGCGCACCACGTTCGGCCTCCACTGGGGCGCACACGCCACGTCCGCTCTGCGGGCGTTGCACGCTTTTGATCCAGCGTCTGGAAACAGTCGCTGAGCAGCCGCCCCTCAGCGCATCGATCCGTACGGATGGCCTGGCACGGCATCTTGCTGGCGCGTCTAATCGCCGGCCAAAAAATACCGCGATGGCGCGATGCCGAGGGCCTTCTGGAACATGCTGCTGAAGGCTGCAACTTCGGTGTAGCCCAAAGTGCTGGCCACATGCGCCACCGGCATGCCAGTGGCCAGCAGTTCAAGCGCGCGCATCAGCAGGGCCTGCTGGCGCCAGCGTCCGAACGGCATGCCGGTCTGTTCGCGGAACAGCCGTTCTAGCGTGCGCCGGCTGGCACCGGTCTGGTCCGCCTGCTGAGCGAGGCCGCGGCTGATCGAAGGCTGCGCGCGCACCTGCAGGGCAAGCCGCAAGGCACGCGCATCCTGCGGCATGGGCAAGGTCAACGCCGCAATCGGCTTGACCTCGATACATTCCAGCAACAGCGCCATGACGCGCGCATGACGTGAATCCAGCGCGTGCGTTGCGGGTAGTGTTACCGCTTCGCCAATCAGGGCGTGCAGTAAGGGTTTAACGGCCACTACCGCGCAACGTGCCGGGAGGTGCTGCGTGAGCGCAGGCTCGACGTATACGTTATGCAGTTCGGCTTGGCTGGCTGCTCGCAAGCCGTGCCGCATCATGGCGGGTATCCACACCGCACGTTCCGGCGGCACAACCCAGACACCGTCCGGCGTCTCGACCGAAAGCACGCCGCTCGCTGCGTAAATAAGCTGCGCCCGTCGGTGCCGATGTGGGGTGGTCGACTCGCCCTGTTGCAGTTTGCGCGCCATGGCGACCACCGGCCGGGCTGTGCGCTGGTAATCGGAGCGGCGTTCGCTTTTGCCGAACATGGCGTTGGCAGGAATTCGCAATAAGTTGGCAAATTTGAGCATAACCCCATCGCGCCGTCCGGCACATCATGAGCTACCCCACTCGTGGAAGCAGCCGTCATGCGCGATATTCTCGTAGCCATAGCGATTGGTCTGGCGGTCGGCGTTCTATATGGCGTCTTGCGCACGCGATCGCCCGCACCCCCACCGATCGCCCTGCTCGGCCTTGCGGCGATGCTCGTGGGCGAACGTCTGGTCGCGCTGATCAGGCCCTGGTTTTGACCTGCATCGAACACACTGGAATAAATCCACTATGAAAGCCCTGCGCATCCTGCATTTCGGCGCGCCCGATCAACTGGTTCTTCAGGACGTCGACAGGCCTGTTGTGGATAAAGACCATGCAATGGTCGAAGTACGCGCCGCCCCGATCAACCCCAGCGACGTCAAGAATGCCGCCGGACTGATGAGCCAGACCACGCTGCCGCGAACGCCAGGGCGCGACTTTGCAGGTGTGGTGGTGGATGGACCCGCCGAATGGTTGGGCAAGAACGTCTGGGGCAGCGGTGGCCAGTTCGGGTTCACACACGACGGATCGCACGCCGAATACCTGCAGGTGCCGCTGGGTGCGCTGACGCTGAAACCAGCCACGCTCGATTTTGTCGCGGCGGCTAGCGTCGGCGTGCCGTTCACGATCGCGTGGCTTGGCCTGATCGACTACGCCAACGCCCGAAGTGGCGAGACCGTGGTCGTGATCGGTGCCTCCGGCAGCGTCGGGCAGGCGGTTTGCCAACTTGCACGCTGGCGCGGCTGTCGCGTGATCGGCGTGGTCCGCGAAGCGCCTTCGGCGGCGCAAGCCGCAGCCTTTGATGCGTGGACCTTATCCGACCAGCATTTGCCCACCCATGTGCGTGAACTGACGGCAGGTCGCGGTGCCGAGGTCGTGTACGACGCGGTTGGCGGCGTGCTGTTCGCCGCTGCGCTGCAATGCGTGGCCCAGCGCGGCAGACTGGTGGAGATCAGCGCCACCGGCGCCAGCGAGGTGACCTTCAACCTGCGCGATTTCTATCACAACGAAACGCAGCTGTTCGGCGCGGACTCGCTCAAACTCGGCGCCCCCGACACCGCCCGCCTGCTCGACCGGCTGGCGCCGCTGTTCGATGACGGCACTTTGCTCGTACCGGTAGTGCAACGAACCGTAACGCTCGATGAGGCCATCGTCGCCTATCAGCAGGTGGCGCGCGGCGAAGGCGGACGGCAGGTGATCGTGCCGGTTGGCGGATGAGGCGAGGACGGCGCATCGCTTGGGATGGTGATTGGCATGCCTTCAACATTACTCCTGCACAAGCACACCGTTGGCCAGTATTTGCTCCGCGTCGCGCAAACCAAGTTCATAAGCATCGCGCACTGTCGTCTTGGTGGTGCAATCCCACGTCGATACGGGTACGCGTTGGCTAGGTTGCCAGTAGGTCCGGCCAGCCCAGCGGAAGAGCCGGGGCAATTTGGGATAGTGACGGCTGAGCAGCACCAATGTTTTGGAACGCTCATCCACTGACTGAAGAGGAATCGGGGCATTGTCGGTGTACCCGCCATCGAACGCGTGGCTGCCGCCCACCATTTGCGCCTGCATGATCGGGGGCGCCGAAGCCGCCGCAATGAGCAGCGATTGCGCAACTTCAAGCGTGGCGCAATCGTTCAACGTTACAAAATCCTGGCGAAGGCCCATTATTTTGGGAAGCCTGGGATGAATGCTGTTCCACAGGTACCTATCGATCAGGTAAGCGAATGTTCCAGCAACCACCGAGCCCCTCGTACCCAGAAGCCGCGCCGGCCGAGTAAGCGCCACCGTCAACCGTGACGACGAATTACGTATGTCGTCGATCGTGTCTGCGTTGAGAAAGGAATTGAGCCACGCCGGATAGACATACTGATGGGCGAACTTCAGCCTGAGTCTCGACAATCCAGACCAGTCGAAGACGCGCGCGTTCTCGGCATAGAGTTTCAGACACGCATGCAATGCCACATCAGGATGACGCGTCATGCAGGATGCGGCCACGGCTGCGCCAGCACTCGTCCCTATCAGGCTTCTCGGCAATCGCATATCGCGCGACATCAGGTGGCCAAGCGCGCCCGCCTGCCACCAGCATCGGTTGCCGCCGCCTGCAAACACCAGCGTTTCAACACCGTCAAGCGCGTAAGCGCGGACGTCCTCTGTCTTGCGCATGTCTCATTCCTTTGCTGCCTTGTGTTCGCTTTCGATGATGTCATGGCTATCGAAAGCCCCCGGGATTTTTGAGCGCAATCGCCTAGAACTACAGAACCTACGACAACGCGGCAATGAGCTCTCCGGATGTCCAGCGCTTCGGGTTCTGCTCGGCTGCGTGGATCAATTCGCAAAGCTTGGCGTTGATCGGTGCCTGTCGACCTTGCGTTTGCGCCAGCCTCACCACTTCGCCGTTGATGTAGTCGACTTCAGTCAGCCGGCCGGCTTGCAGGTCGTCCCATGTCGAGGAGCGGGCGATCGGATCGATGGCGAGCATGCGTGGGGCGACGCGACTGAAGATCGCGTCGGGCAGCTGCAGCACGCTCGGCAACCACGACGGTGGTACGGGTGTCAGCTTCGCCACCGGAAACCGGCCGTGACGAAACACATCGAGCGCCTCGCGCTGGGCCAGCGCCAGGCAGCGGCGCCAGCCGCGCTGCGACAGCTCGTCGCGCAAAGGCAAATCGGATAGCGCATTGATCGCGTTGTTGAGATTGAGCAGCAGCTTCGCTCGCTGCACCGCGGCCATATCGTGACGCAGCTCCAGCGGCAACCCGGCATTGGCGAACGCGGCCAACCATGCGGCAAGCCGGGCATCCGACTCCACCATCAGTTCGCCGGACGAGGCCTGATGAAACACGCCCGGCGCGCGCTGCACCACGTTAAACGGCACCATGCCGGCCAGCACTGTGCACTGTGGTAGCGCATCGCGCAGCACGTCCGCGTTGTGCAGCCCGTTCTGCAGGCTGACCACCACCGCGCCGGGCTTGAGTGCGGACGCGAGCTGCTGCGCGGCATCGACTGTCGCCGCTGACTTCACGCAGACCAGCACCAGCGCCGCGCCCGCTGCCGCCTCAGGCTCGGTGTGCAGGTCGAGCACGTCCGGCGGTGTTCGCTGCTGATGGCCACGATAGTCCGTGACGGTGAGTCCGTGTTCGCGCAGACTTTGCAGTGCCTTTTCCCGGCCGATATACCGTATCGACGTTTGGCCTTCCAGACGCCCGCCGATATAGCTACCGATGCTGCCGGCGCCAAAGATCACGATCCGCCCGATCGACGCCTTCATGCGCAGGCCTTCGCGGCGGCGCGACCGGCGATACGGCCGGAAAACAGGCAGCCGCCGAGAAAGCTGCCTTCCAGCGCACGATAGCCGTGCAGGCCACCGCCGCCGAAACCGGCCGCCTCCCCCGCGGCGTAAAGGCCCGGCAGCGGTTGGCCGTCCGGCGCCAGCACGCGGCTGTCGAGATCCGTTTGGAAACCGCCGAGGCTTTTGCGGGTGAGGATATTGAGCCGCACCGCGATCAGCGGTCCCTTGCTCGGATCGAGCAGCCGATGCGGCTTGGCCACGCGCACCAGCTTGTCGCCGCGATAGCGTCGGGCATTGTGAATTGCCATCACCTGACCGTCCTTGGCGTACGGGTTGTCGAACTGCTGGTCACGCGCCTCGACTTCGCGGCGGATATGCGCAACGTCG
>Ga0302316_10003752_pt1 | contig 10204 bp, 4 predicted proteins | sample III_Palsa_N3_2_FD_200456 | JGI IMG/M metagenome (GOLD analysis project Ga0302316, IMG submission 200456) | Peat permafrost microbial communities from Stordalen Mire near Abisko, Sweden - III_Palsa_N3_2 | ecosystem: Environmental > Terrestrial > Soil > Palsa > Peat permafrost | place: Sweden... | reverse complement strand
GCACCGAGTTCGCCGAGCGCGGAAAAAAACGACTCGAGCTTTTCGCTGAAACCGCCGCTCGACCTGCTGCTCGACCACGTGCACGTGGGCACGGTAAACATCACCCAGGCCGGCCAGCCGGTGTTCGCCTCGAACACGCTCGACCTGGCCGGCAGTTGGACCGCCAATGGCATCGAACTGCGCCAGCTCGATCTGCGCTCGCCGGACGGCCACGCCGCGCTCGGGGGCAAGCTGGCAGTCGGCAAAAATTATCAGGGCGACGGCACGGCCGGCTTCGCCTGGAAGGTCGGCGGCACCGATTACGCCGGCAGCCTTGCCGCGCGCAGCGACGGCGAGCGCGCGCACGTGGACTTCAAACTGGCGCAGCCGATGGTTGCGCAACTGCAGCTGGATCTTCAGCAAAGCGGCGATTTCATGTGGACGGCCAAACTCGACGCGCCGGGTTTCGATCCGAAGCCGCTGACCGGCCCTAGCTCGCTTACGTCATTGGCCGTTTCGCTGCAGGGCCACGGTGATCGCTACAGCGGCAGCCTCGACGGCACGCTCGACCTCAACAACTACAAGCTGCTGCTGCAGCCGCTCAGCGTGCAGTTCAACCACGACTTCAAGACGCTGACCCTGCGTCAGCTCACCGTCGGCTCGCCGCAAATCAAGGGCAGCATCGCCGCCACCGGCACGGTGCAGCTCGATGCGCAGCCGGTCACCGCGGACCTAGCCATCCAGTGGAACGATCTGCAGCTGCCGACCAAGCTGGTCGGCCAGCCGCTGGTCAGCCATGGCGCGCTGAAAGCCAAGGGCAGCGCCAACCGCTACCACGCCGAGGGCGATGTCGCGATCGGCCCGCCGGGCAAAGTGGCCTCGCTGACGCTAAATCTCGACGGCACACCGCAGCAGATCGCGCTGCACACGCTGGCGCTGAAGCAGGCGCGTGGCGGCATGCAGGTCAACGGTACGCTGACCCTGCAGCCGGCGCTGGCCTGGCAGGTCGACGCCACCGCCGAGCAGCTCGATCCCGGCCAGCTGCTGGCCGGCTGGAATGGATCGCTGAACTTCGACATCGCCAGCCGCGGCGCGCTGCCGCAAAACCGCCCAGACGTCATGCTGGAGATCCGCAAGCTCGGCGGCACGTTGCGCCAGCGCGCGATCAAGGGCGACGGCAGCCTGCATCTTTCGCCCGACGAAGTCGTCGACGGCCAGCTCAACCTGGCCTCTGGCGGCAGCACCGTGCGCGTCGACGCAAAAAGGTCAGGCACCGGCGCCACCGCTACCAACGACGTCGCGCTCAATCTCGCCGTGACATCGCTAGGCGACTGGTTGCCCGCTGCCGGCGGCCGCTTGAACGGCGCGTTCCATGTGCGCGGCCGGCAGCCCAAGCTCAGCGTCGACGGTCAGCTGCAGGGACAGTCGATCGCGTATCAGCAGCAGCGCGTCGCCGGACTGCAGCTGGACGCCAACGTGCCGGACATCAGCCATCCCGGCGGCAAGTTCAACCTGCAGCTGCACGGCGTCAATGCCGGCGGCCTGCTATTTTCGCAGATCAGCCTGCTGGCCAGCGGCACCGCGGCACAGCACAGTTTGAATCTCGATGCGCGCGGTACCCAGCTTTCGGCGACCCTGGCACTGAGCGGCTCGTTGAAGGGCTCGGACTGGCGCGGCACGCTGTCTACGCTCACCCTGCAGCCGCAAGGATTGCCGGGTCTACGCCTGCAGCAACCCTCGCAGCTGGCCTATGTCGGAGGCGCGATGAGCGTGTCGGACACCTGCCTCACCGCCGGCGATCCGCTGCTTTGCGTGCAGGCCAAGCAGGACAAGGCCGGCAACCTCGACGCCAGCTATCGCCTGCGCCAGCTCCCGCTGGCTCTGCTGATGAACGCCGCAGGCGAAGCCGATCTGCCGATGCGCGCCGACGGCACGCTGGAAGGAAACGGTAGCATTCGCCGCAATGCCGCCGGTGCGATCAGCGGCAATGCGTCGATCACGTCGGCGCATGGCAGCGTTACCTATACCGATCACGCGGAAGCGCCGCTGATCACCTACGACCGGCTGGCCCTCAATGCCACACTGTCGCCCGATAGCCAGCATGTCGAACTGCATAGCGGCCTTGATAGCGGTGGACGTCTGGACGGCCAAATCACCGTCAGCGGCGCGCAGCAGGCGCTGGCGGGACAGCTTGATCTGCATCTTAACAAGCTGGGCTTTGTCGAGCTGCTGACCGATTCGGTGGCCAATGTGAAAGGCTCACTGGGCGGAAGTTTTCGCATCGGCGGCACTATCAAGCGGCCTTCCGTACTCGGCAACGCCACGCTTAGCGACTTCGCCGCTGAGGTACCGGTGGCGGGCCTGAAGCTGACGCAGGGCAAGGTCCTGGTCAGCGCGCTCGACAGCCAGCACGTCCGCGTGGACGGCACGGTGCAATCGGGCAAAGGCGCGCTGACGATCGGCGGCAGCGTCGGCCTGGGCGCCACGGCACAGACCCTGGTCACCTTGAAAGGCAGCCAGTTCACCGCGGCCGATATCCCGGCCGCCAAGGTGGTGATCTCACCCGACATGACGATCAAACAGGACAGCAAGGGCATCGCCATCGGCGGCGCGGTGACGCTGGACAGCGCCGACATCAATCTCGAAAAGCTGCCTGGCGCCGGTGCCACCAAAGCGTCGCCGGATATCGTGCTGGTCGATCAGAAGCAGCAGGATCAAGCGCAGGCGGCCACGGCGCTGCCGATCAGCGCGCAGGTGAAAGTCGATCTCGGCGACAAGACGCATCTGGTCGGCAAGGGACTCGACGGCAAACTGAGCGGCCAGCTTACCGTCAGCGATACGCCCGGTCGTGCAACCACCGGCCGCGGTCAGATCGCCGTGGATGGTACCTACAAGGCCTACGGCCAGAATCTGCAGATCGACAACGGGCAGCTGCTGTTCGCCACGACCCCGATCGACAACCCGGGCCTCAACATTCGCGCCGTGCGCAAGATCAATCCGAACAACACCATCGACGACGGCCAGGTCGTCGGCCTGCTCATCGCCGGTACGGCGCAGCGGCCAAACATCACGGTTTTTTCCAATCCGGTAATGCAGCAGTCCGACGCGCTGTCCTACCTGATTACCGGCAAGCCACTGTCAGACGTCAAGGGCGGCGAAGGCAGCGCGGTGAGCTCCGCCGCTCAGGCGCTGGGCTCGGCCGGTGGCAACATGCTCGCCAAGAGCATCGGCACGCGCCTTGGCGTGGACGATATCGGCGTCACCAGTAGCGATGCGCTGAACGGCAACTCGGCATTTACCGTAGGCAAGTACTTGTCGCCGCGTCTTTATCTGAGTTACGGCGTCGGCCTGTTCGACCCCGGCCAGGTGATCACCCTGCGCTATCGCCTGACCCAGCGCTGGAACTTCGAAGCGCAGAACGCCACGGACTTCAACCGCGCCAGCCTGAACTATCGCTACGAGCGGTAACCCTCGCGACAGCAACCGTTCAAATCACGCGCTGATAATCCACCGCACGTCACACTACCGTCTGAAATCGCGGTGTGGACGAATGATGCTGCGACTTTTCAGGGGCCGGTAGGTGCGATGGAACGTCCTTGAAAGAAACCGCATGGCAAGATTTTTCGCCCTTAAGCCATTAACTGAGAGGTTGCCCCGTGAACCGCATGCCGCTTGCACGAAACGCGATGTACACCCTGCTCTGCGCAGGCTTCGTAGTGATGGCCGGCTGCAATCAGCCGGCGACACCGGCGCAGCCGCCAGCGAGTTCCGCTTCTGCACCCGCACCGGCCCAAACTGCCGCAGGAGCCGGTGCTCAGCAAGCCGCTTACACCCCGCCAAGCGCCGACCAGCTCTATCAGATGGTGGCGCCGATCGCCCTGTTCCCCGACAAGCTGGTGGCGCAAGTGCTTGCGGGCTCTACCTATCCTGACCAGATCACTGCCGCTGACGGCGTGGTCGATCAGAACCCCAACCTGAAGGGCGATTCGCTACAGACAGCGATTGCGCAGCAGCCTTGGGATCCGAGCGTGAAGGGCCTGACCGTTTTCCCGAGCGTGCTCGATCAGATGGCTAAGAACGTCGACTGGACCACCTCGCTCGGCGAGGCCTATGTCAACGATCCCACGGACGTGATGAATGCAATCCAGGTGATGCGCCAGCGCGCGTCATCCCACGGAAGTCTTAAAACCTCTTCGCAGTTGACCGTGCAAACGCAGTCGGCCACGCCGGTCGACTACGCCACCGACGGCGGCCAGCCAGTTTATTCAGTGGTGCCCGCGCCCAGTCAAGTCATTGAGATTCAACCTACCAATCCGGATACGGTCTACGTGCCGGAATACAATCCGCAGGTCGTTTACGGCGAAGAAGTGCCGTACTACCCCGGCTACACCTACGAACAGCCACGCGGCTACAGCGGTGGTGACCTGATCGTGGCAGGTGCCATCGGTTTCGGCGCCGCCATTCTGGTCGGCTCGCTGTTCGACCACCACCACGATCGCGGTTACGGCTGGAACAATTGGGGCATGAACTGGGGTGGCCATGGCGGTGGCGGTTACGGCGGCGGCGGACGTCCAGCGGTGGTCTACAACAACAACACCTACGTGTCTCGCTCCACCACGGTGATCAATCACAACGTCACCAACAACAACTACAACCGTTCCGTCAACAATATCAACAACAATCGCAACGTCGGCAATACGACGGTCAACAGCCGGCCCGGCGCCAGCCCGATCGGGGCGATGGCAAATGGGCGTCCGAACGGCTTCGCCCAGCGGGGTGCTGCCAATGCGCCCAACTTTGGCGCGAACGCAGCCCAGCGGGGCATGCAGACGGGAGCCGCTGCGCATGGCATCGGAGGCAATCCCGGCATGGCGCGAACGAATGCGGCCGCTGCGCCACACGGCGCAATGAGCATGCCGCACTTCAACGGCGTGCCACGCCCGGGTGTAACCACCGCACAGACCGAACGGGCTGCCGGGCACGCACCCGTTGGCAACTTCGCGCGTCCCAACGTTGCCAATACTCAGCATGGGCTACCTGCCACTCAGCAGAATCACGCGGCGTTTAACCGACCTAATGCGGCCGTGCAGCATGCAGCACCACAAACCCACGCCACTTTTTCGTCGCCGGCGCACGTCGCCGCACGGCCGGCCGAAACACAGCGTTTCAGCCAGCCGCAACGCGTTAGTGAGCCCCAGCGGCAGGCGCCACAGATTCATCAGCAGGCTGCCGCACCGCGTCCTATGGAACAGCCTCGTCAAGAGCCACATCAGGCGGCGGCCCCGCGTCCACAGCCTCAAGCGCACGGCGGCGGCGGGCACCCTGCCGCGCGTCCCGCGCCGAAGCACGATGAAAAGCACGATCACCGCTGAGCGCTGAGTCGATTTCCTAGGGTAGGGCGTTGCCATGGATGGCATATAGCCCCAGGGCCCATGACAAGCATCAATGCGCGCATCGCCCGCGTCACCCACGATTCGGCGTGTGAGCTGATCATAATGAAAGCGGCATCCGCCGTTTTGTGGCACGCGGCTGGCTGTTCAAAGACGCGGTAAGCCTGATGGTCCGAATCTCCATTGCGGGCCGGCGTCGATGTCGTTTTGCCTACCCAGCTGGAATGTCACACCGCGGCCGAAGCGCATTAGGCCAGCGTGCGGTAAAACGATCAATCGCCCATCGGTCATGCACACAAAGCCGGTCAGTCGGTTTATCGTGGTGCACTTTCCTGAAGGTGTAACAGCTATGTCGACCCAGCGCTGGATGCTTGCCGCGACCATTCTCTGCATTCTGGGCGTCGCGACCAGCGAGGCCGCCGACGCGCCCCGCGGCCCGTCGGGCATCGACCTGGGCGGCATCGATCACAGCATCAAACCCGGCGATGACTTCGACGGTTACGCCAACGAAAACTGGCGCAAAACCGCGGTGATTCCCGCCGACCGATCCAGCACCGGCGTGTTCCTGCAGGTGTTCGAGAAGGCGGAAAAGCGCAACGCCGAACTGATCAAGACCGTCGCAGCCAGCAAGGCGGCGGTCGGAACCAATCAGCGCAAGATCGCCGACTACTACGCCGCGTTCATGGACACGGCCCATATCGAGAAGCGCGGCCTCACGCCATTGCAGCCGCAGCTCAAGGCGATTGCCGCCATCGACAGCAAAGAGGCGCTGGCGGCCGAACTCGGTAGCGAACTGCGCGCCGACGTGGACCCGATCAACGCGACCCATTTCAGCACCGAGCACCTGTTCGGCCTGTTCGTGACGCAGGGGCTGGAAGACCCGTCGCGCAGCGTGCCGTACCTGCTGCAGGGCGGGCTGGGCATGCCGAATCGCGACTACTACCTCGATACCGACAAGGACATGGCGGGCTTTCGCGCCAGGTATCAGGCTTATATCGCCACGCAATTGAAAAATGCCGGCATCGCTGATGCGGACGACAAGGCCAAGGCCGTCTTCGATCTGGAAACCAAGATCGCCAAGGCGCAGGAAAGCCTGGTCGACAGCGAGGACGTGCACAAGGCCAACAATCCCTGGTCGCTGGCCGACTTTGCCAGCAAGGCGCCCGGCCTAGACTGGGCCGCCTATTTCACGGCTGCGGGGCTGGATAGCCAGAGGCAGATCGTTGCCTGGCAGCCGGCAGCCATCACCGCTGAATCGGCGTTGGTAGGCAGCGAGCCGCTGGAAACCTGGAAGGCTTTCCTCACTTTCCACACCATCAACCATGTCGCCAACCTGCTGCCCAAGGCCTATGCCGACGCCAGCTTCGAGTTCTATGGCCACACGCTGCAGGGCACACCGACGCAGAGCGAGCGCTGGAAGCTCGCGCTTGGCGCGGTGAATCGGGATCTCGGCGATGCGGTCGGCCAGCTCTACGTCAAGCAGTACTTTCCCGCCTCGTCCAAGGCTGAAGTGCAGCAGATGGTCAGCAATATCCTGGCCGCGTTCGACAGCCGCGTGGACCAGCTGACCTGGATGACGCCGGCGACCAAGACCAAGGCCAAGGCCAAGATCGCCACCACCCATGTCGGCGTGGGCTATCCGGAAACCTGGCGCAATTACGCCGATCTCACCATCAAGGCCGACGACCCGGTCGGCAACCGTCTGCGCGCCGAGGCGCACGAATACCAGCACCAGAAGGCAAAACTCGGCGCGCCGGTCGATCGCAACGAATGGTGGATGACGCCGCAGACGGTCAACGCGGTAAACCTGCCGCTGCAGAACGCGCTGAACTTCCCGGCGGCAATTCTCGAGGCGCCGTTCTTCGACCCCAAGGCCGACCCTGCCGCCAACTACGGCTCGATCGGCGCGGTGATCGGTCACGAGATCAGCCACAGCTTCGACAATACCGGCGCCGAGTTCGACGCCAGCGGCAAGCTGGCCAATTGGTGGACGCCGGCCGACCAGGCGCACTTCAAGGCGGCCACGCAGAAGCTGGTGGCGCAGTACAACGCCTACGAGGCGCTGCCCGGTCTGCACATCAACGGCCAGCAGACGCTGGGCGAGAACATCGCCGATGTCTCCGGCCTTACCGTGGCCTATCTCGCTTATCACAAGTCGCTCGGCGGCAAGCCGGCGCGGGTGATCGACGGACTCACCGGCGACCAGCGTTTCTTCCTCGCCTTCGCGCAGTCGTGGCGCGAAAAGACCCGCGACGCGGCGATGCGCGCGCAGGTGATTTCCGATGGCCACGCGCCCGGCAATTTCCGCGCGCAGACCGTGCGCAATCTCGACGCCTGGTACGACGCGTTTGCGCCACAGCCGGGCGAGAAGCTTTACCTTGCGCCGGACGATCGCGTGCGCATCTGGTAAGACGTCGTGAGCGGCCGTGCCTAGTCGCCGCGAAGTACGGTTGCCCGCCAACGTGAACACACCCGCCGTCGAGGACTTGCCATGGGACGCTTCGTCATCGTTGCTTACACGCCCAAACCCGGCAAGGAGGAGCAACTGCTTGCCGCCGTGAAAAAGCATCTGGATGTACTGGCGGCGGAAGATCTGATCACGGATCGTCCAGGCTGCGTTATGCGCGCGGTCGACGGATCGATTGTCGAGGTATTCGAATGGCGGTCGGCGGAGGCCATCGCGCAGGCGCATACGAATGCGGCAGTCGGCGCGCTGTGGGCCGAATTCGGCGCAGCCTGCGATTACACGCCGCTGGTTCGGTTGAAGGAATCACAGCAGATGTTTGCCGAATTCGATGCCATAGCGCTTTGACCTTCGGCCATGCTTCAGCGTGGCACGTCCGGCACGCCAGGCCGTGCTAACGTTTCAGCGTAAACGCCGAGTCGACATGCTTCCCGAGGGAGATCGTCCGATGTTCGCCAGATTGTTTTTCGCCGCCCTGCTGATGCTCTCGATGGCCGCGGCGCGTGCGCAAACGCCGTCACCGAATTCTTCCAAACCCTCTGCGCCTGTCGCGCTCACCCCGCAGCAGAAATCGCTGCAGGCGGTGGTCGACAAGGTCGGCCCCCAGCTCATCAAGGTGGCCACGGAAGTCGCCGAGCTGGTCGATCAGAACAAGGCCGGCGATGTCTGGGACTACGCCTCCGATATCGCCAAGGCCATCGTGAACCGAGATGTTTTCATCAGCCAGGTAAGCGCGGCGCGTGCTTCGATGGGTGCTGTTAGATCGCGCAAGCTCGATAGCGTCACCAGCGCCGTTTACAACGGCCAAGGCACGGCCGGCAACGGGCCCATCGTCCCCGCCGGTACCTATATCAATGTCGTCTTTGTCACGCAGTTCGCCAATAGCCCGAAGACCGTCCACGAGCTGGTGTCGTTTCATCTCGATCCCGACCAGCACTGGCGCGTGACGGGCTACACCCTGCGCTGAGTCGTTGGGATGAAGTTTTACGCGATGCCCAGCCCGTCGATGCCGGCAATGTGCGCGGCGTCAAAACCGGCCAGCTCGGTAAAACGGCGGCCGCGTTCGGCGTAATCCTTGAACTGATCGAAGCTAGGCGCGCCGGGAGAAAGCAGGATCACGCCACGAGCGCCGGCGTGTGCCTTCGCTTCAACAATCGCAGCGTGCAAATCGTCGACGCGCACCACGGGGCAAGGCACCGCCGCTTCGTTCAACAGCGCCTCGATGCGTGAGCCGTTGCCACCCATGCAGACGATGGCATGCGGAGGCGATTCGGCCATAGCGTTGGCGAAGTTGGTCCAGTCCAGGCCGCGATCGTAGCCACCGACCAGTACGGTCACCGGTCGGCCTCGCACGCTTTCCAGCGCCGCCAGCGTAGCCTGCGGCGTGGTGCAGATGGAATCGTTGATCCACTGAAACCCGTCGCATTCGCCGAGCGGCTGCAGGCGATGCGGCAGCGGACGAAAGCTCGCCAGTGATGGCGCAGCAGCAAGAGCGTCCATGCCGACGTCCGCCAGCGCGGCGAGAGCAGCGCAGGCGTTCAACGCGTTGTGCAGACCGGGCGCGGCGATTTGCGCGACGGGAAACACCTCATCAGCGCCGCGACGAATGAAACCGTCTGCGACATGCCAGCCGGATAGCTGCCCGAACAGCAAGCGATGCGGATGGTCCCGGATGCGTTCCATCAAACTCGGCTGCTGAGCATTGACCAGCAGCCGGCGCGATGCCGCCGCCAGCCGCAGCTTGTCGATCACGTACTGCTCGCGCGAGCCGTGCCAGTCCAGATGCTCTTCGTAAAGGCTGGTGATGACGCCGAGCTCCAGCGCACCGGCTTCGCCGGTCTGAAAGCTCGACAGCTCGATCACCCACAGTTCGGCCGTCTGCCCGCGCAATTCGAGCAGCGGCAAACCGATATTGCCGGCCAGCGCCGTGCGCACGCCGAGCGACCGCGCGAGATGCGCCAGCATCGCGCTGGTGGTGCTCTTGCCCTTGGTGCCGGTGACGGCGATCACCCGCGCCGCGGGATTTTCCGCAAACCATAGCGCGGTGCCCGACGTGAACTGCGTGCCCTGCGCCTTCGCCGCGAGAATGGCCGGCTTGTAGGCCGAGATGCCGGGCGATTTGATGACCACGTCATAGCCGGCCAAATCGGACGCGTCCGGTTCGTGGCCGTGCACGACCAGCGCACTGTCGAAACGGCGCGCGGCGTCAATTTCCGGTTCAGTGCAATACAGCGTCAGCGGCAGATCCGGCAGCTGCTCGCGCACGGCAGCGATCGTCGCCCTGCCCTCGCGCCCGAAACCCCAGACCGCGACGCGCCGATCGGCCAGCTCGGCAATGCGCATCAGCCGATAGTCGCCAGCGCCGGCTGCA
>Ga0302316_10003749_pt1 | contig 10206 bp, 9 predicted proteins | sample III_Palsa_N3_2_FD_200456 | JGI IMG/M metagenome (GOLD analysis project Ga0302316, IMG submission 200456) | Peat permafrost microbial communities from Stordalen Mire near Abisko, Sweden - III_Palsa_N3_2 | ecosystem: Environmental > Terrestrial > Soil > Palsa > Peat permafrost | place: Sweden... | reverse complement strand
GGCATCCTCGTCGCCACCGCGGTGCCGCCGTCAGCCGAACGCGCCGCCGCAGCCGGCGTGCGGGCCGAGATGCTGCAGACGCCGCCCAACGGCGAGCTGCTGGCCCGGATCGCCGGGATGGTCGATGCAGGCCAGCTGCGCGTGGCGGTGTCGCACGAGTTCGCGCTGGCCGACGCGGCGCGCGCGCACCAGCTCGGCGAGAGCGGGCAGGCGCGCGGCAAGATCGTGCTGCACGTGGCGCAGCCCGACTGATCAGGCGGTCGCGGCGATGGCTTCGGTCTTGGCCTTCGCATAGTGGGCGCTGGCATGTTCCACCGCCTCCTCGAACGAGTAGGCGACGCGGTCGACGGTGTCTTCGGCGCCTTCGAAGTCGTCCCGGGGCAGCAGCCCCACGATCTCGGCCGCCGGGAAGCGATCGCGCAACGCGCCTACGACCGCCGCCGCGCGCTCCCACTCGAGCGCCGGATAGGCGGTGACGAGAAACAGCATCGCGACGCCGCCTGCCGAGGCGCCCGGTGGCGGCCCGCGCTCGAGATCGTCCACGGACAGGTGGCGCGCATCGATCTCCAGGTCGCGCAGGATGCGCACCAGGATCTCGGTGACGAGATCGTCGCGCATCGAGCCGAGCCCGACGCACAGGACCACCGAGCCCGCGGGCACCGCCAGGGGCCCCTGGTACTGCCCGATCGCCGCCTCGCGCCGATGGCGCAGGTGCACGCCGATGTTGTCCTCGTCGAGCACCGACACGCGACGGTGCCAGCGCGAGCGCTTGCGGGTGTCGGGGCCCAGCGCCTCGATCACCTGCACGATCGCGCCCTTGACCGCCAGCTGCTGCTGCGGCGTGATGCTGCCGGTCGCCAGGTCGGCGCCGGCCAGGCGCATCGCGGGCATCAGGATCTTGTCGCAGTAGCGCGCGAACGACTTGCGCTTGAGGTAGGTGCGTGCCGCCACGATGATCTCGTCGGCATCGCCCGACAGCGCACGCTGGTAGAAGCGCTCCGACATCGTCAGCGCCGGCGTGTCGCCGAGCAGGATGTCGAGGAATTGGAGCCCTTTCAGGTGGCGCCCGCCGACGACGAGGCACAGCGTCAACGGCGTCGAGACGAGCAGCCCGATCGGCCCCCAGATCCAGCTCCAGAAGATCGCGGCCACCACCACCGACAGCGGCGACAGCCCCGTGCTGTGGCCATACAGCTGGGGCTCGACGACCTGCGCCGCGAGCAGTTCCACCACCGTGAACAGCCCGAGCGTCATGAACATCATCGACCAGCCCGGATCCACCGCCGCGGCCATCAGGCCCGCACTGCCGGCGGCCACGAACACGCCGACGTAGGGCACGAAGCGCAGCACGGTGGTGATCACGGCCCACAGCAGCCCGTGCGGCAGGCCGACCGCCATCAGCCCCAGCCAGATCGCCGCGCCCACCCCCACGTTGACGGCGAACTGCGACACGAAAAAGCGCGACAGCCGCTCGCCGGCATCATTGAACGCATGCGTGGTGCGGCGCAGGTCGGCGCCGCCCAGCAGGCGAATGAAGCGGTCGCGCAGCGATTCGTGCTCCAGCAGCACGAACACCATCACGATCAACACGATGCTGGCGTGGCCCAGCGGCCCCCAGATCGACGAGAACAGGTGCGACATCAGCTCGATCGGCGTCTGCGTGCGCGCCCGGATCTCCACCGGCACCGCGCCGGAGGCGGTCAGCGGCGCCCCGGCCAGCGTGGCGCGCGGGCTCGCGCCCGCATCGGCATCGTCGCCCAGCTGGCTCATCATGCGGCCGGCTTCGCCCTGCATCACCTGCATCCGGCCCAGCGTGACGTCCTGCACCACCTTGATCTTGTCACGCAGCGTCGATTCGTACTGCGGCAGGCTGGCCGCCATCGACGCCACCTGCGAGCCGATCACCGCCGCCACCCCGCCGACGCACAGCGTCACCGCCACCACGGCCCCGAGCACCGCGGCCACCTGGTTGTGCACGAAACACCGGACCCGGTGCACCAGCGGCGCGATCAGCAGGCTCAGGATGATGGCCAGCGTGATCGGCACCAGCACCTCGCGGCCGAAATAAAGCATCCCGAGGATCACTGCCCCGTTCACCAGTGCGCCGACATGGCTGTGCAGCGGCGGTGGCGATGGCGCAGGGGGATCGACGGGAGAGACGAAAGGCCGGGGCGGGGGTGGAGTCTGGTTCACGCCCCGAGCTTATCGCCGAACGGCGCGATCAGTTGAGCCGCTACTGATTGCCCACCGCCGTGCCATGCATCGCCGGATCGCTGGTCGAATCGGCGCCAGTTTCCATCCGGCCCGCGAAGCGGCGGCCGTAGTCGACGCTATCGACCCACGGCCCTCCCGGCCCACGCCAGAACCTGCCCGGCGCTGGCGAATTCGTCGCACGAGCGCACCGGAACCGCGGGATGGCGCTCGCGCCACAACCGCGCAAGCGTCGTGCCCGGGCCGACTTCCAGCACGGCATCGGGGCGGCGTTCGGCCACGGTGTCCATGCACACGTCCCAGCGCACCGTGGTCGCCACCTGTTCGGCGAGCGATCGCTGCACATCGGCGGTATCGCGCAACACCGTGCCGCTGATGCCCGCGACCCACGCCACGCGCGGCATGCGCCAGTGGGCCTGCGCGAGCGCTTGCGCCAACGCGGGCACGGCCGCGCGCATCGCGCGCGTGTGCGAGGCCACGCGCACGCCCAGCGGCGTCGCCTTGGCACCGAGCGCGGACAGATATGCCGCCGCCTCGGCCAGCGCGAGGCTGGCTCCGCCCAGGATGCAGCGGCGCTCGCCGGTGCGGATCGCCACCTCCAGGTTCCAGCGCGCGCAGGCGTCCCGGACGTCGTCGTCGCTCACGTTGGACAGGCCCAGCAGGCCCGTCGCGCCATCGACGGCGCACGCATCCATCGCCGCGGCGCGCCGAACGGCCAGGGTCATGGCATCGTCCGCGTCCAGCATGCCCGCGGCCACGCACGCCGCCAGCTCGCCGACGCTGTAGCCCGCGACGGCGACGACGCGCGGCAGACCCGCCACCAGCGCCGCCCAGGCCGCGACGCTGGCGCCGGCGACCAGCGTTTGCGCGACCGCGTTGGATTGCGACCACCCGGTGTCGGCCACGCGCGCTCGCCAGTCATGCCCGAGCGCGGCGCCCAGGCCATCGACGGCGGATCTCGCCGCATCGCTCGCCTCCAGCCACGGCAACATCGCCTCGTGTTGCGTGCCCTGCCCCGGAAAGAGCAACGCGATGGTCATCGCGGCGCGCAGCCGTTCATCCGCTCCACGCGCTCGATCCAGCAGGCCGCGGCCAGCAGGTCGGCGGCGCCGCCGGGCGAGAGTCGTCGTTCGACGAACGACGCGTGAATGCGCGCCGCGCGCGGCGCCGCATCGGCGCTCAGGCCACCGCCTTCGGCGAGGAACCGGCGTGCCATCCGTTGGGCGTCGCGCAGCCCCTGCAGGCCGCCGCGGTGGACGAGGTTGGTGTCGGCCACCTCGGCCATCGCGGTGAAGAGCGCGTGCAACTTCGCGCCACGGTCGTCGGCGCCGGCGCGACGCGCTTCGTGCAGCGCCGGCAAGACATGGTCGAACAATGTCGGCAGGCCCTGCGCTGCCTCTTCCGCCGCACTGCGCAAGCCATGCGCGCGCGCGGCAAGCGCGCCGTGCGAGCCGCGCACCCGCATCGCGCGCGCGGCGAGTGCGTCGCCCCAGCGCGCCAGCAGGGTGCCGCGCAGGTTGACCGCGGTACAGGCCAGGCCGGCAGATCCGGTCGCGCCCGCGGCGGCGCAGAGCAGGCCCAGCGTGAAGATGGCGCCCCGGTGCGTGTTGATGCCGCCGGTCGCGCGCAGCATGCGCGTCTCGGCAGCGATGCCCAGCGTCTCCAGTGGCGCGAACTCCGCGCTCTCGGCGCCCTGCGCCGCAACGCGCGGAAAGAAGTGGCGCAACGCGAACAGGCTGCGCAGAAAGGTGCCCGCATTCATGTCGTCGTGGCTGCCCGTGTCGACGAACGACACCAGGCCGGGCTTGGGCTCCAGCGCGAGCTCGTCGTACAGCGACACGATCGCCGCGCGTCCGAGTGCGGCGTGGAAGGCGTCCGCATCGGCGCTGGGCCAACGATCTTGCAGGCACGCCCTCATGCGGGACTCGCAGCGAGCGTCTCGATCGCCACGCCTCGAAGGCGCTTGACCAGCACTTGCGACACGCGCCCCTGCCGGCAATCCCGCCACTCGCGCCAGGCGACCGCGCCGCCATCGGGAAACAGCAGTTCGCCGTCGAGGCGGGGGCCTTCCCACGGCGCCGTCGCCAGCACGCGCGCGACGGCGTCGGCGTGCTGGACGTCCGTCACGGGCAACAACAGGTCCATGTCGGAATCGGCGTGAACGTAGGCCAGCCGTGTCAGCGCTTGCCAGCCGTAGCCACCGTAGACACGCGCGGCGCAATCCACCGCGGCCAGCGCCGCGAGCAGGTTGCGCCAGGCGGCCGTGAGGGCGCGCGGCAGCAGTCGCGTGACGGTGTCAGCCGCCGGAAACTCGTCGAAGAACAGCACATCCTGCGGCGCAACCGCCAGCGCGAGGCGGCGGCGGCGATAGCGCGCCGGCGCGGGCAGGCCCGCGGCGACCAGGGCGTCCTGCCGCGCCGGCTGGCGCGTGACCACCAGCGGCAGGCCGCGCGTGGCCCACAGGCCCAGGCAGCTGCGCGCCGTTGCATCCCACGGTGCCTCGAGCACAGTCGCCCAGCCTGCGACGGAAAGCCGGATCAGTTGCTGACGGCGCAGCAGCTCCGGCACTCGTGCGGTCGGGCTACCGACGCTGGCCAGGGGCTCCATCACGCCTCGAGCACGCGCTGGATCACCCCCGCGGCCACGCGGCGACCGCCCCGTTGCACGCCCTCTTGCGCGCGACTATCGCTGGTGTCGCGATCTGCCAGCGCGGCGCGCAGGCCCGCGGCCAGGTCGCCGTCCCACAGCGACCGCACGCCGCCCATCGCCACGTAGTTCGCCACGCCGGGCGCGAAGACGGGATTGGTCAGCGACAGCGACTCGAGCAACGCCTCCGACAGCTTCGTCACGCGCGCCATCGCGGGCACCCGCATCACGCGGATCTCGGCCTCGGGCACGGCATGGCAGGCGTCGGCCATCAAGCCCGAGGTGATGAAACCGCCGGACAGCGCCTGGTCGTACACCAGGCCGATCACCGGGTGTCCCTGCCGGCGCGCCAGATCGAGGCAGCAGCCCAGGTGCGCCATCGCACGGTGGATGCCCAGCAGTTCGTCGCGCCGGCGCAGCTTCTGCCCTTGCGTGTCGACGAGCAGCAGGAGCGCCCGGCCCGGAAACTCCGCGACGGTGGCCAGGATCGCACGCGCCTGGCGCAATGCCAGGTCGACGCCGACCGCGGCGTGGTGCGTCGTGCCGACGACGGCGATCGTGGCGCCGTCGAACGCCGCCGTGCCGCCCAGGAATTCACCGTCGGCGGCGATGGCGTGATCGTTGCCGAACAGGCGCGCGGCGACCGTGGGCCAGTCCATCACGATCCTCCGTTCGCCAGCGCAGCCACGGCCGCGGGACGCCGTGCGCGTACGGCGTCGGCATCGAGATCGGGCACCGCGCGCGCGTCGACGACGCCCAGGCGAGTCCAGAACTCGAACGCATCGGCGCCCTCGCCCGCCAGTTCGGTGCGCCACTGCAGCAGCGTCGATTCCTGCTGCAACGCAGCCAGCGTCATCGGGCGATGCACATCCAGCGCGGCGACCGCGGCAGCGCGGAACGCGGCGGGGTCGTCTTCCACCAGCACGTCGCAATCGCCGCTGAGCCAGCGGTGCTTGCCCCCGGTGGTGCGCCACACCAGCGCGCGGTCGCGCGAATCGAATTCGCCGGCGCCCGCAGAGGATTCGATCACTTCGGGGCCGGACATCGCATGGCGTGCGATGTCGCTCATCACCACCGTGTCGGCGCAGCGCGCGACGATGCCCATGCCGCCGAAGCAGCCGTTGGCGCCGCCTATCAACACCAGCGTCGGGATGCCCGCGGCGCGCACGTCCAGCAGCGCGCGCATGACCTCGGAGACGGCGATCAGGCCCGCGTTGGCCTCGTGCAGCCGCACGCCGCCGGACTCCGCCAGCAGGACGACCGCGTCGGGCCGGTCGCGCAGCGCGCGCCGCAACAGGCCGACCAGCTTGGCGCCGTGCACTTCGCCGACGCCGCCGCCCATGAACTCGCCTTCCTGCGCCGCGACGAACACCGCGCGGCCGGCCAGCGTCGCGCGGCCGATGGCCACGCCATCGTCGAACGCCGCGGGCACGCCCAGCTGCGCCAGGTGCGGGCTCATCACGCGTGCGGACGGCGGCAACCACTCGTGGAACGTGCCCGCGTCGACGACGGCGGCCAGGCGCTCGCGCGCGGAGCATTCGGCAAAACTAACGTTCATGGCTGCGCTCCCGCGATCGCGGACATCGCCTGGTCCAGGCGCAGGCTGACGACGGCCGGCGTCGCGCCCATGTCGTGGATCGACACCACGAGGCCGGCCACCGCATGGCGATCGTGGAAGTCGCGCAGGACGGCCTCCCAGATCGGGCCGAAGCCACGCGCGGAGGTGTCGATGTCCACGCGGCAGCCGGTGCCCGTCGCAGGCTCGATGAGGACTTCGAGATTGCCCGACGCGACCACGCCCACCAACGCGGGCGCAAAGGGCGCCAACACGCGGCCGCCGTCGAACGCGAAGTGCAGGCTCTCCATGCCGGTCATTGGTCCATCTCCCGAAATTCGCAGCGGTACGCCATGACCGCTCACCAGTTGCGGAAGCGCCGCGGCGGCTGGTACAGGCCGCCCGAGGCGCGCACCAGGTCACGCATCGAGCGCGCCGCGAGCAGGTTGCGCGTGGCGTCGCGCGGGTCGATGCCGAGGTCGGCAGGACGACGAATCACGCCGCGGGCGCGCAGCTTCTCCACCATCGCGCGGTCGCGCTTCTGGCCCGACGGCGTGAAGCCGGCCACGCCCCGGATCGCATGCTCGCGCTCCTCGTCGTCACGGCACAGCAGCAGGTTGGCGATGCCTTCCTCGGTGAGCACGTGCGTCACGTCGTCGCCGTAGATCATGATCGGCGGCAGCGGCATGTGCGCCTGCTCGGCGAGCTGCCACGCGTCGAGCGTCTCGACGAACGCCGGCTGCATGTGCTCGCGAAAGGTCTCCACCATCTGCACCACCAGCTTCTGGCCACGCGGCGTGCCGCGAACGCCGGGCAGGCCGTCGCGCGCCTCGCGCCCGGCCTTCAGCCAGGCGGGGCTGGCATGGCGGCGCCCGCGCGCGTCGGCGCCCATGTTGGGCGCGCCGCCGAAGCCGGCGATGCGGCCCAGCGTGGCGGTGGAGCTGTTGCCCATCATGTCCATCTGCAGCGTCGAGCCGATGAACAGGTCGCACGCGTAGTGGCCCGCGGCCTGGCAGAACGCGCGGTTGCTGCGCAGGCTGCCGTCGGGCCCGGTGAAGAACACGTCGGGACGTGCCCGGATGTAGTCCTCCATGCCCAGTTCGGAGCCGAACGAGTGCACCGACTCGACCCAGCCGGCCTCGATCGCCGGGATCAGCGCCGGATGCGGGTTGAGTGCCCAGTTGCGGCAGATCTTGCCCTTGAGGCCCAGGCGTTCGCCGTAGGTGGGCAGCAGCAACTCGATGGCCGCGGTGTCGAAGCCGATGCCGTGGTTCAGCGACTGCACGCCGTACTCCGCATAGATGCCCTTGATGGCCATCATCGCCATCAGCACCTGGATCTCGGAGATCTGCGCCGGATCGCGCGTGAAGAGCGGCTCGATGAACGCGGGTTCGGGCGAGCGCACGACGAAGTCGACCCAATCGGCCGGGATGTCCACGCGCGGCAGCTTGTCGACGATCTCGTCGACCTGCGCGATCACGATGCCGCTCTTGAACGCGGTGGCCTCGACGATGGCGGGCGTGTCCTCGGTATTCGGGCCGGTGTAGAGGTTGCCCTGCGCGTCGGCGGCCTGCGCGGCGATCAGCGACACCTTGGGCGTGAGGTCGATGAAGTAGCGGCCGAACAGCTCGAGGTAGGTGTGGATCGCGCCGATCTGCAACTTGCCCTGGCCCAACAGCTGCGCGAGGCGCGCGGCCTGCGGGCCCGAGAAGGAGAAGTCGAGCTTGCTGGCGATGCCCAGCTCGAACACGTCCAGGTGCTCGGGCAACGACAGCACCGACTGCACCATGTGGAGGTCGTGCACGCGCTCGGGCGACACCTGCGTGAGGGCGCGCGCGAGGAAGTCGGCCTGCTTCTGGTTGTCGCCTTCCAGGCAGACCCGGTCGCCGGGCTCGATCAAGGCTTCGAGCAGCGCGACGATGGCGTCGGCCTGGACCGTCTTCGCGCGCACGCCGGCGAGCGCGGCCGCGCGCGCGAGCCGCGCCGCGCGATTGCTGCGCTGGCGGGTCCACGGCGAATCGGCGAGGGTGCTCATGTCAATTCGCGTGCGCGTTCGGTCCCATCACGAGATCGGGCAGCGCGGTGGCGATCGTCGGAAACGCCGAGATCAGCACCACGGTCAACAGCATCAATGCCACGAACGGGATGACGCCGCGGATGATGGCCCCGAGCGGAATGTCGGGCGCGATGTTCTTGATCACGAAGATGTTCAGGCCCACCGGCGGATGGATCAGTCCGGTCTCCATCACGATGGTCATCACGACGCCGAACCACACCAGGTCGAAGCCGGCGGCTTTGAGCGGCGGCAGGAAGATCGGCGAGGTCATCAGGATGATGCTGACCGGCGGCAGGAAGAAGCCCATCACGATCACCAGCAGCAGGATCGCCGCGAGCAGCATCCATTTGGACAGCGCCAGGCCGACGATCCACTGCGCCATCGACTGGCTGATGTGCAGGTAGCTCATGACGTACGAGAACAGCAGCGACATGCCGATGATGAACATCAGCATCGTCGACTCCTTCAGCGTGGCCGAGAGGATGGGCGCGACGTCCTTCACGCGCCAGACGCCGTAGATCAACGCGATCAGCACCAGCGCCAGCAGGCTGCCCAGGCCGGCCGTCTCCGATGGCGTGGCGAAGCCGCCGTACAGCGCCACCATCACGCCGGTCAGCAGGATCAGGAAGGGCAGCACGCGGGGCAGGATCTCGAAGCGCTGGCGCATCGTGAAGTGCTCGTCGAGCAGCAATGGCGACTCCGTGCCGTTCGCCTCGAAGTTGCGCTTGGCGACGCGGTACTCGCGCTGGTAGTTGATCATCGCCCACACCGCGAACAGGATCACCAGCAGCACGCCCGGGCCGATGCCGGCAAGAAACAGGCGACCGAGCGATTGCTCCGAAGCCACCGCGTAGAGAATCATCGTGACCGACGGCGGCAGCAGGATGCCCAGCGTGCCGCCGGCGGCGATGATGCCCGCGGCGAAGCCGGGCGAGTAGCCGCGCCGGCGCATCTCCGGGATGCCCGCGCTGCCGATCGCCGAGCACGTGGCCGGGCTCGAGCCTGCCATCGCCGCGAACAGCGCGCACGCGAACACGTTGGCGATGCCCAGCCCGCCCGGAACCCGGCCCAGCCACACGTGCATGGCCGCGTACAGGTCCTGGCCGGCGCGCGTACGCCCGATCGCCGAGCCCTTGAGGATGAACAGCGGGATCGACAGCAGCGTGATGCTGGACATCTCCTCGTAGACGTTCTGCGTCACCGTGTCGAGCGACGAGGCCGGCATGAAGATGGCCATGAACAGCACGCCGACGGTGCCCAGCGAGAACGCGATGGGCATGCCGGAGAACATCACCAACAAGGTGACGACGCCGAACAGCGCGCCGAGAGCGAGCATCGACATCAGAGGATTCCTTCCGGCGCGCGCACGCTGTTGGCGCTGGCCACGCACTGCACGAACAATTGCACGCTCAACAGGATCATGCCGAGCGACATCAACAGGTACGGGATCCACAACGGCGGCGCCCACGACGACGAGGTCGTCTGTCCTTCAGACCAAGCCTCGTGCAGCAACGTGCACGACTTCCAGGCGAAGAACATGCAGAACGCCAGGCACAGCACGTCGACGATCGCCACGCGCACGCGATTGACACGCGCCGACAGCAGCGACGACACGGCCTCGATGCCCACGTGGCCGCGGATCGCCTGCACGAACGCGCTGCACAGGAACGTGGCGCCGACGAGGCAGAACACCGACGCCTCGTCCTGCCAGTCGGTGGACGCGTGCAGGAAGTAGCGC
>Ga0302316_10003748_pt1 | contig 10209 bp, 8 predicted proteins | sample III_Palsa_N3_2_FD_200456 | JGI IMG/M metagenome (GOLD analysis project Ga0302316, IMG submission 200456) | Peat permafrost microbial communities from Stordalen Mire near Abisko, Sweden - III_Palsa_N3_2 | ecosystem: Environmental > Terrestrial > Soil > Palsa > Peat permafrost | place: Sweden... | reverse complement strand
ATTGCGGGCCTGCTTTGGGTGTTTCCGGGATGCGCGAGAAGGTTAGCATACCGCTTTGCGTGGCGGGTAGATGAGGCCAAGTCAGGCAAATTTCTCGCCGGAGTGCCGGGTTTCGAAATGGTGACAGAGTCTAAACCGGAGCCAAATCCGGAGGCAAAAAAGCGCCATAAAACCGGCCCCCGAGGGTGTCTGCGGAAAGGTTTCCGAAATTAAGGCTAAGATAATGCAATATAAGGACTTATTTCCCAATCGTTTCCTTGCTTAATCCACCCCTAAAACGTTAAAATAGACCCAGTAGCTCGCGAAGCTCAGGCCAGCCTTTATCCTGCACTCCTCCCGCCCCTTCGCACGCACACCCATTTATGGCAGACGATCAGAATCCGCAACTCCCTCTCGAAGCTGGCGGCCCGCCTAATAGCGGTTCGAATGTGATTTCCATCAACATTGAAGATGAGATGCGCCGGTCGTATCTCGATTACTCGATGTCGGTCATTATCGGGCGCGCGCTGCCGGATATCCGCGACGGCTTGAAGCCTGTGCATCGCCGTGTGCTCTATGCCATGAGCGAGATGGGTCTGGAGCACAACAAGAAGTACACCAAGTGCGCCAAGGTAGTGGGTCAGACGATGGGCGTTTACCATCCCCACGGCGACTCGGCGATTTACGACACGATGGTGCGCATGGCGCAGCCGTTTTCGCTGCGCTATCCGCTGATCGATGGCCAGGGGAACTTTGGTTCGGTGGATGGCGATCCGCCGGCGGCGATGCGTTACACGGAGTGCCGTTTGCAGCGTATTGCAGGCGAGATGCTGGCGGACATCGACATGGAGACGGTTGACTTCGTCCCCAACTACGATGAGTCGACTTCTGAGCCCTCGGTATTGCCGACGCGCATTCCGACGCTGATTGTGAATGGGTCGAATGGTATTGCGGTCGGCATGGCGACGAACATTCCTCCGCACAACCTGACCGAGATCATCAACGCGACCATTCAGCTGGTGAACGATCCCAAGGCTGGCCTTCTGGAAGTGTTGAAGCATGTGCAGGGGCCGGATTTCCCGACGGGCGGATTCATCTTCGGTAAGAGCGGCATCGCGCAGGCGTATACCACGGGCCGCGGACGTTTTCTCATGCGGGCCAAGGTTGCAACCGAGCAACTGACCAAGGAAAAGCTGGCGATTATCGTCAACGAGATTCCGTACCAGGTCAACAAGTCCAAGCTGATTGAGCGGATTGCCGAACTGGTGAATGAAAAGATCATCGACGAGATCAGCGATGTGCGCGATGAGAGCGATCGCGACGGCATGCGGATTGTGATCGAGCTCAAGCGCGGATCGCAGCCGGAGATTGTGCTGAACCAGTTGTACAAGCACACGCAGATGCAGGAAAGCTTCTCGATGATCTTTCTGGCGGTGGTGAATGGCCAGCCGCGGGAGCTGGGTCTGGCGGACGCGATTCGCTGCTTCATTGATCACCGGATTGAGGTAGTTCGGCGCAGGACGGTTTATCTCCTGCGCAAGGCTCGCGAAAAGGAACACCAGTTGGAGGGCTACAAGATTGCCCTCGACAATCTGGATACGGTGATCCGCATCATTCGCGGGTCGGCTTCGCGGGCAGAGGCAAGAGAGAATTTGTATGTCTGGGGCAAGGGCACGGACATTGTGGTCAATCTGGATCGGGAGCGGCTGCCGGGCGAAGAGCGCGGTCTGACCTATCGCCAGATCGACGCGATTCTCGAATTGCAGCTCTATCGCCTGACGCAGCTCTCGGTCGACGAAATCCTAAAAGACCTAGCCGAAATTCGCCAGCGGATTGCAGAGTATGAGCTGATTCTGGGCTCGGAATCGAAACTGCGCGCGGTGATCGTCAAGGAACTGGAAGATGTTCGCGACAAGTACGGCGATGCTCGCCGCACGGTGATTGTGGACGAGACGGCTGAGTTGCAGATGGAAGACCTGATCGCGGACGAGCAAGTGGCCATCACGGTGAGCCACCAGGGCTATCTGAAGCGGACGCCGATCTCGATCTATCGCCAGCAGCGGCGCGGCGGCACGGGCCGTACCGGCATGAAGACGCGCGAAGAGGACTTTGTCGCGCAGCTGATTATCGATTCGACGCATGCCTACCTGCTTTGCTTTACCAACACGGGCCGTGTGTACTGGGTCAAGGTCTATGAAGTGCCGGATGTGAGTGCGGCGGGCAAGGGCAAGTCGATGCAGAGCCTGCTCAACTTGCAGCCGGGCGAGAAGGTGGTGACGATCCTGCCGGTTCGCAATCTTGAGGAGGAAGGCAAGTTCATCCTCTTTGCCACGCGCAATGGCATTGTCAAGAAGACTCCGCTGAAGGACTTCAGCAACGTGATGGCGCGGGGCATCATCGCGATCGCGATCGAGAAGAGTGACGATCTGATTGAAGCGGCCATCACCGACGGTGCGCAGACCATCTTCCTGGCGACGCGCGAAGGCATGGCCATTCGTTTCGACGAGCATTACGACGCCGACCGCGGCAGCGGACTGCGCCCCATGGGCCGCAACGCCGCCGGCAATAAGGGCATCTCGCTCAAGAAGGGCGATCAGGTCATCGGGGTCGCGGTCACCAACTCCGACCCGACACGCGACAGGCTTCGGGATGAACTGGCCGCCAAACTCAACATGACGCCCAAGCTGGCTGCTCTTCGCACCGGCGAAGTGGAGGCTCGTGAGGCGCTTCAGAAATGCCGCGAAGCACGCCGTAATGGCAAGCCAGAGGATGAAAATCTGAAGGCTGCCGAACGCACATCTGAGAAGGGATGTGAGGAGGCCTGGAAGGCTCTGAAGGCTCTCGACGATAAGCTGGGGGTGAGCAAGTCGCTCATCCTCACCGTCACGGAAAACGGCTTTGGCAAGCGCACCGACATCGACGAGTACAGGTTGACTTCGCGTGGCGGGCAGGGCGTTGCCAACCTCAAGGCGACAGCCAAAGTTGGCAAAACCACGGCAGTCCTGCCGGTCGATGAAACGTCGGAATTGATGATCATCAGTCAGTTCGGCAAGGCCATCCGCATCGACACCAAGACGATACGCGCCGCCGGCCGCTCCACTCAGGGAGTTAAGCTCCTCAACCTGGAAGCCGATGACAAGGTCGCCGCAGCCGTGGTCATCCCCGCCGAAGAGATCAAGGAAGATGAGCAGGGGACACTACTGCAGTAGCTGGTGATTCGAGCAGAAAAAGCTGGGCATCCCGTGATGGGGTGCCTGGTGCGCTCGAGAAGCGGCGATCATGCGTTGGATGATCGAGGCTCGAATGCGCAGCCGGTGTTGGGGGAGACGCGGTTCCTCCGCTGCGCTCAGGATGACAAGGCTTGATGACAATCAAGCTATGTGTGGACAAGGTGAGCCGCCCTACTTTGTTCCGGATTGAGTGTTATCGGACGTAGCGGCACCATCCTCGGTACTCAGGGTTTGGGCAGCGCAGGTTGTAGACTAGAAAGGCTCAGCATTCTCCACGAAGCTCCGCGAATGCCCCCACAGATGCGAAGTTTGTACCTTATTGTCGTTTTGGTTGTCCTAGCCCTTGGTGTTGCTGCCGTCGTTCCTTCGATGGCCGTTACTCCCGCGCATGCGCGGCGTCATGCGCACCCTGCAACGAGCGCCCAAGCAGGCACGCGCAGGCACGTCGCTTCCAAAGCTGCTTCTGTTTCCCACACCCGCCAGAAGTACTACGGGCAGGCCAGGCTGAAGTCCGCCACGCAATCGGGTACCCGTGCGCGATACGGGGCGGGGCGGGCTTCGCGATTCCGGGTGACGCGTGGTTCGCGTGGGCGTGGGCGTTTTGGCGCGGTGCAGGCGCAGTTGCAGGCTATCCGGTTGAATATGCCGGCGCCTTTGCGCGGGTCGCATGAGTCCCTGGTGCACCAGAATGAGATGGCCGAGGCGGATGGGCTGGAGCGGATCCTGGATGATGCGGATCTTGAGGACCGGATTGCGCATGGGTCACTGGTGCCTGTGCCGGTTTCAGCGGCGCTGCATGTCAATACCGATCTTCCCGAGAATCGCCGCTATTGCCGGCCTTGGACTGCCAAGTTTTTGATGGATCTTTCGCGGGCGCACGCAGCGAAGTTTGCGGGCGGGTCGCTTGAAGTGACTTCCGCGGTGCGAACGGTCGAGTACCAACGCAGGCTGCGGATGACCAACGGCAATGCTGCTGCGGCTGACGGGGATATTGCTTCTCCGCACCTTACGGGCGGAACGATCGATATTGCCAAGCAGGGACTTTCGGCAAAAGAGGTCGGGTGGTTGCGCGGTTTCCTCCTTCCGCTGGAGCAGCAGGGCAAGATCGACGTTGAAGAGGAGTTTCGTCAATCCTGCTTCCACATTTCGGTCTATAAGAGCTACACGGAGCCCAAGCCTAACCGATCGCCGATCATGGCGACGCCGATGGATTCAGCGTCGGTGGTAGCGGCGCCCGGACAGTAGCTCCGGGTTGGGCAGTTCGAGCTCTGTTTCCCTCCTCCGTTTTGTTCATGCGAATTCGCGGAAGTGAAGGTACAATCGCGGGCAAAGGCTGCGATCTGTTCCGATGATCTTCTGAGAGGCGATTTCGAATGAGCGACATACAAAGTGCTGCGATTCCAGTGGTGCCTGAGGGGCCGGCCCTGACCCAGGTACAGCGTGTTATTTATACCTTCACTGCGCCGTCCAAGACTTTTGCCGATATCAAGCGGAGCACAAGCTGGTGGCTTCCGTTTGTGCTGATGGTTGTGTTCAGTTACGCGTTTTATGCGACGGTTCAGGTGAAGGTTGGATGGCTGCAGGTAGCCGAGAACAACATCAAGGCCAGCCCGAAGCAGGCGGAGCAGTTTGACAAGCTTTCTGCGGACCAGCGAGCGACCCAAATGAAGATTGCCGCTGCAGTCACGCAGGGTATCTTTGCCGGAATTCCGATTGTTGCGTTGCTGGCCAACGCGGTGATCGCGGGCGTTCTGCTGGCCACGATCAACTTCGGATTCGCGGGCAAGGCGAAGTTTTGGGAGGTCTTTTCCGTCGCCTGGTTTGCCGGGTTACCTGGCATATTGAAGGTGTTACTGGGGATTGCGGCCCTGCTGGCGGGACTGGCCCCGGAAAGCTTCAGTTCGCAAAACTTCGCGGGGACCAATGTCGGCTATTTCCTTCCTCCGGACACGAACAAGGCGTTGCTTTCGCTGGCGACTTCGCTGGATCTGGTAACAATCTGGACGCTGGCGCTATCGGCAATCGGGCTGTCGATTGTGGCCGGAACCAAACGCAGCTCAGGCTACATCGCTGTTTTTGGGTGGTGGATCCTGATCGTCCTTGTCGGCGTCGGTTGGGCAGCTGCGTTTTCATAATCCTGGATCAGATTCTTCCAAATCGAAGAGGCGCGAACCACTCGGTTCGCGCCTCGTTGGTTTAGCGATCTCGAGGATTATTCTTCGATCCAGCGGCGCATGATGAGCGTGGCGTTGATGCCGCCGAAGCCGAAGGAGTTCGAGAGCGCGACATTCAACTTGGCGTCAATCGCTTTGTTGGGAACATAGTCCAGCACGCAATCTTCACCTGGCGTTGCGAGGTTGATGGTCGGCGGAATCTTCTGGTCGAGCAGAGCCATGGCGGTGATGCCGGCTTCCAGGCCGCCGGCTGCGCCGAGCAGATGGCCGGTCATGGATTTGGTGCTGCTGACTTTGAGCGTTTTGCTGGTGGCGTGCTCGCCGAAGACCAGTTCGATGGCTCGCGATTCGTTGCCGTCGCCGGCAGGCGTCGAGGTGGCGTGGGCGTTGACGTAGTCGACGTCTTCGAGGGCTACGCCAGAGTCGCGGAGGGCTGCCCTCATGCTGCGCTGTGCGCCTGCGCCTTCGGGGGCGATGCCGGTCATGTGATAGGCGTCGGAGCTCATGCCGTAGCCGATGATTTCACCGAGAATCTTTGCGCCGCGGGCCTTGGCGAACTCCAATTCTTCGAGGATGAGGATGCCTGCGCCTTCGCCGAGCACGAAGCCATCGCGGTCCTTGTCGAAGGGACGGCTGGCGGATTGCGGATCATCGTTGCGCGTGGAAAGCGCGCGCATGGCGGCGAAACCGCCAATGGAGAGCTGAGTCACGGCTGCTTCCGAGCCGCCCGCGATCATGGCATCGCACTCGCCGTGCTGGATCATGCGGAAGGAGTCGCCGATGGAGTTGGCGGATGTGGCGCAGGCCGTAGCAGTGGCCGAGATCGGACCCTTGGCGCCGTAGCGGATGCTCACCTGTCCGGCAGCCATGTTGATGATCGTCGACGGGATGAAGAATGGTGAGATCTTGCGAGGGCCGCCTGCGACGAGATTGGAGTACTCGCGCTCGATGATCTCGAAACCGCCGATGCCGGAGCCGATAAAGACACCTACGCGCTCTTCATTTTGGGGGGTGATCTTGAGCCCCGACTGGTCCATCGCTTCCTGGGTGGCGGCGATGGCGAGATGGATGAAGCGGGCCATCTTGCGTGACTCTTTTTTGTCGATGAACTGGAGTGGATCGAAGTTTTTGACTTCGGCGGCGAAGGTGGTAGAGAAACCCGTGGTATCGAAGGCCGTGATCGGCCCGACACCGCTGACCCCAGTCAGCAATTGGCCCCAGACTTCCTGGGTTGTGTTGCCAACCCCACAGATCAGTCCGAGGCCCGTAATGACGACGCGGCGTCTCACCGTTTACTTGCCTGCCTTCGCGTTCTTCTCGATGTAATCGATGGCGTCCTTGACGGTTTTGATTTTCTCGGCGTCTTCGTCGGGAATTTCGAGGTCGAATGCCTCTTCAAACTGCATGACCAGCTCGACCACGTCCAGTGAATCGGCGCCGAGGTCTTCCTGGAAGCTGGCGTTGGGCGTGACCTCAGCTTCGTCGACCTGAAGCTGTTCGACGATAATTTGCTTAACTTTCTCTTCCACTGCCATGTGTTAAATCTCCTCAGAATTTTTATGGAAACACGGAAAACAAGAGCGAACGGGATTCGGCGTTTCTACAGGTTCGACTCGCAGCCTACCATACTCGGCGACACGGGCGAGTACGATTCCCGCAGAAACAAAAGCTCGACGGCCCCGAATCTCTAAGTCTACCGGGGGGCACGAAGGCATGTAAAGGCGAGTGAGACCCGGGCGAGGCAATAGGGAACGGGGATCAGGGAATAGCCGACCAGGTTGCAACCTGCGCCGCGAAATGCGCCGACAATTGCACAGGGGGAAGGCGTACATTAGGCGAAGGAGTTAGAAAACGCCGATGCAGGATTTGATTGCTGTAATTGTCGCTGCTTTCGCCGGAATTGTTGTGGGTTATTGGCTTCGGTCGATAGCAGCGAAGGCGGAGAAGACTCAGGTTGAGAACCGCGGTGTCGAACTGACCCATGAATTGACGGCGCTACGACGGGAAATGGCGCTCGCCCAGGCGGATACTACCGCCAGGGCAGGCTTTGAGGCATTGGCGGGTGAGCGAAGGGGCGCGATTGAACGCTTGATCGGCGAGCGTGACGAGTTGCAGAAGGCCTTTGCAGAGAGAGCCAGGGTGGAACTGGATCAGGCTGCGGCCATCAGCCGGCTGGAGTCTGAGCTGAAGAGCGAGCGGGAGGGTTCTCGGGAGAAGCTTGAGCTACTCACGAAGGCGCGTGCTGAGCTGACAACCCAGTTTGAGGCGTTGGCAGGGAAAATTCTGGATGAGAAATCGACCAAGTTCACGGAGCAGAACAAGACCAATCTCGACCAGTTGCTGAACCCGCTGCGGGTCCAAATCAACGATTTTCGCGGCAAGGTGGAAGAGGCGCAGAAGGAATCGCTTACTGGACGGGTTGAGTTGCGCAGCAAACTGGAGACGCTGGAGAAGCTGAATCAGCAATTGAGTGCTGAGGCACACAGCCTGACTACGGCATTGCGAGGGTCATCCAAGGCGCAGGGGGACTGGGGTGAGTTCATTTTGCGTGACCTGCTGGAGAAGGCGGGTTTGCGCGAAGGCGAGCAGTATCGCTTCCAGGAGAGTTTTGGGGCGGCGGTGGACGAGGATGGGTTGCGCGGCAAGGCTTCGCGGACCGACGTGATCATCAATCTGCCTGGTGGACGGCATTTGGTGGTGGATTCGAAGGTCTCGTTAAACGCCTATACGGACTATGCGAATGCGGTTGCCGAGGATGTGCGCAAAATGGCGTTGAAGCAGCATCTGGTCAGTGTTCGCGCGCATCTCGATGGGCTCTCGAAGCGCAATTATCACAAGCTCACGGGGCTGGAATCGCCGGATTTTGTGGTGATGTTCATTCCTGTTGAGCCTGCGTTTTTGCTGGCGATGCAAGAGGCTGGGGATCTTTGGCGCGAAGCCTATGAGCGCAATGTTTTGCTTGTGGGTCCGACGACGCTGCTGTTTGTGATTCGCATTGTCGACAACCTGTGGCAGCAGGAGCAGCAGGCGAAAAGTGTTGCGGATATTGTTGATCGCGGGACGAAGTTATATGAGAAATTTGTCAACTTCGTGGGTGATCTGACCAAGGTAGGCGAGAGCCTGCGTAGCGCTGACCAAAGCTATCAGAATGCGATGAACAAGCTGAGTACTGGGTCGGGGAATCTTGTTCGCCAGACGGAGATGTTGAAGAAGGCCGGTATTCGAACGGGCAAACAATTGCCGGTGAAGCTGCTCGATGCTTCGGGGCTGGATGCCGAGGAGCAGGCCGAGCTTTCGCTGGCTGCCAGCGGGGATGATGCTCCGGACGCGGCCGTTGAGTCACGACGGTAGAGAAGTTGAGGTTCGGGATGAGATGCAAAGGGGACCGGGGGCTGATCCGTGAGAAGCGGGTTCTTCGCGGCACTCAGGATGACAAGGCTTCTTCGGAAGTAGGGGTGCGTTCAGGCTGACAAGGCTTCTTGAGCCGGAAGATTTGCGAATAGACGAGACCTGTTCCGGTTTTCGATACGAACCGTCATGAACGTGCCTAAGGCGCCAGTTCGGCGAAGGCGGTTCTCATGCGTTTCCAGGTGATGTCGAGGTCTTCTGGCATTACGCGGGTTTCGGCTATGGTGGTCATGAAGTTGGTGTCGCCGATCCAGCGTGGGAGGGCGTGGAGGTGCAGATGGCCTGCGACTCCAGCGCCTGCGGCCTGGCCGAGATTCAGACCGAAGTTCATGCCGTGCGGGGAATAGAGAGAGGCCAAGACGCGCTCGGTCTTTTGCGCCAGATCCATGAGCTCATGGGCTGTTTCTACGGGCAGGGCCGCGAGACTCGCTTCGTGTTTGTGCGGGATGACCATGACATGGCCGGATGTATAGGGATAGGCGTTGAGGCAGATGAAGCAGTCTTTGCCGCGGAGGATGAGGCCGGCGGCCATTTCGGCTTGGTCGCGGTCTTTACCGTTGGCAATGGCGTGGTCGACGGCGGCGATGAGGTTGCAGAAGACGCAGCCGAGGTCGCCTGGCCAGTCTTCGAGGCTGCGGGGAACTCCGGGGCGAACGGCTTTTTCGGCGTTGGTGACGTAGCGATAGCGCCAGGGAGTCCAGAGCAGATCCATATTGGGGAGTATAGAGAATGGCGGGAGCGGAACTGGGGATGAAGGGGCAAATTCAGCCGCCTGTGATGCAAAGTCTCATTCTCGGGAAGTTCGGGCGGGTATGTGCACCATAACTGGAGCAGGTTCGTTGAATATGTGGTTGCAAAGGCCTTCCGCGCCAACTCCTTGCATTGACGGGACTAACGCTGCATTGCTACACTTCAGGAGTACCCTTATGCGCGGATTCCAGCATACGGGTGCGGCCTACCAACGGCCAACCCGGTCCTTCTCAAAGGATTCCCAGTAGATAGACGCAGTATCTAGCCTTATGTTCGGCAAGATTCTCCGCAAGTTCTATAGGACATCCTTGAGAGACACGATTCGCCGGGAGACCTGGTAAACGGCCGCTAACCTCTGCCAAATGGAAGCGCACTGGCAGGGGATGATTACCGAGACAGGAAATCTAGATTCGCCTGTCCACGGGACCTGGAATCCCGGAGCTGGCAGTCATGGCAGACGTCCTCAATCTTGAAACCGAGAGCACACCCCTGAACACCGAACTGGAAACCCCTGAGCTTGAGTCTGTGACGGAGCTCCAAGAGCCGTCACTCGAATCCACGTCCAACCCCGTTGTCTCTGAAGAGCCTGAAACCGTAGAAGCATCCGCGGTGGAATCTGCTCTGGCCACGGTTGAGTCTGAAGCTGCCATAGCTGCACCTGTCGAAGC
>Ga0302316_10003745_pt1 | contig 10215 bp, 9 predicted proteins | sample III_Palsa_N3_2_FD_200456 | JGI IMG/M metagenome (GOLD analysis project Ga0302316, IMG submission 200456) | Peat permafrost microbial communities from Stordalen Mire near Abisko, Sweden - III_Palsa_N3_2 | ecosystem: Environmental > Terrestrial > Soil > Palsa > Peat permafrost | place: Sweden... | reverse complement strand
CAGCTTGAGTGCAATCAATGGTGTGGCCGCATGAGGCACCGCTTCAGCGCTTTCGATCTGGAAGTGGAGCTCAGGCATGGATGGGCTCCGGCTGCTGATTCGCAACGGACTCTCTCACTTCGGTGCTGCGGGCTTGTAGACGCGCGAAGAACTCGTTGATGTGCTTCCAGACTTCGGCCCCACCGGAGAGGCCGCGCCAGTGCATGCGAATAAGTCCAACGAGGTGGAAGCACTCGTCGATCGGAACGATATAGTACTCGTGGGCGCCGCCGCCGCGATTGACGAGGAAGGTCTCTACATCGGGTTCCATTTTCTGGAGGGAAACATGCTGAGCGGCAATCTCGGCCCAGGATTCGAGGCTTAGAAGCGATTCGATGGCACCGGCGGGGCTGGGATACATCGCCATCATCCTGCCACCTGCGGTGTCGTAGTAGAAGAAAGCCAGGTTGATGGGGATCATGAGAGATTCCCATTGCAGATTCGGCATCTGGAAGTTGGGGAGAGCGCGAATGCGGCGCGGAATACGCAGGTAATGAGCTCCGGGCTGGCCGCTGAAGAGCACTGCGCAACCATCGCAGGAGCAGGCGATCTCGCGCTTGCGCGGGTCGAGCAGATGCTGGTGGACCGATGCAAGTTCGGCACCGCAGAGCTCACAGCGTTCTGCGCCCTCGGAGATCGGACGGCGGCGTGCAACCTGCCTCAGGAATGACGGAACCGGGGTTCGTTCTTGCTCTACTTCAGGCAGTTCGTTCATGCTGGGCTCCCAGGGTTAGGCGGGCGGCAACTGAGGCATCTTGACATTGATTGGGCCGCGCTGTTCAAGGTTAATGCCGGTGGCGTCCTTCGCGGTGCGGGTAGGACGTTGGATCAGCGGCTGGCCGCGGCTTTCGCCTTTGCGGATTCCGATGGCGTGAGCTGGAGTATCTGGATATGCATCCTGTTTGGCCATGACGGTTCTCCTTATTTGATGGTTACGAGCTGGGGTCCGCTCTGCGCGGTTGCAGCCGCGTTCTCGGAGACGATCTCGACGATGTCCGGGGCCACCTCGAAGAGTGCTTCTTCGACAGCACTCTTGAGGGTGACGGAGGAGCTTGGGCAACTGCCGCAGGTTCCGTGGAGGCGCAGGTGAACGATGCCGTCGCGGACGCCGGCGAGTTCGACGTCGCCACCGTGGGATTTGAGATAAGGGCGAGCTTTTTCGATGCCGCGAAGCACGCGGGTCTCGATGTCGTCCGGATGGAGATTATGCAGCAGGAGCATGCTGGAGACCAGGTCATTCTCCAGCGCTTCGCTCAGGGCCTGTTCGCCCGCCGGCGTCCGTAGAAGCGAGTCGACGAGACGCTGCAGAGCAGCACCGTGCAGTTCGACGACGGATTGCACGAGGTCGAGCGCGGTGGCCCGTATCTCCGGATCACCCGCGCTTTCAAGGCGGCCGGCGAGTTTTTCAACTCGCTCCGTCTGCAAGCGAAACTCGCCGCGCTGTGGAGGCGCGATGCTACCGACAACTTCCGGCTGGGTATCTGACTGGGGCGCAGCCGCCATTATTCGTGCCCCGCTACGCCGAACATAGGAGAGTGGCGAGTTTCGAGGATCTTGCCGTCACCGAGATACATGTGAACGCCGCAGGGCAGGCAGGGATCGAAGCTGCGGACGGTGCGCATGATGTCGATACCTTTGAACTTGTCGGGGCCGTTCTCCTCGAAGAGCGGTGTATTCTGCACCGCGTCTTCGTAGGGCCCGGGAGTTCCGTACATGTCGCGGGGATTCGCGTTCCAGGGAGTGGGCGGATAGGGGTGGTAGTTGGCGATCTTGCCCTCGCGGATGACAACATGGTGCGAGAGGACGCCACGAACGGCCTCGTGAAAGCCGCAGCCGATGGCTTCTTCCGGGACCTCGAATTCGCTCCATGTGGAGGTGCGACCGGCATTCAATTCGGCGAGTGCTTTCTCGACGAAGTGCAGAGCGGTAGCAGCGGCGTAGGCCTGGAAGTAGGTGCGGGCACGGTCGCGCTCGAGCGTGTTCGACCACTTCGGGATGTGCCACTCGAATTCGGTCTCTGGCAGCATTGCGGTTTTGGGAAGATTGATCTTGACGCTGTGCCCGGTGGCCTTGACGTAGCCGATGTCTACCAGGCCGGAGAGTGCCGTTGACCAGAGGCGTGCGATGGGCCCGCCGCCGGTATCGAGGGCGAGGTGGTCTCCAGTGCGCTGATCGAGCCAGCGCGGCGACATAACCCAGGTGTAGTTGCCCTTGAAGTCGCGCTTCTGCGGGCGCGGGATGGTGGTCTGGTTCCAGGGATGACGCTTATCGACAGGGTTGCCGAGCGGGTCGTGGGCGACGAAGGTCTCGGAGCCCTGCCAATCATCATAGTAGGAACTGCCGAGCAGTATCCGGATGTTGAGATTGATATCGACGAGCGAATTGGTGACCAGTGCACCGTCGACGACTACGCCAGGCGTAACGAACATCTTGCGTCCCCATTCGGCCATGTTCTTGTACTGGTAGTCGCAGTAGTCGGGGTCATTGTAGGAGCCCCAGCAGGCGAGCAGGATGCGGCGGCGACCGACCTCTTCATAGCCCGGCAGCGCATCGTAGAAAAAGTCGAAGAGATCGTCGTGCAGCGGTACGACCTTCTTCATGAATTCGACGTACTTCATCAGCCTGACTAAATAGTCGGTGAAAAGTTGAATAGTAGCGACGGTGCCGACGCCGCCGGGATAGAGGGTCGACGGGTGGACGTGCCGTCCTTCCATGAGGCAGAACATCTCGCGGGTCAGGCGGCTCATGGCAAGAGTCTCGCGGTAGAAGGTGCCGGTGAAGGGATTGAGCGCAGTCATGATGTCGGAGATCATGCGGTAGCCATGCTTGTCGGCGTTCGGCGAAGGTGTATGCTGCGCCTTCTCCCAGACATTCGGATTGGTCTCCTTGACCATCTGCTCGCAGAAGTCGACGCCGACGAGGTTGTCCTGGAAGATATTGTGATCAAACATGTACTCGGCTGCTTCGCCAAGGTTGATGATCCATTCGGCAAGCGCGGGGGGACGAACGCCAAAGGCCATGTTCTGCGCGTAGCAGGCACAGGTCGCGTGGTTATCGCCGCAGATGCCACAAATGCGGCTGGTGATGAAGTGAGCATCGCGCGGGTCTTTGCCCTTCATGAAGATGCTGTAGCCGCGGAAGATGGACGATGTGCTGTGGCACTCGGCGACTGTCTTGTTGGCGAAGTCGATCTTGGTGAAGATGCCGAGACTGCCAACGATGCGGGTAATGGGATCCCAGTTCATTTCGACGAGATTGCGCTTCTTATCCTCGAGTTCAGGGATGGTATCCGGAAACGTTGCCATAGCTTGGTCCTCTCTCAAGTGGTTATCAGGCGTTGGGGGGAGCTGGACGATAGCCAGTGGTGAGCTCCGGACGATTGTGGCGCCACTTTGGTTCCTTGTTAACGGTAGCGTTGGTGATGCTGCGAAGTGCACGAATCATGCGCCCGTAGCCGCTGACGAGCGTAGCGGAGAGCATGCCTCCAGGTGGCTCATCCATAAATGGCATGAACTTATCGGGGAAGCCAGGCATGGTGCATCCGATGCAGATGCCGCCGACGTTAGGACATCCGCCGATGCCACGCATCCAGCCGCGCTTGGTGACGTTACAATCGACGACCGGGCCCCAGCAACCGAGCTTGACGAGGCATTTTGAAGAACCGTATTCGGTGGCGAAGTCCCCCTGCTCGTAGTAGGAGCCGCGATCGCATCCCTCGTGGACCGTCTTGCCGAAGAGCCAGGTGGGGCGAAGCTGCTTGTCGAGTGGAATCATGGGAGCGAGACCAGCTACCTGGTAGAGCAGGTAGAGAACAGTCTCCATGAAATTGTCGGGCTGGACGGGACAGCCGGGGACGTTGACGATGGGCAGACCGGCTTTCGAACGCCAGTCCCAGCCCAAGTAGTCGGCTAGTCCCATGGCGCCGGTTGGGTTGCCGGCCATGGCGTGGATACCGCCATAGGTTGCGCAGGTGCCGGCACCGATAACGGCCAGAGCCTTGGGAGCGAGGCGATCGATCCACTCGCAAGTGGTGATGGGCTGGCCAGTGTCATGGTTGGTCCCCATGGCAGCCCAGTAGCCCTCTTTCTTAATCTTCTCGTTAGGGATGGAGCCTTCGACCACGAGGACGAAAGGATCGAGCAGGCCCTTCTCGGCGTCGTAAAAGAACTGCATGAACTCGTCGCCGTTCTCGTAAGCAAGCACCGGATTGTGAAGATGAACCTTGGGCAGGCCCGGTATGGCGCCCAGTAACACGTCTTCGATCGAGGGTTGTTCGGCGGCGGTCACCGAGACGCTGTCGCCGTCGCAACTGAGACCAGCAGTGATCCAGAGAATGTGTACGTCGGATACCGGTGACGGCTTGGTGATACCGCTTGGCGAGTCAACCATGGAATTCTCCTTGGGACGACATTGTGACCTGCCCCGCGAGCTTCCTCAAAGATGAGTTCCGGAAGTTAGCGTGACGACTTTCCGACCGGAGGGCGGAGGAGTCGTAGCACATGGGCTGTGATTTTGGATTCGGGAAAGCGGAATGGTAGAAGCAGGGCAAGCCTGTCACCTTCGCAAAGTCATGCGTTAGCTCTGACTCAGAGCCCGCGAGCGAAACCGTCTCGCTCGAATGCCAGAGACACTACGCCTATTCGAAGCTGGCTGTCAAACGCATAAACCCGCATATTTATTGGGGCTTTTCAATACAACCTTTACGCAGCTAACGGAATAGCTTCAGGTCAGTGAAGCGACTGATCCGGAATTAGCAGATGCGCGGGAGCTGCTCACCGAACATCACGTCGAGCACCCGCGTGCCACCAATCTCAGTCTTCATTAGCACCATGCCAGGATGACTTTCGACGACCTCACCGATGATTACGGCGTCCTGGCCCAGACGATGCTGCCGCATCTGTTCGAGAATTGCATCCGCCATCTCCGGGACAACGAGCGCAAGCAACTTGCCCTCGTTAGCGACATAGAGCGGATCGAGACCCAGGACCTCACAGGCACCTTTAACCGACTCATGCACAGGGATCGTGCGCTCGTCCAGCACCATGCCAACGTTGGCGTGCTTGGCGATCTCGTTGAGCGTGGTTGCGACGCCTCCACGGGTTGGGTCGCGCAGTGTGTGGATGAAGTCGTTCGCGTGGGAGGCGGTCGCAAGCATGGCCGCGACGAGGCCGTTAAGCGGTGCGCAGTCGCTCTCAATCGCGCTCTCGAACTCGAGACCCTCGCGCTGGCTCATGATCGTCATGCCATGATCGCCGATGTAGCCGCTGAGGATGATCTTGTCGCCGGGGCGGGCGCGATCTGCCGAGATGCTCATGTCGTGCTCGATCACGCCGATGCCGGTTGTCGTGATGAAGATCTGGTCGCCTTTGCCGCGGTTTACGACCTTGGTATCGCCGGTGACGAGCTGTACACCAGCCTCAGCCGCGGCGCCCCGCATGGACTCGACCACACGACGTAGATCGTCAACGGCCAGGCCCTCTTCGAGGATGAAAGCTGCCGAGAGATAGAGCGGACGGGCGCCGCTCATCGCCAGGTCGTTCACCGTCCCGTGAATCGCGAGCCGACCGATATCTCCGCCCGGGAAGAAGATAGGTGTGACAACGAAGGAGTCAGTGGTGAACGCCAGCCGCGCGCCCCCGATGGTGAGCATGGCCTGATCGTCGAGCTTATCGAGCGTGGGATTGCGAAAGGCCGGAAGGAAGATCTTGTCGATCAGATCTGCGGTGAGCTTGCCGCCGCTGCCGTGGCCAAGCACGATCCGTTTGTGGTCGAAGATCGGGATCGGGCACGAACTGAAAGGCGTCAGACTCTCGCTGGCGATTGCCTCCTCCGACTTCAGATTATCTTCAGCGGCTGGCATGAGAGTATTCGCGCTCCTCGCGGGGCTTGACACTGACGTCGTCCGGAACGGGTCCGGGGACGATCTGATGGAGCTTATCCGCTCCCTGCGGGCTCAGGTGACGGCCATACGCGTAGTACGCGGCGCACGCTCCCTCAGCCGAGACCATGGTCGCACCTAGCGGGTGCTGCGGAGTACAGAGCGTCCCAAAAGCGGGACAGTCGTGCGGTTTCCTGATTCCGCGAAGGATTTGACCGCTGATACATACTTCGGGTTCCAGCGTGGCGATCTCCGCTACATCGAAGAGTTTTTCGGCGTCGTGTCGAAAGAACTCATCGCGCAGATGGTAGCCGCTCATCGGAATACTACCGATGCCGCGCCACTTGCGGTCGCCGACCTCGAACACCTTGTCGATCAACTGCTGCGCCGGCAGATTGCCTTGGCGATTAAGTATGCGCGAGTATTGATTCTCAACCGTGGCGCGACCCTCTTCCAACTGCCTGATGGTCATCAGCGTGCCTTCCAGGATATCGATCGGCTCGAACCCGGTGATGACGATGGGGGCGTGGTGGCGGGCGCTGATGGGGTCGTACTCGCTGTATCCCATCACGGCGCAGACGTGGCCCGGACCGAGAAAGCCTTGTACGCGATTTCCGGAAGCGCTGAGAATGGCTTCGAGTGCCGGCGGCACCAGGACATGGGATACCAACAGAGAAAGATTGTTCACCTGCTCTTCGCGGGCTCGCCACGCCAGCATCGCATTCGCCGGGGCAGTGGTCTCAAAGCCGATGGCGAAGAAGACTACCTGCTTTTCCGGATTGGCGCGGGCGATCTTCAGGCAGTCGAGCGGCGAGTACACGATACGAACATCGCCGCCCAGAGATTTGATCGAGAACAGGTCACCGTCGGAGCCGGGCACGCGCAGCATATCTCCAAACGAGCAGAAGATCACATTGGGCGATCGCGCGATCGCATGCGCTTTGTCGATCATTTCAAGCGGCGTGACACATACCGGGCAGCCCGGTCCATGCACAAGTTCGACACCCTCGGGCAGCAGGTGGTCGAGGCCGTTCTTGACGATCGAGTGGGTTTGGCCGCCGCAAACCTCCATTAAAACCCACGGTCGGGTTAGGAGCCGGCGCATCTCCGCGATGATCTTCGCCGCTATGTCGCCATTGCGATATTCATCAAGATACTTCATCGTCGAAGGTCTCCGGCATTCATCCAGGCGGGGTAGGATGGCTCGTCCGTCTCGGCGATCTCCTCGACAACAGGGGACTCCAGCTCAGTGAGATGATCGAGATCCTTCAGCGCCTGATAGGTGCGTTCCGCTTCGGCTTCATCGATGCGGCTGATGGCGAAGCCGACATGAACCAGGACGTATTCGCCCACCTGGGTCTCCGGTACGTACTCCAGGCATGCTTCGCGAACGATGCCGCCGAACTGGACCCTGGCCATGCGCAGACCGCGTTGGTCGTAGGTGTCTACCACTTTGCCGGGAATGGCCAGGCACATGTCAGTCTCCTCGACGCGACAGCTCGTTCGCAATCACGGCTTGGCCCAATGAAATACCGCCGTCATTAGCAGGCACCATCGCGTGTAAGAATACTCCAAATCCCAAACGCCGCAACTGCACCGCCGTAAGCCCTAGCAGAAGATGGTTCTGGAACACGCCGCCGCTCAGGCATACGCGGTCCAGTCCGTCGCTCTTGCGGATGCGGCAGCAGACCTCGACGATGGCGGCGCTGAGCGTGTTGTGAAAGCAGGCGGAGATCACGGCCACAGACCGTTCAGCGGCGATATCCTTGGCGATCGTCGAGATGGTTTGACGAAGATCTATCACCGTCGATTCACCTTGCTGCAGATCGAACTCGTACCGATCCGTAACGCATGGCTCCGCTGCCATCTCCAGCGCAATGGCCGCCTGCCCTTCGAAGGTGACCTCAGACCCCAGCCGCAACAGCGCCGCTACTGCGTCGAACAGGCGCCCGCACGAAGAGGTCTGCACCGTCTGAATGTGGCGCGAAAGCATCGTGTCCACAAGCATGAACTGCGTGGCGGGGACTCGCCGGAAACACGCAAGATCGTCAGGCATTTGAGAGCCAAGAGAATCCCGAAGGTAGCTCAGGGCCATTCGCCAGGGCTGACGTATCGCCGCATCGCCGCCGGGCATCGGTACGGCGCGGAGGTGCGCACGACGCTCGAAGCCAACGAGATCTGCCACCAGGAATTCGCCGCCCCAGATGGTGCCATCGGAGCCAAGTCCAGTGCCGTCCATGGCGACGCCGATGACCTTTCCGCTGAGCTGGTTTTCCGCCATGCAGCTGGCGATGTGTGCATGATGATGCTGCACCGCAAACCTTCGTTCGATGCCGGAGACGAGCGCCATGCGCGTGCTTCGATAGCCGGGATGTAGATCGTGCGCGATGGCCTTGGGGGAAACCTTGAAGAGATGCTTCATCTTCTCCAGTGTCTCTTCGAAGAAGCGCATGGTTTCATAGTTTTCGAGGTCCCCGATGTGCTGACTCAGGATGGCGTGCCTGCCCCGGGTCAGGCAAAATGTATTTTTCAGCTCAGCTCCGACAGCCAAAACTTGTTCCATCTCGATGCCCAAGTCTATAGTCTGCGGCACGAAGCCACGTGAGCGACGCAGCACCGTTTCCTTTCGTTCAATGGTGCGAACCACCGAATCGTCCACTCGTGTGGCGATGTCGCGATCATGCAATAGGAACCAGTCGGCGATGCCAGACAAACGCAGGAGCGCCTCTGTATTCGAGACCACGATCGGCTCCTCACTGAGATTGCCGCTCGTCATAACAAGAGCGACAAACTCCGACGCCGATTCCGGCGAGTCGCTGAAGAGTAGATAGTGCAGCGGCGTATAGGGGAGCATGATGCCGAATGTGTTGTTTCCTGGAGCAATGATGTCCGGTAGGCCACTCGCTACCGTACCGTCAGATGGCACGCGAGGGAGAATTACGATCGGCCTGCGCGGATGCTCTAGCGCGCCTTCGTCCTCAGGTGACACCGCGCAAATTCTCCGTATTCCTTCCATATCCCGCACCATCAGAGCGAATGGCTTCATGGGCCGACGCTTGCGTTTGCGCAACTCGGCGACGGCAGCGCCGTTGTTCGCATCGCAGGCAAGCAGAAACCCACCCAGACCTTTGACGGCCACGATCTTGCCCTTCCGCAGGATTTGTCTTGCCGCACGAATCGCTGGAAGCGAATCTTTCTCGGCGAAGGAACAGTCAGCCGGTGACGAGCCGCGCGGGACAAGGCACAACGCTGGGCCGCAGACCGCGCAGGCATTTGGCTGAGCATGAAAGCGCCGATCGGCTGGATCGTCGTACTCCGCTTTGCAGGCGTCGCACATAAGGAAGCCCGACATCGTTGTCTTCGCGCGATCGTATGGTATGTCCTGGACGATGGTGTAGCGCGGACCACAGTGTGTGCAATTTGTGAATGGATAGCCGAAGCGGCGGTTAAACGGATCTCCGAAGTCGCGCCAGCAGGCGTCGCAGGTGCCGGCGTCGGGAGAGACCAGAGCGAACTCGCCGATCTCCTCCCGGCTCTCGAGAATGTCGAAGCCTGAGCTACCCACGACCTCCATTTCGGAGACGGTGAGTTCGAGAATCTGAGCGAGCCGTGGAAGATCGAGTTCCAGGGTTTCGATAAAGGTGCGAATTCCTGCGGCGCCACCCTCGACTTCCATCGTCACGCCCGACGAAGAATTGAAGACGAAGCCGTCCAACCCGAGTGATGCGGCAAGTTTATAAACGAATGGGCGAAACCCGACTCCCTGCACGATTCCTTGAACGTGAATTTGACGCCGTATCTTCGAGTCTGGCGGAGGAGAGAGCATCATCGGAAAATCAGAATAACCGAGTTCCTGTCCGGCTTCTAAAGGGTGACGACCTGACGCCATGACAATCTCCCGAAGCGTCTCGTCTGTATGCGGGCTCGCGCCGGGCCATCCTATTGGTGACTTATCTCCACAACCAGCGCAGGAGCGGATCCGAGCCTTGAACTTCTGCAACCGGTGTAGGAACCGCAACAGGACGAAGCATCTGCAGTCCGTGAAGAGGTTCAGCAGGGTCTGTAAGTTAGAGAAAGCGGAACAATTGTCGTCGTATCGGGGGAAAGAGTGTATGGGAGGTGGACATTGAACATGGATAATAGGTTCAAGGCAGGGATTTAGTGCTCTTTGGCGAAGCGAGCGATCCCGATGTTCCTACTCACGACTCTTCTGATCAATTCCGTGTTTATTTTCTTATCCCCACTTCACTCGTTGACAGCTGAACGCGATCCACTTAGGCGAAGGCGCGAGAAATCGT
>Ga0302316_10003744_pt1 | contig 10216 bp, 8 predicted proteins | sample III_Palsa_N3_2_FD_200456 | JGI IMG/M metagenome (GOLD analysis project Ga0302316, IMG submission 200456) | Peat permafrost microbial communities from Stordalen Mire near Abisko, Sweden - III_Palsa_N3_2 | ecosystem: Environmental > Terrestrial > Soil > Palsa > Peat permafrost | place: Sweden... | reverse complement strand
CCAGTCCCTTGGTCTCTGTCTTCCACGAAATCACCGACGAATACCAGCGCCAATCCGGCGGCCGGGGCCTTCCCCGCAACCCCCAGGCCCTCGAACGCGCCTCGCAAACCGCCTCTTCTGAAGCACTTACGCTCATGGAACGCCGCATGACCTGGCTAGCCACCATCGCCCAGTCCGCCACCTTCATCGGTCTCTTCGGCACAGTAATGGGCATCATCGACGCCTTCCACGGCCTGGGCACCGCCGGCGCCGCCACCCTCCGCGCAGTAGCCCCCGGCATCTCCGAAGCCCTAATAACAACAGCCGCAGGCCTAGCCGTCGCAATCCCCGCATTAGTCGGCTATAACCAGCTAACCGCCCGCCTCCGCGAGTTCGGCGCCCGCGCCGACGACTTCGGCCGAGAGCTCTTAAATGCCATAGAAAACGCGGCTTTGCTCACTCCCACCACCCCTCCACCACCCCCGCCAGCCCCTGAAGAACCCCGCCGGAGGACCTTCTAACCATGGCCTTCTCAACCAACGGCCGCACCCAAACCGCCATGGCGGACATCAATATCACCCCCCTGGTAGACGTCGTCCTCGTGCTGTTGCTCATCTTCATGCTCACCGCTCCAGTCCTTCAATCCGGCCTGGAAGTAGCCATCCCACAGACTCGCACAGTCAACCAGCTAACTGACGTTCATCAGGTCATCACCATCGACAAAGACCAGAACATCTTCCTACAAGACAAACCCATCAACATCCACAACATCGCATCAGCCCTGGGTCCTGAAGCCAAAAACACCAAGCGCGTCGTCTACGTCCGCGCCGATAAGGCCGTCCCCTTCGGCGCCTTCGCCTCCGTCATGGACGAAGTAAAGCTAGCCGGTGTAACCAACATCAGCATCGTCACCCAACCCCTGGAGAAATAGCTTCTCCATGACCGCCTACGCCACCAGTCCCGACGAGCAAAACGACCGCTACGGCAGCGGCCTCGCTGGCGCCATCGTCTTACATGCGCTCCTCTTCGCCGGCATCATCGGTTGGGCTATCTACCAGCACACTCACACCGACCGCTGGGGCGAGAACGCTTCCACCACCGGCGCTATTGAAGCCTCAATGGTCTCGGCCATCCCACTGCCCAGCAAAGTACCGCCTGTAAAAGACAACGTCCTCACCCCCGACACCCCAAGCATCGCTCCGACGCCGCCACCCAAAGAAGCCACCCAGCCTCCGCCCAAGGATACAGACGTTCTGGTAAAAGCCAACACCCCCAAACCCATCACGAAGACTGCGTCCATCCCCACACCAGCCCCGCCCAAGCACGCGCAGCCCACACCAGACACCGCAAAGGCCACCACCGGCGAGCAGGCCACGCAGATCCCCGAGTCCATCTCGCAGGTTCCCAACGGCACGTCCAGCATCACCGTGCAAAACCGCACCTTCGGCGCTCGATACGCCTACTATCTTGAGGGCGTAGGCCGCACCATCGCTCACAACTGGTTCACGCAGGAGGCCGATCCCCGCTCCTCCATCGGCAAGCACGCCAAGATCATCTTCGACATCCAGCAGGACGGCACGCCCGCCAATATCCGCATCGAAACCCCAAGCGGCTCAACCACCCTTGACTCCTCAGCCCTTCACGCCCTACAGCGCGTCGAAGGCTTCGGCCCTCTGCCGGCAGGCAATCGCATCACAGTAGAGGACACATTTGATTACCACCAGTGATTCCCCCTTAACATCGCTTCGCTCCATCGATGCGTCTACCATGACAGGAGAATGATTCCGACTATGCCATCTTCCGGTAAGCGTATCTGGTTCGCAGGGCTCACCTCCCTCGCTGTCCTTTGCCTCTCACTCTCAACCGCTCACGCACAGGACCCCTTCCAGATCCACCAGCAGACTGGCGCCGACCGCATCCGCATCGCCGTCGCCGACTTCAAGCCTCAATCCAACACTCCCACCACCGGCACCTATAAACACGCCTTCGACACCACCCTCTTTAACGACCTCAACTCTGCCGGAATCTTCGACATCGTCTCCAAGGACATGCTCCCGCAGTCCACTCCCGGCTTCCCCGCCGAAATCAATCTCTCCCAATGGTCCGCCGCCCCCACCAACGCCGCCATGGTCGCCTTTGGCAATCTCTCCGTGCAAGGCAGTAACCTCATCGTCAACGGCTTCCTCGACGACGCCCACAACACCCAATACCCGCAGGTCTTCACCAAGCAGTACACGCAGGAAGCCTCTGACGATAACGCCCGCCAGATCGCGCATCAATTCGCCGACGAGATCATCTTCCGCCTCGGCGGCGGCATCTCCGGCATCGCCGAAACCAAGATCTACTACGTCAAAATCCTCGGCACCGACAAAGAGATCTACGAGATGGACTACGACGGCGCCAACCAACACGCCCTCACCCATCTCGGCGAAACCAGCCTTTCGCCGCGCATCTCGCCCGACAACTCCCGCCTGGCCTTCAGCGTTCTAGGCACCCGCGGCTGGTCCATCAAGATGTTCTCTCTCCTGCTCAATCGCACGGTAGAGTTCCCCTCAGCCACCGGCGGCGACATCTCCCCCGCCTGGTCGCCCAGCGGCCAACAACTAGCCTTCGCCTCGTCTCGCACCGGCGAATACCAAATCTGGATCTCCGGCGCCGACGGCAAGCTCTCGCACAAGATCACCAGCTTCTCAGGCGGCAACTCCTCGCCCACCTGGAACCCCAAAACCGGAGCACAGATCGCCTGGATCAGCGGCCGCACCGGCCTTCCGCAGCTCTACACCATGGATGCCGACGGCTCCGGCGTACAGCGTCTCACCGATGGTGGCTACGCCAGCTCGCCGTCCTGGAGCCCCAACGGCCAATTCGTCGCCTTCGCCTGGGATCGCAAGTATGGCCCCGGCGCTCCCGGTGGGCAGGATATCTACGTCATGGAGATCGCCACCAAGAAGTGGATTCAACTCACCCACGACGGCGGACGCTGCGACTTCCCCTCCTGGTCACCCGATGGCCGCCACATCGTCTACGCCAACTCCTCCGACGGCCGCGCCAACCACACTCGCATCATGTCCATGCTCGCCGATGGAACCCAGAAGACCGCCCTCACAGGCGCTGGCGCAGACATGCCCAACTGGAGCTGGAAGTAAGAAGTGAGGCAATACCATATCGTGCTACGATATTAGTGTGTTGTACTGATAAATTCGATCTAACTGCATCAAATTGCAATAGTTTTGTTAACTAAGGAAGAGGACGAAAATGAGCTCACGACAATCAATGACCTGGAAGTCCAGCATACTGAGCGCGGCTGCATTCGCCGCCATCGCGGTCACCGGCTGCCACAAAAAGACGCTTCCGCCTCCTTCCACCGCGATGGCTCCGGAGACCACCATGCCCGCGCCCATTGCGCAGATCTCCGCTGATCCGCTCGCCATCGATATCGGTCAGTCCGTCGTCCTCAATTGGCGCACCACCAACGCTACCAGCGTCAGCATCGACGGCATCGGACAGGTCGCCATCAACGGTACCCAGACCGTCTCGCCCTCGAACTCCACGAACTTCCACCTCGTCGCCAAAGGCGATGGCGGCGTCACTGAAGCTAACGTCCGCGTCACCGTCCGTGTGCCCGTAGCACCGGAAGCCCCGGTCGGCAACGTCACCAATAACGACGGCGCCATGGGCAGCGAAGCAGCCTTCCATCAGAATGTGCAGGATATCTTCTTCGACTACGACAGCTCCGATATTCGTGCCGATGCCACGTCCTCCATCAGCACGGCGGCAAGCTATCTCACCTCGCATCCCGCCATCAAGCTCCTGATCGGTGGATATTGTGACGACCGCGGCTCCGCCGAGTACAACATCGCCCTCGGCGAAGACCGTGCCAACGCAGCCAAGAACGCGCTGGTCCAGGCCGGTGTCGCTCCTAACCGCATTCGCGTCGTCAGCTACGGCAAGGAACGCCAGTTCTGCACCGAAGAGAACGACGCCTGCTGGCAGCAGAATCGCCGCGCACAGTTCTCGCTGGATCGCTAGAACTCAACCTTTGTTGCAACAACTACCCCGGGTCCGCAGATTGGACTCGGGGTAGTTGTTTCCGCTCACAATGCCGTATCCTTGCCTCAAGGAGCCAAACGTGTCCCGACCCCGCCTTCTTCCTCTCGCCGCCATCGCCCTGCTCTTCCTCAGCGTCCCTGCCCGTCCTGCCCACGCCGAGAGCAAGGACATGATCCAGTTGCAAACTCAGATTCAGGATCTGCAGAATGCCATCGCCAAGTTGCAGCAGTCCAACGATGAGCGCATGGGCGTACTCAAGGATCTCGTGCAGCAGTCTGCCGACGCAGTCAACAAGATGTCCGTCGCCGTGGATGGCATGGCGCTGAAGATACAGAACCAGCAGGAAGCCTCCGGGACAAAGTCCGACCAGCTCTCCAGCCAGATTCAATCCCTCAACGACTCCGTCGACGAGCTCAAAGCCCGCATGGCTCGTATGGAAAAGTCCCTCAGCGACATCCAGGGCCAGCAGCAATCCATGAGCGGCATCCTCAACAACATGCCACAGTCCGCCGGAGCACCCAGCGGCCCCGCACCAGCCGCGCAGCCCTCAACCCCACCGGCCAACGATCCCGGCGCCGGATCCAATCAAGGCAGCCTGCCACCCACCTCCAGCGTCGTCGCTCCAGCCGTCGCATCAGCGCCCATCGGGGATATGTACCGCACAGCTTATGGCGACTACATCGGAGCCAAGTATCCCCTGGCCGCGTCCGAGTTTCAAGCCATGGCCGCCGCCTACCCGGATGACAATCTCTCCGGCAACGCCTACTTCTACATCGGCGAAATCGATCTCCGCACCCAGAAGCCAACTGCGGCGGTCAAGATGTACAACCATCTGATCGAGCACTTCCCTGACAACGTCAAGGTTCCCGCCGCTCATCTCCACAAGGCCGAAGCCATGATCACCATGAAGCAGAACGACGGTGCCGCCCGCGAGCTAGAGGCCCTCATCCAGCGCTTCCCCAACTCGCCGGAAGCCTCCACCGCGCGCACCCGTCTGGCCTCCCTGAGCCGCCACTAGCTCCGCACTTCTCCCAGAGCGGCCTCTACCCGGCTGCGCGGTTTCTCCGTTAACGGTAGCCGCGGCAAACGCGGCGCGCCGCCATAGTAGCCGTTCAGATCGCACCCATACTTGATCCCCGCGACACCCATCTCCTCCATCAACACCTCTGCCGCGCGAACCCGCTCCGCCTTCATAGCGGCCAGCGCGGGATCACCATCCTTGAACGCCGCAAAGGCCTCATAACACCCCTGCGGAGCACATGCAGCCAGCCGCGGCAACGCGCCCGCAACACCAGCCTCCAGCAGCGGCAGCATCTCCGAGCATCGACCCGCGGCCATCATCTGAAATCCAACAGTTTTGACCCGCGTCTTCATCCGCATCGTCAACGCAGGCTTCGCGGCCGACACGATCACCGTAGCTCCACCACCCAACGAATCTGCCGAAACAAACGACCCATCCTGCTGTGCCGCGCGTTCCATTCTCCGGGTTACCGGCGCAAACACCGCCGTCACGGTCACCTCGCGCTTCACCTCACGCGTAGCCTCCATCAAGGCCGCGTGGCGCTCCACCGTAAGATCGGCGTCATAAAGCCCAATCACATTCGGATGCCGCGCCAACTCCGCAATCAACTCCACCGGTAGTGGCATCGAAGGCGTCGCCATCTCGCTCCACAACGTCACTGGCAGTGGCGAAGCATCCGCAACAGCAGCAAAGAATACCTGCAGTTCTGCCGCCGTCAAACGGCTCCAATTTCCTGGCGCCGCGAGCAGCACTGCATCGAAGCCCGCGTCAGCCGCCTGTTCTGCAACAGCCAGCGCACCCCGCACGCTGTCTCTGGCAATCCCGGCCACCAGCACCTTCTCCGCCGCTGCGGCCTGCCCAACAACCCGCAGCACCTCGGCAGTCTCGGCGTCAGAAAGCATCGCGCCTTCACCACCCGGCCCCAGCGCTACCAGTCCGGCTACGGGCGATAGCGAATAGCGCCCAACATTGTTCTCCAGCTTGCGCAGATAGCAACCGCCGTCCCGCGCAAAAGGTACCGTCAAAGGAACATGAATCCCATCAATCAACATAGCTCTTTTCCAGTGTAGCCGCCTCGACGTACACTCAACGAATGGCAACATCGGACGACTTCGAAATCTCTCCCGGCAAATCCATCGGCGATCTCGGTCACGAGGCGCTCTGGTTCACCTTCCATTCGATCCTCGCGATCGTCCTCATGATCGCCACCATCATGCTCATAGGGCTCTTTCACCCCGACCCAGATTCTGCCTCACCGAAAGAGCTAGGAACGCTCCTCGTCCTCCTCGTACCCATGGCGGCCAGCTTCCTCATTGCCAAGCTCGGCGGCAATGAGATCGCGCGTTACGTCTGGATCACCGCTCTCCTCATCTTCTCCGCGGTCTGCGTCTGGGTGCTCGACCTGCCCACCGGCAACGGCCTCTGCGAAGGCTGTGGCGCCATCGACAAGCTCTGGCGCACCTTCTTCTCCTTCTCCAACGGCAGCGGCCTCATGGACGGCCAGGGCATCGCCGTAGGCCTCTGGACACCCCTCGCGCTGATCGGCTACGCCATAGGCGCCCGCTTCGGCCTCGACGACTAAATAAAGTTCCCCCCCAACAGCCGTCATCATGAGCGCACCCTCTTAGCAGCCGTCATTCTGAGCGCAGCGAAGAATCCCTGTATTGGCACTTGCACTCTCCCGTTCTTCGCCCACCAGCCACGAAAAAGGGTGCCCCACATCTCGCCTTTGAGATGTGGGAACCACAGAAGCCTATCCTGCCGCCCTACCCCCGCGACGCATGCAGTTCCTGCAGCGACTCGACCTTATACTCGCCACGCTGCAGCGCCTCAATCCCATCTGCCGCCGCCCGTGCTGCTGCCAGCGTCGTAATCGTCGGAATCCGCGCCGCCACAGCTGCCCGCCGAATCGCTGGCTCATCGAACACACTCTCCTGCCCACTCGGTGTATTCACAATCAACTGAATCCGTTCGCTCTTGATCAGATCGACCACGTTCGGCCGCCCTTCTTTCACAGAGAACACACGCTCTACCTGCATCCCCGCATCTTCCAGCACATCCGCCGTGCCATGCGTGGCCACAAGATGGAAGCCCATCTCCACAAAGAGATTCGCAATCTTCGCAACAATCTTCTTGTCGTGATCGTTCACGCTGAAGAACACATTCCCCGCACGCGGCAGATGCATCCCCGCAGCCGTCTGCGCCTTGGCAAACGCCTCGCCAAACGTCCGAGCCACGCCCATCACCTCACCGGTAGACCGCATCTCCGGCCCCAGCACCGGATCGACGCCCTGGAACTTGCCCCACGGAAACACCGGCGACTTCACAAAGTAGTGATCGCCCGTCCCCAGGTCCTTGCCGCTCGCCAACTGCTCCGGCAGCAACTCCTTCAGCGTCCGTCCAGTCATCAACCGCGAAGCCACCTTCGCCAACTGAATCCCCGTAGCCTTCGAAACATAAGGCACCGTCCTCGAAGCCCGCGGATTCACCTCGATCACAAACACCTTGCCGCGCTGAATCGCGAACTGCAGATTCACCAGCCCCACCACATTCAGCGCCAGCGCCAACTGCCGTGTATAGCCGCGAATCGTATCCAGCACATCCGCCGGCAGATCCACCGCCGGCAGCACGCAACTCGAATCACCCGAGTGAACGCCAGCCTCCTCGATATGCTCCATGATCCCGGCAATCAGCACATCCGTGCCATCGCACAGCGCATCGACATCAACCTCCTGCGCATCCTCCAGAAAGTGGTCGATCAACACCGGCCGCTCCTGCGAATACTCAATCGCCGTAGACATATACCGCACTACAGCGGCATCGTCATAAGCAATCACCATCGCACGCCCACCCAGCACATACGAAGGCCGTACCAGCACCGGATACTCCACCTTCTTAGCTCCGGCGAGCGCCTCTTCCACGCTCGTCGCTAGCACACCCGGCGACTGCGGAATCTCCAACTCCTCCAACAATTTCTGGAAACGCTTCCGGTCTTCCGCAAACTCAATCGACTCTGGCGACGTCCCAATGATCGGCACACCCGCAGCCTTCAATGGCAGCGAAAGATTCAGCGGCGTCTGCCCGCCAAACTGCACAATCATCCCAATCTCCGCGCCACCCGAGGCCTCGTGTTCATAGACCGCAAGCACATCCTCAAACGTCAGCGGCTCAAAGTATAACCGGTCGCTCGTATCGTAATCGGTCGAAACAGTCTCCGGATTGCAGTTCACCATGATGGTCTCGAACCCATCCTCACGCAGCGCAAACGCCGCATGGCAACAGCAGTAATCGAACTCAATCCCCTGCCCAATCCTGTTCGGTCCCGACCCAAGAATGATGACTTTCTTCTTCGCCGTAGGCGCCGCCTCATCCTCCTCGTCATAGCTCGAATAAAGATACGGCGTCATGCTCTCAAACTCCGCCGCGCAGGTATCCACCAGCTTATAAACCGGCCTCACACCCAGCGCCTCACGCCGCGCTCTCACCTGCGCCGTAGCATCTTTGTCTTCCATGCCGAACGCCATCGCCAGCCGCTCGTCGGAGATCCCCATCCGCTTCGCCGCATGCAGCGTATCCTTATCAATCGTCGCCAGCGTCATCCCGGCGACCACCTTCAGCTCATCCGAGATCAACTTCATCTGGTGCAGGAACCACGGGTCCATCCCCGTAAACCGCTGTACCTCGCGCACGCTCCAACCGATATCGAACGCATACCGCAGATACGCCATACGGTCCGGCGTAGGCGTCACCAGCTTCTGCCGCAACCGCCGAGGCTCAATCGTATCGCCCGACCCCTTCTTGCCCGTCTCCAGCGACCGCACCGCCTTCATCAGCGCTTCCTTGAAGGTCCTGCCAATCGCCATCACCTCGCCCACAGACTTCATCTGCGGCCCAAGAATTTCATCGGCGCCGGGAAACTTCTCAAACTGCCACTTCGGAATCTTCACGACGACATAATCAATCGTCGGCTCAAAGCAAGCAGGCGTAGCCTTCGTAATATCGTTCTGCAACTCATCCAGCGTGTATCCCACCGCCAGCCGCGCCGCAATCTTCGCAATTGGAAACCCAGTAGCTTTCGAGGCCAACGCCGACGAACGCGACACCCGCGGATTCATCTCAATCACCGTCATGCGCCCGTTCTGCGGATTCACAGCGAACTGCACATTACTCCCACCAGTCTCCACACCGATCTCGCGAATCACCGCAATCGCCGCATCTCTCATGCACTGGTACTCGCGATCCGTCAGCGTCTGCGCCGGCGCCACCGTAATCGAGTCACCCGTATGCACACCCATCGGATCGAAGTTCTCAATCGAGCAGATGATCACAACGTTGTCGTTCAGATCCCGAACAACCTCAAGCTCATACTCTTTCCAACCGAGCACACTCTCTTCGAGCAAACACTCATGCACCGGCGAAAGGTCCAACCCGCGCGAAAGAATCTCCATCAACTCTTCGCGGTTATAAGCAATACCGCCACCCGAACCACCCAGCGTAAAGCTAGGCCGAATCACCACTGGGAACCCCAGCTTCGTGGCAAACTCCAACCCATCGCGAATGTTATTCACCAGCATCGACTTCGGCATATCCAGCCCGATCTTGTTCATCGCATCCTTGAACAACAACCGGTCTTCCGCCTTCTTGATCGCCTCCAGCTTCGCGCCAATCAACTCCACGCCAAACTTATCCAGCACTCCCGCATCCGCAAGATCCACCGCCAGATTCAGCGCCGTCTGCCCACCCACCGTAGGCAACACCGCAAACACGCCCGTAGCACCAGACGCCTTCAGCATCTCGCTCTCAACGCGCAAAATCTCTTCCACATAAGCCGTCGTCAACGGCTCAATATAAGTCCTGTCAGCCACCTCCGGATCAGTCATGATCGATGCCGGGTTTGAGTTCACCAGCACCACCTCATAGCCCTCAGCCTTCAGCGCCTTGCAAGCCTGTGTCCCCGAGTAATCGAACTCGGCCGACTGCCCAATCACAATCGGCCCGGAGCCGATCACCAAAATCTTCGCAATGTCATTCCTACGCGGCATTCTCTATCTCAATCAATCCGTAATTTCGTTCGCTTCGTCGCTCTGCTTCTAATCTGAAAGGTCTGCTATCTGCGCAAGGGTCATCCCCTGCATCTGGTTCTTGAACTTCTTCAACTCCGGATAC
>Ga0302316_10003740_pt1 | contig 10222 bp, 8 predicted proteins | sample III_Palsa_N3_2_FD_200456 | JGI IMG/M metagenome (GOLD analysis project Ga0302316, IMG submission 200456) | Peat permafrost microbial communities from Stordalen Mire near Abisko, Sweden - III_Palsa_N3_2 | ecosystem: Environmental > Terrestrial > Soil > Palsa > Peat permafrost | place: Sweden... | reverse complement strand
GAAGCGATCGTGCGAGGTGCCCAGGCTCGCGGCGAGCTCCTGGCCCGCGCGCTCGTGGCGCGCCAGCAGCGTCTGCCACGCATCGGCCACGCTGGCCGTGCTCGCCTCGAAACGCGTGGACAGCTGATCGAGCTGGCCCTGCATCGTGCCGGCGAGCGCCGCGTGCAGCGCGGAGGTCTCGCGCGCGATGCCCGCCAGCGTGGCCTCGGCCACGGGCCGGATCGTCTCGCCGGCCATGCGTGCGCCTTCGGTCAGGCTCGCCTGCAGCGTGCGATCGACGGACGACGCGAGCCCCGCGTACGCGGTTTCGGCCTGGCTCTGGAAGCGCTCCTGGCTCGCCAGCAGCCGGGCGTTCGATGCATCGGCCTGGCGCTCCATCGTCGCCATCATGGCCTGGAGCCCGGCGACGAGCGCGGGCATCAACTCGGCCTGGCGCTGCAGCAGGCTCAGCGACTCCTCGCGCTGGTGCGCCAACGAAAACACGCGCAACGTGGTCGCGATGCGGGCATCCAGAAGCTGGGCCACCTGCACGCGCTCGCGCCGACACAACGCCGACAGCAACCCGAGTGCCGCCGAGGCCGCCACGCCGGCCACCGACGTGCCGAACGCCAGGCCCAGGCCCTTGACCGGCGCGATCAGCGAGTTGCGCACGGCGACGAGATCGGTGGCGGTCTCCAGCGCGGCGCCGGTGCCGCGCAAGGTCAGGATCATGCCCAGGAAGGTCCCGAGCATGCCCAGCAACACGAGCAGCCCGGCCAGCGTCGGCGCGAGCGACGGGCCGGGCAGGCCCACGGGCTCGCCTTCGACGCGACGACGCACGGCGTTGCGCAGGCCGGCAGGCACGCGCTCCAGCCACGGACGCAGGCTGGGCAGCGGCTCGGCCAGTTCGGCGACGGCCAACGCCAGTTCGTCCGAAGCCTGGCGGAAACGATGCAGTTCCAGCACGCCCATCAGGTAGAACGCGCCGATGAGCGCGGTGATGACCAGCGCGAGCGGATTCGTGAAGACATACCCCGCGCCGACCCAGGCGATGACGGCCAGGCCCGCCAGGGCGGCGGCGTGGCGAAGAAATTGGTTCATGGGCGATCGATTGACGACTTGCGGCCCGCTTCGAGCAGGCCTTCGACGGGTTGCAGGCGGAGATCCAGTTCGGCGAGCAACAGACTCCGCATCTCCTGGCGGAATCGGTCCAGCCACGGCCCGGGCGGGGTGGGCGCGGCGGACGCCGCGTCACCCTGCGCGCCGCGCAGGCTGTCGAAGCGGGGTTCGAGTCGCCCCGCCACGGTGGCCAGCAGCGCGCGCTCCTGCGCGCCGACGACCTGCTCCATCACCGTGTCCAGTTCGGCCAGCTTGGCCAGCGCCGACGAGCGATCGGCCAGCGTCGAGCGCAGGCGCCGGCGCAGCGGCACGATCTGTGTCTCCATCGCCAGCTGGCACTTCGTGTAGCGCTGGCGGTAGGTGGCGAAGTCGACCGGCACCTCGGTCGGTGCGACTGCACCGGCCAGCGGACGGCCGAGACGGCGCGGTTGCTCGCCGCCGGCGGGGGCATCGGCGATCGTCTTCACCAGCGCGGCACGAACGCGCGCGAACTCGCGCTCGTCCGCGCTCGCGGCCGCGCGCCCGACCAGGGCCGCGACGTCCGGACGTGCCGGCGCATCGCTCAACGCCGCCGACAGCGAGAACGCGTCCGTCCAGGCCAACCATTGGCTCAGCCGCTGCGCAAAGGCGTCGGGCGATGCCGGGGCATGGACGTCATTCAATGCAGCCAATGCGCGAACGAACGCCGAGCCGGTGAGAGGGGTGCGGCGCGGCTCGCGCGCCAAACTGACAGACACTGTCGCAGTGGAAAAAAGGGCGGAGTCTACTCTCGTTCGGAGCGCGGTTCCCGGCCGAAATTGTGGTACGTCCGCCCCTGCGGCAGCGCATTGTCGAGCAGGACCGCCGCGTCATTGCGGCGGAATCCCCTGCGCCGGCTTGAACACCTGCGTCGGGTCGTACGCCGCCTTCACCTGCACCAGCCGCGCGTAGTTGCTGCCGTAGTAGGCCTGCTGCCAGTTCGCGAGACCCGGATCCAGGTAGTTCTGGTAGGCCTCGCCGGAACTCCACGGGCTCATCGTGGCGCGCAGTCCGCTGACCACGGACTGCGCGAACGACACCTGGCTGGCCGTCATGCCGACCGGGCCCGAGATGTAGTACTGGGCGCTGAACAACGCGTTGCGGTGCACGAAGGCCGTCGCGTCCGGGGCCACGCGGGCGATGGCGCCGCCCATCAGGTCCATGATGATCAGTACCTGCCCCACCGACTGCTGCGCGTTCATCGTGCCCACCATCGCCTGGATGCCGGCGGACGGCAGCGCGGTGTCGAAGAAGTCGGAGCTCGCGACGAAGCTCGCGCGGCTGACCAGCCCGTCGCTCGTCTCGCTCGCGAGGTGGCACTGCGAGATCGACTCGCCGTAGCAGCTTGCGAGGATGGCGTCGTGGAACGATTGCGCCTGCGCGCTGTAGGAGGTGGGCGTGGCAGCGGCATCCGCCACGAACTGCGCCCAGATCGGCGCGAAGTCGGCCGCGCTGCCGATGAACATGCCCGACACCTCGATGGCCGGGGTGGCGGTGCTCGACGCCGTGGTCGCCATCACCAGGCCCGACCACACCGTGTCGGGCAAGGTCTGCGGCCACGCCTGCCAGGCGGCCAGCACGTTCGGGGCGTCGGCCCAGGCAAAGTCGGCGGAGAAACTGGTGAGGTCGCTGGTGGGAAAGGTGTTGAACGTCATCGACGTGACGATGCCGAAGTTGCCGCCGCCGCCGCCACGCAGTGCCCAGAACAGGTCCGCGTGCGTGCCCGCGTCGCAAGTGACGACCGAACCGTCGGCCAGCACCACCTGCGCGGAGACCAGGCTGTCGCAAGTGAGGCCGTAGGCGCGATCGACCACGCCGATGCCGCCGCCCTGCGTGATGCCCGCGATGCCGATGGTGGGGCAGGAGCCGGAGGCGATGCACACGCCCTGGTTGGACAACTGGTCGTAGATGTCGACCAGCTTGGCACCGGCGCCGATGGTGGCCGTGCCGCTGCCGACCACGATGGTGCTCATCGGGCCGACGTCGATCACCATGCCCGTGGTCGTGGAGTTGCCGGTGTAGCCGTGGCCGCCCGATCGCGCCGTCACGGCCAGGCTGTTCTCGTGCGCGAAGGCGAGCGCCAGTGCGACGTCCGACGCCGAGGCGCAACGCACGAGCGCCTGCGGCAAGGTGCCGTCGTACACCGCATTGAAGACGGGGGCCGACACGGCGTAGCCCGACGCGCCCGGCAGCAGGACGCTGCCCTGCATCAGGCTGGACAGCGAGGTCCAGTCCGGGCCCACCGGCGGCGCTGGCGTGGGAGCGGCGCTGCTGCCACCACCTCCGCCGCCGCAGCCACTCAGGCCGAGCGCGGTGGCCGATCCCGCGGCCGCGATGAACAGCCTACGATCCAAGACAGGCACCCGGCACGGCCCGTGAGCGCAAGGCGTGGATCCTGGCGCCTGCCTGGATCGCGAAGAGGGCCGCTGCGGGGTGATGGATCATGTTTGCGACGATATCCGCGCACGCCCGGCGAGTGTCACCAAAGGCAGCCGGCGCCGCCTGGCTCACCGAATGTACGGCGGCGCGTTCGGCGACACGCATCGTCCTGCGCCACAACTGCGTCGCAGGCTGACGCCAGGCCATCTCATGGCAGCACCTGCAGGCTGCGCTCGATGCGGTACGACTGGGTCTCGCCCGCGCCCTTCGCGCTGCCCTTTTCCTCATCGGTCAACGCCACCAGCCGATCGCCCGCCACCGCATAGCTGCGCTGGTCGTCGGAGTGCTGCTCGAAGCTGACCACGACGAAAGCGCGGCCCGACAGGTCGAGGTGGCGCAGGCTTGCCAGCGGCGTGCCGTCCGCGCCGATCCAGACGCTCAACACGAGCTTGTAGTCGCGCACGTACTTGCGGTCGCCTTCGGACAGGCTGTCCACGCTGCTCTCGAACACGAGCTTGCGTGCCGGCTTGCCGGCCCAGGGTTCGGGCGTCTCGCCCTTGAACGCGGCGTCCTCGATCTCGCGCTGCAACGCCGGCGCGGCCGACGACAGCGTGCGCAGTTCGTTGAAGCCCAGTTGCCCCAAGGCCTGCGAGAGCGGCTTGGGGGCGGACTTGTCCTTGATCGCGGCACGCGATTCCGCATCGGTGCGCGCCAACAGGTCATGGCTGTAGAGCGGCTGCAGGCCGCGCGGGCCGTCTTCCAGGCCGATGGTGGCCTGGCCCTGCGTCTCCTTCGCGTCCTGGCCTTCCCCCGTGCGTCGCCAGTCGTGCGCCTGCACGCTGGCTTTCAGCGGTGCCTGGCCTTGCAGCCGCGCCAGGGCGGCGCGCAGGTCGCCCAGGCCATCGGCATGCGCGACACCCCAGCAGCTTGCGACGAGCAGGGCCAGCATGACAGGACGGGCTGCATTCTTCGGATTCATGAGGAGCATCTGGTTGTTGGGGGCGCCGGCGCAGTGTAGTCAGCGCGGAGGCGCTGGTGCACGCCACTCGCCGAGCGTCGGTGGCAACATGGCGCGACATGCTGCCCGTCCTCTACTCGTTCCGCCGCTGTCCGTATGCCATCCGCGCACGCCTCGCCATCAAGGCAGCGGGTGTCGCGGTGGCCTTGCGGGAGGTGGTGCTGCGCGACAAGCCGGCCGCGCTCATCGCCGTGTCGCCCAAGGCTACCGTCCCGGTGTTGCAGCTGCCCGATGGCACGCTGCTGGAGCAAAGCCTGGACATCATGCGCTGGGCACTGGCCGCGCGCGACCCGCACGGCTGGCTTCGTGCGGACGAGCACGACCCCGTGCAGGCGTTGATCGCTCTCAACGACGGGCCGTTCAAGCAGGCGCTGGATCGCTACAAGTACGCGCCGCGGCATCCTGAGCGGCCCGCCCACGCCTGGCGCGACGAGGCCGTCGCGACGATGCTGGCGCCGTTGGACGCCCGCCTGGCGGATCACCGCTTTCTCCTGCGCGACACGCCCTCGCTGGCCGACATGGCCATCCTGCCCTTCGTGCGCCAGTTCGCCGCCGTCGATGCCGCCTGGTTCGATGCGGCGCCGCTCGCCAATCTCCGGGCATGGACGGCGAGCCTGACCGCTTCGCCGCTGTTCGACGCCGTGATGATCCGGTTGCCCGCATGGCGGCCCGGCGACGCCGACGTGCTGTTCTGAGCCGACGTCGCCGGCTCGCCTACCTGCGAGAATCGGCAACCCATGTCCGACATCGCGCCCACCTCGCTCCTGCACAGCGCCTTCTATCGCTTCGTGCCGTTCGCCGATCCGGGCGCCGCGGCCGACGCCGTCCGCGCACTGGCGCGCGGCCTGCAGGGCAGCATCGTGGTGGCCGGCGAAGGCATCAACGGCACGGTGGCGGGCGCGGCAGGCGACGTCGCTGCCTTCGAGGCCGCGCTGCAGCGGCCCGACGTGCTGGACGGTGCGCTGCGCGGCATGCCTTTCAAGCAGAGTGCCTGTACCACCGATCCCTTCGGTCGCCTGAAGATAGGGGTCAAGCCGGAGATCGTGGCGCTCGGGTTGCCGGGCCAAGCCGACACGCTGGCTCCGCCCGACGAATACGACGCCAGCCACCTGTCTCCTTTGGCCTGGCGCGCCCTGCTGGCGCGCGACGACGTGGTGTTGCTCGACAACCGCAATCACTTCGAATACCGCTTGGGGCATTTCCGCGGCGCGGTCGATCCGCAGGTGCACAACTTCCGCGACTTCGTCGCGTACGTGCAGGCGCAGGCACCGGCCTGGCGCGAGGCCGGCAGACCGGTGGCGATGTACTGCACCGGCGGCATCCGCTGCGACAAGACGGCGCCGTGGCTGCGCAGCCTGGGGCTGGAGGTGCGGCAGCTCGAAGGCGGCGTGCTGAACTATTTCCGCCAGGTCGACGATGCGGACCGCGACTGGTCGGGCGAGTGCTTCGTCTTCGACAACCGGGTCGCGCTCGACACCCGCCTGAACGAGACCGCCACCACGGCAGGCGAGGTCTTCGATGCGGAGCATCCCGACGAAGCGTGGCGCCTGCAGCGCGCACGTCGGCTAGCCGAGAAGACGTGATGTTCACGCCGCCGCTGCGCGACGGGGTGGGCGCCAGCCGCGTGGGCGTCGGTGCCGGCCATTTCCCGACGCTGCTGCACTTCCTCGTCACGCGATTTCCCGCCGTCGACGATTGGCCGGCACGCCTCGCGCGCGGCGACGTGCTCGACGCCGCGGGTCGGCGCTTGACGGCGGATGGCGCCTGCGTGCCGGGCTCGCTGCTGTGGTACTGGCGCAGCCCGCCAACGGAGCCCCGCGTGCCGTTCGAGATCGAGCTGCTGCACCGCGACGACGACCTGGTCGTGGTGGACAAGCCCCACTTCCTTTCCGTGATCCCCGGCGGCCGCCACCTGGTCGAGACCGTGCTGGTGCGGCTCAGGCAGTTGCTCGGGATCGCCACGCTCGCGCCGATGCACCGGCTCGATCGCGACACCGCCGGCGTACTCGTGTTCACCGTGCGGCCGGCCACGCGCCACGCGTACCAGTCGCTGCTGCGCGACCGCCGGGTACACAAGGTCTACGAAGCCGTCGCCCCCTGGCGCGCGGACGTGGCGCTGCCGACCCTGGGACAGCATCGGCTGGAGCAGGCGCCCGGCAGGGCCTTCATGCAGATGCAGGTCGTGCCGGGCGAGCCCAACGCGCAGACGCTCGTCGAGCTGATCGCACGTATCGGCTTCTCGGGCCTGGCGCACTATCGCCTGACGCCGCACACCGGACGCAAGCACCAGCTGCGCGCCCAGATGAGCGCGCTGGGCCTGCCCATCGTCGGGGACCGGATCTATCCCGAGCTGATGCCGGACCTTGCACCGGACTACTCGAAACCGCTGCAACTGCTGGCGCGCGAATTCGCGTTCACCGATCCGATCAGCGGCGAGCGCCGCTGCTTCACGAGCCGGCGCCGACTGTCGGCTACAGAAGATCCTCGGCGATGAACGGCGAGAACAGCCACACTTCGATCAACGTCGAGAGGCTGATCTCCGGCTCGGAGTCGTAGACCTTCTCGCCATCGGGCTCGTCGTCCACCCACTGGACGTCGCTGCCCGAAGCGCCGCCCAGCCGCATCCGGTAGGTGCCCTCCGAACGCAGCTCGTCGACCAGCGACGTGACATCGGCGGCCAGCTCGGGCGAGTCGACGAACAGGCCCAGTTCGGTGTTCTCGCGCGACGAACGGAAGTCGAGGTTCATCGAGCCGACCACCGTGGTCTGGTGATCGATCACCATCATCTTGACGTGCAGCCGGCCGGTGGAGGTGCCCAGCATCGAGCCGAACGAATCGTCGAAGTTGGTGTCCATGTGCAGGATGCGCGGGCTCACCTCGTAGATCTGCACCCCCATCTGCAGCATCTTGCGGCGGTAGCGCGCATAGGCCGCGCTGACGAAGGGCTCGTCGTTGGACGCCATGGTGTTGGTGACCAGCGTCACCGGCACGCCGCCCTGGCGCACCTTGTCGATGCGCTCCAGCGCCGTCTTGCCCGGCACGAAGTACGGCGACGCCAGCAGCACGTCTTCGTGCGCACCGTCGATGGCGGCGGCCAGGTGCGAGATCACCGTCGTCGGATCCATGCCCGAGGCGCTCTCGCCGCTGACCTTCTCCGGATCGTCGGCCACCACCTTGATGCGGCCGCGCAGCATCCTCAGCGGCGGCTTGGCCATGTCGCGGCTCAGCGGGCCGAAGTTGAGGAAGTCGCGCGCGCCGGCCATGATGGGCGCGAACAGCATCTGCGCCGACGCCGTGGCGCGCTCGAACTCCTCGCGTCGCGCCTCGGCCTTCGGCGCGCCGGGCTCCAGCGCGTCCAGCGTGTACACGTGGCGGCTGTTCCAGTAGCGGTCGAAGCTGGCGGCCAGCTCGGGCACGGCATCGCCGGCCACGAGCAGGTCGAAGTCGATGAAGTTGCCGCGCGGGCTGCGGAAGAAGTACTCGTCGGCGATGTTGCGTCCGCCCGCAATCGCGAACACGCCGTCGACGATGAACAGCTTGTTGTGCATGCGGTGGTTCAGCCGCGCCAGGTCGGCCAGCGACAGGGCCCAGCGCGTGACGTTGAACGCGCGGCCGGCCGGGAACGGGTTGAACAGCCGCACCTGCACGTTCGGGTAGGCGGCGACGCCTTGCAGCAGGTGGTCGTTGCTGGCGGTGTAGAGATCGTCGACGAGGATGCGCACGCGCACGCCGCGCACGGCCGCGTCGCGCACCGCGCGCAGGAAGGCGCGCCCCGTGAGGTCGTCGGCGAGCAGGTAGTACTGGATGTCCAGGCTCTGGCGCGCCTCGTCGATCAACGTCAGCCGCGCGTCCATCGAGTACGAGCTGAAGGCGAGCGGGCGGAACGCCGAACCGCTGCCTGGCGTCAGGTCGGCGGGCAGCAGCGCCGCCAACGGGCTGGTCGGCGACGCGGGAATCGCCACGCTGGGTGTCTTCTGCAGTTCGGCGAGCGAGGCGCAGCCTTGCAGTACCGCCAGCAGGCCCAGCGCCGCCAGGCCTCGCGCCCAGGCCTTCATGCGCGGCACCGCGCGGAAGCCGGCGTGTGGTATCGAGGCGGACATGCGAAGGCTCCAGGGGTCGTGGCGCGGCGCGTCACGGGGCGGGTGCGGAAACACGGGGCACACGTTGCGCAGCGATGATAGGCGCCGCGCGCCAAGCCCGCTTTTTCCTGAGTCGTCGGCATTGCGATTCGACGGCGAGTGAGAATCTGCCTTCCCTTCTTCTTCGAGACACCTCATGGATCTGCAGCTCAAAGGCAAGCGCGCCCTGGTCACCGGCGGCAGCAAGGGCATCGGCAAGGCCATCGCCCGCGCGCTGCTGCTCGAAGGTGCGGACGTGGCGCTGCTGGCGCGCCACGAGCAGACGCTGCTCGATGCCGTCTCGGAACTGGCCATGCAGACCGGCGGCGACGTGATCGCCGTGGTCGCCGACACGACCAGCGACGGCCAGGTGCGCGATGCGGTCGCCACCGCGGCGAAGCAGTTGGGCGGGGCAATCGACATCCTGGTCAACGCCGCGGCCGAGCCCGCCGGCTACGCCGCGCCGCCCAAGCTCGAGGAGATCGACGGCGAGTTCTTCCACCGCGAGCTCGATATCAAGGTGATGGGCTACATCCGCTGCGCCCGCGAGGTGGTGCCCGGCATGCGTGCCGCCGGCTGGGGCCGCATCGTCAACGTCAGCGGGCTGGCGGCGCGCCAGAGCGGCAGCGCGGTGGGCTCGATGCGTAACATCGCCGTCGCAGCGCTCACGAAGAACATGGCCGACGAGCTGGGTCCGGCCGGCATCCAGGTGACGGTGGTGCATCCCGGCCTCACGCGCACCGAGCGCACCGCGCCCTTGATCGCCGCCAAGGCCGCTGCGACGGGTCGCAGCGCGCAGGACGTCGAGCGCGAGATGGCCGAGGGCAACAGCATCCGCCACCTGGTGGACGCCCGCGAGGTGGCCGACGTCGTCGCCTTCCTGTGCTCGCCGCGTTCGCGCGCGATCAACGGCGACGCGATCGCCGTGGGCGGCGGCGCGCCGCGCGCCATCAATTACTAGGGGCGACCTTGAAACTGAAGAACGCCGACACGCTCTTTCTGCGCATCTTCCTGCTGCTGCTGGTGGCGTTCTCGATCAGCTCGTTCCTGGCCTTCGAGGTGTTCCGGGCCACCGCACCTCCGCCGCACTGGATGAAGGAACGATCCTTGAGCCAGTCGACGGACCCGCTGCTTGCCCATGGCGTCGCCCGGCCGCCCTCGGGTACCGTCGTGTCGCCCGAACACCCGACAGGCCCGCACCACGGCCACCCGCCCTGGCTGTCGCTCGGCCTGGATGCGATCATCAAGATCATCGCCGTCGCCCTCGCCTCCTGGATCGCGGCGCGCGCGCTGTCGATGCCGATGCGCCGCCTCAGCGACGCGGCCCGGCTGCTGGGCCAGTCGTTGTCACCCACGGCCGGCGTGGGCATCGCCGTGGCGCCGCCTCAGCTCGACGAGGAGCGCGGCACCCGGGAAGTGCGCGAGACGGCGCGCATCTTCAATGATCTTTCACGGCAGTTGAAGACAGACTTCGACACGCAGCGGCTGATGCTGGCCACCGTGTCGCACGACCTGCGCACGCCGCTGACGCGCCTGCGCATGCGGCTGTCCGAGCTGGAGGCCCATCCGGCAGCGCTCAGCGCGATCGACG
>Ga0302316_10003739_pt1 | contig 10224 bp, 8 predicted proteins | sample III_Palsa_N3_2_FD_200456 | JGI IMG/M metagenome (GOLD analysis project Ga0302316, IMG submission 200456) | Peat permafrost microbial communities from Stordalen Mire near Abisko, Sweden - III_Palsa_N3_2 | ecosystem: Environmental > Terrestrial > Soil > Palsa > Peat permafrost | place: Sweden... | reverse complement strand
CGAGCGCCAGGCGGCGGGAACGCAGGAACTCGAACTCGCGCATGAAGCCGAAGGTGCGCGCGCGGCTGACTTCGCGGATATAGGCGCTGGTCGAAAAATCGACCGTGGCCTGCTGCGCCGTCGACTTGAGCAGCGGATGATCGAAATCGATATGGAAGCTGAGGCGGAAGCCTTCGTAGGGTTCCAGCCGCGCCCATTTGTCGCCGTCGGACACCTCAACCGGCTGCTTCATGCGCAGGAAGCGCTTGGGCGCATCCTGCTCGTGGATGCCGGCCGACTGGATCAGGAACACGAACGGCCCGGCGCTGCCATCCATGATCGGCACTTCCGGCGAGGACAGCTCCACCACGCAATTGTCGATGCCCATGCCGGCCAGGGCCGACATCAGGTGCTCGACGGTGGCAACCTTGACCCCATCCACCACCAGGTTGCTCGACAGCGTGGTTTCATTGACCGCCAGAGCCCGCGCCGGCACTTCCCGCGGCGGACTGAGGTCCACGCGGCGGAACAGGATGCCGGTGTCCGGGCCAGCCGGCAGCAGCGACATGAACACTTTCTGTCCGCTGTGGAGACCGATACCGCTGGCGCGGATCGGATTGCGTAGGGTGCGCTGCCGGATCATGTTTTAAGGTATATGCGGCACCCCGCTCGAGGCGGGTGATATGGCCGGGAAGTCGGCTTCAGACGGGTATTTTAACACGGAGTTCCAGCCGGCCCGGTTAAGCCTACTTAACCGAGCCCCGACACCCCCGCCGGACGGCAGGGGTCGCGGCAGCCGAGCCTTCCCTGGCCCGGCCGCTGCACCTTGCAACATCAGGTGTGCCATGGCGAGCACACCCGACCGTTCAGCCCTGCCAACCCAAGCGGTCCAGAACCCGCCTGGCTTGTTTCAACAGTCCGCGCCATGGATGGCGCGGTGCTTGACACGGACGTCAAACAGCTTGACAGGACGTCAGACTTTTCAGTCCGCTTGGGCCCGCAGGAACGCCGGAATATCCAGCAGCTCCTCGTTGTAATCCAGCGCCATCAGGCTGGCCGAAGTGGCCGGACGGGCATGGCGCGCCGGCGGGATTTCCACATCGTGCCCACGCGCCGGCCAGGCCGACGGCGTGCGCAGCGGCGTCACCACGCCGGGAGACTTCAGGCGCGGCTGTTCCATCGCCATGGCCGCTTCCTTGGCCTTGCTGGCCACGGCGCGCGAACCTTCCAGGCCGGTGGCGACCACCGTCACCCGCAGCTCGCCGTTCAGCGCCGGGTCGAAGCTGGTGCCGCACTTCATGTCGACTTCGGCCGAGGCGATCTCGTTGATGCGCTCGTTGACCAGCTCCAGCTCGTCCAGGGTCAGGCTCTCGTCGCAGGTGATGTTGACCAGGATGCCGCGCGCGCCGATCAGTTCCAGATCGTCGAGCAGCGGGCTGGACAGCGCCGCTTCCACCGCCCGCTTGGCGCGGTCTTCACCGGTCGCCGAGCCCAGGCCCATCATGGCCATGCCGCGGTTGCTCATCACCGTCTTCACGTCGGCGAAGTCCACGTTCATCATGCCCGGACGGGTGATCAGGTCGGAAATGCCCTGCACCGCGTTCTGCAGCACATCGTTGGCCGCATTGAACCCGCTGAGCAGGGTGACGTTGCCGCCCAGCACCAGGCGCAGCTTCTCGTTGGGGATCATGATCAGCGAGTCGACATGCTGCTGCAGCTCGCGGATGCCCTCCTGCGCCACCATCAGGCGCTTCTTGCCCTCATGCGGGAACGGCTTGGTCACCACCGCCACGGTGAGGATTTCCAGCTCGCGCGCGATCTCCGCGATCACCGGCGCCGCGCCGGTGCCGGTGCCGCCGCCCATGCCGGCGGTGATGAACAGCAGGTCGGTGCCTTCCAGCATCTCGCGGATGCGGTCGCGATCCTCTTCCGCCGCCTCCCGGCCCAGCTTCGGGTTGGAGCCGGCGCCGAGGCCGCGCGTCACTTCCGCGCCGAGCTGCAACTGCAGCGTCGGCACGCACTTCTCAAGGTGATCCCGATCCGTGTTGGCGGAGATGAATTCCACACCCTGGATATTCGCCGCCGCCATCTGGTTGACCGTATTGCAGCCGCCGCCGCCCACGCCGATCACACGGATCACGGCGCGCTTGCATTGACCGTCCACCAACTCGAACATCTCTGGTACCACATTCGCCATGTCAGCCTCCTTACAAAAAACCTTGAGAACAACCCGCCTTAAGCGTCCTTGTCAAAAAACCAGTCAAAAATCCTTGCCGTCAAAAATGGCCCTTCAGCCAGCCCTGGACGCGTCCCATCCAGTGCTGCATTCCGGCCGTGCCGGACAGATGCGATCCGCCCGCCGGCCTCTGTTGTCTGGCAAACAGCAGCAGCCCCACGCCGGTGGCGTAGGCCGGGCTGCGCGTCACTTCCTCGATGCCTTCCACCTGGTGCGGCAGGCCCAGCCGCACCGCCACGTCCAGCACTTCCTCCGCCAGCTCGAGGATGCCGGGGGTCTGCGCCGCGCCGCCGGTCAGCACCACGCCGCCGGCGATGAGGTCGTAGACGTCGGCGCGGTGCAACTCCTTGCGCACGTAGCGGAACAGCTCCTCGTAGCGCGGCCGCATCACCTCGGCCAGCATCTGCCGCGACAGCCGCCGCGGCGGCGTCTCGCCCACGCCGGGCACCTCGATGCCGGGATCGTGCTGCACCATCTCCGGCAGGGCGCAGCCGTACTTGAGCTTGATCTGCTCGGCGTGCTGGCCGGGCGTGCGGAAGGCCACGGCGACATCGCTGGTGACCAGGTCGCCGGCGATCGGCACCACCGCGGTATGCCGGATCGAGCCGCCCTTGAACACCGCGATGTCGGTGGTACCGCCGCCGATGTCCACCACGGCGACGCCGAGGTCGCGCTCGTCCGGCGACAGCACCGCATCGGCCGAGGCCAGGTGCTGCAGCACCAGCTTCTCCACCGTCAGGCCGCAGCGCTCGACGCACTTGTAGAGGTTCTGCGCGGCGGACAGCGTGCCGGTGACCATGTGCACCTTGGCTTCCAGCCGCACCGCGCTCATGCCGATCGGATCGAGAATGCCTTCCTGGCCGTCGACCACGAATTCCTGCGGGATCACGTGCAGGATCTGCTGGTCGGCGGGAATCGCCAATGCACTCGCCGCCTCGATCACGGCGTCGACATCGCGCTGGCCGATCTCGCGGTGGCGGATCGGCACCACGCCGACCGAGTTGAGGCTGCGGATGTGGCTGCCGGTGATGCCGACGTGGGCGGCGCGCACGCGGCAGTTGGCCATCAACTCGGCCGCTTCCACCGCGCGGCGGATCGACTCCACCGTGGCCTCGATGTTCACCACCACGCCCTTCTTCAGGCCGCGCGTCGGCGCCGTGCCGAGCCCGATCACCCGCACCAGCCCGGTCTGGCTCACCTCGCCGATCAGCGCGGCCACCTTGGAGGTGCCGACGTCGAGGCTGACCAGGTATTCGGTGGCTTGGCGTCTACTCATGCTTGTTGCCCTCTGCGGCTTTGGCACCCGCGGCCGGCGGCCGGGCGGTTGCGTTCATTGCCTGCGTCGCATCCTTGCGGCCGCAGTCCGGCCGCGCCGTTCCTGGCGCGGCACCCTTTTTTGTGGTCGGGGCGGCCGGGCACGGCCCGCTGTCCTTCCAGCCCACGGCGAAGCCATTGCTGTAGCGCAGGTCGATGTAGGCGACCTGATCCAGCTTGTCGGCCAGCGTGTGCGTCACCGCGCCCTGCAGCAGCGCGATCTTGCTGCGCGGATCGTCCTCGCCCAGGCGCAGCTCGATGCCGCCGGCGCTGTGCAGGGTCCATGAGCCGCGCGCGTCCAGGCGCAGCCCGTCCGGCGCGAACGCGCTGCCGGCCAGGGTTTCGGCGATGGCCTGGTAGTTCTGCATCACTTCCGCCTCGCGCCCAACGGGGCCGGCCAGGCGCGGCAGGCCCTGCGGCAGATCCTGCGGCGGCGGCGTGAACGCCACGCCTTCCTCGTCGACCAGGCCCTTGTCGCCCCACAGGGCATAGGGCTTGCGCTCCCACACCCGCACCGCGATGCGTCCCGGCCAGACCCGCGAGACGCGCGCGTGCGCCACCCAGGGCAGGCTTTCCACCTGCGCCCGCACCGCGTCCAGCCGCACGTCGAACAGGCGCGCGCCCGGCGCAATCGCCGCCGCTTCCGCGATCTGCTGCGGCTTCAGGTGGGTCAGCTGGCCGTCGACCCGCAAAGCCTGCAGGGGCCGGTTCAGCAGCGGCTTCAGGGCATGCCCGAGCAGCATCGCGACAGCCAGCAGGAGCGCCGCCAAGATCGCCGGGAGCAGAGCACGCGGCAGTGTCGGTGCGTCGTTCATCGGCATGGCCATGGCTCCGGCACTCACTGGGCGCCTCCCAGCGTGGTTTCCAGCACCGCCCAGCACAGCGCCTCGTAATCCATGCCGGCGGCGCGCGCCGCCATCGGCACCAGGCTGTGCGAGGTCATTCCCGGCACCGTGTTGATTTCCAGCAGCCAGGGCTTGCCCTGCACATCCAGCATGAAATCGACGCGGCCCCAGCCGCGGCCGCCGATCAGCTCGAAGGCGCGGGCGCACATCGCCTGCAGCTCCGACTCGTGCAGCGGATCGAGATTGGAGGGGCAGTGATAGCGCGTCTGGTCGGAAATGTACTTGGCGTGATAGTCGTAGAACTCGCCCTCCGGCTCGATGCGGATCAGCGGCAGCGGCTGGCCGTCGAGGATGGCGCAGGTGTACTCGCCGCCGGCGATGAAGCGCTCCGCCAGCACCGCGCGCGGCCGCTCCTCGTAATCGCCGCGGGCGCGGCGGAAAGCCGAGCCGAGCTGCGTGGCGAACTTGACCTTGCTGATGCCGACGCTGGAGCCCTCTTCGGACGGCTTGACGAACAGCGGATAGCCGAACTGCTCGGCGGCGCGCAGCGCATCACCCGGCTCGCGTAGCGCCATCCACTCCGGCGTCGGCAAGCCCTCGGCCTTCCACATGCGCTTGCTGCGCAGCTTGTCCATCGCCAGCGCCGAGGCCAGCACGCCGCTGCCCGTATAAGGCACGCCTTGCAGATCCAGCACCGCCTGCAGCGTGCCGTCTTCGCCGCCGGTGCCGTGCAGCACGTTGAAGGCGCGGGCGAAGCCCTGCTGGCCCAGCGTCAGGACCAGCTCGCGCGTGGCGTCCACCGCCACTGCGTCGACACCGCGGCGCAGCAGCGCTTCGAGCACGCCCTGGCCGCTCCACAGCGACACTTCTCTTTCCGCTGACCAGCCGCCCATCAGCACGGCGACACGCCCGAAGTCTTGGGGGTTGGAGGTGAGCTTACGCATGCGCGGCCTCCCCGACGATTCTGATTTCAGGTTCCAGCTCGATGCCGCTGTTCTGCTTCACGGTGGTACGGATCATTTGAATCAGTTGTTCGACATCGGCCGCCTTGGCGCCCTCGTCGGTGAGAATGAAATTGGCGTGCAGCTCGGACACCATGGCGCCGCCGATGCGCCGACCTTTCAGGCCGCAGCTCTCGATCAGGCGCGCGGCGTGGTCGCCGGGCGGATTGCGGAAGGTGCTGCCGGCGCTGGGCTTGCCCACCGGCTGGGTGGCCTTGCGCCGGGCCAGCGACTCGCGGGTGGTCCGCGCATGGCTGCCATCGTCCGGTTCGACCCGCAGCCGCGCCGCCAGGAAGCCCAGGAAATCCGGCGGCGGCAGCACCGTGCGGTAGGACACGCCGAAATGCTCCGAGCCCAGCCACTCGCAGCGGCCGTCGCGGAAAATCGCTTCCGCTTGCAGCACCGCGCGCCAGGTTTCGCCGCCCCAGGCGCCGGCGTTCATCGCCAGCGCGCCGCCCACCGTGCCGGGAATGCCGGCCATGAAGCCGAGGCCGGCCAATTCGTTTTGCTGGGCGAACTTGGCCAGCCGCGCGCAATGCACGCCGGCCTCCGCCCAAATGGTGGTTTCGCCCTCGCGCGACAGGCCGTCGAGCGCGCCGTGCAGGGCGATCACGGTGCCGCGGAAACCGCCGTCGCGCACCAGCAGATTGCTACCCAGGCCCAGCCACAGCACCGGCTCGCCCGGCGGCAGCTGGCGCACCAAGGTCAGCAGATCGTCGCGGTCCGCCGGCTCGAAATAGCGGTCGGCCGGACCGCCGACGCGCCAGCTGGTGTGCCGCGCCAGCGGCTCGTCGAGCCGCAGCATGCCGCGCACCTTGGGCAGACCCGGTTCGGCCATCACGAGTTCGCCTCCCCGGCCTGCTGCTCCAAAAGGTGCGGCAGGCTGCCGATGTCGCCGGCGCCAAGCGTCAGCAGCACATCGCCGTCGCGCACGATGGCGGACAATGCCTCGGGCGCTTCCGCCACGCTCTTCACGAACACCGGCTCGACCCGGCCGCGCGCGCGGATGCCGCGCGCCAGGGCGCGGCCATCGGCTTCCGGCAGCGGCGCTTCGCCGGCGGCATAGACTTCGGTCAGCAGCAGCACGTCGACGTCCGACAGCACCGCGCAGAAATCGTCGAACAGGTCGCGCGTGCGCGAGTAGCGGTGCGGCTGGAACGCCACCACCAGGCGCCGCCCCGGGTAGGCGCCGCGCATGGCGGACAGAGTCGCCGCGATTTCGCGCGGATGGTGGCCGTAGTCGTCAACCACCCGCACCAGCGCCGTGCCACTAAGGGTCTTGATCGCCACATCGCCGTGCGACTCGCAGCGGCGGCCGACGCCCTCGAATTCGGTCAGGGCCTTGCGCACCGCGCTCATGCTGACGCCCAGCTCGTGGGCGATGGCGATGGCGGCCAGTGCGTTCTGCACGTTGTGGCGGCCCGGTAGGTTCAGATGCAACGCCTCGCGCGTGCCGTCCGGCAGCACCACGGTGAAATGCGCGCCGGACGCTTCGAAGCGGATGTCCTCGGCGCGCAGGTCGGCGGCCTGGTCGACGCCATAGGTCAGCACCGGCCGGCCCACTTCCGGCAGGATCTCGCGCACCACCGGATCGTCGGCGCACAGCACCGCCAGGCCGTAGAACGGCAGGCGCTGCAGGAACTCGACGAAGGTGGCGCGCAGGCGACGGAAATCGCCGCCATAGGTTTCCAGATGGTCGGCGTCGATATTGGTGACCACCGCGATCATCGGCGTCAGATGCAGGAACGAGGCATCGCTCTCGTCGGCTTCGGCCACGAGGTAGGCGCCGCCGCCCAGGCGCGCGTTGGCGCCAGCGCTCTTCAGACGGCCGCCGACGACGAAAGTCGGGTCGAGCCCGCCTTCGGCCAGCACGCTGGCCACCAGGCTGGTGGTAGTGGTCTTGCCGTGGGTGCCGGCGATAGCCACGCCGTAGCGGAAACGCATCAGCTCGGCCAGCATCTCGGCGCGGCGCACCACCGGGATGCGCGCCTCGCGTGCCGCCAGCAGCTCGGGGTTGTCCGCTTTCACTGCGGTGGAGACCACGATGACGTCGGCGCCGGCGACGCGGCCGGCATCGTGGCCGAACTCGATGCTCGCGCCCAGGCTCTGCAGACGCCGCGTTGCCGCGCTGTCCTTCAGGTCGGAGCCGGACACGGCGTAGCCGAGGTTGAGCAGCACCTCGGCGATGCCGGCCATGCCGGAACCGCCGATGCCGAGCAGGTGGATGCGGCGCACGCGGCGCATCCATTTCTGCGCGAGCTGGGGCTGGCCGGTCACGGTCATCATGCGGCCACCTCCAGGCAGGCATCGGCGATCACGTTCACCGCATCCGGCCAGGCCGCCTTGCGCGCCGCCTGCGCCATCGTCGCCAGCTGCGCGCGCCGGGCCAGCAGGCCCTCCAGCATTTCCGCCAGCAGTTCCGGCGTCAGGATATCTTCCGGCACCATCAGCGCGGCGCCGGCATCGACCAGGTACTGGCCGTTGCGCGTCTGATGATCGTCGACCGCATAGGGATACGGCACCAGCAGCGCGGCGCAGCCGGCCGCGGCCAGTTCGGCCACGGTGGAAGCGCCGGCGCGGCAGATCACCAGGTCGGCCCAGCCGTAGGCGGCGACCATATCGTCGATGAAAGCCGTCACTTCGCCGCTGACGCCGTGCCGCGCATAGGCCGCCTGCGCCGCTTCCAGCGTGCGGCCGCCCTGGTGGCGCACCAGCGGGCGCTGCGCCGCCGGGATCAGCGCCAGCGCCGCCGGCACCATCTCGTTGAGCGCCTTGGCGCCGAGGCTGCCGCCGATGACCAGCACATGTGCCGGCGTGCCGCGCGCGCCGATGCGCTGCGCCGGATCGGCCAGTTCGGCGAAGCCCGGGCGCACCGGATTGCCCACCGTTTCGGCGCCGGCGAAGGTCTGCGGGAAGGCTTCCAGCACGCGCCGCGCGATGCGCGCCAGAAGGCGGTTGGTCAGGCCGGCGACGGAATTCTGCTCGTGAATCACCAGCGGCCGCCGCGTCAGCCAAGCGGCAAGCCCGCCGGGGCCGGCGGCGAAGCCGCCCATGCCGAGCAATACGTCGGGCTGCTCGTCGTGGACGACAGCCAACGCGTCGCGCAGCGCGCGCAACAGGCGCAGCGGCGCGCCGAGCCAGCTCAGCGCACCCTTGCCGCGCAAGCCCTTGACCCGAACGAAGCGCACTTCGATGCCGTGCCTGGGCACGGTGCGCGCTTCGAAGCTGTCCGGCGTGCCCATCCACACTACCTGATGGCCGCGGGCGAGCAGCACTTGCGCCACCGCCAGGCCGGGGAACACATGACCTCCGGTGCCGCCGGCCGCAATCATGATTTTCTTGGTGATTTTCATGGCCGGCCTCCCGCTTCGGGATGGCCGGCTTCGATCAGGCGATTCTCGTGATCGACGCGCAGGATCAGCGCCAGCATCACCAGCACGGTGATCAGGCTGCTGCCGCCGTAGCTGACGAAGGGCAGGGTCAGGCCCTTGGTCGGCAGCATGCCCATGTTCACCGCCATGTTGATCATCGCCTGCAGGCCCAGCCAGCTCGACAGGCCGTAGCAGAGGAAGGCCTTGAACAGGCAGTTGAGCTTCTCGGCGTTGTGGCCGATGACGAAGCCGCGCCAGACGATCACGCCGAACAGGGCCAGCAGCGTCGCCACGCCGAGCAGGCCGAATTCCTCGGCCAGGATGGCGAAGATGAAGTCGGTGTGCATTTCCGGCAGGTACAGCAGCTTCTGCACGCTGTTGCCGAGCCCGACACCCATCACCTCGCCGCGGCCGACCGCGATCAGCGACTGGGTCAGCTGCCAGCCGGCATGCTCGGCATCGGCCCAGGGGTCGGTGAAGGTGAGCAGGCGCTTCATGCGATAGGCCGCGGTCAGCACCAGCACCGTCAGGGTGGTGCTGACGATCAGGAACAGGCCGCCCAGATAACTCAGGCGCGCGCCGCCGAGGAACAGCATCAGCATCGCCACCGCGATAAGGATGGCGGTGGCGCCGAAGTCCGGCTCGGCCAGCAGCAGGCTCACCAGCCCCAGCGGGATGAACGGCACGGCCAGGCCGGGCAGGCTGGTCTGCAGCTTGAGCTGGCGCCGCACGATGTAGCCGGCCAGATACAGGATCATGGCCAGGCGCGCCGGCTCCGAGGCCTGCAGGCGGAACAGGCCGAAGTCGAGCCAGCGCCGCGCGCTGTTGACGCGCACGCCGACATGCGGGATCAGCACCAGCACCAGCAGGAAGAAGGCCAGGGCCAGCAGCAGCGGCCCGCTGTTCTCCCAGCTCTTCATCGGCACCGCGAACGTCATCATGCCGCAGACGCAGCCGACCACCACGAACACCAGCTGGCGCTCGAAGAAATACAGCGGCGAGCCGGACATCTTCTCGCCGATCGCCACCGAGGCCGAGGCGACCATGATCAGACCCCAGCCAAGCAGGATCGCCACGGTCAGGCACAAGGTGCCATCGAGCCCGTAACGCGCCCGCGGCAGGCCCAGCGCCAGGCTGCCCTGCGTATTGATGCGCTGGGCGCTCATATATTCCGCACCAGCGCCGCGAACTGCGCGCCGCGATCTTCGTAATTGCGGAACTGGTCGAGGCTGGCACAGGCCGGCGACAGCAGCACGCGGTCGCCGGCCTGCGCCATCTTGCGCGCCTCCGTCACCGCTGCGGCCAGATCCGGCACACGCTTCACCGGCACGGCGCCGCCGAGATCGCGCTCGATGCGAGCGGCATCCTCGCCGAAGACGATCGCCGCGCGCGCCTTGTCCTTCAGCGGGCCGCGCAGCGCGGTGAAATCCTGGCCCTTGCCCTGCCCGCCGCCGAGCCACAACAGCGGACCGGAAAAG
>Ga0302316_10003733_pt1 | contig 10242 bp, 7 predicted proteins | sample III_Palsa_N3_2_FD_200456 | JGI IMG/M metagenome (GOLD analysis project Ga0302316, IMG submission 200456) | Peat permafrost microbial communities from Stordalen Mire near Abisko, Sweden - III_Palsa_N3_2 | ecosystem: Environmental > Terrestrial > Soil > Palsa > Peat permafrost | place: Sweden... | reverse complement strand
CGCTGTAGGCCCACAGCAACGCGTGCATCAAAATGCCGTTGATGCCTTTGTAGGTCGGCTGAGCCATGTCGAACGCGCCGCAGAACAGCAGCATCGCGCGCAGCTGATTCGAAGCGAGCGCCGGCACAACACCGAGGGCATCGGCGTAACGCGCGTTGGTGGTGATCAGGCCGATCTGCATGGCTATCTGCGCACCGGCCGAGTCGCCGGCAAGCACGAAACGTTGTGAATCAATGCCCAGCGTCGCGGCGTTGTCCGATAGATAGCGCAGCGCATCGTTCGCCTGCAGTACCGGCAGCGGGTAGTGCTTACCAGGCGCCAGCGAGTAGTCGATGCCGACCGTGGTATAGCCGTGCGACGCGAGTATGCGCAGGAAGGGATCGACGTCGCGCTTGCTGCCCGACAGCCAGCCGCCGCCGTGAATCCACACGATCGTCGGCCGCGCTGCAGATGTTCCATCGGCATCGGCGGGACGCAACACGTCGAGCCGCGCGTCCGCATCGTCGTCGCGATAGATCAGGTCGCGCTGCGCCACCACGCCGGCGGGCACATGCTTCTCGAGCGCCTTGGCCAGTCGCACGCCGCCCTTCTCAAACAGGTAGCGAATAAGCAGCGCTCGCGGCCATGGCGATATCACCCACCATACGACAATGACCAAAACCACGACCCATACCGCCGCCAGATAGGCGATAGCCCATGCGCTCATCTCATGCTCCTATTGCCAGCACCCAGCCGATTCTGGCCACGCACTGTATCAGCGACGACAAAAAGACGTGGAGCCCGCTAGGCTTGGCACTTCATTAAACAGTCCGCGCCGCCTGCTGCGTTATCGGAAAGCGGGCGCCACGGCGAGAAAAAGGACACCTATGGTCATCGTCGTGATGGGCGTATCCGGATGCGGCAAAACCACGATTGGGCAATCGCTCGCCGAGGCGTTCGGCTGGGATTTTCAGGAAGGCGACGCGCTCCATCCGCAGGCGAATATCGACAAGATGAGCGCCGGCATCCCGCTGGACGATGAGGACCGCTGGCCGTGGCTGGACAGCATTGCAGCGTGGATACAGAGCAAACATCGGCAACACCGACAAGGCGTGGTGAGCTGCTCCGCCCTCAAGCGCAGCTATCGCGACCGGCTGCGCCTGGCCGACGCCGACGTGGGCTTCGTCTATATCCAGGTATCGCACGCCGAGCTGGAGCGGCGTACACGACAGCGCCACCATTTCATGCCGACGTCCCTGCTCGACAGCCAGCTGCAGACGCTGGAGGAACCGAAGCCTGACGAGGATGCGTTGACCGTATCTGGCGCAGGCCGTATCGACGCGATCATTGCCGAGGTCGATCAGTGGCGGGAGCAGCGGCGCACGCGCTAGGCTCCTCGCCCGCACGCCCTAGGAAGCGTTACGCGGCGTCACCACACCGCGCAACGCTTGCTACACGTCTCGCTTACGACTTGGTCCAGGGCGTGCCGCCGGCGTAGTCGCTGGTGATGGTGCTGTTGAGCTTGGTCAGAACGGCGGCGTTGGTGGTCACCAGCCCCAGCTCGCGATTTTCGGTCAACGACGCGCTCGAGAAATTCTCGGAACCGACGAAGGCCTTCGCAGTAGGGGTGTTGTAGTCAGCCAGGATGACCTTGGCATGGATGTACAGCGCCGTGTCGTTGTCGGGATAGGTGCTGATCTTCACCCCGGCCTTGGTCAAGGCCTCGAATTCCGTCTCGTAGTCGTTGTCGTCGTTGGTCATGCAGACGGTCACCGCGACGCCGCGCTTGGCCGCATTTTCCAGCGCGGTCACCACGCCGCTGTAGCTCATCTCTTCGTTTTCGACCAGCAGGCTGGTCTTGGCGCCGTTGATGATGTTGACCAGATCGGTGGCCGATACTGTCGGGCTCCACACCAAGTCGTCGCCCAAGGGCGGCGTGATGCTCTGCGCAGCGAAGTCGGCGTTGAACGTGCTTTCGATCGCCGCGACGTCGGCCGGATCGTTTTCGATCACCGCGAAGTCGCGCGTGGTGCTGTAGTAGCGGCTGGTGAGGTTGAGCGTCATCACTGCACTGGTGGTGTTATCGATTGTGATGGTTTTCTGATGCGTCGCGGCGTACTTGGTCCAGGCCCAGACCACCTGCACGCCGTGCGACGTCAGGTCGTTATATGCCGCCGTGTTGTTGCTCTTCTCCAGGTTCTGATCGAGGATCACGCGAACCTTGATGCCGTTCTCGGCGGCCTGATCGAGCAGCGACTGCGCCTGCGTATCGACCAGCTCGTACATGGTCATGTCGATGCTCGACTTGGCCGACTGGATCAGATTGTAGATCGGCGTGAGGCCCTGATCGGGCTCGGTAACCAGAGTCTGCGTGACCGTGGTGCTGGCCAAACTCTCGCTCGCGATACCTAGGGTGCCGGCACAAAACAGCGCGGCGCAGATAGCGGCTTTTGCAGGAGTGTTCGATCCGAAACGGTTCTTCATGAGTCAGTCCTTTTGGTTGGCAAGTTGAAAGAGATCCGCACTTCGCGTCTTCACTACTCACGCTGCGAACCCCGGCTGCCCGGACAATCCAGTGCTCCCCTGCAGCAGACGCCTTACGCCACAGCCGTCTGCGATTGAAGCCCGCCTTTGTGACGCTGGGCTTTCCGTTCGTCGACGCAGGTTTTTACGTTTAAAAACGATACATGCCAAAACTCGCCCGCGATCGCACTTAGCTATCGCCCAAAGGTTGTCTATGCGGCCTCCATTCCATAGGAAAGGTTTTTCGCAGTCTTCGCCGGGCGCTCAATCCATCGCAAGTTTCCGCTGCGAGCGACGGAAATATAGAAGCGAATAAGAAATAAGCGCGATGAAATAAATCTTCCGGCGATTGCCGGCGACGCGCTTTGATCGAAGCAGCCAATGATCGGCACAGCGTTGGCCACCCCACGCCACGCTGTGCCCTCCCTTGGGCTATCGCGCCTCACCCCCATATCTCCGACAACACTTATGTCGACCAAATCAGGAGCACACCCATGACTGCTACAACTGAACGCGCCGTACTCGCCGGGGGCTGCTTCTGGGGCATGCAGGAGCTGATCCGCAGCCAGTCGGGTGTGATCTCCACCCGCGTCGGCTACTCCGGCGGCGATGTGCCCAACGCCACCTATCGCAACCACGGCACGCACGCCGAGGCGATCGAGATCATCTTCAATCCGCAGGTGATCAGCTACCGCACCCTGCTGGAATTCTTCTTTCAGATCCACGACCCCAGCACGCCGAACCGCCAGGGCAACGATCGCGGCGTGAGCTATCGCTCGGCGATCTTCTATGTCAACGAGGAGCAGAAGGACATCGCCGAGGACACCATCGCCGACGTCGACGCTTCCGGCCTGTGGCCGGGCAAGGCGGTGACCGAACTGGCGCCCGTCGGCGATTTCTGGGAAGCCGAGCCCGAGCACCAGGACTATCTGCAGCACTATCCCACCGGCTACACCTGCCACTTCATCCGGCCGCAGTGGAAGCTGCCGCGCCGCGCCTGAGGGCAAAGCGGACGAAACCGCGTGCACGACGTCATTTGCGCACGCGGTGGTTCGCTCAATGCAGGGACATCGCCCAGGTGATGTAGGCCGCGTTGACGGCGGTAAGCGTCAAAGCCACCAGAAAAATAACGTCGGCCATGCGTTCGAGCCGATAGTTGCGGGTCAGGCTTCGGGTGCGCAAGGCCCAGTACGACAGCAAGCAGGACGCCAGGTAAAGCATCGCATTCACCGCCAGCAGGTCTTCGGCCACCATGTCGGACTTGTGTGTGGATATCACCACGCGAATGATGCCCACCACCGTCAAGCATACGCCGACCATCGCGGCGGAGGCGGTAAAGATATGCACACAGATGTTTTCATCGAGGCGGGTACGCTCGGATTTGCTGCGGGTGTTGACCAGGAAATTCATGCAGCTTCTTCGCTAACGGCGGACGACTCGTGATTGAACACGGAACGTAGGCAATAGTTTCATCGCGGCACGGCGCACGCAGGTGCTCCGATTCAGCGAATAAGGTTCAAGGTGAGCATCCGCTGCGCGGCGTTGCGGCGTGTCCGTACCACCGATGCTTTTCGCCTCCCGCGGCATCAACCCAAACCGGCCGCATCGATCGTCGAACCACAAACGTCGCGGTCGACCTGCCGGGGCCGGCGCATGTTTACCGATGCGTGGACTGCGCACACTCACCACCGGCATCGCGCGACGCGTTGCCCCACAGCCCCGCAACCTCGGTAAAGTGGTGGCTGTGGTCCGGTTTGGGGGACGGAAAGCTGATGCCTGCAAGTCTGTCGAAACACTCTGGTTTTCTGAAGCGGCTGATGCCGCTCGCTGCGGCGATCACGCTCGTCGCGTCCGCCCAAGCACGTGCCGCCGGCGATGCCTCAGAGGCGGCGCGATGGCAGCGCGAAGCGCGCGACGTCAGCATTACCCGCGACGACTGGGGCATCGCCCACGTGCATGGCAAAACCGATGCCGACGCCGTGTTCGGCATGGCGTATGCGCAGGCCGAGGACGACTTCAACCGCGTCGAAACGAACTACCTCAACGCGATGGGTCGGCTCGCCGAGGCCGAGGGTGAACCGGCAATCTGGCAGGACCTGCGGATGAAGCTATTTATCGATCCGGTGGCGCTGAAGGCGATGTACGCAAAAAGCCCCGGCTGGCTGCAGGCGCTGATGAACAGCTGGGCGGACGGACTCAACGATTACCTGGCCGAGCATCCCGACGTGCATCCGCGCGTCATCAAGCACTTCGAGCCGTGGATGGCGCTGAGCTTCAGCGAAGGCAGCATCGGCGGCGATATCGAGCGCGTGGCGCTGAACCCGCTGGAAGCGTTTTACGGCCAGAATCCGGCCGCGCTGGCGCGCGTCGATCCGCCGTCGAGCTGGCGCGAACCGACCGGCTCCAACGGCATCGCCATCGCGCCCAAGCTCACCGTCGACGGTCACGCGCTGCTGCTGATCAACCCGCACACCTCGTTCTTCTTCCGCTCCGAGCTGCAGATGAGTAGCGATGCCGGACTCGATGCGTATGGCGCCGTGACCTGGGGCCAGTTCTTCATCTATCAGGGCTTCAATCCGCACATCGGCTGGATGCACACCTCTACCGGCGCCGACGTGGTCGACGAATTTGCCGAGACCATCGTGCACAAGGACGGCAAGCTGTTCTACCGCTACGGCAGCGAGCTGCGGCCAGTCACCAGCAAGATCATCACCGTGCCCTATCGCGCGAAAGACGGCTCGATGGCCGAACGCCGCTTCACCGTCTACGCCACGCATCACGGCCCGATCGTGCGGGCCGACGACGGCAAGTGGATCGCCATCGCGCTGATGAACAAGCCGGTCGAGGCGCTCGAACAAAGCTGGTTGCGCACCAAGGCCAACGACTACGCCAGCTACGTGAAAGTCGCCGAGCTGAAGGCCAACTCGTCCAACAACACCATCTTCGCCGACGACAAGGGCGAGATCGCGTACCTGCATCCGCAGTTCATCCCACGGCGCGATAACCGCTTCGATTACACCAAGCCGGTTGACGGCAGCGATCCCGCCACCGACTGGAAAGGCCTGCTGCCACTCGACGCCGCGCCGCACCTGCTCAACCCGCCGAACGGCTGGATCTTCAACACCAACGACTGGCCCTACTCCGCCGCCGGACCGTACAGCCCGAAGCAGGCCGACTACCCGCGCTACATGGACAGCTTCGGCGAAAACCCGCGTGGCATCCACGCCACCGCCCTGCTCACCGGCCAGCGCGATTTCACCCTCGCGTCGCTGATCGGCACTGCCTTCGATTCGTACCTGCCGGCATTCGCTCGACAAATACCGATCCTCGTAGCCGACTACGACGCGCTGCCCGCCAGCGATCCGCTGAAACCAAAACTCGCCAGCCAGATCGCCCTGCTGCGCCACTGGGACTATCGCTGGGGCATCACCTCGATACCGACCTCGCTGGCGGTGTTCTGGGGCGACACCTTATGGGATTCCGTCAGCAAGGCCGATACCGCCGAAGGTCTGTCCATCTACGACTATATGGCGGAGAAAGCCGGACCCGCGGCGCGCCTGCAGGCCCTGGTCGAAGCCTCCGACCGGCTGGAAAAAGATTTCGGCAGCTGGGGCACGCCGTGGGGCGAGATCAACCGCTTCCAGCGCCTCACCGGCGATATCGAGCAGCCGTTCAACGACGCCAAGCCAAGCATTCCCGTGCCGTTCGTCTCCTCGCGCTGGGGCTCGCTCGCCTCGTTCGGCGCGCACCGCTGGCCGGGCACGAAGCGTTACTACGGCACCAGCGGCAACAGCTTCGTCGCCGTGGTCGAGTTCGGCCCCAAAGTACACGCCCGCGCCATCAGTGCCGGCGGCGAAAGCGGCCACCCGGACTCACCGCACTTCAACGACGAAGCCGAACGCTACAGCACCGGCAATCTGCGCACCGTGTACTTCTGGCCGGAGGAACTGCGGGGGCATATCGAGCGGGTGTATCACCCGGGTGAATAGGTTGAGTAAGCACGCTCGATTGCACGAGCTTGGCTGCTCGCCGATTGGGTGTTTCAAATCGATTGCGCCAGCAACGTTACTATCAAACGGCCCCGCAAAAGCTTATTCAGACGGAGCAAAGAGCTGCCGATTGTTTCGATCTGCGTCAACGTTGTCCAATAGGCACGCCTAAAACGCTTCGGACAGATATCGGCCGATAGTGATTGAAAAACTCGCTTCGAAAACTTGAGATGGTTTAAAGCGAGAAAATCCGGCCGCGACAATCGCCTTCCGTCGGCTTGAATGTGTAAATTTGTACAGAATCGAATTGTCGTCGCCGTCTCGATTCAAAATTTGGACGTCTATTTATTAAGCCGGATTTTTTCAAAAGAATCGACCAAAAGCTGCCGTTCGTGACGTTACGATTCAGCCGATGGAAATCTGCGATAGATATGCTGACGAAGGCCGCTCTTCAGCCCCCTTCGCCATGGCTTCCCTAACTTCATGCGGCGGGATTGGCTGCACCAGGCATAGGACGTCAAGCTTTGCCTTCACGCGCACGTAAAGCTCATCAGTGGGCTTCATACGGCCTGCGCCTACTTCCCGTTCCGCGATCTGCCGCAACAATCTATCGTTAACCACGCCAGATAATGTCGACGCTTCGCTCACGAGTAAACACATGTATTGAGTCTGGTGGAGAGCTCGTAGCTTTTGAAGCTCCTGGAAAGTGCGGGCCTGATCCTCCAGGTGGCGACTGAGCTCAACGCGTATTTTCAATAGTTCCTCTCTACGCTCCATCGAGCTGGCACGGGCATATTCGGCCCTTATCCATGCGCGCAACTGCTGCGCTACGGCATACAGATCGTGGATTTTCCTTTCGTCACACATAAGGGTCCAAGCCGAATGGTTGACATAGATGACTGAATCGTAAATTTACCCCCCGCGCAAAAAAATTGCGTGAAATGGTGGTGACGCGAGATAGATATTTCATTAACCGTGGAGTGTTTCCGTCGTCTAAGCGTCGCTTCTATGGAGACGCGAACAACGGTGAGAACGAAGGGCCGCGTTGAGGGAATTCAACAATCGTCGCCCAGCGGCTAGGCATCGAATCGCCAGCGAGCGTGAGAAAACGAGTTTTAGTTTGTCTGGATGGCCTTCTTTGAATTCCACAGTGTCTTCAAGTGGTCAATAAATCATTGGCTCGCGGGTACTGCTAGATTCGAGGACTGATGACACGCGAACATCATCAACATCAATTCGGTAGGCGGCATGTCGTCCACATCCAGAACCACCGAGGTGCCTGATGCGAGGTTCTCCCCCATGTGTAGGGCATGCCTCCCCAACCCACGCCATCCTTCAGGAATGCATACTTGGTTCACAGGTCCGCAAGCCGCCGGGTCGATAGCGATACGACGCCGTAATCACGACCGACCATGAGCTCGGATCTGTCGGTGAACACCAATTGAATGTGCTTGCGCAACTCATGCTTTGGCACCAGCGTCAAGACCACGGCGGGCGTTAAATGAAAATATGTAACAGCCGATGGATGAAGAACGAGAAACCTAGTTGCCCTAAGTGTTCTCGGTCCTTCCAAATCGCTCACGGCTGTTTCATTGAAGGGATCGCGTAATGGCTCGGCCGCGCAGAAAGATTGCTGCGTCGCAACCAAGCCGGCACGTCCGCGCCTGCGTATCGGTGATTTATCCGGCGCTTTTTGAAAGGATCGCCTCATGAACTGTTCCAAAGCTCTTATCCCTGCCATGGCATTGTCAATGGCATTCGCATCGGCGAGCACGCTTGCTCAATCGACCCCCACCACCTCGTCTCAGCAGTCCACGTCGGCCACCGGCAGCGATCAGCAGACGACAACGAAAACGGACGGTTCGATGTCATCGAACAGCATGCAGAAAAGCGGCTCTAAATCGATGAAGCACAAAAAGTCTTCGACCAACGGCTCGATGAGCAACGGTTCGATGAAGTCAGACAATTCCATGAAGTCCGACAGCTCCATGCAGTCCGATGGTTCGATGAAGTCTGGTAATGCGATGGGCGCGCCGGCGACAAGCAGCTCTACGCATTAACAATAAATGGGCTGCGCGACTCGGTTGCCCTGACCTTTAAGATGGTTCACCGCCGGCCTTTTCCGCCCTATGCGTGGTTCACTCAAACTGGGCACGAGAGGCGACAAACAAGACCGGCGGTGCTGGAGTAAGAAAAGGGGGGCGCTTGCGAGCGCGGCCTCCCTTATCGCTCGGTGTACTTCCATCAGCTTTCAATCCGTGCCACGACCCAGGCTTGATCCTCGGGACTGGCAGTGTCGGCGATGATCTGCCCGGCCTGCCGGCATGCCGGCCAGAATTCCGCTGGCTCCGTGTAAGAGCCTTGCCATGTGGCTTTTGCCCGACCGAGCCGCCTCAGCGAATTACCAAGCTGGCGGCGGTCACGGGCCATCGGGGAGATCATCGGACAGCGAAACGTCACGGGATGGCCCGCGCTTGTTTTTGGCCACAAAATTGTCAGGCAGAAACCGTATTGGACACCTGATCGACTAGGCTCGCCTGTTGGCTAAGCGGCAGCGGAAGAAGCAAACTGGCCGCTGTTGAGAAAGATTCGCCCCATTGCGACTAAGGTGCTGAGGGACGGAGCGATCATCAAGCCTGGCAAGCTTGCCGAGATTTGAGATCCACATTTTCAGATGGAACTCAATGAAGTCAGGAGAGAGATCGTGAAGCGGCGACGTTTGTTCGGTGATTTGGTAGTCACTCTTTGGATATTCGCTGAATGATTTTTCTAAGTTCAAGGCTAAATACGCTGACGAATAGCCTGCTCGAAAAAATCGGTGGCCCGTCGCACACGCGCCGGCACAAAGCGGCGCCTTGGCCAGATGAGGCTTATGTCTCTGGCGTCGCCCACGAATTCGTCGAGAACGGTGATGACTTCCGAATCTCGGAGATCATCGGCAAGGGAGACCTTGGCAAATCGGCCGATTCCCACACCGGCTAGAACACCAGCCCGAATCGTTTCGACACTGTTGGACGTGAGATTCCCGCGCACGGCCACGCTAAATCGACCTTCTGGCCCGACAAAAGGCCAATGCGTAGGCTCCGTCAAGCCGCGATATAAAAGGCAATTGTGATCGACCAGCTCGGCGGGGGTCTTTGGCATTCCGCGTCGTTCGAAGTAGCGGCGAGACCCGACACAGACCAAAGGAGTGCTAGCCACGCGCCTGGCGACCGCGTCAGGATCGTTCACGGGTCCGACTCGGATCGCCAAATCTATCCCATCTTCCACCATATCTCGCACGAAGTCCGAGAGAATGAGATCGACCTGAAGGCCAGGGTTGAGTGGCAAAATATGGAGGCGCCCGAAGGTACCGGATGCAGCGATCCTGATCAGACCCGAGACCTCACTCGTGCTGCTGGTCAGTTCACTGTCGGCGTCATCCATCTCGTCAAGCAGCGGTTTTGCCCGGTCGTAGTATCTCTGCCCTTGATCCGTCAGTGTCACGCTGCGCGTACTTCGGTTAAATAACGCCACCCCGAGGCGTCTCTCGAGCGCGCCAATCGCCTTGCTGACGGCCGACTGTGAGTCGCCGGTTCGACGCGCGGCGGCGGTAAAACCGCCTGCTTCAACCACGGCTATGAAGGCGCTCAATTCATGGAATCTGTCCAAAACATTCCTCCTGGGAATTAATGTTATGGAAATTTTGGCCATTATCATCCGTTGCAACATTGCCCACAATCTCAACTCTCTCCCCAGTTGAAGGAATGGC
>Ga0302316_10003731_pt1 | contig 10243 bp, 5 predicted proteins | sample III_Palsa_N3_2_FD_200456 | JGI IMG/M metagenome (GOLD analysis project Ga0302316, IMG submission 200456) | Peat permafrost microbial communities from Stordalen Mire near Abisko, Sweden - III_Palsa_N3_2 | ecosystem: Environmental > Terrestrial > Soil > Palsa > Peat permafrost | place: Sweden... | reverse complement strand
CGATGCCGTGGAGTGGATGCGCCGGTTCGCGGTGTTCAGCGCTGCGCCGGATGACCGGACACTGCTGATGATGCTGCGCGAGCTGCATGAGAATCCGCAGATACTGATCGTCTTCAACCATCCGGTCTGGGACCTGAACAAGGTCGGCGAGTCGTTGCACCGCGCTGAAGTGCGGCGGTTCCTTAGCGAAGCGAGAAGTTGCATTCATGCACTGGAGTTGAATGGGCTGCGTCATGCCAAGGAGAACCGCGAGATTGCGAGGCTGGCGCGGGAGACCGGGCACCTGCTGATCTCTGGCGGCGACCGGCATGGGATGGAGCCGAATGCCAATATCAATCTGACCTGCGCGGAGAACTTTACGGAGTTCGTCGAAGAGATCCGCGTGGAGCGGCGCAGTCACGTCCACTTTATGGACCAGTATCGGCAGCGGTGGGAGCAGAGGATTCTGGCGTCGACGCTGAATGCGGTGAATGATTTTCCGCAGTTCATGCCGGGATGGCAGCGGTGGGACGATCGCGTGTTTCATCCCGACCAGAACGGCGAGATGCGGCAGTTGAGCCAGCTATGGGTCGAGGGCAAACCGCCGAAGATGGTGATGGCGGCGATCCATGCGGTGCGGCTGTTTGGGATGAAGGGTATGTCTGCGCCGCTGAGCCTGGCCTTCCCGGGAGTGAACGATCTGCGGGCGGGAATGGAGTGGGTGTAAAGGGGCTTAGCTAACAATTGCAGCAGTAAAGGCATCTTGACCATGGCCCTGCGCTGCTCCCTCAACTACTTAAGGATGCAAACCCCATCTTGACAAGTGAATTGAATATTCATAATATCTGCTAGCAGATCGACAATTCTTAGCAGAGGTGTTACATAGATGCGTTATCATTCTGTCTCGTCTCGTCTCGTCTCGTCTCGTCTCGTCTCGTCTCCTTCCTCCTTCTAATGTGCATAGCTTGTCTATCCGGCTGCAATGTCCCGGTAAATAACAATCAGGAGTTCGACACGGCCCTGGCAAAAGTCACACGCGCGGGAACCGTTTATGCTCCCTTTGGCAGCCAAACCATTGGCGCAACGTACTATGGTGAAACAGGTACGCTCTATATCGATGGGGATACGATCAATCCAGCAGGGAGCCAGACGGCTGTAAACGGGGTTACAGCCTCCTCCAATAGCACGGCATACTCCTCCACACTCGCCAATTGGCCAACGAATTACATAGCGGACGGCATGTATATGCCGGCGTATTGGACAGTCTTATTTACGCCTAGCATGCCATGCTACGATCCCACTACCTCGCCAACAGCTACTCCGCCCTACCCAACCCTCCCCAGTACCCAGTCGAATGTGGATGAACTTATACCTGGCGTTGGAAGCGGCTTCTCTTGGAGCAGCGAATTTGAATTCAGTTTTGGCACGTCAGCGCCAGCGCCGTTGCCAATCCCGTTGACATGCTACATCAATACGCCAGCCAACCCTGAAATAAGCCCCACGGGAGTATCCCCCCGTTTTGTACTGGACGACGAAATTCCGGCCTCCGTTCAAGTGGCAGCATTCGCCCAGATAAATGCCGCGCCTGTCTACACCTTTCTTCACCTCTTCTCGTCCGATCTTCAGCAGTTCACAACACAGGTAGCGTCCACCGTCGCCCCGGATGGCATGAGCGCGGTATTTTCCTACCCAACAGCACAAAACGGCTCAGCCCTGCCCGCCGGCGCTTATATTGGAACGATTACGACAGATATTCCTGGGCAACCGGAAACAACGAATGCCATGGAACCTCTTGTGATCGGACACGATGATACGAGTTTTCCCGGTGCCTTCGGAATAGCCGTCGTGGATCCCAAAGTAACCTCTACGTCCACAATCTTCTTGCCGGAGGGCAGTCGCCCGTGCGGACGCGAGGTGACCTCTAGCGGCGCCTCTGGCGGCACACCATTGCCGCTGGTCACACTCCTCACACAAGGCGCCCTCGCTGTCGGCAACTCATCCAACACGATCCCGGTCGGTTCCAATCCGACTGTGGTCATTCCGTTCAACGATCAAGGGAAAACCGTTAGCGACACTATTCCGGGCTGCACGGGAGCTAGGATCGTTTCGACCTACACGGGGGCGCAGTCCGCACTCGTTGTCAATACAGGTAGCAATAGCGTATCCATTGTAAATATTGGATATGCTAGCTACCCGGCTGGGACCGTTGCGGTCGGCAATCAGCCCGTCGCTGCGGTAATCAACTCGGCTGAGACAATGGCATACATCGCTAATTACACAGATGGAACCGTTTCCGAGGTGAACCTCTCCACGCTCGCGGTTACCAGGACAATTAGCGTGATGGCCTGTCCCACCAGTCTCAGTTTCGATGCAAGCGGCAATCTTTGGATCGGGGGACAGGGTTACGTTGATGAGGTAAGCCTCTCCAATTGGGTCGTTGCAAGTTCAACGCCTGTGGACGGCACAATCAACGAAATGGCCTACGCTCCAACACAGAACGCGATGGTGCAAGTACTACTTCAGAATGGAACGGTCGGCTCACCTGTCAGCGGGGGAACTTTCGCCAATGCAGTCTTGTACAGTTCGCCTCAAAGCTCCTACTCGACGGTGAATGTTATGGGTGTTGCCAATCTGTCTTCAAGCGGTCCAACCATCGCCGCGGCAAGCAATGCGGCCTATACACAATCCGCGGTCGCACAGTATCTCGCATTTCCTGCGCAGACTGCGTTCGTGCCACCGACATTGAGTTCCTCCAGCGGAGACATTGTGGCGGTTGCGAACGGAAATTCATTTACGGTCACTTGGTTGCCGACAGGGGAGTCTCTTATCAGCGGCACCCTTCCTTACGCAATCCGCGGTGTCGCGGTCGGCCAATCCTCAATTTATTTCACCATGCCGGAGAGCAACTCCGTGGTTAGCCTCCCTATTGATTTCTAACCGGCAGCCGCCCGCTACAAACTGACGGGCGGCGACTGCTTTCTCCAAAGGGGGCCATTTTGTTCCACGGAATCAGAAGCTTCGTTGTTTGCGCGTTTTGTTTTGCATGGTTGAGTTCATCGTCTTCCGCCCAGGAGGCAGCGGAGTTCGGGGGCAGGCTTGGTATAGGTGCGCTCGGAAGTTACTCTCCAACATCGCAACATATTCTGATTGGCCGTGCGCAGGGCCGGAAGACCACCCAGGCCGGATTTGATTATTTGCATAACCTGAAGAGCTGGTCCAACATAAAGTTCATGTATGAGGGATCGGTGCAGCCCCTCTACCTGGAGTCCGACCCCACCATCCTGGGAACATCGACTGCCAATGTATTGGGACCTCCTACAATCAATATCTTCCCGGAGCCATATCGGCCCATCGGATTTCCTGTATATCTTGGTGGTATTCAGACGGGTTCACTGTTTATACTTAATAATCCTATATCCGGGCCTAATGAAACTACCTACGCCTTCGCGGTATTTCCAGTTGGACTCCGTCTCTTGACGTTGACCAAGACCCGCATCCAGCCCACCTTTGCTATCAACCTGGGCGCTGTTTATGCCACGCGAAATATTCCCGTAGACTACACCTCCAGCTTCAACTTCCTTGCTGCCGCTGGGCCAGGAGTCGAAGTGTTTTTGGATCGACGTCATTCGGTCCGCATCGAGTACCTTTACGAACACTTGTCCAATGCCGGTTTAGGCGCAGAGAATCCAGGAGTAGATAGTGGTACTTTTCGACTTACAGTGACGCGCTATAAATAATAGGGCCGACCCATCACCCGTAAATGAAGAAGCAGATTCCTCGGCTCCGCTCGGAATGACAACTAACGGAGGATTAGGGGCTAACCCTCCGGCTGTTCGCGGATGTCGATGTAGTTGTCAGTGTAAGGACGCTTGAAGAAGGTGGTCCAGAAGTAGTTGATCGAGTAGCGCAGCGCCATGGTCAGGATGCCTTCCTTCTTCAGCCGGCGGGCGGAGGAAAACATCTTGAGGCGGAAGGTGAAACGAACTCCGCCGACGGTGCTGAGGCGGCGGGCGATGTCGGTGTCTTCGCCGTAGAAGGCGATGCCGAGGTTGAAGCCGCCGATGGCCTCCAGCGCTATGCGGCTGGTGACGAAGTTACCGCCCTGCACCATGGAGCCCACGCGCAGGACATAGCGGTTGAGGACATAGGTGGCGAACGCGGTGAGGTAGAAGACGTGGACCAGGATGCGCTGCCACGGCGTGAGGTCGTAGTAGAGGATGGGGCCGGAGAGCGCGGCGAGGGTTGGGTTGGTGTCGAAGGCTTGGAGGACGGTGGCGACCCAGCCGGGTGTGAGCCGCGAGTCGGAGTCGACGTGCGCGAGGAGCGAGCCGGAGCTGGCGGCGAACCCAGCCTGACGGGCGAAGGTGAGGCCTTTGCGGGGTTCGTCGACGACGATGACGCCGGGATAGCGCAGGGCCACCGCACGGGTCGCGTCGGTGCTGGCGTTGTTGACGACGATGATCTCGGTGAGTGCGGAGAGTTCCGGTGGGAGTTCAGCGGTCTGGGTGAGGATCGATTCGAGGCAGGCGGCCAGGTAGGCTTCTTCGTTGTAGGCGGGGACAACAAAGCTAAGTCTCATGAAACAACAGTAACGAAGGATTGTTGCTGGCTGTTGAATTCAGGGGGTACCGTTGCAGTGACACGCGAAATCCTCCCCACGGTCAGATTATGCCGGGCATTTGTGGCTCCGTCGTGTGGTTTCATCGAAGCACCATGCGCCGGCGCAACTCTCGGTTGGGGTCTTCGATATACTACGATTACTTCGCTGGAGTGTGTCTCAATGTTTGCAGGTTCGCAACGCTTCCTGGCGGGGATATTGGCAGTCTCCGCCATTAGCGGCCTGAGCAGGGTCTGCGCGGCGCAAACGACTGGGGATGGCTGGCCTACGGCAGGTGGCGACCCCGGCGGTCAGCGCTACTCCAGCCTTACCCAGATCAACCGGCAGAACGTTGGCGACCTTAGCGTTGCCTGGACATACCATACCGGCGCTATCCACTGGGTAACGAAACCTGACGGCTCGAGGGTACCTTCCGAAGACAGCAGCATGGCTCAGTTTGAGTCGACGCCTATTCTCTTCAATGGTCTGCTCTATGTGGTCACGCCGCGCGATGCGGTCATCGCCCTGGACCCTGTTACCGGCCAGCAGCAGTGGCGCTATGACTATCCCTTTGCCGGCGCACTGATTTCTCGTGGCATCGCTCCCTGGCAGGACTCCAACCCATCTGGACCCTGCGGGACGCGTGTGTTTCTCGGCACCCTGGATGCACAACTGCTCGCGCTGGATGGAAAGACGGGCCAGCTTTGCGAGGACTTCGGCAGCCATGGCAGCGTCGACCTGCGTACCGGCGTCGACTATCGCAATGGCGATTACTACTCCGTCACCAGTCCGCCCACCGTCGTCGGGAACGTGGTGATTGTCGGTTCCGGAATTCAGGACAACGACCGCGTCGATGTCGAAAAAGGAGATGTGCGCGGCTACGATGCGCATACCGGCAAGCTTGTCTGGACATGGGACCCCATCCCCTGGGCCATGCATCAGCAACTCCGCACCGGCGCCGGCAATGCCTGGTCTTATATCTCCGCCGACCCCGAACACGGCCTGGTCTATGTTCCCACCGGCAGCGCTAGTCCGGACTTCTACGGCGGGATGCGCCCAGGCGACAACCGCGACGCCGACTCCGTGGTGGCACTGGAGGCAGCGACGGGTAAGCGCGTGTGGGGCTTCCAAACGACGCACCACAACCTCTGGGACTACGATGTCGCGTCGCAGCCGTTGCTTTTCACGCTGCATGGAGTTCCAGCCGTCGCCGTCACCACCAAGATGGGCATGGTCTTTGTGCTCAATCGACTCAGCGGAGAGCCGCTGTACCCGGTTGTTGAGAAAGCTGTCCCGCAAACCGACGTCCCCGGGGAGATTACCTCACCTACGCAGCCTTTCTCGTCGCTGCCCTCGCTGTCTCCGCTCGCGTGGCCCGCGGACGTGATGTGGAGTGCCAACCCCGATGACGACCGCGCCTGTAGAAAGCTGGTTGACGGCCTGCGGCACGAAGGTATCTACACTCCACCTTCGCTGCGAGGGAGCCTGCTTTACCCCGGCAACCTTGGCGGTGTGAACTGGGGCTCGCCGGCCTTCGACCCCGCGACGGGCATTCTTTATGCGGACACCAACCATTATGCGTTTTCGATCAAGCTCCTGCCGCGCGGCCGCAAGGAGACGCTGATCACTCGCATGCTGGCGAATAGCCACGCCGTGATGTTCGTTGTAGTGCTATTGCTTCTCGTGATCCTCCTGATCTGCTGGCGCAAGCGCAGCCTCACCGGTGGTTTGGTTGTGGTGGTGGTGCTGGCGGGCCTTTCGATATTCTTCTTCCTGGTGCATGAAGCTCACGTGCGCCGCGGCAGGAAGATAGAGTCGATGCGGATGGCGCACTTCGGCGCAGAAGCGGGCCCGCAAACCGGCACGCCCTACGAGATGTTCCGTCAGCCGTTACTTGCCCCTGACGGAAAACCATGCACGCCCCAGCCCTGGGGGACTATCTCTGCTATCAACCTGTACACCGGCAAGCCAGCCTGGGATGTGCCTCTCGGCACCCTGATTGCGGGTCAGCATACCGGGACGCTCAATCTAGGCGGGCCCATCGTAACTGCCGGCGGCCTGGTATTCACCGCGGCATCCACGAAGCCCTACTTGAGCGCCTTTGACTCGGCCACCGGCGCAGAGCTGTGGAAGATGGAGCTTCCTGTCCCCGCGCAATCTACCCCCATGACCTACCAGGTCAACGGGCGGCAGTACCTGGTGGTCAGCGCCGGGGGCCACGGCGGGATGGGAACGCCGCTCGGCGACTCCGTGATCGCTTATACGCTGAAGTAGGTTGTGCTAGTGAGATTCCCGAGATTCCCAGCCGATGGTGTCTTCGATACCTTGCTCCCGGGACATCTTCGGCGACCAGCGGATGAGACGCTCGGCCTTGGAGTTATCGGCGACGAAGAACTTCTGATCGCTCTGGCGCCAAGGCAGGTTGGTGTAGTTCAGCTTGATGCCGAGGCGCTTTTCGAGGAAGAGCAGAAGCTCCAGCAGGGACATGCTGTTGCCGATGCCGCCGCCGATGTTGAAGGCCTGGCCGCGGGCTTCGGCGATGTGCTCGTAGGCTGAGACGTAGGCGCTGACGGCGTCGGAGACGTGGAGCAGATCGCGGACCTGCTTGCCGTCTCCGGAGACGGTGAAGGCGGGGCGGCCGGGGTCCTGTTTGCTTTCGATGGCCTGACGGCAGAACCAGCCGACCCAACCCTGGTCATAGGTGGCGAACTGGCGGCCGCCGTAGATGGTGGAGTGGCGGAAGACGACGGTGTTGAGGCCGAAGCCGCGGGCGTAGTCGAGCATGTACTGGTCGGCGGCGCCCTTGGAGCATCCGTAAGGGGTGTGGAACTCAATGGCGGTCGCTTCGTCGACGCCCCGGCTGGCTGGGTTGCGGGGCTGATAGCGGGTGGCGGCCTCGACGAGATCGAGGTGGTCGAGATTGCCGTAGACCTTGTTGGAGGAGGCGTAGACGATGGCCGTCTTCGGGGTGTACTGGCGGACGGCTTCGAGGACATTGATGGAGCCGAGGACGTTGATCTCGAAGTCTCGGCGAGGGCTCTGCATGGAGGTCGTCATGGCGACCTGGCCGGCGAGGTGGAAGATGACGTCGGGCTGTACGTTCTTAATGGTCTGCTCTATATCGAAGGCGTTGCGGATGTCGCCGTGGATGAAGTCTGTCAGTCCAAGGGAGCGCAGCCACGCAAGGTTCTCCGAGGCACCGTGGCGGGCCAGCGAGTCGAATACGGTGACGTTCTCCTTCTTATCGAGCAGATAGGCGGCAAGGTTGGAGCCGACGAAGCCGGCACCGCCGGTAATTAAAGCATTCATTTCGAGGCGTTCTCCTGCTTTGCCGAGTTGGCGAAGCTGCGCATGCGTTTGAGGGTCTTGAGATAGCCGAAGGCGAATTGCACGAGTTTGCGTTTGGATTCTCCGGCCTTGCGGCGACCGAAGGTCACGGGGACTTCGCCGATCGACGCGGGAGGGCGGCGCAGGGTGACCTTGATAAGCAACTCTTCGAGGATGTCGAAGTCGTCGGACTCGAGGCGTAGCGGGGTGAGGATCTCACGGCGATAGAGGCGGAAGCTGTTGGTGACGTCCTTGGCGCGGATGGAGAAGGCGATGCGGAAGGTGAGGTTCAGGACGTAGGACATGAAGATGAGGATGGCAGGATTTTCGGTGTGGCCGCCGGGCGCGTAGCGGCTGCCGATCACGATGTCGTAACGCTCGCGCTCGGCCCACATGGAGGCAAAGTACGAAGGATTGTGAGAGCCGTCGGCGTCCATGCAAAGCAGGTATTGGCCTCGGGCCTCGCGGATGATGGTGCGGATGGCGTCGCCGTAGGAGTTTCCGCCCGAGCGGTAGACGTGGCGCACGCCGTTGGCCGCGCAGATCTCCGCGGTGTTGTCCATGGGCTGCTCGGTGTCGACGATGAGGACTTCGTAGTTGGGTGTGAGGGCGGCCGCGGCCTCTTTAATGGAGGCCAGCATCATGGCCAGATTCTCAGCTTCGCGGTAGGCCGGGATGGTGATGGAAAGGTCTACTAAAGGAGGGGCCTGACCGTTCGTAGTCGCAATGTCAGGAAGAGTCATCGGGATCGTTTCGTCATAAGGCGTTGAAATCTGGGAAGTTCGATTTTGACCGCTGTATCCAGCATACCCGATGCTTGGCTTTTGGCCTCCCCAAGGCGCTGGTCAGGAGCCGTTGGCACTGTTCCTGTTGGCTTACCTGTTCCCGGCAAAACCCGGATTTCACTCGCGTATGTGGCTGGATACAACAACCGTCGCCGCCGGTTTCTCCGGTAGACCAGGCAGGGCGAAGGCGACGACGGCGTCGCCCAAGGGCGTGCCGAGGACGCCGTGGCCTCCCGCGGCTACGACGACGAACTGGCGGCCGTGGATGGTATAGGTCATAGGGGTGGACTGCGCGGGGACGGGGAGCTTGCCGTCCCAGACCTCCTCCCCTGTGGCCTTGTCGATAGCTCGGAGGAGGGGTTCTGCGGAGGCCGCGGTGAAGAGCAGGCCTCCGGCGGTGACGATGGGCGCTCCGAAGTTGACGGTGCCGGTGTGCTGGCCGGGGATGAGGGTGCCGAGGGGCTTTTCCCACTCCATCTTGCCGGTGTTGAGGTTGAGGGCGCTGGTGACGCCCCAAGGGGTGGGCGAACAGGGTCGTCCGAGGTCGTCCTGAAGGACGTGACGATAGATCTTGAAGGGCGCGCCGTGGTTGGGCGAGAGTTCACCCACGCCGTCGACGCCCCTGGGGAGGCTCACAACGTGCGGGGCAGGGGTGGCATGGGTAGGGAAGCGCCGTGGTGGATTGATCCAGAAGGCGGCCACCAGAAGGGCGACGGCGACGACGATCGCAGGAAGTCCGGGATACAGCTTGCGGCGAATGCCGGCACCGGCGAGGAGAGCAACGAGCGCCAGGGACTCCCATATATGGTGGTTCAGAATCAGTGCGTAGAGGTTGCTCGGCTGGGGCACCAGGCGTATCTCGTAGGCCGAGCGGTTGGTGTTGACGTAGAGGGTTGCGGTCTCGGGATCGAGGGACATAGAGCCCCAGTTGACGCCCCCGAGGCTGCCTGGAAACTGGAGCGAGCCCTTGCGGCTGACTGGCGTATAGATGCCGTCATAACGCAGCGAGGCGAGCTTGTCCGAGCAGGCCTTGAGACCCTTGGCGTCATGGCCGGAAAGTTGATGGATGTCGATGCTGGCAGGAGTGAGCGGCGGCAACGACGAGAAGGGCTGGGTGGGCGAGGCGTACTCGCCGGGGATGTCACTGGCGGGGACGGGGCGCTCCTGGATGGGATAGAGCGGCTCGCCGGTGAGGCGGTTGAAGACGAAGAGGATGCCGGGCTTGGCGGCGATGGCGACGGCGGGGATGTTGCCGTGGAAGTCGAAGAGGAGAGGCTCGGAGGCGACGTCGTAGTCCCAGATGTCGTGGTGGACGAGTTGGAAGGCCCAGACCTTTTTGCCGGTGCGGGAGTCGAGGGCGACGATGGAGTTGGCGTCGCGGTTATCTCCGGGCCGCAGGCCGCCGTAGAAGTCGATGGAGGGAGCACCTGTAGGGATGAAGACGAGGTGGTTGGCGGGGTCGGCTGCGATGACGCCCCAGGCGTTGGCGGCCCCGGTGCGGGGATGCTGATTGGCTGCCCAGGGGATGGGGTCCCAGGTCCAGAGGAGCTGGCCG
>Ga0302316_10003725_pt1 | contig 10251 bp, 5 predicted proteins | sample III_Palsa_N3_2_FD_200456 | JGI IMG/M metagenome (GOLD analysis project Ga0302316, IMG submission 200456) | Peat permafrost microbial communities from Stordalen Mire near Abisko, Sweden - III_Palsa_N3_2 | ecosystem: Environmental > Terrestrial > Soil > Palsa > Peat permafrost | place: Sweden... | reverse complement strand
GTCCAGAGAGCGAGCATACTCAGCATTCAGGTTGTAGTTGTCTTGCGGACCGCTGGTGGTGGTGGTCTGCGAACCGATACCGCTGTAGATGTTGTCCCAGTTGGAAGCGTGGGTGTAGGTTGTCAGCAAGGTGAGGCCGGTGGTGACGCGTTTTTCTACTTTGAAGGCGACCGAGTTGTACCAGCCGTATCCTGCCGACTTTGTCTCGAGGATCGCCCCGTAATACGGGAAGGGCAGTTCGGACTGGCCGAGGCTGAGGCCGCCCTTCGCCGGAGAAGTCGCAACAACGCCGGTAGTCGGATAGACAGTGCCGTTCGAGGACGTCAGGGAGGTTACATAGTAAGGATTGGATCCTGTGGAATTGGAGAAGTTGGTGGTGGTGCCAGCAGCAGCCGCGAGAGTACTGTCCGGCAACTGGTTGACGTTGACCGGCAGCGGGAAGTTGGTGGAGTGTGTCCCGATATAGGAGACCGTGACGATGAAGTCGCCGGGCAACTTACGTTGCACGTCCATCATGTACTGCTGCACGAGCGGGTATTGGCGAGCCTGGTCAAACGCCGCGATCGAATTTCCGAGCCCAGTGAGTGAGCCGAGCGTGTTACCCGAGGGCTGAAGCAGACCGCCGCCGCAGGTGGCGCCGGCTCCAGTCTGGAAGAAGGGAGTGGACAAGCAAGCCGAGGCTCCGGCTGCAACGGCAGGAAGACTATTTCCGCTGGGAAGGAGGATGTTTGGCGTGGTCGACTGAGCGTAGCCCAAACCGTAACCGGCTGTAGCTGAGGTTTCCGCCGTAATGCCAACCGGAGCGTAGAAGAAGCCGTAACCTGCGTGCATCACGGTGTCCTTCGTTACCTGGTAGGCGACGCCAATGCGCGGTGAGAACTTGACGTGGCTGTTGTCGCAGCAGTGGATGGGGGCACCGTTCTGGCCAGCGAATAGCAAGCCGCCAGTGGCGTGAACCGTTGCACCTGTTACTCCATTGGCGTAGGTGTTAGGAGCCGTGGGGCTGAAGGCAACATTGAACTTGTTGTTCTCCTCATGCTGACCCAGCTCATACTCGTAACGAATGCCGAGGTTGATAGTAAGTTTTTCGTTGAGACGATAGTCGTCCTGTGCCCAGACAGAGTTATAGGCAATGCGGTTGATGAACGGCCCGGCGACCAACGTTTCACTAGCCGAAGAAGGCAGACCCAGCTCCATGTCGGCGATGGAGTCGGTTCCAGCGGTTGAAGCGGCAGCGTTTCCGTTGCTGCTGGTGTATTGGCCGTTGAAGGTGAAGGTACCGGGCTGGTTCGGCGGATTGGTGTAGTAGGAGAAGCCTCGATAGGTGTAGCCGAAGCGGAGATCCATCTTCTTGATGGTTTTGGAGAGAACCGCAACAAGGTTGTGGGAAGCCTGCGGCGTATAGCCGGAGAAGGCGCCCCCGAGGGTGGGAGCTGAATAGCCAGCGGAGCTGGAGCTGATACCGCTGAGAGTGACAGACGGATAGCTTGTGAGCGGCACGTTGCTGGTGAAGGAGTTCGCGAAGCCGTAGCCCGTTCCGTTGTATTTGAAACCGGTGCCCAGATTGAAGCCTTGCGAGTAGTACGGGAAGGCGCTCCAGTAGCGGTTGAAGCCGTAACCAACGGTCAGCAGGGTGCTGGAGTTGATGGTGAACGTGTTGTTCCACGCGGTGGAGTCGAACTTGCGGTCTTCCAGCTCGTTTCCGGAAGCGTAAAGAGAGTAAGCGTTGGCGAAGGTAGTTTGCGGCTCCTGCACACCGGAGTGCAGGTAGGAGAACTGCGAGGTCCACCAGGGGAAGAACTGATGCTCGACCTTACCGATGAACTCGTCAGCGCGGGTCTTGAAACCAACGCCAGAAACGGCGAAGTTCGCACCGGAGCCATAGGCGCCAGCAGCATCAGGACCGATTGGATTGGGGAAAGCGGTGGCCATGGAGAAGCCAACGCCGTTGAAGAGGTTCTTGCCACCGCAACCGCCGGTGGCATAGGTGCTGGCCGCAGGGCTGCCGGGAATAACGTTGAAGTTGCCACACTCGGAAGCAAACGTCGTGGTGCGACCGGCTACGGTGGGATCGTAGAGTGTGCTATCCGCCGTGAAGTCGCCAAGGCGTTCGGCGGCTGTCGGCACATAATAGCTTGACGTGGAACCGCTGATGGGCTGGCCCTGACGGTAGCCTTCTTCCGTGATCCAGAAGAAGGTGTTATCCAGCCATCTTGCTTTTTCGGTAAGGAAATGCGGGAAAAGAGGTCCGCCAAGCGCGCCGGAGTAGAGATAGGTGGTGTCAGTCGGGATTGGACCTGCCTTTTGGCCCGGGAAGGTGTATACGTTAGCCGACCACGGGGTCTGGCGAGTTTCGCCGTACAGTGTGCCGTGGTATTGCGAGGAGCCAACTTTGAGGGTGTTGTTGAACACACCGCCGCCGGTACGACCGATTTCAGCGTCGAAATCGTCAGCCTGAATCTTGGCTTCGCTGATGGCATCGGGCGAAACGACGAAGGTTGCGCCACCGGACGAGGTGGACACTGGAATACCGTCTACGTTGTAGGTGTTGGTGCTGCCGGGAGCGCCGGCGAGGGAGACGTCCGAAATACCCGAGGAGTCTTCAGCGCGTACATAACGTGGATCGCCGAGGGTGACGACGTTGGCGTCGAACTGAGCGAACATGAAAGGGTCGCGACCGAGGTTGGGGAGATCCTGAACCTGCTGCGCGGTGAAGACCTGGTCCGCGGTAGCGTTAGCAGTGTTGAGTGCAACTGTGTCGGCGGCGACTTCAACGGTTTCGTTGGCCCCGCCGATTGTCAGCGTGGCATCGACCGTGGTGACGGCACCGAGTGAAACGACGTTGCCCTTGGTTTCATAGGTCTTGAAACCGGGGACGGCAATGGAGACAGTGTAGGTGCCGGGGTCGATACCGCCGAACTGGTAGATACCCGCTCCGTTGGCTACACCGGAGCGAGCTATCTTCGTGTCCTGGTTCGTAATCGTGATCTTCGCGTTAGGGATGACCGCTCCCTGCACATCTTTTACTTCACCGCGAAGGTCGCCATAGTTCGTCTGCGCGACCATGGTGCTCACGCCGACCAAAAGGAGAAGGACGGTGAGCAGTGTTTGCATTCTTGACTGAAAAACCTTCATAACTAAAGCCTCCGGAATGAGTCGAGCATTTACGAAAGAATTCATAAGTTGGCGCATGCTTTGCGATCATGCGCATCGTCGGAGCGGGAAAACTTACCGATGTTGAATGAGCCGATTTTTATAATTCCGGGTTCTGACAGGCGCCCGGTGGGTAGCAAAGGGTTTCAGAGTTTCCGGCTACCGGAGACCGGCGGCCAATGTGCAGTGAAGATGAAAGAGATCAGACGGCAGGCTTGAGGGGTTGCGATTGCATGCGGCTGTAAAGCTCCGCGAGCACGCCGACACCCTCCTCCGCGAAGGCGCGATCAGGGGACTCGTTGGTATCGTTCCAACCTTCGTCCTCGCCTCCTTTTGAGTACTGCATGACAATGCCGTCGCGACGCGCCAGCATGTTAAGGCCCTTATAAGCCAAGCCGTATTGCGCGCCTTCCTGTGGAATAAGCCAGGCGATCTGACCGCGAACGGGCGTGATCGATTCATCGCTCCAGAGAGCACGTCCTCCGTATCCGGGGCAGTTGACGATTACTTTTTGAGGAAGCTCGGTTAGTTCCTGTGGAGAGTGGAATTCGCGGGTTTCGATCTTGCCGCCGGCGATAAGGAAGTCGGTGAGTAGCTGGCGGGAGTAGTCGGCGACGTTGAAGGTCATCGACGAGCTACGCATGACGTAGGGAGTTGGGAATGGGGTTGAGCCCGGAGGCATCATGATGGGGCGGGGTGTGAGATCGGCGATGCGGTCGTTGAGACGGATGAAGTCGTGGACAGGCGCGGGGCGGTCGTCGCGAACGTTGGGATCAGGCCTGCCGCCTGGGCCCATGCGGCGCGGTTTATCGCTCAGGGCCCAGCGGTCAGTCCACTCTACGGGCGAGCCGGGCATGCCGTAGTAGCTCTGGTACATGAAGAAGGAGGTGCGTGCGAGCGACTCCCATGTGGCGGCGAAGCTGGGATCGACGGCCGAAGCGAGGGCGACGCGCGAGTCCGGCGTCCAACTACCGGTTGCACGCGAGCTGCGCGTGAAGGGTGCGCGCTCTTTGGCGTAGATGGTTACGTGCGCGCCTGCGCGCTGCAGCATCGTCGCGGATGTAAGTCCGATGGCGCCGGCGCCGAGAACGGCAATGTCTTGCGAACCTTCCGCGGCCTTCATTGCACTTTGCGTCGCGACCGTGGCAGAGCCCCAGGAAAGCGACCAACCACTGCCACCATGGCCGTAGTTATGCACGATGGTTTTATCGCCGAGTTTTTCTACGTCCATGCGAGGCCCCGCGGCACGGAAAGGCCGCAGGCAAACGGTGATGCGGAAAATGCGATCGGCGTGCGCGCGAATGGGGACGAGCGGCGTGTACTGATCGTAGATAGGCAGTGGGGGCGCACTGGATTGGGCAGTTTGAATATGCTTCGCGCAGCCATTTAGACCAAGCGCACTCATTCCAGCAAGCGCACTTGATCCTCGTAAAAAGGTGCGACGATCCATCGATGCCATCGAAGACAAAACGGGTGCAGCTATACGGTCCATCAGGAGAAAGCTCCAGTTGGTGACTGTTTCCGACAAATCAGAAAATGTTGTAGTTACAAAATAAGAAGCGGCTTAGGTGCGAACTGCGAATGCTAGTTGCGATTGCTAGTTGCAGATACACGAATGGGACGTTGCATCCCGACTTCGGAGTCTTTGTTGCCAGCTATGAAAGGAGCCGGGTACACATTCAATGAGAGTTCAGTGAAGGGTCCAAGCCAATTTTGGTTGATGTGCCGAGTTTATTTAATGCCCTGTGAATTGTCAATAAGTATTCGACATGTATTGAGAAATTAGATGGGATATTGCCGGAATAAATGATGTAAGTGCCGTTATAAGTTTAGGTAAGATGAAAAAATGGACACAGAAAAGCCCCGACTTATGCCGGGGCTTTTCTACTGGAGCGATGCGTAAGTTAGCCGCGATAGAGTTCCGATGGCACACCGTGCATTTCGGGCAGGTAGAGCGAGGCACCGAGCTGGGTGGTCGAGCCCGGCTTCATGTCCATGCACTTCACGAAAGCCGTCTGGAACTTGGCCATTTCATCCTTGGTGCCGACGGTGACACGGACATACGTGGGAAGCGAAGCCCATGTACGACCGATCGCAACCTTTTCCTTGATCATGGCCTGCTGGAAAGGACCACCACCGCGCATCCCCGGAACCATCTGGTTGACGCCGGTGTCAACCATGAAGAAGTTTGCCTGGGAGCCGGGGATGATCTTGTATCCCTGCTTGGTGAGGAACTCGATCGTTTCGGCGCGCACATCGCTGTTGATCACGCGGCGGGTCGGAACGAGATCCTTATCCTGCAGGCTTGCGCGAGCAGCGGCAGCGCTGGTGATGGAGATGCTCGCGAGGCTGCGAGCAGGTGCGGCAACCTTGGTGAACGCAGCCAGGCGCTCGGGGTGAGCGATGACCACGCCAGCGCGGAGACCAGCCATGCCGTAGATCTTCGAGAAGGTACGGGTAACGATCAGGTCTGGGTTATCCACGACGAGAGGAATGACCGACTCATCCTTGGAGAAGTGGAAGTACGCTTCATCGACGATAACAACCGAGCCCTTGGGCTTGTTGGCAAGGAGCCACACGATGTCTTCGCGAGGTGTCATGGTGCCGGTAGGGTTGTTGGGATTGACGATGTAGTAAGCGCCGGGGGAAGGATGAGCGGCGACCATTGCCTTGACGTCATGCGCATAGGTCGGGGTCAGCTTGACCGGGAACTTCGGCGCGCCCATTGCTTCAGCCGCACGCGGTCCCTGCTCATAGCTGGGATCGCCGTAAACGAGAGGCTTGTCGGGGCCGATGTTGGACATCAAAGCGAGATCGAGCGGGCCGCCGGAACCTGGGAACAAGCCCACATAGCCGGGCTTACCAGGAGCGGCAACCGGCAGATCGAAGAGGCCGGAGAACACTTTGACAGTGTTCATGCTTTCTTCCTGGTGATAACGACCACCCATGGTTGCGGTTGTGCCGATCGCCGAAAGAGCGACAGAGGCCGGTCCAAGAGGATTTTCGTTGGAGGAGATGATGACAGTGTCGGGCGGGAGCTGGCGCATTTCGCCCATGTCAGACATGCCGCGGCGAGTGGTCGGCGTCGGGGCCGTGATGCTGGCCGTCGCCTGCTGTCCGCGGGCGGCTAGTGCCGGAAATGCTGCCGCAGCCGCGCTGGCCGCTCCGAGTGTGCGTAGGAACGAGCGACGCGACACCCCATCTTGAATACACTTTTCCATGTCAGAAATCATATGATTCTTCTCCTGTTACACACACACTGATGCGACTAATTCTCGACGAATCGACACTTGTCCGATGGAGACAACATGGCTGTTGTCAGTTCGGAGATTTTATAAGTCAAAACTAAAGCTGATGCGGGCGGTTGCGACGGGGAACCTGCTGCGTTGAAGGTTTTCAAGCGCGGGTTCAGTTCAGCGTTAGGAACAATGTAACGTTAAAGTTGTACAAATGCACAAGCCTTTGTCGAAAATTTTCTTGACGAAGGCATATTCAGCGGCGTAAAGCGCGGCGAAATTGAATGAAATGCCTTGTACATCAAGCATTTGCGTTATAGAAAAATTAGATGCGTTATAGAAAAACTTAAGACAACAGGTGGTCTAAAAGAGCCATTCTGACGTAAAGACCGTTCTTTGCCTGGCGAAAATAGGCCGCACGTGGGTTGTTATCCACAGCCGGATCGATCTCATTCAAGCGCGGGAGCGCGTGAAGAATGACCGCTTCGGGCTTCAATCTTGCAGCAATTTCTTCGTCGACGAAGTAGCTATCCTTGATAGCTTCGTACTCGGAAACTACCGCAAAACGCTCGCGCTGCACGCGTGTTATGTAGAGGACGTCGGCGTGCCGGATGCTTTCTTCGAGCGTATCGCTCTCGCGAAAATCGACGTTGTTTTGTTTGAGATAGTCGATATATTTAGCGGGAAGACGAAGGTTTTTAGGCGATATTAAATCGATCGAGACGCCGGGGTAGAGGCAGAGTAACTGCAATAAAGAGTGGATCGTGCGGCCGTAGAGAAGGTCACCGACCAGCGCGATCCTGCGGCCTTCCACACCACCGAGCTCTTTCATGATGGTGTAGATGTCGACGAGAGCCTGAGTGGGATGCTCGCCGGCACCATCGCCTGCGTTGATTAATGGGACAGGCGAAATTTGCGCCGCGGCTTTCGCTGCACCTTCTTCGAAGTGTCGCATGACGATGACATCCGCATAACCGCCGATGACGCGAATGGCGTCGGCGATGGATTCGCCTTTGGCTGCGGAGGAATTCTCGCGGGCGTTTTCGGCAGTGAGGATGCCGCCGCCGAGTTTCTGCATGGCCGCTTCAAACGAGAGACGGGTGCGCGTGCTGGGCTCGTAAAAAATGGTCGCGAGGATTCGTCCGCTGAGTGAGAGGCGCAGCGTGCGTTCGGAATCGTGGCGTTCCATCTCGGCTGCGGAAGCGAATAAGTTTTCGAGTAACTCGCGGTCTGCGAACTGTGTGGCGCTGATGAGGTATTTGAGCTTTTGCATAAGGCAGGGATTAGGGATTAGGGAATAGGGAGTAGTTGTTGTGGACTTTGCCTTGGAGGATAGTGTGCTTGACACTGCCGGGGAAGGTGAAGCCTTCGAAGGGTGACCAGCCGCACTTTGTTTTTATGGATTCGCGAGTGACGGCGTAGGGCGTTTTGAGGTCGAGGATGGTGAGTGAACCGATGTAGCCGGGCTCGATGGAGCCGAAACCTTTTCCGGAAGCGGCGGGTAGAAATTCGCGGACGAATAAACCGGGGTTGTAGGAAAATACCCGGGCTATGTCGGTGGGTGTGAAGTTTTGTTCGGCCATGAGCCAGGTTGCGAAGGCTCCAAGGGTGTCGAGGTGCGGGACGCCACTGGCTCCTTCGACTTTTTCTTCGAGAGTGTGTGGGGCGTGGTCGGTGGCAACGTAATCGACGAGGCCCTGCTTCAATGCGGCGATGAGAGCGATGCGATCGGCTGCGGCGCGCAGTGGTGGATTCATCTGCAACCACTGGCGATTGGCGGGAGTGATGCTGGAGGTATCGAAGAAGAGATGATGCGGCGTGGCTTCGCAGGTGACCCTAACGCCGCGGGCTTTGGCGGCTGCGATGAGTGGAAGACCGTTGCGGGTGGAGTAGTGGCAGAGCTTTCCGACTAAGTCGTATTTTTCGATGAGATAGAGTGCGAATTCCGTTGCGGATATTTCGGCTTCAGGAGGCCGCTTTAGTTCGTGGAGCGGAGCATTTTTATTTGCTTCGAGAATTGCGGGATCTTCGCAATGGAAGCTAACATTTTTTCCGCAATAGTTAGAGATAACTGATTCCAGCTCTTCTTTCGATGAAAAAAACAGGTCCCCCACGGAAGGACCCATGAACGCTTTATAGGGAACGTGACGCTTGAGTGGCGAGGTGTGCGGACCTATTCCAGCGTAGAGAGTAATTGTTACTTCTGATTTTTTTGTGAGTAACTCTTTGGCTGCATAACTCGCGTCGTCGATGGGAGCTATGGGGTTGTTGGGCATGTCCGCTACCTGGACCACGCCTCCGTGGATCGCAGCAGCGGAAACTGTGGTGAAGTCTTCTTTGTAGGTTTGCGTACCACTGGCGTCTTCGCGGGCGTGGATGTGGATGTCTCCAAAGCCGGGGAAGATGATGCAGTTGGTGCAGTCGATATCGCTGTGGCCGGTGACAGGGCCAATCGATTCGATGAGGCCGCTATCGGTGTTGATCTCGATGGCGGCTTCGAATTCATGGTCGTGATTTGCGATTCTTCCTTCAACGCGCAGCATTGATCGCCTCTCTTGCTGCGTTGATCGCTTCGTGAGCGTTGCGGGCGGCAGTGGCGGGATCTTTGCTGTAGATGATTTCGCGGGAGCTGCTGATCATGAGGCCTCGGCCTGCGGCGTTGAGGCCGGCGGAGAGCACTGCGTTGATGTCGCCGCCTTGTGCGCCGATGCCGGGGACAAGAAATGTGGTGTGAGGAGCGATGGCGCGGATCTGGCGCATCTCGCTGGAGTACGTAGCGCCGACTACGAGCATGCAGTTGCCGCCGGTGTCCCAGTGATTGGCTACGCGGTCGGCTACGGCTTGCCAGAGAGGGATGCCGGAGGATTCGATGTCCTGAAATTCGCCCGCGCCGGGGTTTGAGGTGCGGCAGAGGATGATGCAGGCTTTATCGTGGCGGTCGAGAAATGGGGCGAGGGCTTCGCGGCCCAAATACGGGTGCAAGGTTACGGCGTCGAAGTTCATGTGGTCGAAGATGGCTTCTGCGTAACCTTTGTTGGTGTGGCCAATATCTGCGCGCTTTGCATCGCAGATGGTTACGATTTCCGGATAATGGGAGCGGAGATAGTCGATTGTCAGCTCTAACTCGGTAATACCTTTTGCGCCCCGGGCTTCGTAAAAAGCAGTATTTGGTTTATAGGCGGTGGAATATTTCGCAGTTTCGTCGATTATCCATTTATTGAACTCGAAAAATGGATAATCGGCGGAAATAAAGCGAGCTGGAAGTTGATTTAGTACGGGATCGAGGCCGATACAGAGTAATGACTGGATGGCGTCGGCTCTTTTTTCGTACTTTTGGAGGATTGGATTCATGTTCCTCTATTCAAGGTTGTGGCGGTGAGCCCAGCCGTGTGGGTCGCTGAGCCAGTCGCGAACGCTGGCCGCGGCGATATCGTCGATGATGCCGCGCGCGGACGCTGCGACCAGGACTTCGGTGAAGGTGGTTAGCGGGTGAAGTTTGACGCCTGCGTTGGCGAAGTTTTCGACGGCCTCGGGCATGTTGTAGCTGATGATCGTGAGGCAGTCGGTGACGATAGCGCCTTCTGCGCGGAGAGCTTCCACACCAGATAAGCTGCTGCCGCCGGTCGTGACGAGGTCTTCCACGAGCAGGAGACGCTTCCCTGCTATATCGCCGCCTTCAACGCGCTTTTTCGCGCCGTGGGCTTTGGCTTCTTTGCGGACAAAGATGGATGGCTTGAGCATGGCGAAGCCTAAAGCTGCGCTGTGCGGGATGCCGGCGGCTTCGATACCGGCGATGACGTCGACTTCGAGATTGTTATCGCGGATTGTCTGCTCGAAACCGTGAATGACCTTTGACCATTGC
>Ga0302316_10003722_pt1 | contig 10259 bp, 10 predicted proteins | sample III_Palsa_N3_2_FD_200456 | JGI IMG/M metagenome (GOLD analysis project Ga0302316, IMG submission 200456) | Peat permafrost microbial communities from Stordalen Mire near Abisko, Sweden - III_Palsa_N3_2 | ecosystem: Environmental > Terrestrial > Soil > Palsa > Peat permafrost | place: Sweden... | reverse complement strand
ATCGAGTAGCCAATTCCAGCCAGGCCCGCCCTCTCCGTAACGTCTGTAAATGTGCCGTCCCCATTGTTATGAAACAGCCGATTCGAAAAGCTTGAATCGGTCTTCTCCAGCGAAGGGATCGCGGCACCGTTCGTGAAGAAAATATCCAGAAGCCCGTCGTTATCGTAATCAAACAACGCGACGCCGCCGGTCATCGTCTCGATGGAGTAGCGATGAGGACTCACACTATTCTTCAGCGTGAAGCCTATCTTCGACTGCTTGAGAACGTTCTCGAAAACAATCACCGCAGCCTTCGACGTAGCACTCGACGCGGGCGATCGTTGAGTCGTTTGTGCCCACAACGCACCGCGCCCACCCCACAGGCAGACTGCCATGTACGCTCCAACGATTGCGCCGCGAAAAGTCAAAAATTCAACACGCCGCCACAGCCGTCGTTGAAAAGAAATGGTGCATCGAGAGCATCTCATCGTATCCTGCGAATGTTCATCCCTTTATATTCCATTTACTTAGGAGTCGCCGAATGATTTTGTTGTCGAATACTTCGGACGACCCCAATCACTCTCCCCGGCGCACGTCGCTCTCCCGGATCCTGGGTGTCGGTTTCGGCATTGCCGTGATCTTCGGCGGCACAGTCGGGGTTGGCATCCTCCGCCTTCCCGGTACCATCGCGGGCGAAATGGGCAGCTTCTGGCCCATCATGCTCACCTGGCTCATCGGCGGCGGTTACGCCTTGCTAGGCGCGATCTCGATCGCAGAATTAGGCGCCGCCATGCCGCAAGCCGGCGGCTTCTACGTCTACTCCAAGCGAGCCTTCGGCCCCGCAGCCGGCTTTGCGATGGGCTGGGCAGACTGGCTCAATAACTGTGCGGTCGTCGCCTTCGCATCCGTTGCGGCAGCCGAATACCTTGCAGCCCTTTTCCCCAGCCTCCTTCACCTACAGACCCCCGTCGCGCTCACAATCCTGTTCGCCTTCACTGCCCTCCAGTGGAACAGTCTCCGCATCGGCAGTTCCGTTCAGCAAATCACCAGTTCCATCACGGCGATCACCTTCATCTTCCTGGCCATCGCATGCCTCACCCATCACGGCGTCACCAATCCCCCCGCCGCGGCAGCAATCTCTCCACTCCACGCCACTGGTTTCCTTCAGAGAATCATTCCCCTCGTCGCTGCCATGCGCGCGGTCGTCGTTACCTATGACGGTTGGTACGAGGCAATCTATTTCACCGAAGAAGACACCGACGTCGCCAAGCACCTTCCCCGCGCCATGATCGGCGGCGTCCTCCTCGTCCTCGGTCTTTATCTCCTGATGAACCTCGCCTTCCTCCACGTCCTCTCGATACCAGCGCTGGCCGCCTCGCCTCTGCCGGCCGCCGACGCTGCACGCATGGTTCTTCCCGCATGGAGCGGAACCTTCATCACCGTCCTCTCCCTCCTCACGTTGTTAAGCCTCATCAACGCAGTCCTGCTAGGCGCGCCGCGTATTCTTTTCGCGATCGGCCGCGACGGACTCTTCAGCCCTCGCGCTGCGCAAGTTGCCCCGGGCGGCACGCCGAGAGTCGCACTCGCACTCTCTGCCGCCGTCGTCGCGCTCTTCATCGCCAGCGGCAAGTTTGAGGACATCATTGCGGTCGCCGCCATCCTTGTGGCTGTGATGTACTGCGTCAACTACACCGCAGTCTTTGTTCTCCGCGTGCGCGAGCCGCAGATGAACCGCCCCTTCCACGCATGGGGATATCCGCTCACAACGGGTCTCGTCCTCGCCGGCTCTCTCGCCTTCCTCGTTGCCGATCTGCATGACGATCCGCATGGCGCCCTTCGAGCAACCGTGCTCCTCGGCGTGGCGATTCCTGTCTATGCCTGGATGCGCTGGAAAAACTGCGGCATCCACACTTCATCCGCCGCGTTGCGAGCACCCTCTTCCGATTGTGAGACCATCATCCCGGGAGACCCGAAACTTGTTCAAGAACGCAATCGTCCGGACGCCCGGACCTAATTTTGCCGAAGGCCTAACGACCGTCGATCTAGGCCAGCCGCATTTCGACAAGGTCCTCCAACAACACGCCCTCTACTGCAAAGCCCTGCAGCAGTGCGGCCTCCAGATCACCACCCTCGACCCTGATCTGAAATTTCCCGACTCCACCTTCGTCGAAGACACCGCCGTGCTCACATCCCGCAGCGCCATCCTCACCAACCCAGGCGCCCAGAGCCGCGCAGGCGAAGTCGCCGCCATTACCCCGGCACTCTCAAAGTTCTTCTCATCCATACCAAAAATCGAATCCCCCGGCACGCTCGATGGCGGCGACATCTGCGAAGCCGAAAGCCACTTCTTCATCGGCCTCTCCCATCGCACCAATGATGAGGGTGCTCGCCAGCTCGCGGCCTTCCTCGCGACCGAAGGCTATACCTCCTCCTGCATCGACGTCCGCGCGATGACTACCATCCTCCACCTCAAAAGCGGCATCTCCTACATAGGAGACAACACCCTCGTAGTCATGGAAGAGATGGCCGCCCTCGAGGCATTCGCAAGCTACAACCGCATCGTCGTGCCCGTCGAAGAAACCTACGCCGCCAACTGCATCCGCGTGAACGACCGTATTCTCTTCGCGGCCGGATACCCGCGCACCGCCGAGCAGCTCATCGCCAATAACTTTCATCCACTGCTGCTCGACATGTCGGAGTTCCAAAAAATGGATGGCGGCCTAAGCTGCCTTTCGCTCCGCTTCTAAACCCATCCATCCGCACCAGCCATCGTTCAGGGTTTACTGTGAAGCTAGCTACATCCCTCAACCAATCTGTCGAATCGAACAGGAGAATCATTTCACATGAAATCGTTTGGCTACGCCGCGCAAACTAAGACCTCGCCGCTCACCCCGTTCCACTTCGACCGCCGCGAGCCCGGCCCCACCGACGTCGTCGTTGCCATCGACTATTGCGGCATCTGCCACTCCGATATCCATCAAGTCCGCGACGAGTGGGGCGGCTCCCTCTACCCGATGGTCCCCGGCCACGAAATCGTCGGCCGCGTCACCGCCATCGGCTCGTCCGTCAAGAAATTCAAAGTAGGCGACCTAGCCGGCGTAGGCGTCACCGTAGAAACCTGCATGTCCTGCGAGAATTGCAAAGCCGGCGCCGAACCCTACTGCACCAAGGGCATGGTCGGCACCTACAACGCCAAAACCTACGAAGGCGAAATGACCTACGGAGGCTACGCCGACAACATCGTTGCCCCCGAGCATTACGTCCACACCATCTCCTCCAAGCTGGACCTCGCCGCCGTCGCGCCCCTCCTCTGCGCCGGCATCACCACCTGGTCGCCCCTGCGCCACTGGAACATCGGCCCCAACAAAAGGGTAGGCGTCGTCGGCCTCGGCGGCCTCGGTCACATGGGCCTCAAGTTCGCTCACTCCCTGGGCGCACACGTCGTCCAGTTCACCACCTCCGAAAACAAAATCGCCGACGCGAAAAAGCTAGGCGCCGACGAAGTCGTCATCAGCAAAGACGCAGCCGCCATGGCCAAACACGCCAGCAGCTTCGACTTCATCCTCGACTGCGTCTCCGCCCCCCACGACATCAACGCCTACCTCGGCCTCCTCCGTCTTGACGGCGCCCTCTGCCTCGTCGGCCTCCCCGACCAGCCCGTAGCCACCTCGCCCTTCGCCCTCGTCACCAATCGCCGATCCCTCTCCGGCTCCATGATCGGCGGCATGAAAGAGACCCAGGACATGCTCGACTACTGCGCCGAAAAGAACATCGTCTCCGAAATCGAACTCATCGGCTACGACCGCCTCGAAGAGGCCTACACCCGCGTAGTCAAAGGTGACGTAAAGTATCGCTTCGTCCTCGACAACAAAACCCTCAACTCCTAACCCACTCCACCCGCCGCGAAGAGCTTCGCCTCACTTCAACGTGACGCGAAGCTCTTCGTCTTTTCCCAAATATCCCTTCCGCCGAAACCAATCCTCCATCCCCTCCCGCAACCGCTCCACCGGCACGCGATTCCCAATCTCCAACAACCCATCGCCCACCGGCAGCGTGTCATCAAACACCGCGTCGTTCGTAAAATTCCGCATCGCAAAATTATCCAGCCACTTGATCGGGCAGGGCAGCGCCGCCCCCTCGCCGCGCCCGTACTCCACACTCACCTTGCGCTGAAACATCGCACGCCCCTAGAGAAATTGCACAAACATCGGCGTATCGATCGAAAACGATTTCGGCGTCTCCGCCAGCCGCCCCGTCGCAGGATCGTGAGCAAAGACCGTCACGGTCGACGACCCCTGGTTCGCGCACAACAACCACCGCCGCGAAGGATCGAACGCAAAGTGCCGAGTCGCGCTTCCTCCGCTGGACACGCGTTGCTGCTCCGTCAGCAAACCCGTCGAAGCATCCACCCGATACACCACCAGCGAATTCTCGCCCCGCGTATTTCCGTAAACAAACCGCCCATCCGGGCTAACAGCAATCTCGCAGCCAGTACTCCCCGGCAACGCCGCAGGCGAGGCCAGCGTAGAGATCACACTGTCCTTCCGCAACACCGGCGAGGCCGCTCCATTGTTCACATTCCAGTCATACAGATCAATCGTGCAATCCAGCTCATGAATGCAATACAGCCACAACCCATTCGGATGGAACGCAAGATGCCGAGGCCCCGACCCAGCCCGTGCCGCAAATCGCACCGGAGCCTCCATCGGAGTTGCTGCCCCCGGATGAATGCGGAAAATCTCGATCGCATCATCCCCAAGATTGCACCCGAGCACAAAACGGTTGTCCGGCGAAACTACCGCGCAATGCATATGCGCCGCTTCCTGTCGCGCCTTATTCGGCCCCACCACACCGCAAGCCGCGTTGTTATGGCAATCGAAAAGTCCGGCACTGCGCAGCCCCCCGCCATACTCCAGGCCGAACGCCGCAAGACTCCCGCCACCATAGTTAGCAACAAACGCGTTGCGCCCCGTAGCATCCACCGACACATAGCAAGGCCCATTGCCCTCACTGCTCACCCGTTCCACCGGCGCCAGCGTCCCCCTCGCCGCATCCAGCCGAAAGCTGCACAGCGCCCCATCCCCGCTGGGAGCCTCATTCACCGCATAAAGAATCGGCAGCCGTGGATGCAGCGCCAGAAAGCTCGGACTCTGCGTCGCCGCCGCAACCTCGATCCCACTCAGCTCCCCACGCTCAGCATTCCACGCAGCGCGGAAAATTCCCTTGCTCGTCCCTGTCCCCAGCAAAATCCACCGGGAACTGCCGGCCATCGGACTCGCCACTGCTCGCAGCGCCAAAGGAAACGCAGCCGCCGACGCCAAAAACTGCCGCCGGTTAGTCGAATATCGGTTCGCGGTGTTCATTCCCATCAGGTGTTCAGACCCCATCAAGCCTAAGCCGACTCGGCGACCGTCTGCGGCTCGCCGGGTAGTTTGAAATCAAATTCACCAGGATGAGCATCCGGCCCGACGACAGGAAGGCTCGGAAGATTGGCCGTATTGCCCACTTCTTCCACCACCGCTTTCACCTCGCGCAGAACCTCATCCACGGTCATCGTGTACATCTCGCGGCCGTTGTCATACCCACTCTCGATCGCCTGTTTCAAGTAGCGTCCTGCCGCCTGGGCTGCTAGATAATCAGTGATTACCTTGCCGCTCCGTCGCTTCTGCTCCACCCACGCCAGGTTAGGCATCGCAATCCAAAGCGGTTTGCCGTTCACAGCAAATCGGATGTCGGTCGCATCGGCATGGCGGGTCGCAATCGCTACGACCGTCCCCTTCCACACACAGTGCAATTTCTCTGAGGTCCACCGGTCGGTCGCTTCGAAGTCTTCATACATGGCACCCTCAGGTTATTCGTACCGTGACATCGAAGCAAGCGGCCTTTCCATCAAACACGCTCGTATCCCTGTTAATTTTGCCAGCCCACCGCTAACGTTTCATCATTTACCCTAGTCCAGTAGGAAGTCCCAAATACACAGAGTTCGAGAAAGCCTTCATACGATCCCCCGATCCGCTTAAAAAGGACATATCCGTGCGTAGACCAATCTCTCTACTCCTCCTATCCCTTCTCGCCTTTGTGCCGTTTGCCTACTCCCAGGCCCCTGCAGCGAAACCGGCCCCGCCTCCGTCCGATGTCCTGATCTTCGCCAATGGTGACCAACTCACCGGCAAGCTCGACAGCGTGACCGACGGCAATGTCATCTTCAAGAGCGACATGGCCGGAACCGTCACCATCTCCATCGACAAAATCAAGGAACTAAAGTCCGGCGCCGAGTTTGCCCTGCTCCGTAAAGGCGTTATCCCGGACAAAACCCACGTGCCCGAGGGCTCCGTCGAGGTCGCCGACAAGAAATTGATCCTCACGCCCGCTCCCAACGAGCCTCCCGCTGTCGTCCCTGCCGACGAGGTCGACTACCTCATCGATCGAGCCTCCTTTGATAAGCAGATGGCTCACAAGGCCGGCTTCCTCACCGGTTGGGGCGGTGCCATCACCGGCGGCGCCACAATCGTGCGCTCCACCACCACTGCCACTACCTTCAACGTGGGCGTGAACCTGGTCCGCGCGATCCCCACCGTGCCATGGTTGGCGCCTCGCAATCGCACCACCATCAACGTCAACGAGAGCTACGGGAAACTCTCCACTCCCGCCATACCTCCCACGGTCCCGCCAACCCCCGCTAGCGAGGTCCTCACCAACATCTTCCATGCCGACGCGGAGCGCGACCAGTACTTCAACTCCCGCCTGTACGCCCTCGTCGACGCCTCTTGGGATCACAACTATGGCCAGGGACTCCAACTCCAGCAGGTATACGGAGCCGGTATCGGCTACACCGCCATTAAAACCCCTGTACAGGAACTCGACCTCAAGGCCGACGTCCACTACATGAAGCAGCAGTACATCTCCACCACCGTCGACGGCGTCGTTACCACCACGCCCTCGACCAATATCATCGGCACCACCTTTTTCGAGGGCTACATCCGCCATTTGCCGCGCAAAATGCTCTTCACCGAGTCCCTGAACTACCTTCCCGCCTGGAATGACTTCAAGGCCTACTCGGTGAATTTCAATGCGGCCCTCTCCTTACCCGTCATCAAACGCCTCTCCGCCACCATTGCCGTTGCGGATAACTACCTCAACGACCCTGCGCAGTACTACAAGAAGAACTCCTTCCAGTTCATCGCCGGCGTCACCTACGTGCTCCCATAACGCGCCTTTCCGCACGGTTTGGGCTGTTCCAAGGGGTCCGGGATGTTCTAATGGAGACAGCGAGCCTCCCGGCCCGCCAGTGTATGTTCAGGAGTTCGGATTTGATGTGTGATGTGCGGAAATTGGCAGTACGATTGGTTCTCTCTGGAATAGCAGCAGGTATGCTCGCCGGAACCATTACCCCGGCAAACGCCCAGACTGTGACCCAGACCCAGTCCAAAAAAAGAAAGCAAGAAACCCACGCCCGCCACGAGACCAATGCAACCCGTCTCGCGCGTATCGCGAAGACCACCGAAGAGACCTACGCCCATCGGTACGAAGTGTTCGGCGGCGGCGGCTATCTACGTTTTCGCAGCGGCGAGTACCTCCGCAGGAATAACGAAATTAGCTGGGCCACTGCCTTCAACTACTACTTCAATCCCAAGCTCGCCGTCGTCGGCGATGCTCGCGGCTCTTTTGGCAACGCCCACGCCCTCACCAATAACGAGTACGGCGTCTACAACCCCCAGATCAACGAATACATGTTCATGGGCGGCGTCAGCTATCGCTTCATCATGAAGGAGAAATTTGCCGTCAGCGCTCAGGCCCTCGCGGGCACCAGCTGGGGCATCTTCTCCGGCGGTTCAAAGGGCATCCCCGGCGCGGATCTCGGCCTCTGGAATGATGGCCTCCGTCCGGCGTTCTCCCTTGGTGTCAGCGGCGACTACAACGTCACTCCCAATTTGGCGCTGAGGCTCAATCCCACCTGGATGGCAACCAACTTCGTCGGTCCCACCGGCAGCACCATCCAGAACAATCTCGGCTTCAACGTAGGCGTCGTCTATCGCTTCGGCCATCAATAGGCGTCGCGTCCTAAAATCCAAGCCACGTCCGCGGCCTCAAGCGTAAGATAGGTACATGGCCAAAGGTTGGGAATCCAAGAGCGTCGAAGAGCAGCAGGCCGATGCAGCAGCCCCGAGACCTGCCACCTCCGAGGTGGCAGTCGAGGCAAAGCGCGCCGAAGCAGACCGCAAGCGTCGCTTGCAGGGCCTCGAAATGCAACGGGAACGCGTTCTCTCCGAGCGCACCTCAAACCCTCACCGCCGCAGCGCCCTCGAGCTAGCTCTCGCCACCATCGAGACCGAACTCGAACAGCTAGGCTGGTCGATCAAGCTGTAGCTCGCGCGCCTAGCTCTTCCGCGTCAGCACAAAGGGATTCGCCTGCGCCGTAGGAGTCAGCACCACACTCTGAATGCTCACATGCGCCGGCCGCGTCGCCGCCCACACAATCGCATCCGCGACATCTTCAGCCTGTAGCGGATCCACATTCTGATACGTCTTCGCCGCCCGCTCCGCATCTCCCCGAAACCGAATCCTGCTGAAGTCTGTCTCCACCATCCCTGGATCGACAGACGTCACCCGCACCGCCGTCCCATTCACATCAATCCGCAGCCCGTCTGAAATAAATCGCTCCGCTGCCTTGGTCGCGCAGTACACGCCGCCATTTGCATAAGCCATGTGCCCGGCAATCGAGCCCAAATTAATCACGTGCCCCCGATTGCGCTCCACCATCCCCGGCACAATCGCGCGCGTCACATACAACAGACCCTTCACATTCGTGTCGATCATCTCTTCCCAGTTCTCAACATCGTCCTCATACAGCTTCGTCAGACCGCGGCTGAGTCCCGCATTATTCACCAGCACATCCACCGCCCGCCACGCCTCCGGCAACTCACCCAACACCCGCTTCACCACCACCCGATCCCGCACATCGATCTCCAGCAGCAACAGATCCGCGGCACCCGCATCCCGCAACTCCGCCTCCATCGCCTGCAACTTTTCCAGCCGCCGGGCGCACAGCACCAGCTTCGCTCCAAGTCGCGCAAACTCCATCGCCGTCGCTGCTCCAATCCCCGAGCTAGCTCCCGTCACAAAAACAATCTTGCCCTTCATCGAAGTACTCACATTCCCCTCCACAACTCCAATTATTCTTGCACGCCTAAAACCACGAAGGCCGCGAGCATCTCGCGGCCTTCGTCTGCTTTCCCGTAATCCAACAAGCTACTGCGGAGTAGTAGTCGGAGGCTGCGTGATGACTGGCTGCGTCGTCTGCACACCAATCGCCGCACCCGAAATCACCATGTTCACGCGCCGATTCTGCTTCCGCCCATCCGCCGTGTCATTGGACGCGACCGGATCAGCCTTGCCCAGGCCAACCGACGTAACGTTCCCCGCCGGCACGCCATTCTGAATCAGGAAGTCGTGCACAGCGTTCGCGCGACTCTCGCTCAGCTTCTGGTTGTACGCATCGCTGCCAACCGAGTCCGTGTAGCCCTCAACCTGCACCTTCAAGTCAGGATAAAGTTCCAGGATCGTCGACACCTTAGCCAGCGCAATCTGCGCGTTCTGCTTCAACGTGTACCGGCCAGAGTCGAACAGCACATCGCCCAAATTAATCACCAGGCCGCGTGCCGTCTCCGTAGTCTGCAGCACCGCATTCAACTGCGCCCGCAGCTTCTCACGAGTAGCCGCTGCCTCTCGCTTCGCAGCCTCAACCTGATCCTGCGCCTGCGTCGCCTGCGCACGGGCAGTAGCCGCTTCGGCATCCGCTCTCGCCTTCGCTGCATCCGCCTGCGCCCTTGCCGCGTCCGCCTGCGCAGCCGCAGCCGCCGAAGCCTCTGCAGCAGCCTTGTCCTTGCTCGCCTGTAGCTCCGCCGCCTGCGCCTGTTGCTGCGCCGCTACCTTCGCATCCTGCGCCTCTTGCTGACGTTGCTGTTCCTCTTTGCGCAGCGTCAGGATGCGCGCATCTTCCGCGCGCTGCGTCGCCGAACGCGCATACGTGAACTCCATCTTCACGTCCCGATGCTTACTCGACTGGATGTCCTGCGCGTTCTGAAGATCAGTCGCAACTTCCTTCATAATGTCCGGAGCATACTGGTCCGCGCCCACAGACTTCGCAATCCGCTGCGCGTTATACGCCTCGTACAGCGCCAGTGGCGTGTGCTCGCGATCCGTAATAGGGAACTCCACCGTCTTCGATCCGGAAGTAGGCGCATACAGCCCCTTCGGCAACAGATGGTAGTGGATATTCA
>Ga0302316_10003716_pt1 | contig 10272 bp, 9 predicted proteins | sample III_Palsa_N3_2_FD_200456 | JGI IMG/M metagenome (GOLD analysis project Ga0302316, IMG submission 200456) | Peat permafrost microbial communities from Stordalen Mire near Abisko, Sweden - III_Palsa_N3_2 | ecosystem: Environmental > Terrestrial > Soil > Palsa > Peat permafrost | place: Sweden... | reverse complement strand
TTTCGCTGCCGCCTCCGTTACCTATGCCATCAGAACTCACCGCTTCGACGCCAATACCAACCGCTCCGAGTTCCTCCTGCAACTCCACAGAGTGTTCTTTTTCGACGAAACCTACAGGCCGATCCGCCGCCTACTCGACGACTCAGGCGATCACACCAGAGAGCAGCTCCAAACGGCCATCCGTGAAGAATCTCAGGAACTCACCGATTTCCTCAACTTCTTCGAGCTCGTTGCTTACTTTGAGGCCAACGATACGCTGCGAAGCAATGATGTCCAGGCTCTGCTCGGCTACTATTTAGACTTATTGAAGGCCGATTCTGAAGTCCTTCACTACGTCACCAGCGACGGCAAGAGTTTCGAGTATCTGAGCGGACTCCTGGGAAGGTAAAAAGGGAGCAGAAATGCCAGACCGGCTTTTCGTATACGGAACCCTGCACCCCGATAGGACACAGTCCCAATGCTGGGTTTACGTCTACAACAAGCCCATCCCTGCCCATCAACGTCAATCTCAGTTAGCCTCAGTAGCATGACCGTCGATTCCCGCCGCTCCAGCGGCCTGTTCTCAGAAGATACTGCCCCAACGACCCCCGCCCCCTGGATCTCCGCCCACTGCGACGGCGGAGCCCGCGGCAACCCCGGCCCAGCCGGCTACGGAGCCGTCCTCACCGACGCCTCCGGCCACATCCTCGCCGAGCTCTCCGAGTTCCTCGGCAACCGCACCAACAACTTCGCCGAGTACTCCGGCCTCCTCGGCTGCCTCCAGTGGACCCTCGACAACGGCTACAAAGCCCTCCGCGTCGTCTCCGACTCCGAGCTCATGGTCAAGCAGATCCAGGGCAAGTACAAAGTAAACTCCCCCGACCTCCGCCCTCTCTGGCAGGAAGCCCGCAACCGCATCGCCCAGCTCGACCGCTTCGAGATCACCCACGCCCTCCGCCATAAAAACAAAGACGCCGACCGCCTCGCCAACGAAGCCATGGACCGCGGCACCGGCCGCACCCCCTCAAAAGCGGGTGCCCCGGGTCCCGCTTCTGGGACCCGGGACTCCACACCACCCCCAAAGCCCGCCACCCCCACCATGCTCCGCGGCTTCACCCGCGACGGCGTCGTCCACCTCCTCGGCAACACCACCCTCCCCGACGGCATCTTCGTCAAGGTGATCCCCGAATGACCCTGTCGCACGGCAACACTCCCTCCCAAAAACCGTTCCCCTCCAACCCGCATCCAACTCAGTCGATGCCAGCCCGCGCCAATTCCCTTATGACCTACGCCACGTCCCTTATGAATTGTCATCCTGAACGGAGTGAAGGACCTGCTTCCCTTAGGAATTGTCATCCTGAACGAAGTGAAGGACCTGCTTCTCGCTCGCACAGCCTCATCCTCTTGCTCACAGCCGCCGCCCTCCTCATCACCCCGTCCCTCCACGCCCAGGAATCCCAACCCAAAGCCATGCAGGCCCTCCAGGCCGCCGTCCAATCGGAGCTCGCCGCCGCCCAGGCCGACAAAACCGTCTGGCAGTATCACGACCACGACGTCACCGCCGGCCACAACGCCCTCTACCAGACCATCGAAACCCCCCACGGCGAACTTCGCCGCCTGATCGAACTCAACGGCCACCCCCTCGACCCCGCCGCCCGCGACGCCGAAACCGACCGCATCGCCAAATACGTCAACGACCCCGCCGAACAGGCCAAAGCCCACAAAGCCAGCGTCCACGACGACGCCCAGGCTACCGAGATGACGAAGATGCTCCCCAGGGCTTTTATCTGGACCATCACCAGCGAAACCCCCGAGTTCATCACCCTCAGCTACCGCCCCAACCCCAACTTCGACCCACCCGACATGGAAGCCCGCGTCATGGGCATCATGGGCGGCCAGATGATCATCGCCCGCAACGGCAACCGCATCCGCACCCTCAAAGGCGCCCTCACCCAGGACGTCAAATTCGGTTGGGGCATCTTCGGCCGCCTCTACGCCGGCGGAACCTTCGACATTGAACGCCGCGAAGTCTCCCCCGGCCACTGGCAGATCACCGAAAGCAACGTCCACATCGGCGGCCACGCCCTCATCTTCAAAACCATCGGCCAGCAGGAAGACGAATCCAAATCCGATTGGAAACCCTCCACCGCCAAAACCCTCCGCGAAGCCGAAGAGCAACTCCACGACGCAAAATAGAAATGTAAAGTTTGCTGGTCACCGTTACGGTGAAATTTCACCGTAAATCGCACCGTGCCAACCGTAGCTCGGTCCGGCCTCGACCAAGGCCCGAACCGTCAAAACCACCGTCTTTATTAGCAATTCTTACCCGCCCGCCGACCGCCGTACCGTCCAAAGAATTTCACCGTCACAATTCGCATCCCGGGCCGCAACATGGCACTCTAATAACTGTGAATCTGCTCCGAAAACTGATCCCTCTGGCCGCCCTGGCCCTCGCGGCATCGCATCTGCATGCCCAGGAAGTCCCTGCCGCCAGCCTGCCCACAGCCCCCAGCTCCGTCCTCGCTAAAGAAGCCGAAGCCCTTTCAAAATCAGCAGGTTCCAGCATGATCTTCAAGGCCCCTGCCACCACGCAAGGCCCCGCCGGCATCACCATCGAGCTCCCTCAGTCCGGCCCTCTCCAGCTCTCACTCGACGACGCTATCGCCCTCGGCCTAAGTCGCAATCTACGTATGATTTACGACCGCGCCACCCAGCGCGAAGTCAAAGGCGAAGAGCTAGGCGTAATCAACGCCCTCCTGCCCTCCCTCACCATCAAAGCCCAGACCTCCGCACAAGAGATAAACCTTGCAGCCATGGGCTTTAAGCCTTCAACGCTTGCCGGCAGCAAGCTCCTCCCACCCGGCTACGTCTTCTCCGAAATCGTCAAAGTCGACACCACCCAGGCCCAGATCTCCGCCAATCAACAACTCTTCAACGCCTCCGCCTACGAGCTCTACCAGGGCGCCAAACGCGAAGAAGCAGTAGTCGATCTCAACGCCCTGAACGGCCGCGGCGACCTCGTTCTGGCCGTCGGAACAGCCTATCTAAAGGTCTTAGCCGATCAAACCACCATCACCAACGCCCAGGCCGAAGAAGCCTCCTCAAAACTCTCCTTCAACCAGGCCACAGATCGCCTAAATGCCGGCGTAGGCACAAGCCTCGACAATCTTCGTGCGCAGGTGCAGTACCAACAGGACGAGCAAACCACCATCTCAGCCATCAACCAGCTCGCCAAAGACACCATCCAGCTCAATAGAATCATGGGCCTACCGGCCGGCCAACAGCTCGCACTCACTGATACTGCACCCTTTAGCCAACTCGCTGCATTGCCATTGGAAGATGCAAAAACAACGGCTTACGCGCATCGCAAGGACTACCTCAGCCTCATCGCACAGTTGGACGTCGCCCGTCGCGAGCTTCGCGCCGTCAAATATCAGCGCCTGCCGACGGTCGCCTTCAACGGCTTCTACGGCGTCCTCGGCGAGACCGAAGGCCTTTATCACGGGGTATTTGCAGCTACGGGAAGCGTGAAATTCCCCATCTTCAACGAAGCGCAGCAGCGTGGTCAGCAGGACCAGATCGACTCGCAGATCATGGCCCTCCAGCAGCGCCTCGCAGATGACCGCGTCGCCATCGACGCTCAGATCCGCTCCAGCATGCTGGACGTCAACGCCGCCGAGCAGCTCGTCAAAGTCGCCCAATCGAATGTTGAACTTGCGAAGCAGGAGCTCTCCGACGAGCGCGACCGCTTTACCGCCGGGGTCGATACAAACCTCCCCGTCCTCGACGCCCAGGCCTCGGTCACCGGCGCCGACGCCCAGTTGGTTCAGGCGCTCTACCAGTACAACGTCGCAAAGCTCTACCTCGCCCGCAACACCGGCGTCGTGGAGACCCGCTACCGCGCCTACCTCGGCAAGTAGATCGGGTGCGACACTGTAAGCCATGCCACCCAAACGCATCCTCCTGAGCTGGTCCGGCGGCAAAGACAGCGCCTGGACTCTTCATCTGCTCCAGCAGGACCCCAACTACGAGGTCGTCGGCCTCCTTACCACAATTAATCAACACTTTGGCCGCGTCGCCATGCACGGCTTCCGCGAGTCCCTGCTCGATTTACAGGGCAAAGCCGCCGGTCTGCCGCTCTGGAAGGTGCCGCTCCCTTGGCCCTGCTCCAACGAGATCTACGAGGCTGCCATGGCCGAAGCCTGCGCCCGCGCCGTCGCGGAAAACCTGCATGGGATCGCATTCGGCGACCTCTTTCTCGAAGACATCCGCTCCTACCGCATCGCCAAACTTGCCCCCACCGGCCTCGAACCCATCTTCCCCTGCTGGCAGATACCCACCGACCAGCTTGCTCGCCAGATGATCGCCAGTGGCCTCCGCGCGCACCTTACCTGCGTCGATCCCCGGCATCTCGACCGCAGCTTCGCCGGGCGCGAGTTCACCTCCGAACTCCTCGCCGACCTCCCCGTCGCGGTCGACCCCTGCGGCGAGCGCGGTGAGTTCCACACCTTTGTCAGCGCCGGCCCCATGTTTCGCGGAAGCCACTCCTCCGGTAGCATCAAACTCACTGTCGGCGAGACTGTCGACCGCGATGGCTTCGTCTATGCAGATCTCCTCCCGGACCCGACTCTTTAGCTTCGCAAGCGCGCTCCTGCTCTGCCTAGCGGCTGCCTCCGCGCAGACGCTCGCCCGCCCCGGCTGGGCTGGCTCCGGCCTCGTTCCGGAGACCTGGTGGCGCCACGCGGTCTTTTACCGCCTCGACAACGCCCCGCTCCCAACGCTCGCGCAGCTTCCCAGCCTACAGGCCTTCGGCATCGACGCCATCATCCTCACGCCGCAGTCCATGCAGCCCCCGGCTGCACCCTCACCCGACACACCTGCGGACGCCGCACCAGCTCCCGAAGCACCGCTCACCCTCGACGATCTGCTCTTCGAGTGCAGCCGCCTTCACATCCGCGTCCTCATCCCGCTGGACTTGGCGGCCCCAAACACTACTCCCGCCAACACCCTCGCGCTGGCCCGCTCCTGGCTCTATCGAGGCGCCGCCGGCTTCGTCGTCTCAGGCATCGAACAACTCACCCAGGTCCCAACCCCAACTCCAACGCCGCCTCCCACAACGCCCACCCCCATCCAGTTTCATCACCACCCCACCACGATCCATCTCACTCCGGCTGTCGCCGAGCCGCAGATCCTCATGGATCTCCGCAAGCTGCTCACCCAGTTCCCCGGCGAACGCATCCTCATCGGCGCAGCCAGCGCTCCCCCGGTGCCCTCGTTACAGCTCCAGATCGCCACCGTTGCAGCCGATACCGGACACCTGGCCGATCTCTCCGCGCAGACCTCGCCCCATCCCCTACTGTCTTTGTCCGGACAACCGACCGAGCTAACGCCTGTCGATGCAACGCTGCTGCTCGCCACCAACCAACCCGCGATTCTAGATAGCTCCGCACTCCCTGCCGATCTGCTGGCTCACGTCTTCGCTCCGCTGGCCAAGGCCGTCGCTCCTGAGGCACCCGCTGCACCTGCGCCACCGCCCCCACCACCACCGCCCGAGAACGTCTACGGCGGCTTCACCCCTTACGTAAACAAAGACACCAACACCGCCGCCGAGCGCAAACACAAAGCAGCAGCCGAGCAAGCCCAGAAAGAAGCTGCCGACATCGCAGCCGATATCTTCCCCGTGCAACCGATGTACCAACCCATTGCCGCAACTCCGGCCGGGCTAATCGCCTTTTACCATCGACTGATCCAGTTTCACCGGGCAAATGCCACATTGCGCGAGAGCACGCTGCATGCACTCGACACCGGATCACAACCGGCTCTTGCATGGGCCGCCACACACACCGGCTCCGCCGCGCTGGTGGTCGTCTGCAATCCAACAGACTCGCCCATGAAGCTTGATCTCTCGGCCGGCCTGCACAAGATCGGCAGCTCGCAAACCAACGCACAAACCCTACTGCACACCGCTGCTGCCTCCGGCGTGGTCGACATCGACCGCATCGCCGTTCCGCCGCATGGCGTGTACATAGGAGAGTTGTCGCGCGCCTACACCTACCGCTAGCGCGGCTGGACATGATGGGTTTACGGCTGCCACGACGTTACGACTGTGTCTTCGCAATATCCGGTCCAAGCTCTTCCTGTGCGCTTGGGGCCGGAGTATTGGGAATCGGCGCCTCGTTCCGCGTCCCGAACTCGCCATCGAGATGGTTCGCCGTCAGCCCGTCCTTCAATATCTGGAACGCCTCCTCCGGCGTGTCGGCAAACTGAAATAAATCAAGGTCCTTCGGCGAGATCGCACCCTTGTCCGCGAACATCTTGAAGTCGATCACACTCTTCCAGTACTTCGAGCCATAGACGACTACCGTGATCTTCTTCGCCAGTTTCTGCGTCTGCGCCAGCGTCAGCAACTCGAACATCTCATCCAGCGTTCCGAAGCCACCCGGAAAAACCACTAGCGCCTTCGCCAGGTACGCAAACCAGTACTTGCGCATAAAAAAGTAGTGGAAGTTCAGGTTGAGTGCCGGCGTAATGTAGGGGTTCGGCATCTGCTCAAACGGCAGCTTGATGTTCAACCCGATGGTCTTGCCGCCGGCCTCCCACGCGCCGCGGTTTGCCGCTTCCATAATGCCCGGGCCACCGCCTGAGGTAATCACAAAACGATGCCTGCGTCCGGGCAGCTTCGAACTCCACTCGGTCATCATCCTGGCCAGCTCACGCGCGGCCTCATAGTAGTACGCCATCTCAACGGCGGCCACAGCGCGCGTGCGCTTCAGTTCGCTCGTCTCAGCTTCCTCACCGTCCCGTGCCGGCTGCTCTTCCGGAGGAGCAGGTTTCGTCGAGCCCGTGTTGTCTAGCAGCTCCAATTGCTCATGCGCCTCATCGAGTGCATGGAATCGCGCCGACCCAAAGAACACCACGGTGTCCTGAATGCGCTCCCTCCGAAACCGCGCCTGCGGCTCGAAGTACTCGGCCATAATGCGCAGCATCCGTCCATCGGGCGAGTCGAGAAATTCCTTATTCTCATAAGCCAGCTGGGCAGACTCCAGCGGCTTCGGGTCTTCGTTCGTTTCAGCGTCCATAGGGTTCGACATAAGACAGCTATTGTCTCGCGCCGCGATGAAAATGCCTAGGCACCACGATACGTCGACGCAGAAATCTATTTAGGTTTTTGCGGAAACAGCAGCGCAATCTGGAGCCGCATGCCCCAAGGGGACGATCCCGGCGGATGGATCGCGTTGCCATAGAAATTTGCCGATAGATTGACCGGCTGGAAGCCCAATCGTGTGATGCGCCCCACGCCGCCGCCATAGGGCACCGTCCACCTGCCGCCTGAGGTCGTGTCGTCACCATCAGCGGCATCGCCACTGGCCCGATTATGCCAGTTCGCCGCAATGATCGGACCACTGTTGATGTTCCAACCCTTCTTCAGGTTGTAGGTAATGAAATATTGCAGCGTCAGTTGGTTCACCGCCGGCCGGTGCGACGAGCCCACGACAGAGACGACATTGTTAGCCAGAACACCGAAAGTCCAATGCCCCGGCTGCACCAACGCGACCACCCCGGGTCCAAGGCTGAACTTCCCCTGGCCAAGTTGGGAACTGGTCGCTGTCGGAAAGACGAACGTTGGTCCCAGACCCCAGATCAATTTTCCGGGTTTCGCCGGTGAGAAGAAGAACGTCGGGTTCATATCTCCAAAGCCAACTTCACCGCCAGTATCCTGGGTCGTATAGGGCTGCCACACAATGGGCTGAACGATGCGCGTAATAAGCATCGCGCCTTCGCTGATCCGCATAGGAATAACAGGCTGAATATTGAAGATGTCCTGCGTCCGGTTGTAGGTCCCGATATTGAAGTTCGAGTTGTTTTGAAGCGGAACACTGATCATGCTGGCAACGGGATTCTGTGCAGCCTTAGCCAGAGCGGCAGCATCGCTTGCCGCAGGAGTGGCTTGCGCCGAGAGCAAAGCAGCAGAGAAGAACATCGTTGCGACTGGCAGCAGAGGACGCAGTCGTTTCGTCATAAGACACCTTTCTCGATGCTTCGCGAGCACACATTTGCAAGATGCACAGCGACAACACTGTCACGCCATCATCATCCCCGCAACGAGCCCGTTGTACTGACACTTATGACAGGAGACTGGCCTTACAACCGGTGATAGTTCTCGAAGGTATCGAATCCCATCCGATTCGCGACAGGAGCTACAGATGAACCCAGCAACCGGCAGCCCCCATTCGCTACAACCCGCGAAAGACGCTTTCTCTAGCAACAAACTCTGCGCGCTTCTCATCGCGACTGTGGTTTTCTCAGCTACCCTCTTCGCGACCGCCCAAACAGGCGATCAAGCAGGCGGAGACGTTCAACAGAAGCTTGCGGCAGTGAAGCAATCCGCCGCCGAAAATCAGCAGAAGCTCCACGCCTATCAATGGGTAGAGACGACCCAGCTAACCCTCAAAGGCGACGCCAAACCAGCCTCGCAAGCCAACTGCCGCTACGGTCCGGACGGCAAGGAACAGAAGGTTCCCATAGGCCCTCCACCCCAGGCTCCCAGCGGCGGCAGGCTCAAGCAGAAGATCATCGCCAAGAAAAAAGGGGAGATGAAGGATTACATGGGGCAGGTCAAGACATTGCTCAACAAGTATCTGCCACCGGATCCGCAGCAAATGCAACAGGCATTCCAGGCCCACAAAGTTTCATTAAATAAGACCGCGGGGACTGGCATAGCGGAGCTCGTTTTCAAAGACTACGCGCTGACCGGAGACGAGATGACGATCTCCTTCGACACCGCCGCCAAGAAGATCAAATCCGTGCAGGTCAAGACGTATCTGGATGATCCGAAGGACACCGTCACCTTGTCCGTGAACTTCGACAGCCTGCCCGACGGCACCAACTACGTGCAGCAAAGCATCCTCAATGCGACCGCCAAACAGCTACAGGTCACAACGACAAATTCGAACTATCAACCCGCAAGTTGAAGTTGTCGCAGGAGTCCACTAAACCCGGTAATCCCGGTAATGCACCATCTCACTGACGCCGATCCACATATCCAGCATCCCGATCCCGCTAATCACCCCGCGCACCCAACCGCGTTGCAGCACCGCATCCAGTGCCGGGTGCGACATCAGCCAGCCGTTCTGCTCCCAGTACCGCGGCCACCACGGCAGCAGCATCAGCAGTCCGCCCACATAAAAGCAGAAGATCACCAGCACAACGAGACTCAACCGCTGTAGCCACACTGGCGCTGGCGCCGGACCTACTGGAAGTTCGCGTGTCTGCATCGGTTCGGCTCGCGGTGTCTCTTGAAACATCTCTTCTTGCGCTGGCATCGTCTCTTCCACGGTAGCAGGACGCTCGTCCCCTGTCTTGCTCTCACTTTGGACTCGCCGGCTTCCCTTTCGTCGCGCCCAGCTCCGCCGCTATCTGCGCAGAGCTCTCATCGGCCCCATGCATCGCCAGCCCGAGCTTCACATCCCCGCCCGTCCCGCTGATCGAGATCGGCAACTCCATCCCCGCGCCATTCTTCTTCAAAAACTTGTCCACCGGCATCAGCAGGATCGACTTCCATCCAGTCACCATCTGCGAGGCCTGCGCATCCGTCCGCACATGGCCTCTGAAATCGAAGAGCTTGCCGTCGGCGGAATACACGCCATTCAGCAGCACCACCGCGCCCGGAATCTGGTACTTCAAATCGTCCACCAGGATCGTCCCATGGTTCAGGTTGAACCGCGCCGCCATCGTCGACTGCACCTCGGCCTTGCCATCGCTCCCCGCGGCCTTCGCATCCTCCGGCTTACCCTGCGCCCTCATGCTCAGCGAATCGATCTTGTCCTGCCACTTCGGATTGCCGAAGTCCACGCCCTGGACCGAAAACTTTCCGATCAGCTCGATCTTCTGCGCTACACGCACCGGCCCGGGCGGAATATGCAATTTGGCCTGCATCGCCAGCGCACCGCGCATCAGCGGAGGTTCCGTCTTCACGCCAAGCTGCAGCATGTCTTCGATGCGCGCATGGGTCATGGTCACGTCGAGCGAGATATCGTGCCCCTCGCCGCGAAACAGCGCCACCTTGCCGCGGCAGACAAAGTCCGAGTGCAGCATATGCGCCTGCACCGGATCGAGCGTAGTATCCCCCGTCGTCCCATCCACCACCGCATGAAAGACCGTGTGCAGCGGCACCGGATGGTTGCTCACATCGAGCGAGAAGTCAGGAACATCGGTTGTGCCGTCGATGGTGATGTTCCCAAGCTCGCCCTCGAAGTTCCCGGTGGACGACAAGATCCCACCGATGCCCTTGAT
>Ga0302316_10003713_pt1 | contig 10274 bp, 10 predicted proteins | sample III_Palsa_N3_2_FD_200456 | JGI IMG/M metagenome (GOLD analysis project Ga0302316, IMG submission 200456) | Peat permafrost microbial communities from Stordalen Mire near Abisko, Sweden - III_Palsa_N3_2 | ecosystem: Environmental > Terrestrial > Soil > Palsa > Peat permafrost | place: Sweden... | reverse complement strand
GCGCGCTTCCGCTGCGCTCAGGCGGGAAGCTGGCTGCTGGTGCTCGATGAGGTGCAGAAGATTTCCAACTGGTCGGAGACGGTGAAGCGACTCTGGGATGGGGACTCGGCGGCGCATCTCGATCTGCGCGTGATTCTGCTGGGTTCTTCGCCGTTGCTGATGCAGCAGGGGCTGACAGAGAGCCTTGCCGGACGGTTCGAAATCCTGCGCATCGGCCATTGGAGCTTCGCGGAGATGCGCGATGCCTTCGGTCTGAACGTAGACCAATACATCTACTTTGGCGGCTATCCAGGCGCAGCGAGCCTGATCGGCGATGAGGGGCGCTGGAGGCTTTACCTGCTCGACTCGCTGATCGAGACGACGATCTCGCGCGACATTCTGATGATGAATCGAGTGGACAAGCCGGCGCTGCTCGGGCAGCTATTCCGGTTGGGCTGCGCTTATTCCAGCCAGATTCTCAGCTACCAGAAGATGCTGGGGCAGTTACAGGATGCGGGGAACACGACGACGTTGGCGCACTATCTCGACCTGCTCGCCGGGGCCGGAATGCTTTGCGGGCTTTCGAAGTTTTCCGGGCAGCAGGTGCGGCAGAGAGGCTCCAGCCCCAAGTTCCAGGTATTGAACAACGCGCTGATGACGGCGTATTCCGTGACCTCTTTTATCGCGACCCGGCAAGATCCGGAGCGCTGGGGTCGCGTTGCCGAATCGGCCATCGGCGCATATCTGGCCAACGGCGCTCAAATGGGAGATTACGAGTTGTTCTACTGGAGGGAAGGCTCGAAGGAAGTGGATTTTGTGCTGCGCCGCGGAGAGACCGTGCTGGCTATCGAGGTCAAGGCCGGCAACCGGCGCACCACGCTTCCCGGCATGGCGGCTTTCGACAAGGCGTTTGGCCCGGCAAAGAAGTTGCTGGTGGGTAGTGGAGGCATTCCGTTTGAGGAGTTCCTGCAAATCCAGCCGGCTGCCCTGCTCAACTAGCCCTTGCGGAAGCGGTTGGCGAGGTCGAACTCATCGCGCAGCTCGGGCGTGCGGAGGTTTTCGCGGAGGTGAGCCAACCGCTGCTCCAACGCGTGAATGGCGGCTGCTATGGCTTCGGTGTTGGTGTAGGCCACGTCGCGCCACATGGAGTAAGGGCTGGAGCCAAGGCGGGTCATCTCTCGCAAAGCACGGCCGCCGACAGCTTTCAGCTCCGGGGCGTCGCCGACTTCAGCTTCAAGCAACGCGGTGAGCGCCGTCGCCAGGAACTGCGGCAGGTGGCTGACCCAGGCGACGAGCTCATCGTGGCGGGCTGCGTCGATTTCCAAAACACGGCAGCCAAAGTTGCGGATGCATTGCATCCATTCCATCCCGAGTTCGGCAGCCTCAGGTGAGATATCGCCTTTCTTCTGAAGGGAGATCCAGGGATCGGTCGTGAAGATCCAGACTGCTCCGCGAAAGATTGCGGCGTCGGCTTCTGCTGCGCCGCCCACTTCTTTGCCGGCCATCGGATGACCGGGCAGAAATGCGGCGCGGCCGGGTTGGTTGAATAGGCGATTGCCGGTGCTGGTGATCACAGCCTTCGTGCTGCCGACATCGGTTATCAGTTGGGATGGACCGAGAATCGGGCTTAGCTGCTCCATCCAATCCAGAATGGCGTAGACCGGCGTGGCGAGCAGGATAAGCTGGCTGGCCTTCGCCGCTTCCAGGGGATCCGGCGCGATCGCATCGATGGCATTGAGCCGCAGCGCCTCCTGAGACTGCTTTGGATCCTTGTCCCAGCCTGCGATTGCGCCCGCAAACCCTGCCGCGCGAAGCGCCAGGCCTGTCGAGGTTCCGAGCAGGCCTGTGCCGAGGATTAGGACGCGTTCGATCATCAATTATGCGCTGTGGGGTTATGCACTGGTCGTGGCTGGAGCGCTGGTGTAGACGCTGCGGCCGATGGCCTGCGCGATGAGACTCAAATCGCCGACAAGCTTGGCGAACTGATCGGGGAAGAGCGTCTGCGCGCCGTCGGAGAGCGCCTTGTCGGGGTTGGGATGGACCTCGACGATGATGCCGTCCGCCCCAGCGGCAACGGCCGCCTTGGCCATCGCGGGAACCATGTCGCGGCGGCCGGTGCCGTGCGAGGGATCGCCGATGATGGGCAGGTGCGAAAGCTTCTTGACGACCGGGATCGCCGAGATATCCATCGTGTTGCGGGTGTAGGTCTCGTAGGTGCGGATGCCGCGCTCGCAGAGAATAACGTCGTAATTGCCGCCGGCCAGGATGTATTCGCTCGAGAGCAATAGCTCTTCAATCGTGGCGGCGATGCCGCGCTTGAGCAGGATCGGTTTGCGAACCTTGCCCAGCTCGCGCAGCAGGTTGAAGTTCTGCATGTTGCGCGCGCCGACCTGGAAGCAGTCAACGAAGGGCAGCATGGGCTCGATCTGTGAGATCTCCATAACTTCGCTGATGGCGAGAAGGCCAAAGGCATCGGCGGCTTCGCGCATCAGCTTGAGGCCCGGGATGCCCATGCCCTGGAAGGCGTACGGCGAGCTGCGTGGCTTGAAAGCACCGCCGCGCAGGAAGCTGGCTCCCGCCTCTTTAACCTGCTGCGCGGTGAGGAAGATCTGCTCGCGGCTTTCAATCGAACACGGCCCGGCCATGACGGGAATCTCGTCGCCTCCGACCTTGACGCCATGATTGAACTCGACAATGGTGCCTTCAGGGCGGAATGCCCGGCCGGCGAGCTTGTACGGCGAACTGATGCGATGAACCGAGAGCACGCCGGGCAGCAGCTTGTACTCCTCGATGTCTACCGTTAGCGTTGGGCCGACCCCGGCCAGGATGGTCTGGGTAGCCCCGGTTGTCCGGTGCACGTTGACGCCGGCCTCGACCATGCGTTCGATGATGGCGTCTATTTGTTCTTCGGTTGCGTGTTCCTGCATTGCTACGATCATTGCCTGTTCCCCGTCTCGGGCGACTGCACGCCTGCTTCGTGGCCCGGGATTGCCGCCTGGGCATTTCCCTGAGCAAGTCTTTGACTGGCTAGCTCATTTCTCTGCAAGGAACGCATGACGTCGATGATGCGCTCGAAGATGTGCGTCAGTTCGATGTCCGGTAGCGGGCCCTTATTGGCCGCGCGAACATTCTCGTAGATCGTCTTTTCGCGTGCTGGCTCGTAGATGGGCAAAGAGGTCGACACCTTCAAACGGCCGGCCTCGAGAGCCGTCTCGGCACGCTGGCTGAGAAGTACCACCAGTTGGCGGTCGAGCTCATCGATCTGTTTCCGCAATTCTTCCAACGTCATATCTGCCTCGTGTTGTTTCTGGCCATCTTGGATTTTGAAGCGGCTGGTTGCCGCGTCGAAACCTGATGGCCAGGAGAAATAAGTTAAACCAAACTTTGCGGTGTCCTTGAGGTTGATACGGGAGACCGCCTGCAAGGGTTCGTCGAGCGTCGGCTGGCTGATTCTGCCTTCGCTGTCAAAGGGCCTGCACCGTATGAGGCTGGCGCAGACCCTCAATAAATCGAGCCACTGCACCTGGCGCTTGCTCTTCCGTTGATCGTTCGATCAACTCAACGATTGCGCTGCCGATGACCGCCGCATCCGCGAACTTTGCGACTTCCGTCACGTGATCCGCATTGGAGATGCCGAACCCGACGGCTATCGGCAGCCCGCGCCAGTCGGCCTCATCGCCGGGACCGTCCTCGTGTCCGTCCTTGTGCCCGTCCTGATGATCGGTAAAGCGTCGAATGCGTGCCACCAGCGCCACTGCGTCCGCCGCCACGTTCTGCTGCTTGCCGGTGATGCCGGTGCGGGAGACGGCGTATAGGAACCCTTTGCTGTGGGCGGCGATGGCCCTGAGCCGCTCGTCCGGGCTGGTGGGTGCGGCGAGGAAGATCGGCGCCAGCTTCACCCGCTCCATCTCGGCGAGGTATTCGGCGGCTTCTTCGACAATCATGTCGGTGATCAGAACACCATCGACGCCAGCTTCAGCGGCCGCATCGGCAAACTTAGCCAGTCCGAAACGCAGGATCGGATTCAAGTAGGTAAAGATGACCAGGCCCGCTTCAGGGCGGGCATTGCGAAGTTCGCCAGCGAGGCCCAGGACGTCTTTGAGGCCCGTGCCGCGGGCCAGGGCGCGTTCGCTGGCGCGCTGGATGACTGGACCGTCCGCCAGCGGGTCGCTGAAAGGAACGCCGAGCTCAATGACATCCGCGCCGGCGTCGATGGCGGCGAGGGCGATTTCGCGAGAAGCCGATAGGTCAACCAGACCAGCGCCAGCGCCGTTCGAGTGGCTCGGAGTGCTGGATGAAAGGCCGGCGTCTCCTGCAGTGAGGTACACGACGAGGCCGGGATGGTGTTGGAATCGGAGTGCCATCTGGTTGATCTATCTGGGCTGATCGATGTTCAAACGACGATAGGCCCTACGCTCCCTGAATATTCAACTCGCGGGCCAGGATACCCATGTCCTTGTCGCCGCGGCCAGAGAGGTTGATTACCAGTATGTCATGCGACGGCATACCCGGCGCAATCCTCATGCACTCGGCGACGGCATGGGCTGATTCGAGTGCGGGCAGAATGCCTTCGGTCCGAGCCAGCCTGACCACTGCCTCGAGGACGTGGTCATCGTCGGCAGAGACGTATTCGGCACGGCCGCAATCGTGCAGGCATGCGTGTTCCGGCCCGACAGTCGCGTAGTCCAAACCAGCGGAGACGGAGTGGGTCAGCGAGACCTGGCCGTCTTCATCCTGGAGGACGTAGGAATAGGTGCCTTGCAATACACCGGGGCTTCCACCTTCAAATCGGGCTGCATGATCGCCCAGAGCTTTGCCGCGGCCGCCGGCTTCGACACCGATCAGGCGGACTTCTCGATCGAGCAGAAACTGGTAAAACGCGCCGATAGCATTCGATCCTCCGCCAACACAGGCGAGGATGGCGGTCGGCAGGCGGCCTTCTTTTTCGAGGATCTGCTGGCGCATCTCAATGCCGATGACGCGGTTGAAGTCGCGCACCATCGTCGGATACGGGTGGGGCCCAAGCGCGCTCCCAAGGATGTAATAGGTGTCGCGGACGTTAGTGACCCAGTCGCGCAGGGCTTCATTCACCGCGTCCTTGAGGGTCTTCGAACCGGAGGCGACGCCGCGAACCTCCGCTCCGAGCAGGCGCATGCGGAGCACGTTCAGCTCCTGGCGGCGCATGTCTTCTTCGCCCATGTAGACGATGCAATCGAGGCCCAGGAGGGCGCATACGGTGGCCGAGGCTACGCCGTGCTGGCCGGCGCCGGTTTCCGCGATGATCCGCTTTTTGCCCATGCGCTTCGCCAGCAGTCCCTGGCCGAGAGCGTTGTTGATCTTGTGCGCCCCAGTATGCAGCAGGTCTTCGCGCTTCAGATAAATCTTCGCTCCGCCCAGGGATTCGGTCAGTCGCTTGGCGAAGTAAAGCGGCGTGGGCCGGCCAGCGAAATCTTTAAGCAGGCTGGCTAGTTCGGCCTGGAATGCGGAGTCTTCCTTGGCTTCCGCGTAGGCGCGCTCCAGCTCTTCGAGCGCGGCCATCAGCGTCTCGGGCACATAGCGGCCGCCGTATGCTCCGAAGCGTCCGGGTTTAGCGTTCCATTCCGCTGCCGCCTGTTGGTGTGTTTCGGGTATTACTGTCGTGGCCATATGGAACGCTCCTTCCGCTGCAAATGCTGCTTGACCCAGTGTACAAGGCGATCGAGAAAGATAATCGGGAAAGATATCAGACTACTTCTTGACTTCGATCTCTCAAATTTCACCCCATGGAGGCGTACCGCGAGTCGGCCCGCTGGGACAGCGCAGATGGAGATCGTCCTGCCGTCCGTTTTCGAACAGGGTCGAGGCGAAATCGAACACTCGAACAAGGCAAGCGAGGTCAATTCGCCTCAGAATCAGTCGCTTGGCACTTCCTCTCATGGGCTTAGAATTGCCTGCATTCGCTGGGATTTCGAGCTGACCGAGTTCGACGCTCAACTCCAATCTTCTTTGAAAGGATAGGCTGAAACATGAGAATCACTGTCTCATTGATCGCGCTACTCGTCTCTTTTTTGCCAGCCAACGGTGCGGAAATTCCCCTCGCAAACCTGTCCCGCCTGGACCTAAGGAATCTTGACCTGAGGAATGTAAATGCGGACGCAACCACCTATCGCGGCCAATCTGCTGTCCATTTGACGGAGAAGAATCCCGCCGAACCTCAATCCCTCGCGATCCTTCGCGACCGTACTTTCCACAATGGAACGGTTGAGCTGGATGTGGCCGGCGCTCCGTCGAAAGCCGCTGGCGACACTGCGCGCGGCTTTATCGGGGTCGCTTTCCGGATGCAGTCCGACGCCTCGCGCTACGAGTGCATTTACATCCGGCCCACCAACGGACGTGCCGAGGATCAGCTTCGCCGCAATCACTCCATCCAGTACGAATCTGAACCGGACTGGCCCTGGGATCGACTGAGAAAGGAGAGTCCGGGAGTCTATGAATCCTATGCGGATATGGTCCCCGGCGAATGGACGCATCTTCGCATCGTGGTTCACGGGCGAGATGCTGCTCTCTATGTCGGCAAGTCCGAACAGCCAAGCCTGTTGGTTCATGACCTCAAACTCGGGGATTCGCGAGGCGCCATCGCGCTGTGGATCGGACCAGGTACAGAGGGTTACTTCAAGGGTCTTGAGATCTCGGATGAGGCGGAAAAATAGCGAAGTGAGTTGAGGAAACCTGGATGCCGGGCCCTCCGCGGCAACCTGTCGGCCGAAATGTCATGTGATCTGCGTTACAGCGGAGACCGGATTTTCAGCCCATAGTTCTTTGGATAGGAGGAAAATTCCCATGACAGGCCTCGACGGGAACTTGATTGAAAAGAGCAGCCTGATTGCGCCGAAGAAAATTCTGGTCGCTACAGACTTGACCGATGGTGAGTACCTCGTCCCGCACGCGGTGGCCCAGGCAAGAGCTTGCGGTGCCAGCGTGACGCTGGTGCACGCGATTCTTCCTGCGGAAACCCTGCCGCTGGACGCGGGCGGCATCGCCTATGTGGATTGGGCGAAGACCGAGCAGGATATCCAGGTAGCGCTGTTGGGCCTGGCCGCACAGATAGAATCCCACGGGATCGAATGCGATGTTATTGCGAAACATGGCTTTGCCGCCGAGGTCCTCGAAGAGGAAATCAAAGAGACCCGTGCGACGCGGTTGATTATGGCCAGCCACGGGCGCGGCAAATGGGGACAGTTCATGATGGGCTCGGTGGCGCACCAGATATTGGGCAAGGTGAGTATCCCTGTCTTCGTCGTCGGCCCCAGGTCCGCCAGTTTTCCCGAACATGCAAATCCCAGGAAAATTCTCCACCCGGTTTCACTGGATGGCGACTATCGGCGCGGCGTGGAGCTGGCGATCGAACTGGCACGAACTTTTCATGCGGAGCTCACACTGCTGCATATTCCGGATCGCGACGTGGAGGCCAGCATTCATCCCGGCTGCACACTGACCTGGGCTGAAAATCTCTTTGCGACACTGGTTCCAAAAAGCCCGGTTCTAGAGCATCCGATTCAAGTCACGGTGGCCTTCGGCAATCTTGTAGATGAGATCCGCAAAGGCGCTGCGCGCATCGGCGCGGACTGGATCGTATTGGGCGTCGATGAGTCCTTGCCCTTCTGGCCGCTGAAAGACAGCACAGCCTATAAAGTCGTGGCTGTCGCGGAGTGCCCGGTATTCGCGTTTCGTCATGACGCCTATGCGCGCGAGCACTTGAAGGTGGCACATTCCGCGGCGCTCTCCGCGATTGGATAGCGGCCCGGTCGGCTCCGCCTGCCAGCGAGAGCCGGCCGGCGCAGTCCTGCCACTTCCTTCACGACGCAGCCAGATTCAAGACACTGCCACGCGGGTGATTCCAGTCACTGCTGAGTTCGCTCTATGGGCCTAGAGTCTCGATAGCGAGATGAATTGGAGGCGTGTTATGCCGGTTACAGGTTTAGGCGCGATGGCACGCGAAAGCCGGAAACCCCTCCGCATTGAGGAAGTCACTTTCCGCGATCCTGGGCCGGGCGAGCTTTTGGTACGACTGCACGCCAGCGGAGTTTGCCACACCGATCTGCACGCAATTGATTGCGACTGGCCAGTAAAACCAAGTCTCCCCTTCATTCCCGGACACGAAGGCGTGGGCGTGGTAGTGAAAGCCGGTCGCGACACCAACGGAGTAAAAGAAGGCGACCGCGTAGGCCTGCCGTGGCTGCGCTCGGCGTGCGGACAATGTGAATGGTGCCTGACCGGGTGGGAGACGCTTTGCCCCGCAGCCGAGTTTGGCGGCTACATGGCCAACGGCAGCTTTGCCGAGTATGCCCTTGCGCGCGCAGCCTATGTCGGACACATTCCTTCTGCACTAACCGATGTGGAAGCGGCGCCAATTCTCTGCGCCGGCCTCACGGCATGGAAAGCGCTCAAGGAAACCGAGACGACAGCCGGGCAGTGGGTTGCCATTCTTGGGTCCGGCGGCCTGGGGCAGATGGCGATTCAATATGCGATCACCATGGGACTGCATGTAATTGCAATCGATATCAACGCGAAGAAGCTGTTGCGCGCCAAGGATCTGGGAGCCGAGATCACGCTGAATGCGCGCGACCCGGATGTTGGCCAACAGGTGCAGACAGCGGTAGGCGGCGCTCATGGAGTGATTGTCACTGCAGTTTCGATTCACGCTTTTCGGCAGGCAGTCGACATGACGCGCAGAAAGGGTACGTGTGTTTTTGTCGGTCTGCCCCCCGGCGACGTTTCTTTGCCGCTCTTCGATGTGGTGCTGAAGAGAATCACCATCCGAGGCTCGCTGGTGGGCACGCGTGAGGATCTTCAGGAAGCCTTGAAGCTCTCCGCGGACTCGGGCGCGCGAGCACACGTTCAAACGCAACCATTGGCGACGGCCAACGACGCTTTGGACCGGCTGAGAGCGGGCAAGGTGCTGGGTCGAATCGTTCTTACGATGTAACGGACAAAGGCTATGCAACGGTAAACACGATCTTAAGCGGCAAATGCAAGGGAAGGTTGCAGTGTCATCTGGGATCTCAAGAGAAAGGAGCAGAAGGCGATGAACATCAGCAGTCTGCAATTCAATACCATCGCCGTGGCGACGGACCTGAGCGATGCCTCTTCGGCGGCATTACGCTATGCGCAGTCCATTGCGCGGACCTATCAATCGACGCTCGTGCTGGTTCATGTCATCGACCCGCTCGCCTACGCGTTTCCCGACGGAGCGCCTGCTTTCCTGGCCGCGAACAAGGCCGCCCGCGAAGAGTTGAACAAGATCGAAGAAGATGCCCGCAGTCAGGGCATCGCCGTGCATTCCGTGGTCGAGAGCGGCGTGGTCTGCGAGCGCATTCTGCAATCGGTGCATGGGCATCACGCCGACCTCTTGGTGCTGGGAACCCGCTCCAGGACGGAAGCCGGTCGCGTCGCTCTGGGCACGGTCGCGCGGCAACTGCTCGCGAAGGCCCAATGCCCCATCATGACCGTCTCGCCGGAGGCCGCGGTCTCAATGCCCTGGGCTGGGCGCTGCCGCCGCGTGCTGGCTGCGACGGACTTCTCTTCGGCTTCCATCACAGGCCTGCACTTTGCGCATCAGATCGCAGTGCGGCAATTGATCGCTCTGCATGTCTCGCGCGGCAAGGATGAGCAAGGCTGCTGGCATTGCCTGGAAAAGCTGCGCTTCCTGGCGCCGTTCAATGAGTCGCACACGGTGCCCGTAGAGCACATCGTTATTGCTGGAGACGCTGGAGAAAAAATCGCCGAGTATGCCGATAAGCTGGGCGCCGATCTCGTCGTTCTCGGCTCGCCCGTCGATGAGCTTGCTGAGGAAGATCTGCATACAAGCACGGTTCTGCAAGTGATCTCCAAGGTAGCTTGCCCGGTGCTTTGCGTTCCATTCATCAAGGAGTTGGCTAAGGCAGAAGTGCGGCAGGAAGCGGCCTCTGTTTGACCAGCAGATGAACTCGCCGTTCCGTTATCTGGAGAGTTGCGCGTCCCGCTGACCGGCGCGCGCATTCCCTACGAACTCCCTGACCTTCTCCGGGTCTTTTCGGCCCGGAGCGGCCTCGACTCCGCTCGCCACATCGACGCCCCAGGGGCTCAGAATCGTGATCGCATCCGCAACATTCGCTGGATTCAGTCCCCCGGCCGCCACGAGCTTGAGATGGCTTTCGCCCGAAAAGATCGTGGAGCGCGCTGCCTGCCAATCGAAAGCGATGCCGGTGCCCCCGACGGCGGTAGCGGTACGGGAATCAACCAGAACTGCATCGATGTTTGCATCCCTGCTCGCGGGC
>Ga0302316_10003712_pt1 | contig 10275 bp, 6 predicted proteins | sample III_Palsa_N3_2_FD_200456 | JGI IMG/M metagenome (GOLD analysis project Ga0302316, IMG submission 200456) | Peat permafrost microbial communities from Stordalen Mire near Abisko, Sweden - III_Palsa_N3_2 | ecosystem: Environmental > Terrestrial > Soil > Palsa > Peat permafrost | place: Sweden... | reverse complement strand
CATGCCAAGGCCCTGGCCAAGCGCATCGGCCGCCCGCCGGATCGGGCGGTGCTGGGCTGCACCCACTATGAGATCGTCGCCGACCTGTTCCGAGCCGCCCTGCCGCCCGGCACCCCGCTGATCCATCAGCCGGGGGCCACGGCCGACGCGATCGAGGCCTATCTGGAGCGGCATCCGGAATATACGGCGGGCGACACGGGCCTGCGCCGGTTCCTGACCACCGGCGCGCCCGGCCAGCAGAACGACCTGGCCGCCGCCTTCTGGGGCGGGCCGCTGCGGTTCGAGGCGCTGGAACAGCGGCTCAACGCCAAGGATTTGGCCGCCGAAGACCTGGCCTGACCGGCGACCGGCCCAGTCCTCTCAGAAACCCGCTATATAAGCCCCATGCCGCCGCGCCTGCGTCCAACCCGAATCGAATATGTCGTCGACGGCGTGAAGCTGCGCAACCAGCTGTCGGCCGCGGCCCTGGGCGCCATCGGCGATGCGGGCGAGCAGCGGCGGCAGGCGCTGGACATCCTCAAGGCCGCCCTGTTCCGCGGCCGAATGATCGCCAAGGAGCGGCTGGAGAACGGCGGCGGCGGCATCGAGGCGGCGCGGCTGATCAGCGGCGTCACCGACGAGGTGGTCTCGGCCCTCTACGACTTCACCACCGTGCACATGATCCGCGCCCGCAACCCTACCGAGGGCGAGCGGATGGCGGTGGTGGCGGTGGGCGGCTACGGCCGGGGCACGCTGGCGCCCTTCTCCGACCTCGATCTGCTGTTCGTGCGCCCTTATAAGGAGACGGCGCACACCGAGAGCGTGATCGAGTTCATGCTCTACGCCCTGTGGGACCTGGGCTTCAAGGTTGGCCACGCCTCGCGGACCGTGGACGAGTGCATCAAGCTTTCCCGGGAAGACTTCACCATCCGCACCTCGATCCTGGAGGCCCGCCGGCTGACCGGCGACGAGGCCCTGGCCGCCGATCTGCGCCGCCGGTTCCGCGACGAGGTGGTCAAGGGCACGGGCGCGGAATTCGTCGCCGCCAAGCTTAGGGAGCGGGACGAACGCCACGCCAAGATGGGCGCCAGCCGCTATATGGTCGAGCCCAACATCAAGGAGGGCAAGGGCGGTCTGCGCGATCTGAACACATTGTTCTGGATCGCCGAATACCTGCACCCGATGGACAGTCCGGATCAGGCGCTCAGCCTGGAAATGTTCCAGGGCAGCGAGGTCAGGGCCTTCCTGCGCGCTTTCGACTTCCTGTGGGCGGTGCGCAGCCACCTGCATTTCGCCACCGGGCGGCCGGAAGAAAGGCTGACCTTCGACCTGCAGCCGGAGATCGCCTGGCGGATGGGCTATGGCGACCGCACCCGCAAGGGCGGCGACGACACCCCCGCCGTCGAACGGTTCATGAAGCGCTACTTCCTAATCGCCAAGGAGGTCGGCGCGCTCACGCGGGAATTCTGCGCCAAGCTGGAGGCCGACGAGGCCAAGAAGGCGCCCAAGGGCCTGTCGCGGTTCCTGCCTGGCCGACGCGGCAGCCGCAAGCCGCTGGACGTTCCCGGCTTCTTCGAGGAGGGCGGGCGGCTGAACGTCGACGGCGCGGTGGTGTTCCAGCGCGATCCGACAGCCATGCTGCGGCTGTTCGTACTGGCGGATCGGCGAAACCTCGACGTCCACCCCGACGCCTTCACCGCCGTCACCCGCTCGCTGCCGCTGATCACCTCCAAGGTCCGGCGCGACCCCCTGGCGCGGGAAGCCTTCCTGGACGTGCTGGCGCGAGGCAGGCGCACCTTCAAGACGCTGGCGCTGATGAACGACACCGGCGTGCTCGGCCGCTTCATCCCCGAGTTCGGCCACATCGTCGCGCAGATGCAGTTCAACATGTACCACTCCTATACGGTGGACGAGCACACCTTAAGGGCGGTGGGGATCATCGCCGCCATCGGCCGCGGCGAGATGGTCGATGAGCATCCGCTGTCGACCTCCATCTGGCCGCTGATCGAGGATCGCGAAGCGTTGTTCCTGGCCATGCTGCTGCACGACACCGGCAAGGGCGGCGTCGGCGGGCAGGAGAAGGCCGGCGCCCGGGCCGCCCGGGCGGCCTGCGAGCGGATGGGGCTGGAGCGGGAGCGGATCGAGCTGGTCGCCTGGCTGGTGGAGCACCACCTGATCATGAGCGACTTCGCCCAGAAGCGGGACCTGGCCGACCCGCGCACGGTGGCCGCCTTCGCCAAGATCGTCGAAGACCCCAAGCGGATGCGGATGCTGCTGATCCTCACCGTCGCCGACATCCGCGCCGTGGGGCCGGGGGTCTGGAACGGCTGGAAGGGCCAGCTGCTGCGCGAGCTCTACGGCGCCACCGAGGCGGTGTTCCGCGGCGGCCGCGGCGGCGATCCGGCCGCCAGCTACGCCCGGCATCTGAAGGGCGCCGCCGCCGCCGCGCGCGCGGAGCTGATCGCCGCCGACCCCAGCGCGGCCGAGTGGGCCGACGCCATGGAAGACGCCTATTTCGTCGGCTTCACCCCCGCCGAGCAACTGGCCCACGCGACGCTGGCCGCCAGGGCCAAGACCGATGGAGCGGCGGCCTATGCTGAAGTGCGCGCCGATCGCAATGCGGCGGAGGTCACCATCACCACCGCCGACCGGCGCCGGCTTTTCGCCGATCTTGCGGAAGTTCTTTCAGGTTTGGGCGCCAATGTGGCCGGCGCGCGGGCCTACACCACCCGCGGCGGTCGGGTGTTGGACGTGTTCTATCTGCAGGATCATGCCGGAGAAGCCTTCGGCGCCGAAAACCCCAGGAGCCTGGACCGGCTGGCCAGGGCGCTGGAGGCCGCCGCGCGAGGCGAGGGCCGGCCAACCAATCGCGAACGGCCGATCGACCTGGGCCGGGCGGCGGCCTTCACCATCATGCCCACTGTGACGGTCGACAACGACGCCTCGGACGAGGCCAGCGTGATCGAAGTGTCCGGCCGCGATCGACCTGGGCTGCTGGGCGCGCTCGCCGGCGCCTTGACCGAGGCGGGACTTTCGATCCAGTCCGCGCACGTGGACAACTACGGGGAACGGGCGGTGGACGCCTTCTATTGTCATGAGTCGCCGGGGGGCAAGTTGACCGATCCGCGCCGCATCGCGGCCTTAAAATCCGTCCTCACCGAAGTGCTTGACGACCCCGGCGGCGTTTCGGCCGCGCGGCCCCGGCTGCAGCGCGCGCGGGCGAGCGTGGCCCGATGACCGACGACATCATCGCCAGTCAGACCGACGATGGAACCGAAGCGCCGGCTGGGCCGCCGGCCAGGCCGGAGCGATCCGCCCGTTCGGGCATGATCCGCTCGTCGATGATCTATTCCAGCCTGACCCTGGTCAGCCGGCTGATGGGTTTCGTCCGCGACCTGGTGATCACCTACTACATGGGCGCCAGCGCCACCTTCGTCGCCGACGCCTATACGACCGCCTTCGCCTTCCCCAACCTGTTCCGCCGCATCTTCGCCGAGGGCGCCTTCGCGGCGGCCTTCGTCCCGGCCTATTCCCGCTCGCTGGAGAAGGACGGCGAGGAGGTCGCCGACGTGCTGGCGGCCGACGCCATGGCCGCGCTGCTGGCCATGACCGTGGCGATCACGGTGATCGCCGAGCTCGCCATGCCGTGGATCGTCACACACTATTCGCCGGGGTTCGCCGCCACGCCGGGCAAGACCCAGCTGACCATCACCCTGACCATGATCACCATGCCCTACCTGCCCTGCATGGCGATCTACGCCCATCTGGCCGGGGTGCTGAACGCCCGCAACCGCTTCATCCTGTCGGCGGCCGCGCCGATCCTGCTCAACATCTGGACTCTGGTGGCGGTGCTGCCGACCCATACGCCCCACGCCGCCGCGGTCGCCGCCTCCTGGGGGGTGATCGTCGCCGGGATAACCCAGGCGGGCCTGCTGTGGTGGGGGGTGAGAAAATCGGGCGCCAATGTGAACTGGCGGCTGCCGCGCTTCACCCCGGAGATCCGCCAGCTGATCGGCCTGGCCCTGCCCGGCGCCTTCGCCGCCAGCGTCAGCCAGATCAACGTCTTCGTCTCCCAGTTCCTGGTCTCCTCCGTTAACGGCGCGCGGACCTGGCTTGCCGTGTGCGACCGGCTCTATCTGTTGCCACAAGGCCTGGTGGGGGTGGCCATCGGCGTCGCCCTGCTGCCGCGCCTGTCCCGCGCGGTGCATGCAGGCGACGAGGCGGGCGCCAGTGCGGCGACCGACGACGCCTTGACCTTCTCCATGGCCCTGACCCTGCCCTGCGCCGCCGCCCTGATCGGCATGCCCTTCTTCCTGATCGACGGCCTCTATACCCGCGGCGAATTCCACAGCTTCGACGCCCAGCAGACCGCGCTCGCGCTGCAACAATATGGCTGGGGCGTGCCGGCCTTCGTGCTGGCGCCGCTGATCGCCCGCGCCTTCTTCGCCCGCCAGGACACCCGCACGCCGATGAATTTCGCGGTGGTGTCGGTGGCCGTGAACGTGATCTTCGGCTTCCTCTTCTTTCATTTTTTCGGCGTCGCCGGCATCGCCGCCGCCACCAGCCTGGCCTCCTGGACCAATGTGGCGATGATGCTGTTCACCCTGTCCAGGCGCGGGGCCTATAGTCTCAGCACCAAGGCCATGGCCCGTCTGACGCGGATCCTGCTGGCCAGCGGCATACTCTGCGTCATGCTGAGCGGCGCCTCCTACGCCCGCCCGGCCATCGAGACGCTGTTCGGCTGGGTTCATCTCGGCCACGGCGTAGGCGCCAAGGAATTCGCCATCCTGTTTGTCACCCTGTTGGCGGGACTGTTCTACCCCGCCATCCTGCTCACGGTGGGCGGCGTCACGCCGGCCGAGGTACGCGGGGCGCTGCGGCGGCGGCGATAGGGGCGTCTTGCTCCAATCCCCTCTTCGCGCTACCAGCCTGCGCATGCGCGCGCAGATGCACATTCGATGGCGTGACGGCTTCGCCTAGACTTCGCTAACCAGGCGGCCGCTTGGCCGCATCGCCGTATTCAGCCAAAAGCTTCAACATGACCGATCAATCCCCCACCCCCTACGCGGGTCCCTCGCGTGTGGTCTCCGGCGTCCAGGCGTCCGGCTCGCTGCACCTGGGCAACTATCTGGGGGCGCTGAAGAAGTTCAACCGCCTGCAGGACGAGATGGAGTGTTTCATCTTCGTCGCCGACCTGCACGCCATCACCGCCTGGCAGGACCCGGCGGTGCTGACCACCCAGACCCGCGAGATCGCCGCCGCCTATATGGCCGCCGGCCTGGATCCGAACAAGGCGGTGATCTTCCCGCAATCGGCGGTGACGGCGCACGTGGAGCTGGCGTGGATCTTCAACTGCGTCGCCCGCATCGGCTGGCTCGACCGCATGACCCAGTTCAAGGACAAGGCCGGCAAGCACAAGGAGCGCGAAAGCGTCGGCCTCTACACCTATCCGGTGCTGCAGGCCGCCGACATCCTGGTCTACAAGGCCACCCACGTGCCGGTGGGAGAGGACCAGAAGCAGCACCTGGAGCTGACCCGCGACATCGCCGCCAAGTTCAACCACGACTTCGAGGTTCCCAACTTCTTCGCCCTGATCGAGCCGGTGATCGAGGGACCAGGCGCGCGGATCATGTCCCTGCGCGACGGGGCGGTGAAGATGTCCAAGTCCGACCCGTCGGACTATTCCCGCATCAACCTGCTCGATGACGCCGACGCCATCGTCCAGAAGGTCCGCAAGGCCAGGACCGACGCCGAGCCGCTGCCGGAGACGGTGGACGGGTTGGAGGGCCGGCCCGAGGCGGACAATCTGGTCGGCCTCTATGCGGCGCTGTCGGGCGTCAGCAAGTCGGACGTGTTGCGCGAATACGGCGGCCAGGGATTCGGCGTCTTCAAGCCGAAGCTGGCGGAGCTGATGGCGACGGTGGTCGCGCCCATCGGCGATGAGATGCGCCGGCTGATGAACGATCCGGCGGAGATCGACCGGGTGTTCGAGGGCGGCGCGGAAAAGGCCCGCTCCGTCGCCGATCCGGTGGTGGCGGAGGTCAAGAAGATCGTCGGCTTCTGGGGCGGGCGGCGGTAGATCGCGCACCCCTATCGCGCTGGCCCCAATCGGATACGATCATCCCAATCATCATGGGGTGAGGTGGGAGATGCGGTCATCTGGTGGCGTTGGTGACTTCAGGCGGGCGGCGCGCCGGCCATCGGTGAAGTGGCAGGCCATAGCGGTTGTGGCGGCGATCGCGATCGCTCTGCCGCCGCTGTCGGCCGTCGCACAAGGCCTGCCCGCGTCGACGGAGGCATCGCCGTTTGCGCCGGCGGAAGGGCCTGTCACGATCGCCGAAGGGCTCGTCAAGAAGGGCGACTTGGTCGTCTCCTATCCGGTGCAGGCGCGCTACACCGGCGTCCTCGTGGGCGACGCCAAGGTGGGTTCGAAGGTCTTCCTGCCAGACGGCTCGCCCGTGTATCGCGCGTCCTTCGTGGAAACGCTCAACGGCACGGGCATAGCCGGCGGAACTGTCTGGTGCGGCGTTCCGCCCGGCGCCGACAAGGGCTGGTGCATCCTGGACGTGGGTCACGGGCTCGACGTGCTGGTCGGCATGTCGACCTTGTTCCACCCCACGCCCTGGTCGCCCGACTCCTATTCCACGCTCTCCGAGCACCTCAGCAAACCCTACCCCACCGTTCGCGAGCAGCCGGTCACCTTTCCGGTAAAGCTGCGCCAGGAAATCACCTTCGGCGCCTGGACGCATGACGCCGCACGCTTCGGCGTACGGATTTTCGACGATGCGGGTCGCAAATCGTTCTGGACCTCGTTGACGGCGCCGCGCGAGGCGGATGGTTCGGTCGTTTTCCCGCTGCGTGACGGCGCGCTGCGCCTGCGCCAGGCGGGAAACAGCCTGACCGTCGAGCAGGTGTCGCCGACAAAGCCCGCGCCGTAGCCGATCCGGCCGTCGTCGCGGTCAAGACGGCGGCAGAAGGATTGACCGCCAAGGACGCGAAGGGCGCTAAGGAAGGCGCGAAGCGCGCTCCATTCGGCATGCGCTGGCGGAGGGACTTTGCACGCGGGCGAAGCCCGCCTTAGCGCCCTTAGCGGTTAGTCTTCTTCAGTGGCTCAGGTACGCTGTCGCCAGGAAGGCCAGCCCCGCCACGGCCACGCCGAGGACGAACCATAGCAGGCCCGGGGGCGCCCGTTTGACGACCACGATCGGGGCCATGGGGGGCGGGTCGAGCTGTCTCGCCAGGGCCTTGATGATCCGGGTGATGTCGTCGGCCATCTCGCGGGCGCGGGTGACCGGGGACAGCTCGCGGGTGATCCAGCGTTTCACCACCGGCTCGGCGGAGGCCCAGAGATTGTGGGTCGGGTCGATCCGCCGGGCGACGCCCTCCACCGTGACCATGGTCTTCTGCAACAGGACCAGTTCGGGCCGCAGCTTCATGTCGAAGATGGCGGTGATCTCGAACAGCAGGCCCAACAGCCGGCCCATGGAAACCTCGGCGGAGGCGCGGCCGATGCTGGGCTCGCCCACCGCCCGCAGGGCCTGGGCGAAGGCGGCCAGGGAATGGTGCGCGGGCACATAGCCGGCGTCGAAATGCGCCTTGGCGACGCGGGTGTAGTCGCGCTGCAGGAATCCCCAGAGAATCTCCGCCAGATGCCGCCGCGCCACCGCGTCCAGCCGGCCGATGATGCCGAAATCCACCGCCGTGACGACAGCGGGCGCGCTGACGAACAGATTGCCCTCATGCAGGTCGGCGTGAAAGACGCCATGATCCAGCGCCTGTGCGAGAAACGCGCGCACTAGGTTGTCAGCCAACCCGCGCCGGTCGATGCCGGGCTGGTCCAGGGCCGCGGGGTCCGACAGAGCGACCCCTTGCGCCCACTCGATGGTCAGCGCCCGCTTGCCGACGCCGGGCCAGACGATCCGGGGCGCCCGCATGAACTGATCTTCGGCCATGATCTCGCGCAGCTCGCTGGCGCCGGCGGCCTCCAGCCGCAGATCGAGTTCAAGCGTCATGGAGCGGGCCACCGTGGCGATGGCGCCGACGGGTTCAAGGCGGCGGGCGGGCTCGACGAAGCGTTCCGCCAGACGGGCTGCCAGGGCCAACATCTCCAGGTCGTTGGCCACACGCCGCTCGATCCCCGGCCGCAGCACCTTGACCGCGACCTTGCGTCCGTCGGCCAGCCTGGCCGAATGGGCCTGGGCCAGGGAGGCGGCGGCGATGGGTTCGCTGAACTCGGTGAACAGGGATTCCACCGGCTGTCCGAGCGTGTCGGCGATCGTGGCCTTGGCGACAGCGGTGGGGAAGGGCGGCAGCTGGTCCTTCAGCTTGCCCAGATCATCGGCAAAGATGCGGCCGAAAATGTCGGCGCGCGTCGACAGGACCTGGCCCAGCTTGATGGTCGCGGGGCCCAGATGCTCGAACGCCTTGGCCAGCCGCTGGCCGGGACGGCCCTCGCGGGAAGTTGGGCCGGCGAAAATCCGCAAGGTCCGCGCGATGGCCCTCACCGACGGCGGCAGGATCGGGTCGACCTCGCGCGGGATCAGCACATCCGCGCGCAGCAGCACCCAGCAGGATCGGATCAGCCGGCCTGTGGCCGCGACATCGTTCATGTCCGGCGAAGCGCCCAGCCCTGGTGCAGGGCGGCGACGCCGCCGGTGAAGTTGGTCCAGGTCACATTGTCGAACCCGGCGTCGCGCATCAGGCCGGCGAACGCCGCCTGGTCCGGGAAGCGGCGGATGCTCTCAACAAGGTACTGGTACGACTCACGGTCCTTGGCCACCCATTCGCCGATCTGCGGGATCACCTTGAAAGAGTAGGCGTCGTAGGCGTTGCGCAGGGCCTCGGTGACCGGCCGTGAGAATTCCAGGCAGACGAACCGGCCGCCGGGCTTCAGCACCCGCCGGGCTTCGCGCAACGCGGCCGAGATATCGGTGACATTGCGGATGCCGAAGGCGATGGAATAGGCGTCGGCGCTGGCGTCCGGCAGGGGCAGTTTCTGGGCGTCGCCGACGCTCCAGACGATTTCCGGCATGAAGTCGCGCTGGCGGCCGGCGGCGATCATTTCGGCGTTGTAGTCGACCACGATCACCGTGGCGTCCTCGCCGCCCCGGCGCAGCTGGGCCGAACGCGCCATCTTGGCGAAACGGCGGGCCATGTCGCCGGTGCCGCCGGCGCAGTCGAGAATAGTCTCGCCGGGCTGCGGGTTCAGCCGCGCGGCGACCGCGTCCTTCCACAGGCGGTGGACGCCGGCGCTCATCAGGTCGTTCATCAGGTCATAGCGGCCGGCGACCTTGTCGAACACGCCCCGCACCAGCCGCGGCTTCTCCGCCGGGTCCACGTCACGAAAGCCGAAGGTCGCGTTCTGTCCGCTCATGGGGACGCGTCTTAGCCTCCGCGCCGCCTTGCGTCATCCCGCTTAAGCGAGCCCGGGGCCTTCACAGGTGCACCGCTAAGGACGCGAAGAACGCTAAGGGGCGCGAAGCGCGATAAACCGGCACAAGACCTGAAGGTTTTCATGCGGGCCATGCCCGCCTTAGCGTCCTTCGCGCCTTAGCGGTGAAACCAATCCGTCCACCGCGCAAGCCTGCCAATCACGGCAAACCATGGTAGGCCCTCCCCATGCCTGAACTGCCCGAAGTCGAGACGGTCCGCCGGGGGCTGGCGCCGGTGCTGGATGGCGCGGTGCTGGCGCGGGTGGAGGCGCGCAGGCCGGACCTGCGGTTTCCGCTGCCGGACGGGTTTGTGCAGCGGCTGACCGGCGCGCGGATCGGGCAGATGAGCCGGCGGGCGAAATATCTGCTGGCGCCGCTGGACCGGGGCGATGTGCTGGTGATGCACCTGGGGATGTCCGGCCGGTTCGAGATCGCCAGCGCCAAGGCCAGACAGCGGCCAGGGGAGTTCCACTACGCGCCGGCGGCGGACGAAAAGCACGCCCATGTGCTGTTCCATACCGAGCAGGGCGAGACGGTGACCTATTTCGACCCGCGCCGGTTCGGCTACATGGACCTGATCGCCGCCGAAGCCCTGGAGGAACATCCCTGGTTCAAGGGGCTTGGCCCCGAGCCGCTGGGTGAGGACTTCACCGCCGTGCACCTGAAGACCGAATTCGAGGGGCGCAAACAGAACGTCAAGGCGACGCTGCTCGACCAGCGCGTGGTCGCCGGGCTGGGCAATATCTATGTCTGCGAGGCGCTGCACCGCGCCGGCATCGCTCCCGAGCGCGCGGCCGGATCGCTGAAGCGCAGGACGTTGGCGGGCCTGGTCGACACCATCCGCCTGGTGCTTGCCGAAGCGATC
>Ga0302316_10003708_pt1 | contig 10277 bp, 8 predicted proteins | sample III_Palsa_N3_2_FD_200456 | JGI IMG/M metagenome (GOLD analysis project Ga0302316, IMG submission 200456) | Peat permafrost microbial communities from Stordalen Mire near Abisko, Sweden - III_Palsa_N3_2 | ecosystem: Environmental > Terrestrial > Soil > Palsa > Peat permafrost | place: Sweden... | reverse complement strand
AAGTTGAGCGAAAGGCTATCAGCCTGCCCGATCCGCATTCGCATCACTATCACGCGATTTTCGATGACGACGCACGCGAGGTGCTTTCGTACATGCAGTGGCAACACAGTCCGCTGCGAGAACAAGATCAATAGAGAGGTAAGGCACAGGATATGGCAAGCAGCATAGTGGAGAAGTTTTACAGCATGGAGTATGGACCGGCGCCGGAAGATGCGGACGGTATTTGAGGAGTAGGATCGATGACAGGAGGTGACGCATGGCGGGGAACTCAACATCTGCAAACAAGGCGCGTGTGATTCGGAGCGGGCGGTCGCAGTCCATACGTCTGCCTGCACCGTACCGCTTCAAGAGCGATGAAGTCTATATTCGCCGGGATGAGAATAGCGGCATCATCACTCTTTCCGAGAAGCCGCTGCGCCCGACAGCAGAGGAGATCTTCCGAGCGTTCGATGAGGCCGGCGCTCAGGACTTCGTCGTCGAACGGGACAAATCGCTTCCCCGCGAGATCGATCTCTGAGTATGGCGCAGTTATATCTGCTGGACACCAATACCGCTTCCTATGTGATGAATGACCGCTCGCCTGCTACACGTAAGGAGTTCGACAGGGCCTTAGGAGCGGACTTGCTATCCATTTCGGCGATCAGTGAAGCTGAACTGAAGTTTGGCTTACGGAAGCGTCCGGAAGCAACGCGGCTTCGCGAAGCATTCGATCTTTTTCGTAAAGCTGTGGATGTATTGCCGTGGGACTCGGAGACGTCAACAGCTTATAGTGAATTGCGCTTTCAACTTCGCGCCAGAGTGGCAACGCTGGATGTCATGGACTTGCTGATCGCCGCGCACGCGATGTCTGTAGGAGCGGTGTTGGTTTCGAGAGATCGTGCCTTTGAGCAGGTTAAGGATTTGGTGAAGGTCGTAAATTGGACTACGGATTTAAAGTGAGCATGGGGATCAACGTATGGCAAGCAGCATCGTGGAGAAGTTTTACAGCATGGAATATGGACCGGCGCCGGAAGATGCGGGCGAGGTGGTGAAGTGGCTGGACGCGCATAAGCGGGCGTTTGGGCATTACATCGATGGTGCGTGGACGGCGGTGGGGAAGAACTCGTTTGAGACGAAGAATCCGGCGACGGGTGAGGTGTTGGCAAAGGTATCGACGGCCGATGCGGCGGATGTGGATGCTGCGGTCAAGGCCGCGCGGGCTGCGCTGCCGGGGTGGCAAGCGCTGACCGGGCATCAGCGGGCGCGGTATCTGTATGCGATGGCGAGGCAGGTGCAGAAGCACTCGCGCAAGCTGGCCGTGCTGGAGACGCTGGATAACGGCAAGTCGATTCGCGAGTCGCGGGACATCGATATTCCGCTGGTGGCGCGGCATTTTTATCATCATGCGGGGTGGGCGCAGTTGCTTGAGGAAGAGTTTCCGGGCTATACGAGCGTGGGTGTTGTTGGGCAGATTATTCCTTGGAACTTTCCCTTGCTGATGTTTGCGTGGAAGGTGGCGCCGGCGCTGGCTGCTGGCAATACCGTCGTCATCAAGCCGGCGGAGTTTACGCCGCTGTCGGCGATCCTGCTGGCGGAGATTGCGGATGAGATTGGACTGCCCGCGGGCGTGCTGAACGTCATCAACGGCGATGGGGCTACGGGTGCGGCGATTGTCGAGCATAAGGACATCGACAAGATTGCGTTTACCGGATCGACCGAGGTGGGACGGATTATCCGCAAGGCTACGGCGAAGACGACGAAGAAGCTGAGTCTCGAACTTGGCGGCAAAAGCCCGTTCATCGTCTTCGACGATGCCGATCTGGACTCCGCCGTTGAGGGGCTGGTGGATGGCATCTGGTTCAACCAGGGGCAGGTTTGCTGTGCGGGGTCGCGGCTGCTGGTGCAGGAGCGGATCGCCGAGAAGCTGTACGACAAGATTCGCTCGCGGATGGAAACATTGAGGGTAGGCTCGCCTTTAGACAAGGCGATCGATATTGGGGCGATTGTGGATCAAGTGCAGTATGACCGGATCAAGTCGCTGATCCAGACCGGCGTGGCTGAGGGTGCGACCTGCTGGCAGCCTGATGTCACGATGCCGGAAAAGGGATTGTTCCTGAAGCCGACGCTGCTGACCGGCGTTTCGCCTGCGAGCACGGTGGCGCAGGAGGAGATCTTTGGGCCGGTGCTGGTGGCGATGACGTTCAGGACTCCGGCTGAGGCTGTCGAGCTGGCGAACAATACGACCTATGGGCTGGCCGCCTGCGTGTGGAGCGAGAACATCAATGTGGCGCTGGATGTGGCGGCGCAGGTGAAGGCCGGGGTCGTCTGGGTGAATGCGACGAACCTTTTTGATGCGGCTTGCGGGTTCGGCGGGTATCGGGAGTCGGGGTATGGGCGCGAGGGCGGCAAGGAGGGGATGTATGAGTATCTTGAGCCGCGCTGGTTGCATGATGAGTTGAAGGCGAAGGCGGTTGTGGCGCTGCCGGAGCCTGAGGGCCCCACCTTAGGCGACGATGATGCCGTCGCCGAAGATGGGCCACCCGCATTTGATGGGGCACCCGCGTTTGATGGGGCACCCGCGCAGATTCCCTTCGGGAATGACAACAAAAATGCGTTTGGGATCGATCGCACGGTGAAGCAGTACATCGGCGGGAAGCAGGCGCGGCCGGACTCGGGGTATAGCTATCCGGTGTATGCGGCGGACGGCACGATGGTTGGCGAGGCGCCGCTGGGGAATCGCAAGGACATTCGGAATGCCGTGGAGGCTGCGCGGAACACCGCGGCGAAGTGGGCGAAGACAGCGGCGCATGGACGGGCGCAGATTCTTTACTTCATCGCCGAGAACCTGATGCAGCGGAGAGCGGAGATCGTTGGCAAGCTGGCCGCGTTCGTTGGAGCGGAGCAGGCGGCGATTGAGTTCGACTACGGCATCGAGCGGGCATTTTCTTATGCAGCGTGGGCTGATAAGTTCGAGGGCAGCGTGCATAACCCGCCGATGCGGATGGTGACGCTGGCGATGAAGGAGGCGATTGGCACGGTGGCGATTCTCTGCCCCGACGATGCTCCGCTGCTGGGCTTCCTGTCGCTGGTGTTGCCGGCAATTGCGATGGGCAACACCGTGGTCGCGGTGCCGAGCGAGCGCTGCGCGACGCTGATGGGCGAGCTGTACCAGGTGTTCGATACCAGCGACCTGCCTGGCGGCGTGGTGAACATCGTCGCAGGCAAGGCGAGCGAGCTGGGTAAGACGCTGGCCGAGCACGACGACATCGACGCAGTGTGGAGCTTCCGCGATGAGGCGGCGAGCGCGATGGTGAAGCTGGGGTCGATTGGGAACCTGAAACAGGTGTGGACGAACGAGGGCCGGCAGCTTGACTGGTTCGATCCGGCGCAGGCTGAGGGGCGGTACTTCCTGCGCCATGCCACGCAGATCAAGAACATCTGGGTGCCCTACGGGGAGTGAGTGACGGGCGACTCGCGGCTGGAGAGTTTTACTTCGACCTGCGTGTCTTTGAGAAAGGACACCTGGTTGCCGCGGCTGAGGAAGCGGAAGTAGATGGACTTGCCCAGGGCATAGACGCCGAAGCCTGTGGCCACATTCGCGTTGGCGGCGGTGAGGGCGATGACTCGGGCGACCAGGCCGAAGCCGTTAGAGGCGACGGTTTCTCCACCGATGTTGCCATCGCCGTCGTCATGATGGTGGTGATCGCGGCCGGCCCGGGCCGTGAGGGCGAGCAACAGCGGAGCGACGAAGCGGTTTCCGTCGGGGTTCGCACTGACCTCGCCTTCCTGGTTGACCTTGAGGTTCTGGCCGGCGTCGCCCTCGGCCCCGGTGAGGGTGCCATAGGCCCTCTGCACGGGCTGGCCCTCGCTCTTGACGCCGCGAAAGGCGAAGCGGAGCGAGCCGTTGCGGCCGAAGCTGCGCGCGGATTTGCTCTGCGTGATGCTGCCTTCAAGCTCCGCGCCTTCGGCGAGGATGAGGTTGTGGCCGGCGTCGAAGACCGGTTGGGTGACGATGGCGGTCACCTCGTCGCCCTTCTTTGCTCCGGCAGAGTCGACGGTCTCGGCAAGGCGCGCGCTCACGTTGATGCCGTCCAGCGAGGGTGCGGGCGCGCGCGGGGCAGGCGGCTGTCCGGGAAGATCGACAAAGACCGGAGTTTCAAGGTCTGCGATGAACTGCGTCCCCGCCCAGATGCGCTGCGGATGGTAGGGCAACTGGCTATAGAGCAGTTTGAGCGCGCGGTCTTTCTTGTTGGGGCCAAAGATCTCGTCGTAGGTGGACTTGACGCGCTGGCGCACCGCAGCCGTCACCCGCTCGCGGACCGAAGGCTTTTTCGAGGAGGCCTTGAAACGCACGATCCGCGTGTTGCGGATATGAGCGTTGCTATGGAGATGGACTTCGCCGCCAGCGCCTTCCAGATGCAGATCGTTAAAGTCGACCACCGGGTCGTGCAGCGGCGTGACATCGCCATTGAGCAGCGCCTGCGCGCGCACCTTGCGGGCCACCGGAGCATAGGCCGAAACCGTACCCCGGACGGCAGCGCCTTTGGGCAGAACCAGCCGGTCGGAGACGTAAATGCTCTCGGTGAGGACGCCCTCTACGGGCGCGCCGAGATGAATTTTCGCTGTTCGAGTAACGCGGATGTGGAGCGGAACGCCGGCAGCGATGGCGATGGACTGGGTTGGGGTCGGGGCGTCCGGGCTGTCTAAGTTTTGCGCTGGGATCTGCGCTGGGGCGGCCCTTGCCGAGAGCAGGCAGAACGCGAGGAAAAGAAGCTTGCCCATCTTGGCTGAGTGCACAGGGCTGAGTGTACAGGGCGAAGATGAACAGAAGCTGACGCCAGCTGGGGTCGCCCGGTGCGGACTGGATGGACCCAATTTCTGGGCAACAGAATGAGCAGGATGCGCTGCGGTCTACAACGAAAGAACCATAGTAACTACATGATAGTTACCCGCATACCCTACCAGTCGGTAACTTTGTAATGCTATCGTTCTCTAGTGCGTTGATCTTCAGAGGGCGATTTGAAGGGACCGGCAACAGAGATTTACCCGGAGAAAACCATGCGTCTGGGTTCGCGGTTAGATAGCGGTAAAGGGTTTGTTATCAGCTTCGCTACGGGACTCTGCGTTCTGTTTGCGGGCTATGAGGCCCATACCCGCTGGGTGGTCAGCGGAGGCCTTGGGACAAGTGCAGTCGATGCCGGAAGCTCGTCCGGATTATTCCGCATTCTTGCAGATTTTTCCGCGTTGGCGGCCTGCATCTTTGCGTGCCTTATGCTGGGGCGGCTGGCCTGGAAGCTGCGCCGCCAGTTCTCCTTTGCCCCGACGGCCTATGTGCTGGTGCTGATCGTGGTCACGGTCGCGATGAAACGTTTTCTCGACGTGCAGGCGGTGCGGCATTCTCTACAGAGCAACGATCCGCGATTTGCCGCGATGACCGCCGTGATCTCCGTTTTGATCGCCTGTAGCATCGGTCTGCTGATTCCGTTCTTCAATAAGATCGTCGACTTCGGTCTGACCGCGGGCGCGGAGCATGACAAGTTTCTGACGCTGGCGGAGAACACGCAGGAGAGCTTCTGCCTGCTGGAGTCGGTACACAATCCACTGCGCAAGATCGTCGACTTCCGCTTCACGTTTGTGAACGCCAATGCCGAAAAACTGTTGCAGCGCAGGCGCGACGAGGTGGCCGGTTTCGCCCTTACGGAGGTGCTGCCGCAGATTCGCACCAATGGAGTGCTCGACCTGCTGCGCCAGGTCACGATCTCGGGCGTGCCTTACATGGGGGAGATCAAGGACAGCAGCCCGGATGGGACCGGCCTGTGGTGTACGCTGCGGGCGGTAAAGATCCATGGCGGGCTGGCGATGACGTTGCACGATCTTTCGCTGGAGCGTGACCGGCAGAAGCGGATTGAAGAGCTGAACCGCTTCTCGCAGTCGCTGATCGAAGATGCGCCGTTCAGCATCATTGCGATCAACACGGTGGGCATGATTACGGCGGTGAACAGCGCGGCGGAGCAACTGACTCTCTACCGTCGCCACGAGTTGACCGGGAAGCACTCGATCGTGCTGTTGCACGATACGGCGGAGCTGAGTTCGCGGTCGCTGGCCCTGAGTGAAGAGAGCGGGGAGCCGGTGATGGCCGGCTTTGAGACCCTGACGGCGACGCTGCGGAAGCGCAAGAGCAACGAGAGCGAGTGGACGTATATCCGCAAGGACGGGAGCCGGATCGCGGTCCATCTTGCGCTTACGGTGTTGCGCGGCGCGCAGAACGAGGTGACGGGCTACCTGGCCGTGGCGTTCGATATCTCGGAGCGCAAGCGGTTGAGCGATTCTGTCTCGTTTCTGGCGCACCACGATGCGCTGACCAAGCTGCCCAACCGCATGTTGCTGAGCCAGCGGATGGCGGAGGCCATTGAGCGGGCGCGGTGCCTGGACCAGCAGATCTCCATCGTGATGGTGGATCTCGACCACTTCAAACGTATCAACGACTCGCTAGGCCACCATGCCGGCGACGAGCTACTGGTGACCGTCTCCGAGCGCTTGCTCTCGGCGATGCGCAAGACGGACACAGTGGCGCGGGTGGGCGGCGATGAGTTCGTCGTCCTGATGCCGAATTCGGGTGGTAAGGCGGAGACGATCCGCTGCGTGAACCGAATACTGGAAAAGGTCCATGCGCCGATCATCGTAGGCGGCCGCGAGATCAACGTGACGGCCAGCGTAGGCATATGCGTGTATCCGGACTGGGGCGCCGATCCGGTCTCGCTGCTGCGCAACGCCGACGCCGCCATGTATGCGGCCAAGGACAGCGGCCGGAACTCCTACCAGGTGTTCTCGGAGACGATGCTGGAGGCCAACGCCGGGCGGCTGGAGCTGGAAGCCGATCTGCGCCAGGCGCTGGCCAGGAATGAGATGTACGTGGTGTATCAGCCGCAGGTGGATTGCCGCAGCGGCGAGGTGGTGGGCATTGAAGCGCTGCTGCGCTGGAACCATCCGGTGCGCGGGCTGGTGTCGCCGGCGGACTTTATCCCGGCGGCGGAGGACTGCGGGCTGATCCTGCCCATCGGCGAGTGGGTGCTGCGTCGCGCTTGCCTCGAGGCCAAAGCGATGCAGGAGCGCGTGGGACGCCGATTTACGATCGCCATCAACCTGTCGCCGCGCCAGTTCCTGCAGAGCAATCTTGCCGACCTGGTGGAGAGCGCGCTGCATGAGTCGGGGCTGGCCGCGGAGGACCTGGAACTGGAGATCACGGAGTACACCCTGATGATCAGCTCGACCGAGACGGCCGTGGCGCTGGGGCGGCTGCGCGACCTGGGCGTGCGCATCGCGATCGACGACTTCGGCACCGGTTTTTCGAGCTTCAAGTACATCCTGGAGTACAAGGTGGACCGGCTGAAGATCGACCGCAGCTTCATTGCGAAGTGCCCGCAGGACGCGAATGCGACCTCGATTGTGCGCACGGTGATCGCTATGGCGCACGGGTTGCGGATGAAGGTGGTCGCCGAGGGCGTGGAGACGGAAGAGCAGTCGGCGTTTCTGGTGCGGCGGCGCTGCGACGAGTCGCAGGGCTACCTGTTCGGGCGGCCGATGGCGATGAAGGATGTCGTCGAGCACATACAGGCCAATGGACCGAAGCAGGAAGCCTGCGAAGTGCCGCCAGAGGCCGTGTTGGAGCTCGCGGCGGGCGTTGGCGCCTGATTTCTAGGTCGCAATCACTTGCTGTAGCAGTTCGAGTGCGCCGCGGGCGGTGAGTTCGGCGGCGACGGCCTGGCCGAGTTCTTCCGCCGGGACTCCCAGGGGCGCCTTGTGGACGAGGTGGGCGACGCCTTCGCCGTCGGGTGCGGCGACCATGGCGTGCAGGTGCCAGTGGTCGTCGACGGCGTGGCAGTAGGCGCCGAGCGGGAGCTGGCAGCCTCCGCCGAGGGCGGCGAGGACGGCGCGCTCGGCCTGGGTGGCGAACTCGGCGGCGGGGTCGTTGAGGGTGCGGACGGCGTGGAAGAGGGTTGCGTCGCCGTCGTTGAGGTGGTTCGAGCGGGTTTCGAGGGCGAGAGCCCCCTGCCCCGGCGCGGGCGTCAGTTCGTCGATGGAAAAGCGCTGGTGGACGCTCTCGGTGCGGCCCAGGCGGTCGAGCCCGGCACTGGCGAGCACCAGGGCGTCGGCGTGGCCTTCAGCCCACTTGCGCAGGCGGGTGTCGATGTTGCCACGCATTTCCACGAACTCGATGTCGGGGCGCAGGGCCAGCAGCATGGCCTGGCGGCGCGGGCTGGTGGTGCCGATACGCGCGCCCGAGGGCAGCATGTGCAGCCCCCAGTAGTCTTCGCAGACGAAGGCGTCGCGGGCGTCGGCGCGCGCGGGGATGGCGGCGAGGAGGAACTGCGGAGCGATCTCCGTGGGCAGGTCTTTGAGCGAATGGACGGCGAGGTCAATGCGTCCGGCGGCGAGGGCGTCCTCGATCTCCTTGATGAAGATGCCGGTGCCGTTGGGTGAGAGGCCGTCAGGAGCTACGAAGGCGGGGTCCTGCATACGGTCGCCGGCCGTGCGGATGATCTCGATCTCGACGGTGTGGCCGCGCTCCCGGAGCAGCGCGGCGATGTGGTTGGCCTGCCACAGCGCGAGCTGCGAGCCGCGAGAACCGATGCGGAGGGGGGTTGTCATGCTGGCCTAAGGATACTAGAGGGTTTTCAGCTAAGGGTGCATAGGACCGGCGGCAGCAAAATACAGGGGTCTCTCCACTGCGCTCCGCAAAAGCGCTCCGCTTCGGTCGAGATGACAAAGTTTGCTCTACACACATGGTGAAGCGGTTCTAGACAGCATGAGCCGTTAAAGCAGAAGCGCTCCGGGCCTTGAGCCCGAAGCGCTTCTGGGTTGGCTGGCTTGCTGGTTTAGCGCTCGGCGTGGGTTCCTGCCGGCGTAACGGAGAGAGGCATGGTGGTGGCTGCGTCGATCGCGGCCGAGGTCTCGTTGGGAGTCAGGGTCAGGGTGGTACCGGTGATGCCGCTGACCTTCATCTGGATGCGCTTGAAGGTCTCGGACAGGGTCAGGCTCTGGCCGCGGGCCAGCTTGAGCTCCGAACCGGCGAGTATGGTGTAGTTGCTGGCAGCATCGGGATCGGCCTTGCCGCCGTTGCCGGTGCGCGCCGAGATGGCAGCCAGGTAGTACATGGTGCAGGCCACGTAATGCTGTTCTGCCTCCGCGCGGTTCACGCCCAGCACGTAGAAGGGTCGGCCAGATATGCCGCGCGTCGCGGAGACCAGCGCCGCGGGGGTCGAGCCGTTGTCGATCGCCTGCGCCGAGGAGGCGAGCACGCCGCAGCGCGTCTTCCAGGTGTCGTTGTTGACCGGAAGCTGCGCGTGGAGCGTGGCAGCCATGCCAAGCAGGGTGGCGAGAGCAGCGGTAATGCGGATGCGGGCGGCGAGGTTAGTCATTTGCGGGCTCCAGAAAGCGAAATTGAGGTCCTGAGAATGCGGCTCAGCCGGTAGAAGCTGATGTCGTCATTCCATCGCAATGGGCGCACCGGGAACATCCCCCAAAGGTGTGGGGCAGGCGGAAATGGGTGTTAGGGTCGCATCCCCCTTTGCTGGGTCTTACGGCTTGCGGGGAGCGGGCGGGGGTGGGGGGATAAGCGAGAGTGGCATGGTGGTTGCGGCGCTGAGCACCGCCGCCGACTCCGCCGCGGTCACCGTCAGCGTGGCGCCCGAGAGGCCGCTGAACTTCATCGTGAACCGCTTCCAGCTTTCGTAAAACGAAGCACTGTCGCCGCGGGCTTCCTTGGCCTCCGCGCTGGCCAGCGTCGCATCGTCGCTGGCGGTCGAGGGATCACCCTTGCCGGCGTTGCCGGAGCGCTCCGCGATGGCCGCCAGGTAATACAGCGTACACGCCACATAATGTTGATTCGCCTGTGAGCGATTCAGCGCCAGCACATAGAAGCTCTTGCCGGTAACGCCATGCGTGGCGGCGACCAGAAGCGACGGCGTGGTGCCGTCTTCGATGGCCTTGGAGGAGGCTGCGAGCAGATTGCAGCGGGTCTTCCAGGCGTCGTTGTTGACCGGCAGCTGGGCGTGCAGCGCGGCAGCGAAGGGTAGCAGGACCAGGAGAACGGCGAGGGGGCGAGGTAGTGCGGAGATAGCCTTCAAGTTGAAGCCTCCAATTGGGGTTGGCGTTACTGCGACGAGCGGCAGGGCCCAGGCAGGAGACGTCGAACGAATGGCCCATTTGCGATGCTGGAAGTGAACCTATTTTATCCGGTGGCAAGGGTACGGCGGGGCGACGCGCTCGTCAAGGGGGGTGGAAAAACCTGGTTGCGG
>Ga0302316_10003703_pt1 | contig 10289 bp, 13 predicted proteins | sample III_Palsa_N3_2_FD_200456 | JGI IMG/M metagenome (GOLD analysis project Ga0302316, IMG submission 200456) | Peat permafrost microbial communities from Stordalen Mire near Abisko, Sweden - III_Palsa_N3_2 | ecosystem: Environmental > Terrestrial > Soil > Palsa > Peat permafrost | place: Sweden... | reverse complement strand
AGGTGGGGGATTGAACCATCTTTGCTACACGGCAGGGCCGCTGGAGGAGGCGATCCGGCAGCTTGAGGAGAGCGGAATGCGTCTGGTTTCGGAGCCCAAGGCAGCGTTCGTGTTCGCTGGACGCCGAATCTGCTGGCTGGTGGGCGATGACCCACTGCCGATCGAACTGGTGGAACGCAGAGACGATGACGATCTGTGTATTCCTATCCGTGAGTAAGTTCCAGCCGCTTCAAAACTGGAAGTAGAGGAAGGTCGATTCTGTCGAGGAGTACCCCATGCTGAGCAGAAACGCACCGACGGTGAGGAGCAACCAGGCGAGGTTGGGCTGCCAGCGCGGTACTTTAATGAGGCTCCAGTTGGTGTTATCGTCTTTTTGCTCTTCGCCGAGAATCTCCTGGGTATTGGGCATCAGCCAGACGACAGCGAGCAGAGCCGCGATCAACAATATCTGGTACTTGATCCCATGTGTGAAGAGGCCGTGACGGCCGAGCATACCGGCGTAGACGGTGAAGGCATCGCGGACACTGTTTGCCCGGAACATCACTTCGCCGAAGAGCACGCAGGTATAGGTGATGAGGAGTGCGAGGGGTCCGTCGATGCTGCGGCGCAGCCGGCTGTGCAGCGGCACGAAGGTCCGCCAGAGATGATTGATCGTTAGGTAAAAGCCGTGGATCAAGCCATAGCCCAGGAACTCAAGGCCTGAGCCATGCCAGATGCCGGCCAGGGACATGGTGAACAGCAGCGGCAGAGCGATCATGCTCATGAAGCCTTCAAAGGTAGCCTGGGCCCGCTTGGAGACCTTCTTGCCTTTTGCCTGGCGGCGAGCGCTGATCCAGAAAAGGATCGGGCTATAGACGTAGTACATGATGTAACGGGTCAGCGTCATGTGCCAGCGCTGCCAGAAGTCGATGATGCTCAGGGCCTTATAGGGGCTGTTGAAGTTGACCGGGAAGCGGACGGAGAAGATGCGGGCCAGGCCGACGGCCATGTCGGAGTAACCAGAGAAGTCGAAGTAAAGCTGCAAGGAGTAGGTTAGCGCGCCCAGCCACGCGGTCGTTGCGACGGCTTGATGTGGGGCCGCGAACACGGCGTCGGCGTAGGGGCTGATGCGGTCTGCGATCATGACCTTTTTGAAGAAACCCATCGTGAACCAGGTAAGGCCAAGTGCGACATCATCGCGGTTGAGCCGATAGCGGCGCTCCTCGCGGAACTGCGGCATCATCTCGGTGTGGTGGATGATGGGCCCGGCGATGAGATGGGGAAAGAAGGTGACAAAGAGCGAGTAGTTGAGCAGGGTTTCGGCCTGGGCGAATCCCTGTTTGACGTCGACCAGGTAGGCGATCTGAGTGAAGGTAAAGAAGGAGATGCCCAGCGGCAGAATGACCGATCCCCAATCATGGTGCGAAAGGCCGATATGGGTGAAGAAGCCGAGGAGTGGGAAGAGATACTTGAAATAGATGAGCGCCGCGATATTGGTGACGATGCCGAATACGAGCCATGCGGACTGGGCGCGCTCGCGTCCGGCATAACGGGCGATGAGCCGCGAGATGCAGAAGTTGAACAGGATGGAGGCAATCAGGAGGAATAGATAAGTCGTGCTCCACTCGGCATAGAAGACGAACGACATGAAGGTGAGGAAGCTGATGGCCCCGCGCCTGCCAAAGCGGCCGAAGATTTGGAAGCCCAGCACGCAGAGGGGCAGGAATAGCAGGAAGAAGGCTGGACTACTGAAGGTCATGTTTGCCAGGGCCTTTCGCAGAGGATGCCGCGAGATGATACTTTGCTGCGTCGTCCTGATGCATCAGCGCGAGGATCTGGTCGGCGGCCTGGGCGGAGACCAGTGGGGAACCTGCTGGCCCGAGGTGAACGTCACTTGCGTTAAAGAGTCCGATGGGTAGAAATTCAAGCTGGTTGTCGGATAACCCCTGGGTGCTGTGGAGGAGTTCCGCTTTGTCCGTGGAGCAATCGGCGATGGGCGTCACGTCGATGAGGACGCGTGTGCCGCCGGCGGAGTAGCGCTCCCGGAAGGCTGAAATCGCAGCAGCAGTCTGCGGCAACGGCATCGTCAAAGGATCACGGAAAAATTTCCGTGTGCATTGGGTTTGTGGTGGTGAGGGGTACTGAAGCAATCCTCGAAGCTGATCTCGCGAGCCGTGCGTCGCGAACGGATCAATCTCCTTAATCCCATGGGCGGAGTTCATTGCGCTTTGGATAAGGCTGTATTCGACCCAGATTCCAAACTTGACGACGCTCTTCGGAGTCTTCAGGAAGTTCCTCCAAAGGTGGGGATAGTGACCGTAATTAAGAGCGTACATAACTCCTTCCGGCGGTCCTTGCGCATTGCCGAAAGAGTCAGGCACCGGATGAAAAGAAGAGGCTTCCCACCCGATCAGGAGAAACTTCGGTCGCGGGTTTCGAGCAAGGTAGAGATCGAGAGGATAGTCGCTGCCCACAAAGTACTGGATCGGAAGCACTTCGGAGATATTGCAGGTCGAAAGGCCGGTCTTCTGCTGAATGATCGCTGGATCGTAGCCGGCCAGCGCGGTCGAATCCCCATAGATGACAATTTCGCAGGCCGGAGCCCGCAGGCTGTAGCCAAGGCTGTTTCGGAGCATGGGATAGTTGTCGTGGAGGAGGAACCACGGTTTGGAGGCGATGAAAAAACTAAGCGCGAGCAGCGCGACAGGCGCGAACGTAAAAAAGAGGATGTATAGAGTAGGCGCTGATTCGCGAAACTGCTGTGCCGGCTCGACCGGCTGCATGGTGGGCGGGACGGCTGACGGATCAAGCATAGATGCTGCCGGTATTCTATCAGGGCTGCGCGAAGGGGTAGCTGCGGCTTATCGGGGCAGTCCCGGCATTTTCTCGAGACTTATGGGCCAGTTGAGCCCGATGCGGGGAGCTTTTCCGCTCGGGTGGACGCCAGGGCCTTCATTTGGTCGAGGGTTGCGGCGGCTTCAAGGAGGGCGCGGTCCTTGTGCTGTTCGAGCGTGATCGAGGCGAGGATGGCACGCAGGGCGGAGTCGGCGGCATTGTGCGGCGGTTGGGCGCTGCCGATGCCGCGGACGATGTTGAGCAGCGTGGTGAGGGCTTCGACGGTGTGCTGGGCGGCGGTCTCGTCGGGCGCCATCTCCTCGATGCGCAGGTGGACAGAGCCGCTGTAGCGCAGGCTGGCGACGAGGTCGGTGTCTTCATCGAGAGGAATTTCAAGGCCGAGGACCGAGAGCTGGCCGGGCGTTTTGCTGTTTTGGGCGAAGGGCAGGCCGATGTGGCCGATGCCCCAGGCCTGGGAGAGCAGGGGGACCTCGGCATAGCGGGCGGCCAGCAGCGAGGAGCCGGGGGTCCAGAGAGCGGAGGTGCGCGAGCGGTCGAGCATGGAGTGGATCTGCTCGGGGGTGGGCATGTTGGAGGCGCCGAGGGTGTCATAGCCAAGCTGGGCGATGCGCAGGGTGCGGCCGGCTGGAGCGCCTACGGGGATGGAGTAGATGATGCGGCCGGCGTAGGTCTCGCGGGAGGTTGCGATGGTGGAGAGGTATTGGGCGAGGCGGGCCCCATCGAAGCGGCCGATGAAGACCTCGGAGTAGGCGACGGGGCCGTTGGGGCCGTGGGGATCGGCCATGCGGTGCAGGGCGAAGGCGGCTTCGTCGAGGTCGCGTTCGGGAACGATGCCGGTGGCGTCGATAAACTGCTGGAAGTCGGGACTGCGCTGGATGGGGGAGGCGTCGAAGTGGGTGGCGGCGCGCAGGGTCTTGAGGTGGATGTAAACGATGGCGTCGGATTCGGGGAGCAGGCGCGCGGCTTCGGGTGGGGATTTGGCGCGGAGGAAGAGCGCAACTCCGAGGGCGGCTACGACGGCGAGGACGATGAGGAGCGGGATGAGGGTGCGTTTGCGCATAAGTTATTCGGCGGGCGTTTGCCGATATTACTCGCCGATGCTACTCGACGATGGAGAAGGTGAAGATCTTGCCGGTGCCCTGCATACCGGCTGAGCCCGGAGGCAGGACGCCGTACTCGCCTTTTTGAATATCTATCGGAACGGTGAAGGTGTACATCTGGGCGGCGATTTTTTTTGGGTTGAATTCAATTTCGTCGCGGTCGGCGCCGGACTCGGAGTGGAAGACGCCTCCGGTGAGGACGCGGAACTCGCGGCTGTCGGAGTGCTCGCGGAAGCGTAGGAAGTCGTACTCGGGACCTTCGGTGCCGGCGGGGGCGTAAATGAGGATTTCGACGCCGGTGGGGAGAATGAGAGGGGATTTTGGGCCGTCGATGTGGCCGTTCATGTCCTTGTTGACAATGCCGTGGGTGAGGATGTTTTTGACTTCGCCGCCGGATTTGAAGAAGACGCGCTCGTTTTTGAGTGGAAGCCATTCGCCATCTTTGGTCTTGTAGTAGACGCCGATCTCGTCGATGCCGATGGCGAGCGGGGACGGCTCGACGGGCTTGGCGTTGCCGCGGACCTCGAGCCCGGTGCCGTGGGCCTGCATGGCGGCGATGACGCGCTGCGAGATGCCGGCGGTCTTGAGGGCGATGAGGTCGTCAGGCCCGGTGTCGTAGTGGCCGGGCTGGAGCTGAATGGTCTGGATGAGGATGTTGTCGTCGAGGCCGGCCTTGGCCATGCGGAGGATGGTGTCGTTGTCGATGCGGTGGACGCGGGCGACGTCGGGGTTGGGCTGGAGCGGGCCGGCGTTGGAGGCGTTGGAGTCGGTGGGGGAGGTGGTTGGGGTGGTGGAGTCGTCAGACTGGGCGTGGGCTGTGGAGGCCGCCAGCAGGACGATGGCAGTGAGGCACAGGAAGATCAGGTTGAGCCTGTGTTTGCGCCCTATACGCCGCACCATGGGCCTCATCGTATCATTTGCCACATTTAGCGAGCCTCGCGCTGGTGATCGCAGAGATAGATTTTCGACTGCAATTTGCTCCGAATGCAGAGCTAAAGCGATATTGTGTTGTAACCGCCAATATCGAGGAGATATCGCCATGAAGACGATCTTTACCGTAGGAACGATCCTGATGGGTGCTGCCATGATGCAGATGCCCAGTACGCCGCCCATCAAGATGGGGCTATGGGAGGCGACGTTTACCGGAACGGTGACGATGGATGGCAAGCCGGCGCCAACCACGCCCGGTGTAACCACGGGTAAGTCGCGCAGCTGCTATACGCCGCAGAGCTGGACGGGGGCGTTTGGGAGCGACTCGCAGAGGGGCTGCAAGCGGGTGAATGAGACGTGGGCCAACCGGAAGTATTCGTTCGACCTGGAGTGTCCGAACATGCACGGGACAGGGCACATCGAGGCGACGTTTGCCGGGGAGGAGTCGGGGCACGGGAGTGTTCATATTGAGATGGAGCCGCCGGGGCATCACATGGTGATGGACCGCACGTTCGATCTGAAGTTTGTGAGCGCCGATTGCGGCGCCGTTACGCCGGAGCATCCCGTGATGGTGAAGTAGGCGGTGAGGTTCTCGGGGTGGGGCGGCTATGGTAAAGTTGAGACTGCGCTCGGGAAGTTTGCGGGCGCAGTTTGCTGTTAGGGCTGGCGTAGCTCAGCTGGTAGAGCACCTGATTTGTAATCAGGCGGTCGGGGGTTCAAATCCCTTCGCCAGCTCCAGTTTCTTGCCCGCGGTGAACGGAATTTGAAGAGTTTGGTTGTATCTGCTTGTTGTTCCAGCCATGCAGTGTCTACCAGCACAAACCTGAATTGGAAGGCCGAGCGCGCTAGTCGCGGCGGTTGACTGCGCGGGCGATTGCTGGAGATTGCAGGGCATACAAGCAGGATGTGCACAGGTGGCCGAGTGGTTAATGGCAGCAGACTGTAAATCTGCCGCGCTTGTCGCTACGAAGGTTCGAATCCTTCCCTGTGCACCATTTTTTGAAGTGCAGTGAGTAGAGAGTAGATAGTAGTTAGGTAAGGCGGGTCGAGATGAATTTTGCTCCCGCTGGGAATGGGCGGCTGGTAGTGGCGCTGGTTGTGCTTGCGGTGCTTGCGGTGCTGGTCTGGCGGACGATGGAGCCGGGCAAGATGCAGCAGGTGACGTGGTTGTTGTTGGGCTTTTTCGCAGTGCGGGTCGTGTTGACACGGCTGCGTCCGCGATAAAGTAGTAAGAAGGCTGATGTAGCTCAGTGGTAGAGCACTCCCTTGGTAAGGGAGAGGTCATGGGTTCAAGCCCCATCATCAGCTCCAGATTTTTCCGTGTGGCAATGAGCGGGAGTAACTCAGTGGTAGAGTCACAGCCTTCCAAGCTGTTGGTCGCGGGTCCGATTCCCGTCTCCCGCTCCAAAGCTCGCACACAACCTGAGTATCAAGGACTTTGAATTGGGCGCAATGTATCAGCAGGCAGTTTTAGCGGTCACCGATCCGGCGACCTTCGGCGTAGTCCAGGGCGCTATCGACCAGGCCTTTTCGGCAGCCAGGGTGCAGCAATTTTTCAAGTCGCTACAGAGCGGCGGGCTGCGGGTGCGCGACTTTGAGAAGGTGCTGACGTCGGGGCTGCTAGGCGCGGCGACCGAAGCTGAGTACGCGAAGCTCGATAACAGCGACCAGGGGCAAATACGCGAACACTATCTGGCCAGCCTTGAAAAAGTCGATGGCGAGCTGCGGGACAAGTTTTTCAAGCTCTACGCGTACTACTGACCTTAGCTTTTTGGATCGAGGACCGGTTTGGTTGATAGATATTTGAACTACGGGCGGGAGAATATAGCTGTCTTCCTCAAGCAGGTGACGCCCTTTCGCAATATCGTCGATCTGGGAGCCGGCTGGGGGTTCGATCTGGCGATCGCGGCGGAGGTGTGTCCCTCGGCGAAACGGTATGCGATCGAGACGTATCCTCCGTACATTGAAAAGTTGAAGGAAACCAACGAGGTGCTTTCGCTGAACCTTGAGAAGGACCCTCTTCCGCTGGAGGATGAGTCGCTCGATGTAGTGATGAGCAACCAGGTGCTGGAGCATGTGAAGGAGATCTTCTGGATCCTGCATGAAGCCAGCCGGGTGCTGCGGGTGGGGGGACACCTGATCGTCGGGGTGCCGAACCTGGCCTCGTATCACAACCGGTTGCTGTTGCTGCTGGGTATGCAGCCGACCGTGATCCAGAACCACTCGGCGCACCTGCGGGGCTATACGAAACACGATATTCTGCGCAGCTTCGAGTTGATCTTTCCGGGCGGCTATGAGCTCAAGGGTTTCCGGGGAGCGAATTTTTATCCGCTGCCGCCGATGCTGGCCAAACCGATGGCGAAGATGTTGCCGAATGGAGCGTGGGGCATCTTTCTTCTGCTGGAGAAGAAGCGGGCGTATAACGGCGAGTTTTTGAAGCACCCGGTGGAGCAGAAGCTGGAGACGAACTTTTATCTGGGGGAAGCGCAGGAGAATGTGCCGGAGGCTGGCTGAAGTATCCGGCGAGAGGCATGAGGAGCAGGGTCCTGGACTTAGGGCTCAAGGTTCAGAGAGCGGCGAGCTTCGGCTCGCCGCTGTTGTTTGCGGAAGGCTACCATCGGAGTATGCAGAGGTTTGATACTGACCGCGAAGCTAAGGAGTTCCTCGTCAGCAGGATTGTCGCGGAATCTCAGCGCGTGGGAGTGCCTCTGTCTGAAGTGGAGGAGAAGATGCTGTATTTCTCCGAGACTGATTGGACGCTGCCGGACATTTGGGAAGTAAATGCAGCGTTTGACAAAGATTATGAACAAGACGCGTATGAGCAGAAGATTGCTGGACTGATCCGGAGCCTTCTTTCCGATGCCCGCAAACGAAGTACGAATGATTTGGATGCCTGGAAAGAAGCAGTTCGTGTTTTGCGGCGTGGGGACCACTATCTCCTTGTCATGGTTGATGTTGCCGATGGATCGGTCGCGTCTATCGGAACGGATAACCGCGGCGTCTCATTTTGGAAACTTCTAGCAGTTTCAGTTGGATTTTTCTTCATTTGCTTTGCTATTGCGATTGGCTATGTGCTCCTGCGACGTTAGGGAGGCAGCCCTTTCCCATTCCGCCCTTTTCGTGGATAATGGAAGAGGAAGAGCGTGTGCCTGACCGCTCGGATTCCCAGAAGCAAAATTCAGGAACAGGGTAGCAGGGGCCCTAAGCCCTGCGTCGCGGCGTGTCAGGAGCAATCGGCTGTTTCGATTTTCCGGGTACGCTGCTTGCCAGCCGAGGTGGCTGGCCAAACTTGAGAGGAAGTAAAACCAATGCGCGAGATCATCACACTGCAGTGTCCGACATGTAAGAACCGGAACTATTCGACGACGAAGAACAAGAAGACGACCACCGGGCGTCTGGAGATGTCGAAGTTCTGCAACACCTGCCGCAAGCACACCGACCACAAAGAGACGAAGTAAGTCTCATACAGGGGCGTAAGCTCAACGGTTAAACTGTCGGTCTCCAAAACCGAACTTCTCGGTTCGAATCCGAGCGCCCCTGCCATAACTTTACCGGCTTGTACGCGCCGGAACGCAACGTCAGAATCATCCAGCGAAGCACCGCAGCAGCGAGGTGCGGGCTTCAGACAAAGGTCCAGGACAAGCATCATGGCAAAAGCAGCCGTAGTTGAAACCACTGAGCAGGGCACGGGTTTGAGCCGTGTCACCGCCGGCCCCGAACGTCTTCTACTGTTTCTGAAGGAAGTGCGGCAGGAGATGCGCAAGGTCGTTACGCCTTCGCGCGCCGAGGTCCAGTCGACCACGATCGTTGTAGTGGTCACGGTGTTTATGTTTGCCGCCTACTTCTGGCTGGTGGACGTGATTTTGGGCGCGGGCGTCGACAAGATTTTTCTGAAGCTGACGAAGCACTAAGAGCAGAAGTACCGCGAGCAAGGCAGCAAGTTCTACCTGTGCGAAATGGCATAGCAACAAACTAGAAGGCAAAAACGATGGCAGAAGAGTTAGAGCAAGAGACAGCGGAGATCGTGGGCGGCGAAGCTGCCGAGGGCGCTGTGGTGGAAGCTCCGGTTGCGGAAGTGGCAGTTGCGCCGGTCAACGAGAATTTCAAGTGGTACATCATTCACGCCTACTCGGGCTTCGAGCGGAAGGTGAAGGAGTCGCTGCAGAGCCGCGTCGCCGCCTACCATCTCGAAGACCGCGTGGGGCGGATTGAGATTCCTACCGAGCCGACGACCGAGTTGCGCAACGGCAAGAAGTACACCATCGACCGCGTGTTCCTGCCCGGCTATGTGTTTGTGGAGATGGCGCTGGACAACGATCTGTGGCACGTGGTGAAGAACACGCCGCGGGTCACCGGATTTTTGCAGACGGGCGACCAGCCCAATGCACTCTCCGAGGCCGAAGTCAACGCGATGCTGAACCGCGCCGACGTGACCAAGGAAAAGCCGAAGATGAAGATGAAGTTTTCCAAGGGCGAGCAGGTGCGCATCACCGAAGGGCCTTTTGCGAACTTCAATGGCGCGGTCGACGACGTCAACGAAGACAAGCAGACGCTCAAGGTCATGGTCAGCATCTTCGGACGGCCGACGCCGACCGAGGTTTCGTTCTCCAACGTGGAGCGGGTGGAAGAGTAAGTAGTAGAGAGTAAGTAGTAAGGAGCAGTGAAGACTGCTCTCACAAAGTTTTCAGGAGCACAGCCTGGGCAGCTTCACCCGGACCTTCTAACTCCTGCGCAGTACAAAATCAAGCGAGGCTTTGCCCGCATAGAGAAGAAGGACTACGACAATGGCACCGAAGAAGATTACCGGATACGTCAAGCTCCAGATCACGGCCGCGAAGGCGACCCCGGCACCGCCGGTCGGCCCCGCGCTGGGTCAGGCGCAGGTCAACATCATGGAGTTTTGCAAGCAGTTCAACGAGCGCACCAGCAAGGAGCCTGCCCTCGCGGGTATGACGGTCCCCGTGGTGATCACGGTGTACGCCGACCGCACGTTCAGCTTCATCACCAAGACGCCGCCGGCGCCGGTGTTGCTGCTGAAGGCGGCGGGCATCGATAAGGGCTCGGGCACTCCGAACAAAGAGAAGAAGGGCAAGGTGACCGAGAAGCAGATCCTTGAGATCGCCAAGCAGAAGATGCCGGACATGAATGCGACGACGGTAGAGTCAGCGGCGAAGAGCATTCGCGGGACGGCGCGGTCGATGGGAATTGAAGTGGTCGCGTAAGGACGCAGAAAGAACGGAATGGCAGAGCTTCGACTCTGCCATTCTTCACGTGAGCTGGACCTATTAGTTTTCCGATCTGCGTTGCCGATGCGCAGGGCTTCAATCTGTTCAGGATCAGGAAGAGGTGGTTCGCCTATGGAAGCGAAACGCGAACGAAGGGAGTCGCTTCTTATTGTTCTTGGAGCATTCGCCTTTGCAGTTC
>Ga0302316_10003699_pt1 | contig 10294 bp, 14 predicted proteins | sample III_Palsa_N3_2_FD_200456 | JGI IMG/M metagenome (GOLD analysis project Ga0302316, IMG submission 200456) | Peat permafrost microbial communities from Stordalen Mire near Abisko, Sweden - III_Palsa_N3_2 | ecosystem: Environmental > Terrestrial > Soil > Palsa > Peat permafrost | place: Sweden... | reverse complement strand
GGGGAGCAGGGGAAGAACTTCGGCGATGACTTCGCGGGTGAGTTCGCGTGGCTCGCCGACGCTCAGGCCACCGATAGCGTAGCCATCGAAGTCAAGCTCGACGAGGCGTTCGGCGCTTTCGCGGCGAAGATGCTTGTACATGCCACCCTGGACGATTCCAAAGAGGGATTGCGTGGCGAGGCTGCCGTCGCTGTTGATGAGCTCGTTGTGCCAGGGAACTTTGTGCTGATTGGCGCGGAAGTGATTGAGGCTGCGGGCGGCCCAGGCCATGGTGTATTTGAGGCTTTCCGCGGCGCGGGCTTCGTCAGCAGGGTACTCGGTGCACTCGTCGAAGGCCATGCAGATGTCCGCACCCAGGGCGATCTGGACGTCCATCGAATGCTCCGGCGAAAACATGTGGCTGCTGCCGTCGAGATGCGAGCGGAAGCGGACGCCTTCGTCGGAGATTTTGCGGAGCTTGGAGAGCGAGAAGACCTGGAATCCGCCGGAGTCAGTGAGCATGGCGCGGGGCCAAGAGATGAATTTGTGCAGACCGCCGAGACGGGCGATGAGGTCGTGGCCGGGGCGCAGGTAGAGGTGGTAGGTGTTGCCCAGGATGATTTGCGCGCCCAGATCTTCCAATATGTTCTGCGGAACGGCCTTTACTGTGCCCTGGGTCCCTACGGGCATGAAGACCGGGGTTTCTATGGTTTGGTGAGGGAGATGGATGCGCGCGCGGCGTGCGCCGGTAGGGGTTGTGCTGAGGAGTTCAAAGCGGAGGGCCACTGTTTGATTCTAGATGGATGAGGAGGCGAAATGCCGCGAGGTGTCGCCGGATGGATGAGAGCACCCGTCTAAGCGAGTACGATCTTTGGGATATTTCAAACCGAGAGGGACGATGCGCAAGACAGAACGATTGACTCGACGAGGATTTTTGGCCAGCTCCATAGCGATCGCAACGACGATGGAATTGCAGCGTGCGGCGAGGGCGCTTGGATTTGCCTCGAATGCCGAGGTCTGCAAGCTGATGGCGGAGCAGGAGGTTGGGCCGTATTACGTGGCGGACGAGTTGCTTCGCTCGGATATTGTCGAGGGCAAGGCCGGGGTGCCGCTGTCGTTGAAGATTGCGGTCCTGGATGTGCGGACGTGCAAGCCGCTGCAGAACGTAGCAATCGATATCTGGCACTGCGATGCCGAGGGGATTTACTCGGGGTTTGTGAGTCAGAGCATGATGGGACCGGGCGGGCCTCCGCCGGGATTTGACGCGCAACATCCAGATCGGCAGGGACCGCCGCCGGGGCCTCCGCCGGGAGGTCCAGTGGGGCGCGGTGGGCCTCCGCCGCAGAATCACCCGACAGACAAACTGACGTTCCTGCGCGGAATTCAAATGACGGATGCGGATGGCGCGGTGCGTTTTCGGACGGTGTTTCCGGGGTTTTATATGGGGCGCACGAACCACATTCATTTCAAGGTTCGTTTAGGCGGGCATGTGGGCGATAAAACGTATGCGGCAGGACATATCTCGCATACCGGGCAGGTTTTCTTTCCTGAGGAGTTTGCCGCGAAACTGATGGAGCACGAACCCTACTCCCGGCACAAGATTCATCGGACAACCCAAAGTGAGGACGACGTATTCGGGGACCAGCATGGGGAGCTGTCGATAGCCAGGCTCAAGCCTTTGGGAGATGCGGCAGGGTATGAGGCAGAGCTTGTGACTGCTGTCGATCCGACGGCTACGCCTGGGCCGGCGGAGCGCCGCGGGGGGTTTGGTGGACCGCCTGCGCAGGGTCACTCATAGTCACGCGATCAGGGCGCGGATGCGGGAGTCGATCATGCTGCAGGGGATGAAGATGGGTTTGCCGGTGCACTGGATGGTCAGGGTTTGGGCGGTGGCGTCGTAGTTCCAGGTGAAGTCCATGCCCTGGTAGTTGGTGCTGCCTTCCACGCCGATGAGGTTGAGGCCCTGGGACTGGGCGGTGGCTAGCAGGGTTTGATATTTCTCGGCGGTGATTTGGGACAGGGTGATGGCGGGGCAGGACATGCGCGGAACTCCTTCTCTTTGACGGTAGCAAAGTTGGGGGAAATTCCGTGCAAGTGTTACTTGGTCTTGTGTGGAGGCGTCTGCTGGAGAGAACAACCGCGGGTCCTTCGGCTGCGCTCCCGTTGATCGCTGCGCTCAGGATGACAAATTTGTTTTATTGGCTGGCGAGTGCGGAAGCAGATCCTTCGCTTTGCTCAGGATGACAAGTATCTGTGCGGGATGACAAGTATTTGTGGCCGCTATTGGAAGAGATTCAGGGTTTGGGGGCCGGGGTCGGTTTCGTCTTCGGGGAAGCCGCCGATGATGCCTTGCTGGGCCAGGTGGTCGAGCAGGCGCAGGAGTGCGTAGAGGACCAGGGCGGTCAGGACGAGCCGGACGATGAAGAGCGGATTGGCTTCGGCGTTCATCTCCAGGATCAACGTCAGGAATAGCAGCGACGGAAAGAGTGCGCCGTAGAGAACGAGGAGGATGGTGAGACCGGAACGGCCGGAGGCGCCGGCGCGGGTGAAGGGAATCTGGGTGCGGCCGAGGAACATGACGTTGTTAAACAAGAGGCAAAAGGCTACGCCGGCGAAGGTCTGGATGAAGAGACTCCAGTAGCTCCAGTGGAGGGCTAGCAGCATGGCGAGAAGGATTGCGGTGAGCGCGATGCTTGCGAGGAGTGTCCAATGGCGGGCGGCATGTGCGGCCTTTCCTGGATAGAGGCCGGTGTGAAGAAGATTGATGGGGAAGACCCAGCGCGCGCGGAGGTCGACGGGGAAAGAAAAGGCGGCGCGCAGGCCGACGATCATCCAGAAGAGCAGAAGTGGCAGGAAGGTGTGCAGGCCGGGTGATGAGAGAGCCAGAACGAGAGAGCCGTTGCTTGTTGCATGCAGGTTGAGGATGGTGCAGATGCCGAGAGCCAGGCCGACTCCGGCGTAGAGCGTCAGGTAGATCTGGTAGTGAGTGCTGCGGAAGAGCGTCTGGGAGATGAAGTGAAAGATGGCGCGCTCCTGCGGGCGGCGAAGGAGGGTGCGATGGAGGAGCGGCGTGAGAATGTTGCGGGCTGGTCTGTTGGTTTGCGAAGCGCCTTCGAGAGCGCGTTTCTTCTGGCGAGCCCAGGCGAATGGGTAGGCAAGGACGGCGATCAAGGTGCTTATCGGGGCGGACCAGAGACCGAGACGCACGAGATTTTCTGAAACGGCGGGAACGTTCCCGAGGATGTGTTCATAGAGAGCGAGAAACCAGAGTGGTGGAAGGAAGTTGGCCATCGGCGGTGGATTGCGGAGAAGCAGGGTCATGCGGCTGCTGAAGAGCGGATAGAGCAGAAAGAGAAGCACCAGCAGGGTGATGGAGCAGAGCTGGACGATGGTCGCGAAGAAGCGGTACCAGGAGGACGGCAGCAGGCAGAGCGAGAGGCCTTGAATCGCCAGCACCGTGAAAGCGGCGAAGGCGCCTGCGAAGGTGACGGCAACGAAGTGAGGCCAGACAGTAGCGAAATAGTTGCCATGGCTGGATGTGCTGACGGCGGGAAACAAGACAAGGCCGAAGACGTTGGCGGCGAAGAAGAAGAGTCCTAGAACCGCGAGCAGGGCTTTGGCTTTGGCGACGAAGAGTTCTCGGGCGTGGAGCGGCATGGGCAGAAGGATGAGGAAATCGGCGCGGTCGGGGAAAAGCATGTCCCACTCGAAGGTGGTGATGGTGCCCATGATGACGAAGGAGTAGACGACGAAGAAGTAGCGGTCGGCTTCGACGAGGCGCAGGGGCTTGCCGGGGTAGGAGGGCAGCAGCCAGAACGCAAACATCAGTGCGGGCACGGCGACGAAGGCGAGGACGCGGATGACGGTGGATTGGGTTTCGCCTTCGACGGAGAGGGTGTCGTTGTCGAAGAAGCGGCGGAAGAAGTGGTGGTAGAGGGTTTGGTCGCGGGTGGGCGGTTTCTTGGTGTGGAGCGGTTGGTCGTAGAGGAGGATGCGGAGTTGGGGTTCGTTCGATTGCGTCAATTTTTCGATGGAATCGATAGGATCTGGACTGCGATCGAAATGCAACCGCGGGTCCTTCGACTCCGCTTCGCTCCGCTCAGGATGACGGCTTTTGTGGGGGTTGATTGGGGGAGTAATCGAGGGTTCGATGGACGGTTCGCTGGGAAGCGCTTCTTCTACAATTTTCCGTACGGGTTCAGGCATGTTGCACCTTCATTACGCCTACCAGGTCACGGGCTACCTGTTCGGTGTCGGTTTGCTGGACTAGCTGGGCGAAGACGCTTTCTAAATCTTTCAGCTTGGTTAGTTCGGTGAGCTTGCTGGGGGCGGCGTCGGCTACCACCTTACCTTTTGACAGGATGATGACGCGGTCGCAGACTCGCTCGACGACTTCGAGGACGTGGGAGATGTAGAGGATGGCTTTGCCTTCGCGTGCGAGGAGGACGAGCAGGTCTTTGAAGAGGCGGGCGGTGGTGGCGTCGAGCCCCGAGAGCGGCTCGTCGAAGATGAGCAGGGCTGGATCGTGGAGCAGCGCGGCGGAGAGCAGGACGCGCTGCTTCATTCCCTTGGAGTAGTCGGAGATGGCGGAGTACTGGCTGGCTTCGAGGGAGAAGAGCTTAAGCAGGCCGCGGGCTTTGTTTTCGATGAGCCTTTCTTCCATGCCTCGCAGGCGGCCGACGAGTTGGAGGTATTCGAGGCCGGAGAGGTGGGTGTAGACCTGGGCTTCTTCGGGGACGTAGCCGAGATGGGCGCGGAAGTCGGAGAGGTCTTCGTGGATGTTGCGGCCGCGGAAGAGGATTTCGCCGTCGTTGGGCTCGATCATCCCGGTGATCATCTTGACGGTGGTGGACTTGCCGGAGCCGTTGGGGCCCAGGTAGCCGAGGATTTCGCCTTCGCTGAGGGTAAAGCTGACGTTCTGGACGGCGGGGATGGTGCGATAGCGCTTGGTGGCGTTGCGGACTTCCAGCATAGGAGCCTCGTTTCCATTGCATCGCGGTCTCCCACCCTAGCCGGAAAGACAAATACCCGGCGAGGGTGGGGCACCCAGTGTTGTTTTTGAAAAGAATTGAACTTCCATACCCTATGTAGTACACTTTATACCGAGACGTCAAGTGTGAATCTGACGTATCTTGATTGCGAGAAGGCTATGGGTTCCGGAAAGTTGTCTCACAGTGTGGCGATTCTGTTGAAGGCGTTGAGTCTTGGGTACCAGTTTGGCTTCGAGATCATGGAGGTCACAGGGCTCCCGAGCGGAACCGTGTATCCGGCGCTGCGAAGGCTGGAGCGCGACGGGCTCGTGACTTCGAACTGGGAGGCTGAGGACGACGCGATGAAGGAGCAGCGACCGGCGCGGCGCTACTACGAGCTGACCCGGCTGGGGAAAGAGGCCGAATCTACGGCTGTGAAGCGATATCCGCTGCTTTCGCGGCTGCTTCCGGAGAAGTTGGTGAAGACGATATGAATCCCTTGACGGACAGCTCTTTGGGAGGGCGGCGGGATGGCACTGGCGCGCTGGCGAAACGCGTGTTGCCGATCGCGTCGGGGCTGGCGCCTGCAGCGAAACGAGCGGAATGGGTCAGGGAGTGGCAGGCGGAGTTCTGGCAATTGCAGCATGGGAAGCGGCGCGTTCGGAGCGAGCGAAGCGAATTGCATGAGGCACTGAGCCTAGCCTACGGAATGTTTGCGGATGCGGCGTGGCTGCGCCTGGATTGGGCGCGAGAGAGTGCGAGAGGTTCCGCATATACGTGCTTGTGGGTGCTCTCGGCTTACTGTGTATTGTGCGCGGCGACGGAGCGGGTTGCTGCGGGTTCGTGGTGGCTTTTCTTCCGCGTTTTGACGACGCATTTCTTTGGCGAATTTGTGTTGGTCGCGGTGCCAGCAATTTTTGCGGCAGTGGCGACCTATCCGGTGAGGCCGTTGCGATGCAACCGCCAGCATCCGGGATCGAAGGGGTGGTTGTCGACGCGAGCGAAGTGGAACCTGTTCTTAGCGGTGAAGGTGATGTTGACGCTGGCATTGGGGTTTCTGGCTACGCTGGTGGCGGCTGGGCCGGCGCGGATGGTGCTGGGGAAATATTCGGATTGGTTTGAGTTAGCAATGTACGCGGTGACGGTGACCCTGGGTTTGCGCTGGGCGCTATTGAACCAGGAGCAGCGCTGCCAGAAGTGCCTGCGGATGTTGAGCCAGCCGACGCGCGTGGGCTATGCCTCGCGGAACTTTCTGGAGTGGAATGGCACTGAACTGATTTGCGCGGATGGGCACGGGCTGCTGCATGTTCCAGAGATGCAGGGAAGCTGGTGCTGGTATGACCTGTGGGTGGAGCTCGATCCTAGCTGGAGCGGTTTGTTTGGGTCGTGATTCCCTTGCCCGCTGCCTGCGTTCTCATACACTTTAGAGATGATTTCGATTCGAGCTGTTGGTCCTGGCGACCATGGGGTGATCTGCGAGCATCGCAGGCGGATGCTTGCGGAGAACGATGCGCCATTAGCTGCTCTGAATGCGATGGCGGGGCCATTTGCCGCGTGGCTGAAGCCTCGTCTTGAGGATGGGCGGTACTTTGGCTTTATGGCCGAAGATGCTGGCGCTGTGGTGGCGGGGATCGGACTGGTGCTGCTGGATTGGCCTCCGCATTTTCTCCATCCCGAGAGTGCGCTTCGGGGATATGTCTTGAATGTCTATGTGGAGGCCGCGTATCGCGGGAAGGGGCTTGCGCAGAAGTTGATGGGGCGGGCGGAAGAGGCGTTTCGCGAGCGTGGCGTGATGTTTGAGGTGCTTCATGCTTCGGGGATGGGGAGGCCGTTGTACGAGCGGCTGGGATGGATGGCTATGCCGGAGATGGGGAAGGCGCTGGGATGATCTCGATTCGCGCGGCGGGGCTTGAGGATCAAGACGCCATCTGGAAGATGCTGGAGCTGGTGATCCGTGCCGGCGAGGTGTTTGCGCTGCCGGCCGATATGCCGCGTGAAGAGGCGCTGGCTTACTGGTTTGCTGCGGGCAAGCGGGTGTTTGTTGCGGAAGAGGATGGCACTGCTCTTGGCTCGTATTACATTCATGCGAATCAGGCGGGCGGCGGATCCCATGTGGCGAACTGCGGCTATCTTACGGCGGGATGGGCTGCGGGCCGCGGTGTCGCCGGGGTGATGTGTGCGCATTCGCTGGAGTATGGGAAGAGCGTGGGGTTTCGCGCGATGCAGTTCAATTTTGTGGTGAGTTCGAATGCGGCTGCCGTGCATTTATGGCGGAAGCATGGGTTTGCTGAGGTAGGACGATTACCGGGGGCTTTTCTGCATCCCAGGCTGGGGTTTGTGGATGCGCTGGTGATGTGGCATCAGCTATAGATGTAGTTGCCGGAATTTCCTTCAGAGGTCGCAGCTCCGTTTATATGGCCCGCACTACAGATTTGAGAATCTCCGCAGCGCGCTGCAGGGCCTCTCGGTCTTTGGCGTCCAAATTTCCGATTTGATTGGCGAGCGCACGGACCCGCCGTTCTCTACCCTCCATCAATAATCGCTTGCCGGTGGGCGTGGCGGAGAGATAGGTGCTGCGGGCGTCGGAGGCGCTTTTCGTTTTGGTGACCAGTCCAAGCTCCTCCAGGGCGTTGACGATGCGGGTCATCGTGGGCGGGCGTACCTGCTCGGCGGCGGCCAAGTCGCCGAGAGTCACCGGGCCACCGAAAACAATGACCGACAGCGCGGAAAGTCGCGGCGCGTTGAGGCCGCTGCTCTCATCCTCACGACGCAGCTTGCGCAGGAGATGAATGGCGAGCGAGTGAAGCTGGTCCGCGATTTTTTCCGAATCTGGGGCGAATTGTTCTGGCATCGCGATGTCTACTCATGGTAAATATAGTTAGCTAAGCTAACGATTCATCGTAAATCTGCTGAGCCCTGGGAGAGTCATATGACGAGTGTAGAGGTTGCAGGAGAGTTGCCGGTGCATATCGAGGAGATCGGGCAGGTTGCTATTACGGTTGACGACCTGCCGCGGGCCCGGGACTTCTACCAGGACGTGTTGGGAATGCCTCTGCTTTTCGACGCAGGCACGATGGCATTTTTTCGATGCGGCAGTGTACGTGTGATGCTGGGTTTGCCGGAAAAGCCGGAGCCACGCGGAGGCACGATTCTCTATTTTCGCGTGGGGGATTTGACCCGCATACACGCTGCGCTGGAGGCGAAGGGCGTGGCGTTTGTGCAACCGCCGCACCTGGTGGCGAAGATGCCGGATCACGAATTATGGATGGCCTTTCTCAAAGATCCGGATGCGAATGTGCTGGGATTGATGAGCGAGGTCCGAACGGGCGGAAAGGCGGATGGCTTATGAAGGCATGGTGCAGATGGGTGGTGCTGGCGTTTGGTGTGTCAGGGTCTGTGGTTTGGCCGTGGGCATTGGGCGCGCAGGAGGCGGATGGGCCGGAGACGGTGTTAGCGACTTTTCGCGTAAAGGCGGATCAACTGCCGGCATTTCTAGCCATGATGCCGGAGTACAGGAAGGCTTTGCGGGCCAGGAATCTGGCGAACCCCGACCCATACGTCCTGATGGTCGGGGATGAAGATGGAAAGCCAGTGGTCTACGAGATTTTCAGTTGGAAAAACCATCATGCTGCGGATCATGTTCCGGTTGAGATTCAGGCGTATTGGGACAGGATGAACGCAATGGTGGAGCGCCGCGGATCGCACGCGGGCATCGAGTTCCCGGAGATGAGGCTTATCTCTCCTGCGCAATGAAAATGCGGACTAACCAGCCGACAGCAACGCGATTTGACGCTTGCTCTCGGCGGCTCCTGGGGCGAGATCGGACTCTGTAAATGGCGATCCAGGTTCTTGCCAGACCTGGTTGTACAACTCGCCGGTTTCCTGCCACATAGAAATCGCCTCCTTTGTTTGACCTAGCGCAGCTTGGAGGAGTGCGAAACCGCGCAGGGTATTGGCAAGATCGAGCGTACCGGTGTCGGAGTGGTTGCGATAGATCCGCAGAGCTTCTTCATAGCACGGCAGCGCTGGAGCGAGCTGACCCGACTCGCGCAGAATGTCGCCCACATGGCGGATCGTGTGAGCCAAGGCTAGCGGTGCGTCGAGTGTGCGGTAGATGGCGACAGCATCTTGATAGTGCTTCAGGGAGGCTTCGATGTCGCCGAGGTCGCGCTCGATTCCGCCGAGGCGGGTGAGAGATTGGGCCAGATGGGGCTGGTCCTTGCTTGACCTGCACTGATGGACGGCTTCGGTGTAGATGGCTTTGGCGTCGTTGATGCGATGCTCTCTTCTTGCCTCATAACCACTTCTAAAGAGAGAATCAATTGTCATAATCGCGTTCCATGTCTTGGATTCATCGGATAATAAAATTGAAGATTTGTCGCAAGTCCAGTATCGCATATCTCATTTTGAATAGTTCGAATATTGCACAGCACCATTCGGGAAGGAAATCTCCCATATCTCGTAGTCGGTAAAGTTGAGGATCTGTAACTTAAGACAGTTGGAAAAACCAAGCGCGAGGTCTCCCGTCTCTTCATCGTGATGCGCTTCCTCTACGGCTTGGTTCAACAATTCTCGGCTTAAGATATCAATCGCATCGATCGGCACTGGGAGACCATATTTCTGCATATGGTCGAAGCTACTTATGTGAGCACGTCCGTTCTTGATCAGCCGCCAATATTCAGCTCTAAGCATGGTGCCAGCCGAGAATATAATAAGTACCGAAGCCGCGCCGTTCTCTGCAGGGTAGGCGTCATTCTCTGAGACCTGCACCGAATTGCCTACGAGTTCCTCCAGACTCTCAAGCATTTATTCCCTCTTGAAGCATATTGTAGTGGTTCGCTTTAAGAACCCCTTGACACTCGACAGGAGCGGGGTTCATGCTCTTGTTGAATCGTTCTTGTCGAGATTCGAGGGAAGATGGCTACTTCTACTGATTTGTTGCAGGGGACCTTAGATCTGCTGATTTTGAAGACTCTGGCGCTGGAGCCAATGCATGGGTGGGGGATTGCGCTGCGCATTCAACAGGTTTCGAAGGAGGCGCTGCAGATCGGGCAGGGCTCGCTGTATCCCGCGCTGCATCGCCTTGAATACAAGGGTTGGATCAAGGCGGAGTGGGGAGCTTCGGATAACAATCGCAAGGCCAAGTTTTATTCGCTGACGCGGACAGGGAAGAAGCAGCTGGAGGCGGAGCTCGAGGATTGGGATCGCATTGCGGGTGCGATTGCGCTGGTGCTGAAGGGTGCGTAGGAGCGGCTCATGTTGAGTGAGTGGCTGACACGGCTGCGGTTCCTTTTCTTTCGCAAGGCGCCGGGCGATCTGGATGCGGAGCTGGCCTTTCATCTGGA
>Ga0302316_10003691_pt1 | contig 10313 bp, 14 predicted proteins | sample III_Palsa_N3_2_FD_200456 | JGI IMG/M metagenome (GOLD analysis project Ga0302316, IMG submission 200456) | Peat permafrost microbial communities from Stordalen Mire near Abisko, Sweden - III_Palsa_N3_2 | ecosystem: Environmental > Terrestrial > Soil > Palsa > Peat permafrost | place: Sweden... | reverse complement strand
GCCAGGGGTAATGGCTTTGTCCGTCGCGGGGTTCGATCCGCGTTGACCCTCGGTGCCCGGTCTTGTTACACTCATATTGCGGGGTGGAGCAGCCCGGTAGCTCGTTGGGCTCATAACCCAAAGGTCGTAGGTTCAAATCCTACCCCCGCAACCACTTAGCGAAACTTCCAACCCGGAATAACCCGGTGTAAGAGCAGAAGGATTTGCTCCGCCGGGTTTTCGCACGTTTGGACGCCTCCTATCCTGGGTTATGCGCTCCTCAAAATTCTGCTAACGACTGCTGCGTTTGCCTCGCGCTTTGCTTCCATAAGCGCGTTGCCATACACGTTCATCGTGGTCGAGATTTGGGCGTGCCGCATCAACTTTTGCTGCACTCCCATGGGTGCTCCTGTTTCGTCCAGCCAGGACCGGTAGGTATGCCGGAACGTGTGCCACCCGATGCTGCCGTACTTGCCGGCAGCATCCCACCGCTCACCGTGCAGCGGAAGGCGCTTCCCGTTCGGAACGGGAAAGTCGGTCTTGCACCACTCACCTCCGACGGCCCCACAGTTCGGGCAATCCACGAGACAGCAACCGGCAGGACGGATGTAATCCTGGCCGATCGGCGACGCGTGGAAGTGCCGCCCGGTCATCGGACTGACAAAGAGCAAATCCGACTCGATGATCCCAGCGCCCTCGTCTCCCAACTTGACGAGCGCCTCCCGCTCGGCTTCGCGAATGAAGTCCAGCAAGATGGAAGCGAGATCCGGGTCAAGGGGCAGTTCGTCCTCCGAGTATTCCGTCTTTACAAGCTTCAGCCGACCATGAACGACTGCTCGAACAATCTGCATACTGAGCTTCTGGAAGTGGATGTCCGGCTTTTCGAGAGCCAAGACTTCCTCAACGCGAAGACCCGAGCACTGCGCGAGTAGCGCCATCATGCGGTACGGCTGCGGTATCAGCGGAAGGATCAAAAAGAACTGCCCGACGGTGAGGATCACCGGTCGTTTCCGGCGTTTGCTGATGCCCTTGATTTCGACAAACTCCATCGGATTCCGTTGCCACTCGACCATCTCCCACAGCATGGCTTTCTCATACAGGCGATGTATGACGGCCTTGATGTGACCTTTGGTTTTGGGCGCGGCCTCCAGATTTCGTAACCACTCCTGGACGTTCATCGGCTTCAGACGAGTGATACGAGTGGTTCCCCACTTCGCACGTACTCGCTTGATGACGCTGAGGTAGGAACTGGCTGTCGAAAAGCTCAGCTCGCCTACGTTGTCGCAGGATTCACCGGGTCGAACTTTCTTGATTTCAAGAAGGCGTTCTTCCTCAATGAAGCGATCCAACAACGTATCGAAGGTGGGCTCAAGCAGGGCTAACGTCGGGTTGTCAGTGTTGAGTTTGAGCACAAAGGTTTCCAAGTGCCGCTCGACCGCGGTCTGCGTTGGAAACTGCTCTGTGCTGAAGTACATGGACTTTTCCTTGCCGGTTTGGGGATCTGCGTACCGATACTCCCAAGCCGACTTGTTGTTGGCTCGCGGCACCCGCCGCAAATAGCCACGTTGATAGCGTTGCCGGGTGAATTTCAAGGATGTTGCTCCTGTCTAGTCACATCGGCCCGATCGGTTGTATTCAATTTTAGGCCAGCTTCAAGCCAGTTATTCAGCGAACTCAGCCGAAATCTCCAGCGTTTTCCTACCTTGAAAGCGGGAACTTCGTGCTGACGCGCCTTGCCCTCAAGGGTCTTCCAGTGCATCCCCAGCACGGTGGCCGCTTCATGTAGATCAAGAAGCGGCTCGAAGGCCTGCGTAAGGGGTCGTGAATTTGCTTTTGCAGCAGAGAGCATACAACCTCACTTTGAAGAGCCCCAGGGAGGGGCGGAGATTACGTACCGTGCTCCCACGATGGCCGAAGGTGCCGATTCGAGTCCAATTCACTGGACGGTGTTACTTATCAATGACGCTGATAAGCACACATCAGCCCACCTTTTCCACAGGTCATTCATCTAACCGTTTAGCTTGACGATGGGACGCGCCTGCGCGCCGATACGTTGAAAGACCTAACCGCCCAGCCCACGTCCTATCCCCATTTTTGCGGAGTTTATGGGGTGCGGCATGTTCAAGAACGACACGAAACTCATGGAGTCGGTGATTACCCTCGCTGAGGAGTTGCACTTTGGGCGAGCCGCCCGAAGACTGCGCATCAGCCAGCCGATGCTCACCAAAAACATCCAAGATGTAGAAGCGTTGATTGGTGGTCCTCTGTTTCTCCGGGACCGCAAACACGTTGTCCTGAGCGACGCGGGCCGCGCCTATGTGCAGCAGGCTCGGCTCTCACTTATCCACGGCGAACGAGCGGTCCAATCTGCGAGAACAGTCATTCAGGGCATGGATGAGACTTTCCACGTGGGGCGTACTCCATACGCTGATCCCTTTTTCGTCTCGACCCTTCTCTCTATCCAACTCCCACTCTTCCCTCGTCTGAAGATCGATCTGGCCAGCAAGTTTTCGATCGACATTGTCCATGACCTGCTGGGGGGCTTGGTCGATTTGGCGATTGCACACGAACCGCCGCAATCCCCCTTACTCACCTGCGTTCAGGTCGCGGAACAACCGTTCTACATCGCTATGGCGAAACGAGATGGGTTGGCGTCTAAGCCGTCGGTATCGCTCGATCAAATGGACGGGCGGCATTGGATACTCTTCGAGCGCCAACTACATCCGCCCGTGTATGACGCAATTATCCAAGCGGCGGCACAGCGGGGCGTCCGTGCTCGGAGCATTCAGCACGTCATTGCCCCAGAAGAGGCATTTCCGTTTGTAGCGGACGGTTCTGCCATTGCTTTTGTGGTGAAGGCTGGCGCCTTGCTCATAGCGCGAAATGGGGTGACTGTGCGTCCACTAAATGAGTCGGATCTGCGACTGAAGACATGCTTGGTATGCCGTGCAGATGATGATTCAAAGATCGCGAGCGAATTTGTCCGAGCCTACATGCGCAAAATGCCTGGCAGGAAGACGCATCAACAACTACCGCTTCCCATTTCGGCGTGAGGTTATGATGGGATTGAAGTCGGCTTCTTACGAGGCACTTGGTCTATGACTTGTATTTCGATCTGTCCGGACCAATCGCAACTCGGACAGGTAACGATTCCAGTAGTGATAGCTCTCAAGTCCAGTTCCGCGAGATTGATGACGCGTCCGCAGTTTGGGCAGACATGAACGCTCTCCAGTGATGCGTCTTCTTTGCTAGCGCTCATGGCTCCGCCGGAACAGTGAATCTATCGTCATTCGTGTCGAGCCCACAAATTGCGAAATTGTAAAAGCGTTGATGCCGACTTCGGCCGATCCCGCGCTGAAGTTCGCCTCTTGCACACTCCTACACTCTGCATCTTTCAGGCGCGTGTCTAAGAAAAGAGAAGCGTTTCCCCGATACTGGATCTGAATCGATCCACCCTCAGCGAACCAATACGTATGTAAGCAGGACAGCTGCGATAGCGAGAGCGGCTATGCGCACTCGATGTCTCCTCTCCCAAATCCGATTTATCCGCTGCCAATCAGCTGTACCTTCGGCCAAGCGATTCGCGAGCGGGACCAGCACAAAGATCGATGCCACCGAAATGAGAACCCAGATCGCATCCGCTGTAAGGAGGATTGCGCGCCCTGGCGTGTTCCAGCGGAGCCAAGTCTGAATGCCGGTGAGTATTGCAGAGATTGGGTACCACACTGGCATTACCTTTCCGAGCACGAGAGCCAAACGACCCAGTATTTTCGATTGCGATTCGGCTTCGAGCTGCCACGCGGCGGGGTTCACGAATGCAGACACAGAAAACTCGACCCCGAAGAGGGTAAGAACGATGAAGAGGGTTGCAACGTTGAACAAATGCACAAGGGGCTCCTATTGACTCTTCGTTAAAGACGCACTTAAATGGAGCACTGATGCACGGAGTAGCACTGACAAAGTTGTCAGTTGGAGAGTTTATGGGTGTCTCAAAGAAAGAGATCTCACCATGCCCCATCGATGTCGCGATGAGCGTCATCGACGGACGCTGGAAGGGCACAATCCTCTGGCGACTGTTGGACGGAGCGATGAGGACGAACGAGTTGCGGAAGAGTATTCCTGGAATTACAGAGCGGATGCTTCTTCGTCATCTGCGGGAGATGACCGAGGCTGGGATTCTTGAACGTCATCAGGAACAAGGCTTGCCGCTGCGAGTCTGGTACTCGCTCACGCCCTACGGGCGGACGTTGGTTCCGGTGTTGGATGTTCTCTGTTCATGGGGCAGAGAACATCTGAAACGGAGCCTTTCACCTGAAGCTCGCTGAGAGGGCAGTACGCGCTTCCCCGTCGACTTCACGATCAGTAGAAGCGAAAGAATCGCGAGCATTTTTGCAGCCGATCTATAGACCAAGCGACCACTCTAATCCGGGGCCGAAGTCATCTCAATTCGGCTCATAGGGCTTTCACCATGTGGACGATGGGCAGTGATTCTCCATTTCGGAAGAGGGATCGCCACTTCTCCATGAGGGACATACCCCTTGAGGGAATAGAGAGGCACTCCCGTCAGAGTCGATCTATCTCCAGGCTTCGGAAGCCAGACTGCTTCGCTGCTTCTTCGCAGTGCTCTAGAATCAAAATCCCTAAACCTCGTCGGGCCCACTGTGGATGGACAAAGATGGTGCGGATTTTTGCTGCGTCGGTCGCAGAGTCCAGAAGGGCTTTTTCTCGATTGGGCCCATGATCGCTTCCATACAGTTTTTCTGTTGCTCCATCCCCCGCATCCAACGACCAGTCCCACCTGTTCCATAGGCTCAGCTACAAAATATGTTCTGTCTTCAATGAGTTGCGTATCTAGGCCGAGAGCGTGGCCAATCGCCCCCTCGATTTGCGCGGGGGAATAATCGTTCTTCTGGAGTTGACGAACAGATAGCTCGATTAAGGCGCGAGTGCCGGGATATCGCCTTCCGTAGCTTGGCGGAACAGAAATTGCGTGACAGTGCTAGTCATTTCTGCCCTTCGTGAGAAGCGATTGATTCAGATTCTCCGCCAGGAGGTCCCCAGAAGATTGCCCAGGTAATGAGGTCATCAGTGAAATCGATGAAGCGATGCTCTGTATTTGCGGGAACGAACAAAACATCTCCCTCGGCGAAGGAGTTGGGCCGATCTTCTATCAAGAGAATTCCGGAACCCCGCATCACCACGTAGAGTTCATCCTGCGAGTGTTCGGTCTGATAGTCGTGGCCACGGGGAGTGAAGATAATCACTGACATGGTGCCATGTTCAAAGACCGTCTTGTCCCAGACACCTTCTGGCCACACCGGCGTGGAAGGCAGTGGCAAGTGTGATAGTGCACCTTTCAGCTCAATCACCATCGTTTGCTAACTCTCCTATCGAGATATGTCTTCGGAAGACGACCTACTTCGGTCGATGAAATAGGTTAGCCCTTCGATAGTGCTTCGCGAAAGTGGCCGTGCTGGGACTCTTCGCGTATCAGAGCCGAGTTCTCATACTTGCCTACGGATGAGGGGCAATGGCGGTGGCACTCGTTTGCAGCACGGAGAGTGAACAACCGTTCAGCAAAGATCAGGCAGCGGGTGCTCGTTTCAGATGTACTCTGGCCCTGGAGCAGAGTACATCCAACACAGGGACCAATGTATGCCCGTACGGCGTGAGGGAGTACCGCCCTCGCAGGGGCAATCCTTGCTGCTGATGACGTTCTAGAATGCCAGCGTCTGTCAGATCTCGCAGATGGCGGATCAGCATCCGCTCCGCAATTTCAAAAAAGTCCCGGGCCGTTCGTCCAACTCTTCACTTCAACCTCGCGCCTGCGCTGCGCACCACTACCCATTTGCCAGCGCGCTTCTTGAGGAGATCCACATAAGCAAATTCACCGCTCGTATCCTTGCCGTCGCGGATTCTCCTTTCCTTGACAATGCCATTGGCCACGGCAACATCGCCATACACTTGCACATCGATTGGTCCATTTTCAAACCACACAAGTTTGTCATGGAAGGACTTGAAATCGCCGAGAAGGTTCTCCTTGGTGACAACCTTGCCCGAGGAGGTGACGGTCGCCCAATCGTCGGCGTAGATCTGACTGAGCTTGTCGACATCGCCAGCTACCATCGCATCTCCCATATCCTGTCCGAGTTGCTTGATAGCGGCGACATCGGTTGAATCGCTGGGGGACGCACTCCTACCATTGACCAATGCGGATGCTTGCCGGCTGCTACCGGCCGCCCACCATACAAAAGCCGAGAACAAACACAACACCACAAACCACTGACCGAAAATGCTCTTTCTCACTCTTGGTGCCTCCTTGGCGGTAATTGCCGCACTCGCAGTATCCGGAAAGAGACAACCACCGTCTATGACCTCGGAGGTCATGAATCAAGGAAGTTTGGACGGTCTAAACGCTAAAGGGATTCGTCATTCAAGCGATTCACGAGGATGCGCGTGGCCTCATCTGCAGGGAAAAAACTTTCAATGCGGAGCTCTTGCAGTCCGACGTCCAGCGGCGTGCCCAAACTGGTTAGGAAAGAAAAGAAGCGGAACGTTGAGTTCTTCCACCTGTAGTTGATGGTTAAGAAGGGTGGAGGAGCCCCATCCAAATCGGGCATGTGCCAGCGGCTAGGCACCTCCGGAGAGTCGAGCAGCTCCTGGAGGAAACCCTTCATACTCTCGTCTGATGGGTTATCTGCAACTTCCCGATGTAGCCGCCGGATGATGCGTGCAGCGACTTCATGCCAGTTTTCGATAAAAGGTCGCAGCCCATGAGGCTGGAATACAAGACGGACTCCATTATGAGGCGTTCCAGAATCGCAACCAGGGAAGAGGGTGAGAAAACGCTTTGCGCCAGCATTCATCTTCAGGGTGTTCCAATACCGGTCCAGAACGAGTACGGGATAAGGCTCAAGTTGCGCCAACATAAGTTCCACTGCGCGAGCAGCCGCTGCTGCCTCAGGTGTGTCGAGATTAGGCGCGTCGAGATTGGCGTGAGGATAAAGCGGAGCGTAGCCCGCTGCCAACAGCAGCGCATTCCGCTCCCGGAACGGAATCTGAAGGGCCTCGCTGAGACGGAGGACCATCTCCCGACTCGGCTGTGCACGGCCAGTCTCGACGCAGCTTAGATGACGCATAGAAATCTCTGCATTGAGAGACAGGTCCAATTGGCTGAGGCGCCGAACGCCGCGCCAGCGACGCAGCATGACGCCAAAGCTGATATGAGGCATTGTAGTGACGGGTCGGGATGCGGACATCACGTTTCGAATTATAAGAGGAATTATTGTCCGGTGATTCCCCGGGCCGGGCATCGTTTCCAGACTCTCAGGCCAAATGAAGCCCTCCGTCAACCTCCAGCACTGTCCCGCTGACAAACCCATTGGTGAGTATAAATTCCACCGCGCTGCCAATCTCCTCAGCTGAGCCATTGCGGCCGACGAGCGAAGCGGCGGCCGTCTGCTGAAGCAACGAGTCCCTGACCTCGCGCGGCAGCCTGTCCCACCATGGCGTCTCAACCGCGCCAGGAGAGATGGCGTTGACTCGCAACGGTCGCAACTCCCTGGCTAGAGGCTTTACCATCGCTTCGATTGCTCCGTTGATTGCAGCCAGCCCAGCTGTTCCGGGATTTGCCGCGCGGGCCGAGATAGCCGTAATGAAGGTCAGCGAACCGTCCTTCTTAAGAAAAGGAAGCGCGGCCTGAGCCGCGCGAAACTGGGCAAAAAACTTCTCATCGAACCCATCACGTAGCTCGGCAATGTCAACTGCGGGAAATGCGCCCGCTCCCTTCGCGCCACTAACGCAGAGAACGAGATCGTTGAACGGTCCGATGGATTGATAGAAACGTGCCAAACCATCAGAGGAAGATGCATCGGCGATCTCCACGGTAAGTTCGGGGTTCTCATGGCGAACGCGCTCGGCACGTTCCGAATTCCGGCCGGTCACGATAACGGAGGCCCCGCGGGACGCAAGCTGCCGTGCAGATGCAAGCCCCATTCCCGAAGTCCCTCCCATTATTACGATTTTTCGATCCTTCGACAGGTCCATTGCACTCTCCTCCTTTTTCTTAGATACAATACAGTGTGTAACGCTTCATGTAAACTTATCCTCGAGATCAATGAGCGCAAAGAAAAGGGCGTCGAACAATCCGGTTGGACGCCCAAGATCCGGCAATGTGACCGAGGACATCCATGCCGCCGTCTTAGCAGTTCTGGAGGGACGTTTCTATGGGGATCTTTCAATGGACCGCATCGCCATCAAAGCGGGAGTCAGCCGCCCTGCTCTCTATCGCCGGTATGCAACAGTTGGAGAGACCGTCCTTGGCGCGCTGCAGAGCAAAGGTCCCGTCATCCTGCCTCTTCGCGGTTCCGCCGATGTGAGAAAGGACTTGTGTTCGTACTTCCGCGCCTTTGTCGCTTACATCGGGAAAGATTCTGCCATAAGCCGCGCTCTGCGCGGAGCTCTGGCTGCAGCGTTGGTCGACTTCGATCTTCTACCGCATTTTGCAAAGTTCATTGCTGCTCGGCGTCAGCCGGTCCTCGACCGGCTTCTAGTTTGGAATAGTTCATACAACAACACCGAACTAGACTCGATACTGGACGCTCTCTTCGGTCCGATTATGTACCGGCTGCTCATCCGCCAGGTGCCGGTGTCGGCTACGCAAATTCAAGAAATCGTGAATCGCGCTCTCAGGTCGCCCAACCAATAGCGAACTTGTCCCAGACACATTTTGTCATTTCTGCGAGCAGACCGGACGCCTATTTATCTCAAGCTTAGGCATCGACATACGGGCTAGTAACGACAGGGCGCACTTATCGCCAGCTAAGTCATCGCTGGCACAAGCCGAAATTTAGGTACTAATCCACCTTCGATGAGTGAACGATCATGAACCTCGTTGACAATGAGTGCGGCTCATTTGCGCCCTCCGGAAATCGCCGAATTGAATCAGGGCTGATATTCATCGAGCGCATGCTGACATATTTGTCAGTACGTCTTTGTGAGTGAAAATGTGTCCGTTGGGCGTCTGAATCCAAGAGGATTTAGTAAACAGGAGATGTCTATGCACATTGTTCCGCTCTCCCTTGCCGTTCTCATCTCTGTCGGAATCATCGTGATCGGTTGCTTCTACGTTGTCTCTCCTCAACGAATCCTGGGAGGATTTGGCCTGAAGCCGCCCGCATCAGATAGTGACACCTTAGCGTGGCTGCGTCTTAAAGGAATTCGAGATATCGCATCTGGATTGTCAGTGCTGACCCTGATGCTCACTACTGACCGCAGGACAGTAGGCATCGTTCTTCTCGTTTTTTCCATCATCCCTTTCGGCGACATGTCCAACATTCTAGTGAACGGCGGTCGAAAGGCCACAGCGTTCTCCGTCCATGGCGTCACCTGCGGGGTGATGCTTTTCGCCGGCCTTTGGCTTATCCATGCCTTTTGACAGGCGGTTGAAATTATCCTTGCTTGCAAACTTCAGCGGGAACGGACAACGATGGTTCTATTCGGATCGCTCTCCGAGCACGCGAAACTCGTTCTGGCGTCACACACCTGCGTACATGCGTGGCCACTTAGCTGTTTGAATAATGATGCGGCGCCTGATTTGCAAACGCCTGTGTTCTCACATTCGGTAGCCTTGGCCAAGCACACCGATGGGGCATGGTGAGATCTCTTTCTTTGAAACGCCCATTCGTGACGCTAACTGACATCTTTGTCAGTGCTCCTTCGCGCATCAGTGCGCAATTTAGGGCGTCTTAAAGGAAGAGTCAATAGGTTTCTCTACACCAACCCGACTGTGTTTCACAAATCGACTAGAGGGTGACAACCGTCATGGACAAACTATCCGCAACATTCCCGGATACGAAAGACACGAGGCCTGTTGCGCCCCCCTGGCACCTCCTTTGCGTCTTTCTTCTGCTTGCCGCCTGGGCTGCGCTCAGTCTCTTTCTGCGCCACCACCTGTTCGGCACACTCCCGCCGCGCATCTCAGGCTATCTCCTGGTCATACTCATCGAATGGTTCATCTTCGCCTTCATCTGGTTTGGTCTCCGTATCCACGGTGTTCCATTCTCCAGCCTCTTCGGCGACATATCTCCCAATATCCGAAAGGTCCTCCGAGACCTCGGCCTCGCCCTGCTATTCCTTATCGTCGCCAATATTATCCTGAGCCTTATCGGCTCTCTTCTGCACGTCTCCAATGACAACGAAGCCGTGCGTCAGTTGCTTCCTCACGGCGCGACGGAAATCGCCGTCTATCTGCTGGTCACCCTCACCGCCGGCATCTGTGAGGAGGCCATCTTCCGCGGTTATCTACAGCGTCAGTTCACGAACCTCACAAAAAG
>Ga0302316_10003689_pt1 | contig 10315 bp, 6 predicted proteins | sample III_Palsa_N3_2_FD_200456 | JGI IMG/M metagenome (GOLD analysis project Ga0302316, IMG submission 200456) | Peat permafrost microbial communities from Stordalen Mire near Abisko, Sweden - III_Palsa_N3_2 | ecosystem: Environmental > Terrestrial > Soil > Palsa > Peat permafrost | place: Sweden... | reverse complement strand
GGCCCGGCGGTTGTTTTCGGATGGGGCCCAGCCGGATGCGATGGCGCCTTCCTGCTCGAGTCTCAGAAGGACGGGATAGAGAGTGCCCTGATTCACTGCGAGCAGGTCGCCGCTGATTTGCTCGATGCGCCGAGCTATGCCATAGCCATGCTGAGGGCCGAGTACGTCGAGGGTCTTCAGGATCATCAGGGCCAGCGTGCCTTGCTGGACGTCTTTCTTCTGTTTCATGGAGATTGGTCCTGTATGGCCTTCATTTGGCTTACCAACAGGAGAATGTCATATTTCGTTTGGGAATGCAACAGGTGGAGAGCAACAGCAGATTCCCTTTGGGAATGACGGGGAGAAAAGCAACGACAGCCTGCGGTTGGCCGCAGGCTGTTGTGGTGATACGGCTCCCAGGTCTCAGAGGCGAGACCTGGGGGCACCAGGATGGCTGGGATTTAGTAGATCAGCTTGAGGCCGAATTGGATGATGCGGGGCTCGAAGGTGCTGGTGATGGTGCCGCCGCTGGTGGGGTTGTTGAGTGACGCGGCGGTGCTCAAGGTGCCACCGAGTCCGCTGGAGGGCAGGTAGAAGTTGGCGTGGTTGAAGAGATTGTAGAACTCGCTGCGGAATTCGAGCTTCATGGTTTCGACGGGAAGATTGAAGGTCTTGTTCAGGGCGAGGTCGGTGTCGTAGTAGGCGGGTGAGCGGCCGGGGTTGCGGCTGCTGTCGCCGAAAGGGCTTAGCAGATTGCCGTTGGCGTCTTTGGTAGCAGGCAGAGTGAGTGCGGCGTAGTTGACCCACTGGATGTATCCGCTGGGCTGGAGCTGGCTCTTGGTGATCAGCTTCTGGCCCGGGACTATGTTGGGGCGATACTCGTTGGCGCCGCGGTAGGTTGCGGAGATTTGCGGGGAGACGGCGTTGGCCGAGTTGGGCGTGTAGGTGAGGTTGAAGGGCGTGCCGGATTGGATGGTGTTGATGGCGCTGACCTGCCATCCGCCTAGCACTGCGTCGATGGCCGGGTTGACGCTGCCGAGGAAGCGGCGGCCGTGGCCGACGGGCAGGTCATAGACCAGGCTGGTGACGTTGGCGATGGGCAGGTTGTAGTCGGACTGGGCGTAGTCGGCGTCAATGTCGAAGCCGTTCTGCGGCGAGGGTGTGTTGCCCTCGAGCGAGGCGCTGGCGTTATCCAAAGCGTGTTCCCAGGTGAAGGAGTTGAGCAAGGTGAGGCCGGCTACGAAACGCTGTTCATAGCGCACCTGCAGCGAGTTGAAGTTGGACTTGAATCCATTGAGGGCTTCGGTGATGTCGCTGGGCCAGAAGCTGTAGGGGCGGGCGAAGCTGTTGGATGGGTCTTTCTGGTTGGCGTTGAGGAAGCCCTGGAGGCGTCCGCCAACGTTGCCTACGTAGGCCACATCGACAAGGGTGTTGGGGCGGAGCTCTTTCTGGACGCTGAGGAAGTAGCTCTGCACGCGGCTGTCGCGCGTGTCCTTGGGGATGTAGGTGATGTTGTCGGTGGCGGGATTGAAGTTTGTCGCCTGGCCTGCGGGAAAACCGCCGGTTGGCGAGAAGACTTGCTGATAGCCGGCTGCGGTTACGGACGTGGGCTGGGTCACGCTGACGAAGAGAGCCTGGGGTGCGTTGATGGCGAGAATGTCGCCGGAGCCGGCGCGGGTGTAATGGACGTAGCTCAGGCCGTATCCGCCGCGGGCGACGATCCTGGGGGTCAGCTCATAGGCGAAGCCTACGCGCGGAGCCCAGTCGGCGAGATCGGGATTGACCAGGGTGCGGTTGTATACGCTGCCGCTGGAAGCGGTGATGATCGCGCTTGCCTCTGAGGTCGCGGTGGGGTCGAAGTTGGACAGGTTGTTGTGGACTTCGGAGTAGGGTGAGCCGTACTCCCAGCGCAGGCCGAGGTTGAGGGTCAGCTTGGGCGTGGCATGCCAGTCATCCTGCGCATAGGTGCTGTCCATGCCTTGCAGCAGGTGGGCTTTGAAGTAGGTGGCGAGGGCATAGTTGTTGGTGGCTCCGAAGATGAAGTCGGCCCAGTAGTTGTCGGCCTTGGCGGTGTCGCCGGGGAGGGTGCTGTAGCCCTTGGCGAAAGAGAAGGAGCCGTAGAGCGGGTTGGAGTCCTGGACCTCCATCCAGATGTGCTCGTACTCGTAACCGAATTTCAGAGAGTGTTTGCCTTTGACCCAGGAGAAGTTGACCTTGGGGTCAAGCAGCGACGGGTACTGCCACTGGGGATTGGTGCTCTGACGGCCGAATGCGGTGAATCCGCCGGAGACGGAGGTGGATGGGAGACCGCCGGCGACAGTGGGATCTGTGGGCAGGCCGGGAATGTTGAAGACGTTGTCGCCGATGGAGAGCGAGTACTTGCCGGCCTGGGTTCCGGAGAGGCCGATGCGGGCTTCGAGGACTTTGTTGGAGCCGAAGAGGCGGGTGTATCCGGCAGCGACCTGGTCGTCGTGGATCTTGGCGCGGCCGTTGGTCTGGCCGTCGAGCGGCAGGGGAATGGTGGGGTAGTTGATGCCAGTTTCTTTGCGATCGCTGACGCGCAAGAACCAGGAAGTGCTGGCGTTCTGCTGGTAGTCAAGACGCAGGCTGCCTTTGTCCGAATTATCGGTAAATGGCGCGGTAGTGGTGGCGTAGTCATTCGAGACGACGCCGCCGGTGGCTGCAGTTCCCTGAAGCGGCAGGACGGAAGCGAGTTGGCCGAAGTATCCGAGAACCTGCTTGGAGATGGCCGTGGCATCGGGTGAGGTGAGGATGGATGTGCCGGCGGCGTAGGTGGTTCCGGTGAAGGGGTCCTGAACGGGGACGGTGAGGATGCCGTTGATTTCGTTTTGCGTGGGCAGCGTCAGGACGTAGAGCGGCTTGAGGGTCTGGCGGAAGCCTTCGTAGTCGAGGAAGAAGAAGAGCTTGTCCTTGAGGATGGGCCCGCCGAAGTCGGCGCCGAACTGGTTGCGATTGAAGACCGGCTTGACGAAGGGAATGCCGCCTTGCGTGGGATGGAAGTAGCCGGTTGCGTTGAGGTCGGTGTTGCGGATGAACTCGTAGAGCTTGGTGTGGAATTGATTGGTGCCGCTGGCGGAGGCGACGTTGATGGTGGCTCCGGAAGAGCGGCCGTACTGGGCGCTTTCGTTGTTGGTGACCACTTCAAACTGGGCGACGGAATCGGGCGGAGGGGCGATGATCTGGTTGTCGAAGCCCTGGTTGCTTTCGCCGTAAGCGTTGTTGTCCATGCCGTCGAGGAGGAAGTTGTTGAACATGCTGCGCTGGCCGTTGACGTTGTAGGAACCTTGGCGAACGAGGCTGGTGGCAGCGGTCGTGGTGGCTTCGGTGGGCGCCTGGCGAGAGCCGTTGACGAGCGCGAGCAGGTCGGAGTAGTTGCGGGTGACGAGGGGGAAGGCTTCGGTCTCGTAGTTGCTGATGTTCTGGCCGCGCTCGCTGGTGTCGGTTTCCAGTTGCAGCGATACGCCGGTGACTTCAACGGTGCTTTCCGTACCGCCGACCTTCAATTCGAGGTCGATGCGTGTTCGGGTTGCGACAGAAACATTGATGTTTTCTGCGACTGCGGTTGAGAAGCCGCTGGCCTCGGCCTTGACGGTGTAGACGCCTACACGAAGGGATGGAAATTCGTAGTCACCCGTCGATGTCGACGTGACCTTGGCCTGGATGCCGGTGGCCACGTTCGTAGCGGAGACTGTTGCGCCGGGGATGATGGCTCCGCTTGAGTCGTGGATGGTGCCTACGAGGCTGCCGTCTTCGAATTGCGCTCTGGCAGCGTTGGTGCTGAATAGGAGTATCAGGCCTGCCAGAAGGAGTAGAGGGAAGTTTCTTGCAGTAGATGTCATATACGGCAAAGGATAGGGATTTGTGAATAGACGAATTTGAAGGATCTGTTAACGGAATTTGAATTCTGCCTGTCGGAGTCGCGCGCGTGAAGTCCGCTTCGAGGGAAGTCCAACATAGTCCCGAGGCCGAGGGACGGCGTAAGCCGGTTCATTTTTCTCTTCCCATAGACGATCGAGTGGTGTATATCTATTTCCCATAGACCTTCGAGTGGAGTGAGGCGTTATGGGCGGCAAGAAGCAAGTGAAGGCAGAGATGGTGCAGGGGACGATGGACATGCTGATTCTGCGCACGCTGGTGATGGGGCCGGCGCATGGTCACACGATTGCGCATGTGATTGAGCACACGTCGGAGAACGTGCTGGAAGTGGAGCAGGGATCGCTCTATCCGGCGCTGCATCGGCTGGAGGATCGCGGATGGCTGAGCTCCTACTGGGGCGCGAGCGAGAACAACCGCAAGGCGAAGTTCTACAAGCTGACGGCGGCGGGACGCAGGCAGCTGGTGGCCGAGGCGAACCGGTGGCAGCAGATGGTGGAAGCGATTGGGCGAGTGATGGGCGAGAGCCTTAGTTAGACCGGCGCAGGAGGGGTGGCGATGAGCATCAAACGATTCTTCAAGCGAAATCGGCGCGATGAGGAGCTGGCGCGCGAGATCGAGGCTTATATCGAGCTAGAAGCGGAGGAGAACCGGTCGCGCGGTCTTTCGCCGGCTGAGTCGATTCGGCGGGCCAGGGTCAAGTTTGGCAGTCCGCGGCGTGTACGCGAGGACGAATGGGAGCACAATACTTTGAAGCTCTTTGACAGCGCCTTCCGCGACATCCGGTATGCGGTGCGTACGTTGTTGCGGACGCCGGGATTTACGGTTGCGGCGGTTGTGGTGATGGCGCTTGGCATTGGGGCGAACACGGCTCTCTTTACCGTGGTGCGATCGGTGCTGCTCAAGCCTCTGCCATTCAAAGATCCTGATCGGCTGATCCAACTTTATGAGCAGAGCCCGGGCGGGAAGCGCATGTATAGCTGGGTCGCGCCGGGGATGTACGCGGCATGGAAACAACAGGCACCGAGTGTAGAAGAGATGGCCATCTATGGGACGGACAGCATCAGTCTCTCGGGGGATGGCGGTCCGCTGCCGGAGCGCATTCGCTATGCGGAGTGCTCGTGGAATCTGTTTTCGATGCTGGGTGTTCAGCCGATGCTGGGCCGCTCTTTTGTGGAGGCGGACGACCGGCCGGATGCCGCTGGAACGGTGGTGTTGACGCACAGCCTTTGGATGCGGCGCTATGCGGGAGACAAGGCAATCCTGGGCAAGACGATTCTGCTCGATGCGCGGCCCTATACCGTCGTTGGCGTGCTGCCGGCGTGGTTCAACTATCCAGATTTGCCGACGCAACTGTGGGCGGCAATCTACCACGAAAAGGGTCCGGAGCAGATGCGGCAGGTCGACAATCACAATTTCCTGGTGGTGGCACGGCTCAAGCCCGGCGCAACGATCGCGCAGGCGCAGAGCGAGGTGGATACGGCGGAGAAGCGCGTGCATATGGCTAACCCGACGAATCCATCTGTGGGGAGTGCGGCCAACGCACGCACGCTGCTGGATGGGCTGGTGCACGACGCGAAGACGCAGCTTTACATCCTGCTCGGTGCCACCAGCTGCGTGCTGCTGATTGCCTGCCTGAATGTGGCCAATCTGCTGGTGGCGCGCTCGGCTTCGCGACGCAAAGAGACTTCGATTCGCGCGGCATTGGGAGGCAGCCGGTGGAGGCTGTTGCGCGAGCAGGTGACGGAGAGCCTGGTACTGGCGGCGGCTGGTGGGGCTTTTGGGCTGCCTCTGGCGTGGGCGGGCGTGCGCTGGATGGTTCAAGCGCGGCCGGACATGGCGCGCATGAACGCGGTGCACCTGGACGTTGGTTCGATTGCATTTGGCCTTGGCATCATGGCCGGTAGCGGTGTGCTTGCGGGGTTGATTCCGGCGGCTTCGCTACTGCGCAGTCCTTTGCTTGAGCCGCTGCAGGAGTCTTCGCGCAGCAGCAGCGCTGGGCGGGGGCGTGCGAGGATGCGCAAGCTGCTGTTGACGCTGGAGGTTGGACTTACGGTGGTGCTGCTGATCGGCGCGGGGCTTTTGCTGAAGAGCTATCAGCATCTGCGTTCGAGCGACATCGGCTGCCCTACGCAGAATGTGCTGACGATGCGTTTTTCCCTGCCGAGTGCACGGTACGATACTTCGGCGAAAGTAGACGCGTTTTATGAAGAACTGGTTCCCCGGCTGCGGGCGCTTCCTGGGGTGAAGGCTGCCGGCATTGCGACCACGTTGCCGGGGCAGGGGTACGGTGGAGATTCGCGCTTCACCATTCCCGAGCATCCCTCATCCACGCCCGGCGCTGTGGATGACGCGATTGTGCGCGGGGTCGATCCTGGATACTTCAGCGCAATCCAGATTCCGCTGAAGCGCGGGCGCTACTTTGAAGCCCGCGAAAGGCAGGATAAGGCGCTCTCGGTGATTGTGAGCGCGTCTTTTGCGCGCCATTATTTTCCCGGCGAAGATCCGATCGGCAAGCATGTGAAGGCGCTGGATTTTCAAGGCGTTCCGCCGCAGGGATTCGAGGTTGTCGGAGTGGTGGGCAACACGCTCTGGGGCCTGACCGAAGAGGAGACTCCTACGCTGTATTTCCCTATCTACTCGGGTGGATGGCCGGCGGCGTCGATTGCTGTTCGGTCGGATATCGATGCGGCCAGTCTGGCTGTACCGGTTGAGAAACTGCTGGCGAAGCTCGATCCGGACTTGCCGGTTGAGAACGTGTTGACGATGGAGCAGTCGATCGGGAAATCGACGCTGGATGCAAGCTTTACCTCGGCGTTGGTGCTGGCCTTTGCGGTGATTGCGCTGGTGCTTGCGGCGGTGGGTCTCTATGGCGTGCTCTCGTACCTGGTGACGCAACGGACGGGTGAGATTGGGGTACGTATCGCGCTGGGAGCGCAGCGAAACGGGGTGCTGAAGTTGATGTTGCTGGATGGATTGAGGCCTGCCGGCGCTGGGCTGATTGTCGGCCTTGTGGCCGGAGTTCTCGGGGTGCGATGGATTGGAAGCATGCTTTATGGCATCAAGCCATTGGATCTGAGCGTTTTCGTGGAGGTCACGGTGGTGTTGTCCCTGGTTGCGGCGCTTGCGTGTGCACTGCCGGCGTGGCGCGCTTCGCGGCTGGATCCGATGACGGCGCTGCGGTTGGAGTGAGGAGAGTGGGAATCCCCGCAATGGAGATTCCGCGGGGTTTTGCTCAGCTCTGGCCGGGATAGCCCATTTCAATTGCGTGAATTTTCCGTTAGGCTCTAGAGATACGGCTCGATTTGCCGCACTCTTCCCTGCCGAGGTTGCCCGTTCTGATGACCGCTTCCGATCTTCTGCAAATGCCCTATCCTGCCGAATTTATGGCGGGAGCTCAATCGGCGGTTACAACCTGTCTGCGTATCGATCCGACGGAAAAAGTCACGCTGATTACCGACCGGGCGACGGAGCAGATTGCGGCCTCGATTGGCGAGCAGCTGGCGGCGCGCGGATGCGAGTGGAATGCGTTCTTGCTGGAAGACCTGGCGCCTCGGCCGCTGATCAACATGCCGGACGCGGTGCTGGCCGATATGGAGAGCTCGCAGGTTTCTATCTTTGCGGTGCAAGTGCAGCAGAATGAGCTGCATTCGCGAATGCAGATGACGGATGTGGTGAATCGGCGTCACATGCGTCACGCGCATATGGTGAACATCACTGCGGAGATTATGTGCCAGGGGATGCGGGCGGATTTCAACCTGGTGGACCGGCTCTCGCAGCAGGTGCTGGAGCGGGTGCGGAAGGCTACGCGGATCCGGGCGACGACGGCTGCCGGAACCGATATAACCGCGGAGATGAATCCGGGGTACAAGTGGTTCAAGACCAGCGGTATCATCAGTGCGGAAAAGTGGGGCAATTTGCCGGGTGGGGAATGTTTTACTTCCCCCGGCGAGGTGAACGGAACCTTTGTGGTGGATGGCGTTGTGGGGGACTGGCTTTGCGCGCGCTATGGGCTGCTGCATGACACACCGCTGACGATTGAGATTGCAGGAAACCGGATCGTAAGCTGCGCGAGTGCGAACAAGGCGCTGGAGGCGGATTTCTGGGCTTACACGCATACGGATGAGAATTCGGACCGGGTGGGCGAGTTCGCTATTGGAACAAATCTTGGCGTGGAACGGGTGATCGGCAACATTCTGCAGGATGAGAAGTTTCCGGGGATTCACATCGCGTTCGGGAATCCTTATGGCGAGCACACTGGCGCGCCGTGGCGATCTGGGACGCATATTGATGTGGTTGGGCTTGGCTTCAATATCTGGCTGGAGTCCGAGGCCGGGCAGGAGCAGATCATGCGCGATGGGCGATTCTTGATCGCGGCTTAGAACCGATAGTTTTGCGACCAATCCGCGCGGTCGGGCGTCTACGTTGTTGTGATGACAACAACTGCTTCTCTTGCTTTGAAAACACTTGGAAATTCTGACCTGAAACTTACCCCGATCGGTTTTGGCGCGTGGGCCATTGGCGGAGGTAACTGGGACTTTGGGTGGGGTCCGCAGGATGATGCGGAGTCCATTGGAGCTATTCGCCAGGCTCTCGATGAGGGTATCAACTGGATCGATACGGCTGCGGTATACGGGCTGGGGCACTCGGAGGAGATTGTCGCGAAGGCGGTCAAGGGTAGCTCGCACAAGCCGTTGATCTTTACCAAGTGCTCGATGCGCTGGGACGGCGAACGCAAGATCTATCGCTCCCTGAAGGGCGCGTCGGTGGTGGAAGAACTCGAAGCCTCGCTGCGGCGGCTGGGCGTTGAAACCATCGATCTTTATCAGATTCATTGGCCCAATCCGGATGAGGAACTCGAGGAGGGATGGGCCGAGTTGGCGAAGCAGCAGAAGGCGGGCAAGATCCGCTGGATTGGTGTTTCGAACTTCAATGTTGAGCAAATGAAGCGGGCCCAGGCCATTGCGCCCATCACGAGTTTGCAGCCGCCCTACTCGATGCTGCGACCTGCGATCGAGCAGGAGATTTTGCCCTGGTGCCAGGCGAATGGCGTCGGGGTGATCAACTACTCGCCGATGGTTAGTGGACTTTTGACTGGGCGCATGAGCGCTGAACGGGTGGCGGCGATGCCTTCCGATGACTGGCGACGCAAGGCTGTGGAGTTCAATGAGCCCCGGTTGAGCCGGAACCTGCGGCTGGTGGAGTTGCTGCGGGGGATTGGCGCCAGATATGGTGTCGAGCCGGGGGTGGTGGCGGTGGCATGGACGCTGCATCACCCGGCAATTACTGCGGCAATCGTTGGCGGACGAAGCGGCGAGCAGGTAAAAGGGCTGGCGCCGGCGCTGCAATTCCAGCTGAGCGATGAGGAATTCGCCAGCATTGGGGCGTTTGTGGCGGCAAATCCTGTGTAAATGGCTGGTCTTAGCTGGATTCTAGTCTTCAGAAGTACACGACATTTTGTTGGGTGTTCGAGGGATTTCCAGCTGTCGATAAAAAAGCAGCTCCTTCGCTTTGCTCAGGACGACAAAAATGCAAGAAATGGATGACTCAGGAGACCAGATCTGGCTTTAAAAGCAAAAGCCCCGAACCTGGGTGAGGTCCGGGGCTTTCCATTTAAAGAGCGAGATTACATCGCAGCGACGAAATCCGGCAGGATCACTGCCGCGTGATCCTGAATGAGAGCAGTCATACGAGCCGCCATGCCGCTGTAGATGTTCGCGGCGCGGAAGGCGTTGACCTTGACTCCCTCGGTGGCCTGGCTGAGAGCGTATTGGCCAAGGGCCATCAGGACGCAGAGGCGAATCTGCATGGCGTCGCTCCGCAGAGTTTCCAGAACCATCGGGTCGATCGGGCTGGACCCGGGCGCGGAGTTGCGGTTGGCGTAGTCGGCCATTTCCAGCAGCACGCGAGCGTTCTGGAACATTGCCCAGAGTCCGCGGGGGCCGTCAAGGCGTTGCCAGATGTCATCTGTAGTGGCCGCAAGCCCTTCTTTCCAAAGAAATTGCTCGCTCAACTCGCGAGCGCTCCAATCGGAACGAAGCTGACAGAGCAGACTATCCCAGCTCTGAATGTTGCGGCGGCGCATGTTGCCGCGCCACTTACCGAAATAGATCAGCAAGGCACTGACGATAGCGATTTGTAGCAACGGAAGCAGCATTACTTGATCCTTTTCCTCGAACGTTCAGAGGGGAGATCGCCGAGAGACATTCTGTCTGCCCGTGCGCCTCCACCCATTAGTAACAGAAGTTGCTGCATTTGTGGACTAAATTCTTTGCGCTTTTGCTCTTTAGTTGCAAAGCTCAGTACCCAATAGGTCAGGGACCCGAGGTAACCAATCGATGATGCAAGATCGAGCCAGTGATATTGAGGGCTCCAGGTTTGATGAGAGTGGATCAAAGTCACCAGCAGGCTGACGATGGAGTAGAAGCCGAGGCCGGTTGCG